>MDSV01234030.1_pt1 | contig 42300 bp, 56 predicted proteins | sample 810851 | NCBI WGS metagenome assembly MDSV01 (sample SAMN05326640, study PRJNA326480) | marine metagenome | isolation source: seawater | place: Atlantic Ocean: North East | collected 2012
ACCATTGCCGAAGAAACAACCTTCGCTTTCGCTCAAGCAACCATTGCCGAAGAAACAACCTTCGCTCAAGCAACCTTCGGATAGAAAATTATTTCATTCTATAAATGACAACAATATTTGATATTCCACTTGACGCATGGGTAATTATTCTTCGATTCATTGACAAAAAAAATTTGGTTGAAACATTTAATCGTTTATTTGCATCAAGAATTCTTGACATTCCAAACTCATTTCGTATAGATACATTTATGATTGTAGTGTCACAAGCTAGATATTTGGATACAAAAGAAGAGGAGTGTCCAGAAATAAATGCTATTGTGCATAGAAATAGTTTTGATAAACTAGTTGACATGGGAGTCGAAAAGAATAGAGCAAGTATATTAGTTCAAGAATCGAATGGTGATTTAGAACATGCAATGTTTTTGATAGGATGGACACAATAAATTTAAAATTTTGTCAGAATTTGAATTACAGACGATATTTTATTTTTTCACATACGATATTTATTTACGATTTACGATATTACTTTAACCTTTATATTATAATATTTAATCTATCGTTGTCGTTGCTTGCTATTTTGTGCAATCCTCCTTTGTCATTTTTAAATATTTGCTAACCTCTTGAAGAAAAATATCTGTATCTCTTAATCTTTTTCCAGATGGTCCCGAGTCGTTATCATTGTATAAATTATTTATATCTCTCAAGTCTGTGTTATTCATTTAAAATTTTTTTCCAAAAAAAATCGATAAAATGACGCTCGAAGAAAGATCATTAGCTTCCTTTCGTAAATTACTTTTGAGGGCTGATAGTGCCAAATATTGTTCTTTATGGATGGACCTTGCTCATGTAAAGGGCGGTAACGAAAACGGTATATTTGAGGATACGATGTCGCGTGACATCATTGCTTATGTATCTTTACGTTATTTTTTTTTACAGAATCTCACAGTTTTTGGTGGTTTCATTCGTTCTCATTATAGTGGTAAGCCTTGGCAGGATGTGGACATTATGATGAGTTCTAAAACTACAAGAGAACAAATAGTTGATCTAATTGGTCATCTTACTAACTTTATGTCAATTATCATGGGGTTTCCTAAGTATTCTATGTCATATGCATTACATTCACAATCTATGTATGGAACTTCAGTTGACTTTAAAGTCAAAACAGATGATAGGGATGATATTATTATTAAGTTTGATCTTGTCAGAGGAGAACAAGGCCGTAATCTATTTTCATCTGTTCCAGTAACAATTGGTTCATGTTTGGAAATGACTGGTACAGGTGCTGTTCGTTTGAGACGATCAAATACTTATATCCAAAAACGTTTAAGTCACTGGAATATCAATGATATTACAGATTTACTCGAAGACGGAAAAGACATAAAGTTATGTGTAAAGCAACATTTTTCGTCTATAAAAAAAAAGAATCAAGAAGATTATCAATCTTATTATTGGTGCCGAATAACAAAAATGACTTCATTGAGATGGGAATTTGTTGGTATTGATGGTGAGGAACCACCGAAATTGTCAGAAGAAAGCATTACTCAATTTATGCGGGATTTTATACAAATGAAAAATGATATTGCAAAAACATCACGCACTGAAGATTGAGTTGTTGTTTTGTGTTTTGAGGATAGTTTTTGCAAACTTTTCATACATTCCCAGTGAAATGATCCAGTCCCTTTTAATTTAGTATGCATCAACAATGTTCATAGGGTCTAGGTCTCTACGTTTAAAGTTTATATCGTGGGGGTCTTGTTTTTCTTTACGCAATATCCGTACTTTGCCGCCTTTCCCCTCACGTTCAATTGTTTTTTCGAGATACTTAGATTTATTGGGCGGTTTTTTATTAATGGGTGATAACGGCTTCTTATTAGACTTCTTAGAACGCGTCTGTCGTGTCGCGGCTTGCTCCCTCGCTGCTTGCTCCCTCGCTGCTTGCTCCCTCGCGGCTTGCTCCCTCGCTGCTTGCTCCCTCGCGACTTGCTCCCTCGCTGCTTGCTCCCTCGCAGCATCCGGAGAAGGAGCAGCCGGAGAAGGAGCAGCCGACGCATCCGGAGACCCTTGCTCTTTCGCTGATTGTGATTGTGGCAGTGAACATTTTTGTGTCAAACTTTCACAGCTTTCTTTGTCATCGTTTCTTTTTTGTTCAGATATAGACTTAAACGTGTCGCTGAATGACTGGAATTTCAGCCCCGCCTCTTCTTTGCTCACACCCCAAGACTCCTTCCATTTGTCTGGATGAAGGTGCAAAGATTTCAAGCGATACGCTTTGTGTAAAGGTATATTAAAGGATTTCGAATCTTGCACATATTTACAAAAATCTTCTACTTGTTGACAATCAGCCATTATTTTATTGCAAATTTTATTTTCTTGGGACGACGAAACTATATGCTCAGTCACTGAAAATTTAAAGATCACAAAACTCATAATGAGCAATCTCTACATATGTTTCAAGTGACTCAAGCGTCTTCCATACATCCATCACACCGTCTTCCACACGCGTCTGGTAGTATGCATCATGATCAGATTGCGAGTCCCATTCTTGTCGAATGACTAAGCACAATGGATCATTCAAATCCGAAAGACATTCAATTAGACGACAACCGTTGCTTTGTCGAATTTTAGTCAAACCACTTTCGCCTGTTGCCATAGTCTCAAATTCAGTTTTACTATTTTCGTCAGCAAATTTTAAGGTTGCATGTACAACATGCGGCAAAGAATAAGTTTCTGTTTCTTTCGATGACCATAACCATGCAATTAAGCTCATTTTATAAGAATACCAGTTTTTTGTTTTTCAAATTTGAACGAAAATTGCTATTAATGTCAAGTTAATGCAGTGTCTGCAACATCATCCATATCTGGGTCAAATACGCCGCTGCTGCCAGCCTGCTGATTAAGTAACTCCGATCCTATATTTTAAACCTGCGTATCCGAAGACATTTGCACATTTTTCAATTTTGTTAAAGCTGTATTGAGTCGTGTGTTGACTTCCGTGAGCTTGTTAATTAAGATCTGGTAAGTACTACTTAATTTATTTAACTCCATGGTTCGGATCCTCTCACACGCTTCAAAATGCATTTTATATGAAGAATCCATACTCGACCGAGCTTTAGATGTATCAACCACATCAAATATATTGAGTTTGGCAAGGTCGTTCAATGATCCTTGCACTTCGCCAATTGAAGTTTTGATGTCTTCTATTTCCTTTAACAATTGTGGGAGTTCTTCCATGTTGTTATGATATTTCCAAAAAATATTTCGCATTCTAGCCCAAAAATTTCGCATGACCTTATTCAGTTTGAATTTGATTATCCATGATAGTATCTGGAATATTATGTTTTTTTAACAAGTGATGTGTATAGTTATACATTCCATATTGATCTTCTTCTCCGTCTGCCCAAATACGCATTAACTCAACAGATCGTCTTAACTTCATAAATTTACTATAAGTCAAATTTATGAATAATACAAGTAGAAAACAAATCTTAACCATTTTCTTCAAAATGAGAATAATTTAAAAACACGATGAACACTAATTTTTTTTCCATTCTATTAAAAAAATGAATTGGTTAATTGATACCAAATTTAGTCTTTATCCAACCAGGAATCTTCAAGAAATTGACAATAACGCAAATGGAAATTGCATGTTTGAAGCAATTTTAGATGCAGCATATTATGCAGACTCATACGAAGCGAGTGATATAACTCATCAACACGGTGTTAAACCCGAAGATACGGGGAGATTAAATGCTGACAATTATCTGAAAATGTTACCGCCTTTTCAAGGCAGTAAATATGGAACACATATAGGTAAAAATCGTAATGCAAAAGATGCAAATATATTCAGAAGAAGAGTTGTACAACATATAGAACAAGAATATATAAGAACATACACATTTAACAAACATGTTACAGATTCAGGCATTACTCTACAGGATGTGCGTGATACAAAAAATACTGTGGTTGTAAAAAATATTAAAAATACAGCAGGTTATATAAATACAGAAGGTTATAAAATTGAACCTAATATGGAATTATTTAAAATTAATGGTGTTGATATTACTGACAAAGACAATGCAAATAGTTGTGAGGAAAAAATTAATACATTAGAATTGCAACAACAAGAATTTACACTTACATTTAGTAAGACCAAGATCAAAGAATCATATAATAGAATAAAAAATTTGAAAGAATGGTGTTATACAAATGATCTTAATGTTGTCGCTGACTTTTGTAAAATATGCATAATAGTACATACTCAATCTGATGGGTCATGGAGTACAGTTACACCAGATCCAAGGTTAGAAATCGATAAATGTAATAATTATATTATTATTCGTAATCAAGGGGTCTATTCCACAGACTATAGTAGCGATGCTGGATATCATTGGGTTGCATTGGTAAATAAAGGAATATCTTCATCAATAAATCTACCTAACCCTGATCCTGCTTCATTAGTGAAAATAATAAATAATAAAAAACGACCATTAACAGGTTCTCCTCCGCCTGCTCCACGACCTAAACCGCAACCACCCGTGCCTCGTCCGTCTGCTCCACCACCAGCTAAACCGTCACCATCCGTGCCTCTTTCGACTACTGATAATGTTCGTTGCATAATGATGTATATGAATGCGATAGATCCAACAAAAAAATAAGTGCAATAACTAATGAAGTCAGCTGATGAATCTTTTTGTAAACTTTCACAAATTTTACCTCCACCAATACATAGACAATACGCAGGAATAAATGATAAATCATCAAAAATATTTAATGAACTTTCAAAAGCAAGAGTTATTAAGGAAAAAAGTCCCATAAATACAGAGCAGTATGATTGGGCAATAAAAATTCTTAGAAAATATAATGCTAAGTGAATCTTTTATAGGAATGAGGTCACCCGTGCACGCACGAGCCCTGTGGCATCCCGCTTGCGACCTCAATTGTTCCTGTATATTTTTTTTTTCATATCCTCTAAAGTTCCGTACACCATTCAGACTCTAAACATAATACACAACCGTCGGAACTGCTATTCACAGCTTAACGCCAACCTTGTATTAAATTTCACATACAGAACCCTTTGCTTTTTTGGGTTTGTGAGATAATGGTGAATCACTTTCATATTCTTTTCTTTTCATTTGTTCAGGATGAATATTTGATGCAACACGTAATTGCTTCATATACGCATCCCATTCGCGAATGTAGTCTGAGTACGACTCTTTCTCGTCCTCGTCCCCCTCTTCATTGGGATCGATGTACTCGTGCAGCTCGATGTCAGCGTCGTCTATATGATGATCCATTTTATCGATTTTTTTAGAGATTTACTGAAATGCCACCGTGTTTTGAAGAATCTAATCCTGAATCTTCTTCTTCTTTAGATATACGTAATATACCAAGTAATTTTAATGCCATAAATATTATAGTTGAACATGTACCTACCCATATGATTTGTACGATTCCTCCGAGGAATGCAGCAGCCAATGTGTCACCACATCCAAAAAATGCACCACAACTATTATTGTAAGCATAAGAAGGAACTGCAAACAAACCAACTGATAGCAGTCCCCAAAAACCGCACACACCGTGTACAGCAAAAGCATCTAATGGATCATCAATTTTAAATTTTATAAGTATATAAGATGATAAAGAATATAGAATTGCTCCTATGAATCCACTTACAACAGAATGCCAAGGATAGATCACGCTACATCCAGCTGTAACCGAAACTAATCCAGAAAGTATTCCATTGCAAATTTTATCTGGTAAATATTGTTTTTTCATAATGCGTCCAATAACTACAGATGTTATACCTCCAGATGCAGCTCCTAATGTAGTTGTAACTGCAACTCTTGCTGCATCTCGAGCATATAAATCTGGAGATAATCCTAATGTCGAACCACAATTAAATCCATACCAACCAAACCATAAAAGTAATGTTCCCAATACTTGTAAAGTAGAGGATTGACCTTCGAAATTTTGCTCAAATCTTCCTGATCTAGGTCCTAAAATGAATGTACCGCAAAATCCCGCTATACCTCCTGTCATGTGAACTACACCAGAACCAGCAAAATCCATAATCTTTAAGATAGCATTGTCATTAAAGGATGATAACCAACCTTCACTTGACCAAACCCAATGTACAACTACTGGATATACAAAAGCTGTTATTAATGATGTATATACTAAGTACGCAATAATTGTTGTCCGTTCAGCCATTGCACCAGACACGATTGTTGCAGCTGTTGCTGCAAAAACATATTGAAAAAACCAATTCGCCCAGGTTGTACCGTAAACATCTTCGTTTGTAGTGTATGTATATGTGAATATACTACTTGAAACACCACCTATAAAAGCATTTCCACTATCATATGCTATTCCGTAACCTAAAAACCACCATAACATCGCTCCAACACATGCATCTAATGTATTTTTGAAAAGAATGTTTTTAGTATTCTTTGATCGAACACAACCTGCTTCAAGCATTGCAAATCCACATTGCATTAAGAATACAAGTGTTCCGCAGTAAATTAACCAGTGCGTATCCATTGACTTTTCAATAGAAGTTATTCTTGTTGTGATATTCATTTTAATTTTTAATACATACATAGATTTATTTTTATACACAAACTATACTATAAAAATTTCTTTGTCAGATTTTGCATTTTGTCGTCGTCAATTATTTTTTGGATACTATTTTTTTGTCATCAGATTCTATTTAGGATTCTTACAAATAAGATGATAACAAGATCAAGATCTGTTGGAACACCATCTGCTAAAAAAAGGGGATCCATTATTACTAGATCTTATGAAACAAAACAAAAAAATACAGTAATTTTGCCTAAAGATTGTCGGTTTACGATTCTTTATGATAAAATTGGAAAAAGAAATGTTAATTTTGGACAATATAAAAATAAAAAATGGAAATACTCTGACATCTTAAGAAAAGATGAACAATATTGCCGAATTGTGGTGGGACGCAACTATAATGTGCCTGATGATTTCAAGAAATATTGTTGCTTTAAGCTTCTTTGTGACTATACAAATTCATGCTGATTTTTTGTGAAGGCAAAAAACATTTCAAACTCTTTCTGTATCTGTGTGTTATGCTTTGACAACAAATCCAGTATCATATATTCTGCAACGGATGGAGTAATTGCGGCGTTCAATGATGTAGAAAACTGAAGTATATTTAGCATACGCTTGTATTCTTCAACCGGTAATAGTTTATGTGCTAGTTTGATTAGATTATCTGCCTGTATAGCATTATATGTATGAACAATAGACTCTCTAATCTGATTATGCGTTTTATTCATTTTATCGATTTTTTTTTTGACGGTTAACGATTAAAAAAAATTATTTGTTCGCTGCAGACACCGGCCGCTACGTTGTAAGCATTAATGGCGAGCAGATTGCGCTCAGAGCAGCCAATCTCGCGGTCGCGGAATCTGATTTCCTAGTGGTCTATCTGTTGATTCCAAAGGAACTCATTCAGCAGCTAAGGCAGAACCTTATGTTTAAAGGTGTATTCTTGTTTTGCAGTTTCATAAATAAGTGTCCAATCAAAATGATTAAATCTTATATTCACAATAAAGTGCCGATCCAGCAATGTTGTCCATTTTTTTACACCTTTGAAAATTGTAAACGCCGACCGACGGTCGAGGGTACAATCGTCAAAGGTTTGCACCATCTTATTTGTTGATTGAAAACAACCTTGGATTTTCACTGATTAGTTTTTTGTACTGTAGCTCATGACCACAATTGCGTGTCGGATGCCAACCCAAATTGATTTGTTGACCGATACTTTTCACGCGAAATATTGGTCCCCAACCTGATGGCATTTCGCTGCATGCATTATTCACACATTCAAATTCAACAATGTATTTATGCGCAATTTTCTTGTGTGCAAGTCCTTCACCAACGCTTAAAGGATGAAGTGATTCATTTACACAAGGAATCACCCAAAAATCATCATAACCGATCAAAGTTCCTTCCACAGCAAGTTTATTTCGAAACATAAAGTCCAAGGCATCTATTGCTGATTCGTACAAATCACAATCTATGTCAACATAGGAAGCGTTTTGCATTTGAAATTCTTTGACAATACTATCTGTTAAGGATTCATTGTACCAACCGCTGATAAACTCAAATTCCTTAAATTTAGACAAGAAATTTCGTCGATCTGATGCGTATCGTCCTCTTGACCAATCCTTTATATTGATTTCACTGGTCTCTGGTAATCCTTGAAAAGAATCAAACCCAAAAAGTTTAGATGGATGTAACAATTTGCGTAATTCAGTCATAGATTTACCTGAATGTACACCAAACTCATAAATATGATCATATCTTTTTTTTACACTATTCAAATCTTGTCTCCATGATGTAAATACAAGTAAATTTAAAAAAAAGTTCATGTCAATTCAATATTTTTTTCAATAAAAAAGTACAGTTTTGAATGTACGAGTGCACTGTGCCCACTGAATGGTATCAAATTGAAGGGAAACACATATTATTTGATAGCCGATTCTTAAAATAGCAAAATAGGTAGGAAATGACACAACAGAAACAACTAAGATTGTGTCAAAAGAACCCACGGACGACATGATTGCAAAGCAGGATAGAGAAGGTAACGATGCTCCTTACAAGATAGAGTTCGATCTATTGGATCCGACAAATCCGACTTGGGCGACTTGGAGAGCAGAAAAGCTTATTAGTCTATATAAGTATATAAGATTTTGGGGTTGTTGAACGCATTGTGGGGAGAATAATGGAGAAAGTTGGTCTTGCAAGAAACATCGCATGTGATATTTCAGATCACCGATGTGTTGACCTTTGGCTGAGAGCAAGTCCGTGCAAAGGAAACGCTGCAATGTGGAAAACGCCTCTTGCTCTTCGGCAGAGGTGCCGACTTGGACCAGGGATTGCAAAACAAGCAGCGAACTCATCAAAGTGAACAGATACTGACCACGAGGCGTAGGCTGGAGCCCATCTCGCATACTCCGTGTCGTCTGTCGTCCCCTTCTCAAATAGGACGACGGCCTCGGCATTTGAGCGCACCTTCCCTTGTGTGTAGAGGTGCGCCAAATGTTCGAATGAATGAGTGATTGTCATGTGTGGCGGTTGTGCCCAAAATGTGTAAATGTCTGCGTCCGGCGTGCCCTCAAAAAACGAACGGCACAGCATCGTGAACTTCGGATAATAATCAGCCGATTGCGCTCGCGTGATCATTGCCTTGCAATATCTGCCATCAATCTCCATGCCGGTTGAAGAATTTGTTGCACGCGCCCAGCAATCTAATCCGTCCCCTACACGTGTTCCTGCTTCCACGACATCTTTGCCCTGAAAGTACCAAGCAAGCAGGGTGTGTACGACCTGGGGTGACCGTTTTGGGCTTATATCTTTCGGCTTGGTCAGATGTGTGCAATTGAACTTGTTTCCTACATTGAACACCCTGCGTGCGTCACGACTAATATCCAATTTGTACTGGAAAGTGTGATTATTCTCCAATGATATTGGAAGCATTAAAATTTTTTTTTTTCGAAACAAACACACACATCGGTGAAGCGCACACCCGTCCCGGATTAGTCAATTAAGTTTGTGCTAATTTTAGGCATGATGACATTTGATGAAAACTACTATATTTCTTAGTTGAAATTATATCTTTTGCATATGATAATGCGAACATATCAAAAACAGCACTTCTTAATCCAGTTAAAGTGTTTCTATTATGTGTATATTGTCTCACATGATTTTGTGTTAAAAATTTTGATTGATTAACATCTCCGTCTTTTTCAAATGCTACAAATGAATATTTTTGTTTTAAAAATTTTCTTATATGTTTTGGATGTGGACTATATCCACTTTCAGCTGGATTGTTTCTAATATGTAACGCAGATTGTGATTTATTTATAATAAGTTTAATTTTTTTCAAATCATCTTGTAATGATTTGTGAGGTAATATGTGTTTTGCTATTTCTGGAATACATTTTGGTAATCCACATATACAACAACCTATTGTTTTATATCCTACACCATCTGAAGTCCATGATTTTAATATTTTTTTTCCAGTTGTGTTAAATATAACTTTGTGTTGTGGTCTTATCCAACCATCTATTAATATGCTAGATGTTGTTGAATAATTATTGATTTTGATAGGATAATTAAATTCAAATAAATCAAAAAATGAGATGTGTTCGTGTGTTCCCATGTTTTCCCATACGAACTCAACCTTTCTGTAACGTGTTAGCATTCTCATGATTGCAAATAATCGATTTCCTAAACCACAACTTAAGTGTACAATTTTCATTTAAAAATTAAACCTTTTTTTATGTTGAAAAAATGAACAACCATTTCAAAACGAAAATATTAGCGAATTTTTTCCATTTGGGAGCTTGTACAGTTATGTAAAACAATCTTAAAAAAATTATTGTTTCCATAATGTGTTAAAATATTTAATTTGCAATGTTCGAATTTGCGGAGCAATTATTTTCCATTCTTGTAATCTATAATGTGTATTTGATTTTCGAAAATTGATTGATGATGAATTATACCACATCATTTTTTTTACTTCTGAAGATTCATTATTATTAAAATTAAAACACAATAGTTTAGGGTATATATGAAAATCAATTGCTTCAAACATCCATATTGAAGGTTCAATAATTTTATCTGTATATGGTTTTACATATACATTCCATATTTCTGTTCTTTCATCACAAAGTGTTTGTATAATATATTTCATCATGTTTACATCTCCTTTCATACCTCCATATTGTATTCTGAATATTATAGACCATATTAAACTATCATTTGGAATATGTGTAGGCAATTCTGTTACATATTCATACATCATTATCGTATTTTCTTTACATAATAATTCAACTAATCCTAAAACCCAATATAAAAATTTTTGTGATGGTTGAATATTTGCCATCATATACCAAACCAAAATACAAAATCCGTGATGAATTTTAACATCCTCTATCATAATTATAGGTAAGCGTCGATATAATGTCATAGGATCTAATTGAATTAATGTATGGCATGCATAAATAGCATGACTTATAAATCCTCGTCTAATTGCTTTTTGAAGTAATGATTTGAAAAATGGAATTGCATCATGCTTGAATTTTGTAGTTTCTTGAATATGTGGTACAATATCATTTGTATTTGCATAAAGCGACACTTCAAAGTTTTCGTCTTTAAATCTTATATTTACATTTTTTACAAGAATTGTATTGATTTCTTTTTTTAATGTAATATTGGGAACATTTTCATCCCATGTAAGACAAAAAACATCAGGCATAGTCCGTGTTTTATTTATATTCAAAAATGAAGTCAAGGTACTTTGTTTCATTTTAAATGAAAAAAAACATTTATAAATAAAAATGTGGTCTGCAGAATTAAAACATAAGCAACTTATATTATACAGAGGACCTCCTACTCCTACTACTATAACAACTTCATCCACGACGACTACACAAAATGACTCCTCGCAAAACACATTAATGACAAATGCAATCAATATAGACAATAACATTATACTAAGTGCAAATATCATTCACGAATTGTTGAAACCCCAAAACACAACAGATGAGGAGATTATAAATGAATTGTTTGAAAATAACGAATTCACTGATGAACTTACACAAACTACAGGATGGTTCGACATATATGACCGTATAGTAAAAGATATCAATGATCCTGAAATTCCTGAAAATATTAAACAAAAAATTAGAGAAATAAAACCTGATCTATATGAACGTATTGTAGAAAACTTTGAAGAGGATGAGCAGGTGTGGTACACGGGGAGTGACGGCAACAGTGGGGTCGCTACAATCGTGGCGATCCACAAAGATAACCCGCAGCCCTATTACACCATTTCGATCAACGGGGAAGAGCGACAGACGGAGCGCATTAATCTTGAGCCGATTGAGCCGATACCAATTATCACACATAATGCGCCAGGTACAATTAAGCAGAGGAAAAAAAAAGATGGCACAGAACAGAACAAACAAGAAGAAAAACAAGAAGAAAAACAAGAAGAAGAGTTAGGGTTAGGGTTAGAAGATCCTGTAGAACAACGTAAAACTGTTGTGATTTACGAAGACACGAAGACAAATGAAATCGTAATAAAATTAACATCCGAACAACCAGCAACATCACTATCATTTATAGGACTTGGCGAGGCGGTTCGTACACAATCCGGAAGAATGGCAGTTCTGTTGTCGACACATACGAAAACATTCTGGAAAAATTCTGAATATAGTAATATTTTTTCAAATAATACTATAGACGGCGTCATACATTTTGGACTTGCAGTGGCAACAAGTAATGCATCAAAAGCTTTGCTGACAGTTATGGGAAAAGCAATTGAACGAAGTGTTCAATCGATTAAGAGACATGGACCAATTGTCGCAAAATATTCTTTTAAAACAACGGCTTATACAATTTACTATTCTTTCCAAGCTATGAAAAAGGCAACTATAACTGGAGCTATTGGGCTCAGTATTGGCATGCAATTCGCATCTACATTAGCAAAACAATTAAGTAAAAAAGTAGAACAAGGAGATGAATATAAGAGGCGAAGAAACAACGCATATAATTTACTGTTTATTGAAGCCGAGCAGGTCGTTGGAGATCTTTGGACGAAGGAACATGTTTTGGAAAAGGGACATTTCAAAAGGGGATTTGAATTCAAGCCAGGTGGAAGTCGTGCAGAAATAGCGTATAGAGGAAATATAAAAACTCTTGCAGATATTAAAAAAAAATCAACAAAAAGCATATCGACAATAGAATTCGATTGTAACTGTGTTGATGCGAATCATAAACTTCCAGACCATTTTGAATATAAATGCGATTGTGACATGAAAGAAAAACAAATTCATATCGCTGATCATGCTCCAATTCAAGCATCGCCCTTTACATGGAAAGTCGTAAATTATAGCATTAAAAATCTGGAAGAAATTGAAGAGGAAACAGTCAAATTTGATACGATATTTGATGAACTTCGTGAACAAATTGATCTTAAGGTGGAAAACGATGAGATCAATGAGATCAATGAGATCGAAATTAACCCTCCGCCAAACTTACGAGAAAAACTGGACAAATACCAATTCTTTTCTCATCATTTAATATTAGACTCAGCATTGAACTTATGGCGTCCGTCAAAAGCGAAAAAAGAGAATGAAACTGATTTATTTCACAGGGGTAGTATTGAACATTATTTATATGAAATCATTGGTGAAGCATATAAAGAAGTACCCGAATTAGGTCAAAATTTAGATAAGGCTATCAAATTGTTTCAAATAAAGCAAAGTAATAAACGAAAACTGTTAGGAAAAGGATACAAAACTGGTGGTAAAAAGGTAGACGACCCTAAAGCACTAAGAGAACAAAGAATAAAAAGATTAGAATCAACTTAGGTTGACAATTGGTGGTGGAAAAACAAAGGTTTCACATATATTATATTCTCCACAAGACCAAGCAAATACATGATTTTCAAATATTTCATTCCATTTAGTGTAATTTATAAAACTCCCAAAAGCACAATTTTCTTGAATCAAGTTGTACTTAAATATAGAAGTTATTTCTCTATTTGTCAATTTACCATGTAAAATTTTGGGTGAAATGTAAGGTATTTTTTGGTATAAATCATTTAAAGTATATTTACACATTTCAATCCAATATTTATTCAATCCAATTATAAGTTCTTCCTTGTTTGTGACAATAATTGGTATTTGTAAGTTTTTTATTATCTTATCTAACTTATATATTTCTTCACACATTATTAACCAAATCATTTTTTCACTTTATTCACTTGAATATTTTTTTATCTTTGGAACAATTATTTGCTAATCATTTATATGTGATGTTACACAAATGTTATTCCCTAATTAAAATAAATGATATATTAAATGCACAAGCTTGCCAAATATGTTATATCCGTAAACGATACGCGTTTGCAACAATTCCAATTTGATATGAAACATTCGGGGTACAATGTGGTTCCCTTTGAAGGGGTTAAAAAACAGAAGGTAGGTTGTACATTGTCACACCTCAATTTGTGGAAACATATTGTTGATACAAATACTGAACCAGCGGTGATCATTTTTGAAGACGATGCAAAGCAGATTAGACCATATTCCACACAAGACGATACCGCATTTGAACATTTCCTACTAGATTCTAATGTTGGTATATTTTTACTGGGATGGAATCCTAGAGACTCACATGCCACAGAACAAAAACCTCACTATTATACTGGTCATGCTCTTGATTCACATGCTTACATTTTGAAAACATCCTTTGCACGTAAGTACATAAAGAAATATGGACAAATATTTGAAAATCAATTCCATCAAATGTTTGCCCCCGCTGGAACAATCGATACCATTTTTGTAATTGAAAAAGTTGCACTTAGTGTGCCAATGATATTCATTCAACACGGGGATGAAAGATATAATAAACCTGTCAACATAACAAACCGCATAATAAACAAAATGAGTTTAAAATTACTTTCTCTTCGAATTTCAAATTATTGCGTATTCCATAAATATATGATAATAATTATTGTAATCATAGTTTTACTCAAGTATGCGAGGTTACAACATTAAAAGTTTTATTTGCTAGTTTAAATGATTGATACAATTCCATTGTAATAATCATAGATTTAACGAATTTTTTTTCCGAAAAAAAAAATGAACAACATTTTCATAATCATCTTTGGCTTTAGCCATTCTAGATTTTTTTATCCTCGTCATGATGTTCCAATTCCTTTGGTTACTTTCATGAAAAACAATATAATTATGTCTTCCAATTTCTGTGATCGATGTTGCTATTGGGAAAAACTGGAAGACTCAAAAAAAAGAGTAATGTATAAATATTTTGATAAACATATAAATGATGACCAATGTTGTGAAGTTTTCTGTATAGAAGGTGTGCCTGCTTGCTCCATGATATACCACAAGACAAATATTTATAAACAACCAAATGTTGATGCATTTTATATAAATAAAGGTATGATTCTGTTATTTGACGCTGGTCAAAAAATGCGTAAAAAACTTTATTGCAAATATCCTCGAATAAGTATGAATAATGCAACAAATCGCAATGATTTTCTTTTATTTTGATTGATTATTGTAAGCGAAAGCTGACCTTGAAGCTTCAGAAGATTCAAAAAGCTAGACAGAATAAGAAGTAAAAATCAGTTACTATAATCGTCAGCGCCGCCTACACACCTTCCCCGTAGCGAGTAGATATTTTTTCGATAAGTTTGCCACGATAAAGACTTTTTTTAACGAGTTATGAGTATGAGACTCGATTCGAAAGCGCCAACGCAATTCACTCGCCGCCAACATCAAGTGCTGCCTTTTTTTGATAAACTCAGTGCCTCGGGGCGCAATGGCAATTTCAAGCCCGTGAAAATCTCAGAGTCTTCCCCGCCTGACATCAAATACAACTGTGAAATATGTGGAATCGGGGTGGTTTGCACTCTGTGCCGGCATCTGCTCGAAGGGATCAATGGGGTCGGGAATACACCTTCTTTGCGAAGTCGCACTCCACAATAGGTCCAATAAAACGAAAAAATAATGGAATACCAATATTTTGCAGAAATACACTGACTGTTTTTTGGCTGTTTGTCAAATAAAAATATCATTTTAATATAAAATGAAACGATTGCTGTTTTTCATTCATGTGTGTAGCGCACAATTCAACATAACTTGGGATCAATCACTTGGTACACTTCAAGAATTTGAAATAAACACGAATGGGTACATAAATTTGATATGGACAAGTGGACACAACGTGTATTATAAAAATGGACCTTGTCAACCGTTCTCTTTAATTCAAAATGATTTTCCTTTTCCGATTTTTCAAACTCACCCAGGACAAGGACAAACGATTGTACCATTAACCTTTGCGAATGCCGGTATATATTGTGTTGCATGTATAACTCATTTGAGCACTATGCAATTTAAATTGACTGTCACACAAGGAGGAGGTGCATTTGTTGTTGTACAATCATCACCACCACCTTCTCCTTTGAATCTGCCGTCTCCTTTGCCTCCTTCATCCTCATCTTCTTCTCCGCCGCCGCCATTCATGCCATCGGCACCACCCGGTTTCACATGCAACAACACCTGTAATTTGTACACCGGTATGTGCGACGATGGTGGAGAGGGCGCTGAGTATAGTTATTGTCCTCTTGGGCAGGATTGTATGGACTGCGGCGTCAGATACATATCGCCGCCAGTTTATCCTCCTTTGCCAATTGGTCCACAACCAAATGCACCACCTTTACCAGGGTTACCACCTTTGCCTCCGAATTCGTCTCCATCAGCTGCATCTCCGCCAGCGGCATCAACGACGACGCCAGCGGCACCTCCCCCATCTTCTCCAATGACCGACAGAAATCACTTTTACTGGATTATACCAATTCTAGTGATTATTGTCATTATTAATGGGGTTTTCCTATTCTTTTGTATACGAAAATGTCAAAATGATGAGGATTAGCCAATGCGCCTTTATTTATTACTTATCCTTACAGACAGGCAAGTCAAAAAAAGTACGTATTAACTCTCGAATTATTTTTTTTGTTATTTAGTGTAAGAACTTGCTCTCTCTTCATCGACAAAATCTGGAACCTCATTGCTGCGCATTCTGGCAGCAACCGACGATAAACTTCTAAAAACTGCTTGCACATTCTCTTCATCAGTATCAACAAAATTTATGGCTTGACCAGCAGGAATTCCGATGTGCGAAGCATTCAAAATAGCATCCTGATTCGAACCAACGTAAAATACTTTAATATTGAACTCGTTCTCAGCCTTTTGAATTAATTCTTTAAGCTTGTTACCGTAGAACAATGGATTCGTGCTGCAATTTTCTAAACCGTCAGTCATTACATAAATCATGCAGCTATGAAACGGCGTACCACTGGCGGAGAAAAAGGGCGAGAATTCCTGGTACATATTCATAAAGTTAGTTAACGAATTACCCAACGCATCTCGTAAAGCTGTTTGTCCTCGTGGTACATATAATTTAAGTGCATCATCGAGTTGCTCATCAGTTAGATCCTTGACCGGAGTTGAGCGCAAAAGGACTGTTTCTTCGTTATCAAACATTTTGGCTGAAATATGGATATTAAAATTTTGTTCTTCGCGCAAATTTATGATATTTGATTTAAATCCTCCAATTACATCCTCTGTTTTTCCATTCATTGATCCTGATCGATCAAGAATAGCGTGAACATGCTGAATAGGAAGCGACATTTAATTTTTTTTTCGAAAATTTTTTTAAGGAAAAAGTTTTAATAAGTAAGATGATATCAATTCTAATGAGCATGGCTGCTCGGATTCATTACGAAGAAAATATAAAACACCTTCCGGATATCAAAAACATTACATACAAAACTCGATATTGTAAAAATCTCAGATATTTTCGTGGTCGTTCCCATATACTGTATGATCCAGCGAATGCGTTCTTTGAATATGTACCTTTAAAACCGGCGAAATCATTTACTTGGGTTGAAATTACTCATTGTGGAGGTGTGAATCGTGGGACATATGAAAAAGATGTATACTGGGCATATATTACACCGGGATCTGGTGTTTTTATGTACACGGGAAAAACTGCTATACGTAGACATCATCGATTTTACTACCCACGCAAAGAAATCCATTATTTTAAAAAAATGGGTTTCGACACTCTCCAATACACTCATGTCGGAGATCAACCATGTGGAACAAACGCAATCGAAATCATTGATCTCAGAAGACCTGGAACCATTATTTGTCACTCTATGTTGCGAAGTCGAAACAACAAAACATGCAATTGCGCTTACAGAAAATCTCGATGGGCTGAAAATCCAACATCGTTTTCTGCTCAAATCGGAAAAAATGAAGAAGCAGATCCATCAAAAAATGTATGCGCTTTTTGCATTATTTAACAATGTCTTCTTTAGATTATAAACCACATATGAATCCGAAAATTAAACCGATCACAGGCAACTTAGAAAAAATGTGTTGGACAAAAAATCTACAGAAAATAAAATACATAGCATATGTTACACCTAAATAAGCAGATATCATTAGTAATATATGCATCCATGTTTCATGATATAATGGATTGTGATTATTCATTAATCTCTGCTTCAAAATAGAGAAATAAACTGCTACTAAAATACCCGCAGTCAACACATTTATAGGAGAAAATGGATTTAAAGCAAATAATAACGGTCCCAATGCTCCTTTTCCTTTTTGATTATCTTCTCCTGCTAGAGTTGCCGCTTCCGTTGCCACTTTCGAGAATCGAACCATTGTTGTTTATTAAAACATATTATTTTTTCGATGAACATTTTTTTTCTTCACAAAAACACCAAGAAATGTGCAAGATATCACACAGATAAACATGTTGTGAAGATGATATTGGAGACATGTCAGTTGTTATGTACAGCTTGGCATATAATTGATCCTGAACATTCACTATTTTGTCCACCATATAAGAAAACTCACATCAACCATCCATGTGCAATTTGGGTCAGAGAATCTTCTGAAAACTACAAATGGTTATGTAAATTAGGTCTTTCTTTATGTAAAGAATATACGATAAGATATGAAAAAACCCACAAGTGTCAATCTATTTTACAATTACTGAATAAAAATATACCAACATGTGCAGCAATGGAATGGTCAGATCCTCCTCAAGCTATGCCAGAAGAATACAAATGTAAATGTTCACTTCGTGCATATAGAAATTACTATATAAACGAAAAGACACATTTGTTTGCATGGAAAAATCGACCTAAACCACGATGGATTCAAAATAGCATCATATAGATACAGTAACCAAACAAAAAAGCATACAAAGCATAAACAACACAAATGAACATTTTAGAATAACATTAATCAATAGAGCATCGTAATAATAAACATGTAATGGAATTTCGATAAGTAATATAATGTCTAAAATAATTGTAATTATTATTATAGTAGTTGCTGTATAAAGAACATAAGTATTATCATTGAAAAAGCCATACAAAACCATAAAAATAAGTGGAAAATAACAAATAACAGAAACTATTAACACCAATAAATAATTTTGTTGCAAATTCATTATGGATGTTGATATACCTACATACGATAAAGACACTATAATATTCACAACATGAAGAATTATCTCTCTCATATGAATTTCTCGTAAATATATTGAGTTTTCTGGATTTACTAAAGATACTCGTTGTTTGTATCTTTTTCTGATGTAACGTGAATTTGTAGCACACCAAAAAATGATCCATGTAATCAGTATCAATACATAAAGAGCGTTTGAATCAACAATGAAAGTATGGGGTGTCATCGAAAAAAATGTATTTTAGATAGATAAATGTTATTAGAATCTTTTGAAGTGTTTGCGTATATTACTTGTTTATTTATTGCTTATAAAGCAGTTGAAAATGATACTCGTGTACTAAAAAAAAAGACACACAAACACACAGTGGAAGTTATATATTTATAAGTTTTTCTAAAATTTTGAAATCTTGATTCATATAGAAATCACTTAATATATAAAAGAATTCCTGACAAACAAATTTACATATTTGAGTATCTACATGACTTTTCAAAAACTCTTGTAATTCTTCAATCGATTTGAAATTGTGTATTTGCTCAATAAGCCAGTTCTTATATTGAATTTTAGCTTGTTTGTATTGAAATGAATCTATTATTCGTATATTATCATCATATCTTATTAGACAACAACCATCATAACATGTGAAATCCATTTTTTTTAAGACATCTATGACTTGTGATTTAGTACATAATCGTGAATTTTGAAATTTTCTGTTTTGTTTTAGAGTCGTATCAGATAATAATTTGCCACTGTAGTCATAACCGATTCTCAAATATTTAACATTATTAGACATTTCATATAAAAATGAACAGTCTTCATTGTATTCCCAAAAATAAAAGCCGTTTAATACAGGGTAAACATTCATAACATCTGGTAATTCTAAGTTTTCATAATAGTTTTCCATTTTTTGTTATGTATAACTTTTTTTCACTAAGTAAAACGTACACCAATAACATATACTTCTTGACATTCTTCATTTACATCAAAATCATGAATTTTACATGAATATGATGTAGGTCGTTTCCCCGCTTCATTTACAGTTACTTTCTCTTGAAGAACTACACCGTCTGATTCAGATATATAATTTTTCATTCCATAAAATGTTACTACTTCTTGTATTTCAGGTGCATTAAATTCTTCAACTGATTCTAAATCAGTTTTAACATATGCAAAATTTGAATCTGTTAAAGCATTCCAATGCCACACCTCTAATTGAACATTGTTAGATATATTTGGACCAATTATTGCACATTTAATTAATAAGCGTGTATGGCATCGTCGGTCATATGCTATAAAACAATTAAACTGTATAACATGTCCTTTAAATAAAATTGTTCGAGGCCCATAGTTTACCATTTCTGAAATAATAATATTTAATCCGGTATTTTCTGTTAATGTTATGATTTTGTTATGTTGTGACACGTGGTTATATAATTCACTAAAACGTAAGGGACGACATTCTTTTCCATGTACCGGACAATCATATAAACGATTATCACAAATTTTTCTGTGATTCTCTAACTCATTCACATCACACATTTGTTGACAACCATCTATATTACACATAATTTTTATAGCACAATCAGATGCTAGTAAAAACATTGGTCTATTTGTAGACCAACCTTTTTTGCTCATACAAACAGTACATTTCATATCTTGTTGATTTCTAAAATTGTTATGATGATCATATTTTTTTAAACAATTTTTACAATGGGGATGACCATTGTAACATTGTAGCAGCTCACCATAAAATTCCGAACATATTACGCATTGTAGATTTTGTAGTATTTTATCTTCAACTTGAAGAATAGACATTTGAATTATAGCATTAATTTTTTTAAGGTCTAAAAAATTATAATATATATTTAAATGAAGGCATGTATAGTATTAATATTAGTAGTGATCATTTTAATTATAAGATTTCCAACAATTTGTTTGCAAACAAAGGTCGTACTTCCAAATATAAAATTGATAAATAAACCCCATTTCTTTATATGTACACATAAATATGAACACATAGATATATACAGTATTATAGAACTAGCAAAAAAATGGAGAGAACACACACAAAGATCAACATTTTTTGTTGTAGCAGATTACCCACATAATCATCTATTAAATATCCAAACAAAACTTTGTATGAATCCTGTAAACTTTTTATACGTAACCAAGAATACAGTCGCAAAAATTGTAAATAAATTACAACACTTTCATGTGTGCATCTTTATGTATGAAGATAACAAAAATACAGGAATCTATTATGTTTTGAAAAAAATCACAGGCCCTGTGACTCTTGTCAACATTTCTTCGAATGCAAAGCCTTGTGAAAATCATGCAGCATTCCCGTGCATATATAACACATACGGAAAAGAGTTTCATGTATCATACAAAGACGGCAATATTTTGAAAAAATGGGTCAATGAGTCTATGAATCCACACGACTTCATTTCAAATATGAAAGAAGTGCTTTATTAAACTGTCAAGTAAGGAAATAAATTGTACAAAACACACGAAACTACAGTCGTTAGAAACAAGGTCTTATTCTGGACTTCACAATCATATGCTTGATTTATGTTTATGTATGCACTATATAATCCAATGATTACTATGGATACTGACATGTTGACGACTTTGAAGGATAGCATACGACGAAATCGCAATATTGTGAATGCAAATAGTGCAACTTTTAGCGTCCATACGAGCCATACCATTTGGGGCCGTCGGCATTCTTGTGCTAATAAGATCACAATAATTGTAAACAGTTGCAGAAAAATGATATGCGACGCAACTCTTGCACATATGAGATGAGCTCGCTTGTTAACAAACGATATACATAATAAAATCATTGTGGCAAGTACACTATAGAAGGAAATATGGTTGTAGACTTCAGGAAGAATGGACATTTGTATTTGAATTATAGCATTAATTTTTTTAAGGAAAATCTCAGACTTTTGTGTAAATATGGAAAAACCATATTGTTTACTCTCGTGTACATGTATGGAATAAAACGACATTGGTCAAATCGCCGGCGAAGAATGGTATCACATGTAGAACTCGATACCAAAGGTGTTCACTATTGGAAAGAGTCTTTCTGTAATTTGTTCCATGGATGCACTTCATAGTGTAGATAGCAGACATTTCGGTTTTCAGAGCAAGAAATGTTACAATTGCAAATGTCACAATGGCAAATAGTATATAATGCCCCGCGGAATACTCGTTTGTTTCATTTTTTCTCTCATTCGTAACCACAAATATAATTGTTAAAACAATGGTAATTGCAATAATGATCACTGTCCCAGTCTTGACATTTTGTTTAATGTTCATCAAGACGGACATCTTTTTTTAGAATAGACAGGATAAAAAATGTCATCTTTTCATTTTTCAATATGTAGACTTGCATTTTTAAAAAGAAAAAAGGTTAGATCTTATTATCTCTTATATTTTGCCAATTGTTTCTCACAGCCGATGTGAATGATGTATTTTGAAGTGTACTTTGCATTGGAAATCTAGAAGAATTTAAAATTCGTATCTGATATAAAGCATTTTCATAAGTAAGATTGGTATATTTCGCACAATAAACCAAAACTGCAAGCGCACTGCGATTCCTACCGCTATGACAATGAACGAGAACATAACCACCCCATTTTAAAATATTATTTATGCATTTTGCAGTTTTAATCGCAGTTTTTATAAATTGTGTATCTTCATGATTAGTATCTTTAATATCATACTTTTTATATTTAGAAGACATTGTACAATACTTACATGTAGAATCTGATGCAACGCACACTAAATGAAATCTACTTGCTCTATAATGTTTATTATCTTGATCTTTTAAAGTTCCATTGTCTATAACTTCCTGAGCAGAAAGACGTGAACCCATAAACAATCTAGTGTGTATACTTGACATACGCACTACATCTTTACCCCATGTTGCCAAACCTAAATCTTTTCCCCAATTTGCCATTTCTTCCCATTTTTCATCATTATGAAAATCATTACTTGCTGTCACTACAGCAGTGAATGTATTTTTTGAAGATGCACAACCCATTTCTTCAACCTAAGAAAAATATTTTTAGATGTTAAGATGAATAAATATATATTTCACTTAAATCCACTATTCGTGATACACCGGGGAGGAAAATTGTGAGATATTCTCCGATAATATTTATTGAATCACATTCTATATAATATGGATTTATTGGATATTCACTGAACGATATATTACCTTCAGTACAAGGGACTGCATTTGTTAAATTATATGAACCACTTGTATTTGATATCCATAATTGAAATGGTGATATTCTTTCAAAATAATCTGGACCTCTCATGTCATTATAGATTGAAACAAATTTTATTATTGAATCGACATTTGTTCTTATTGAAATCCATTCATCTGGACCACCCACTGGTGGTGAATTTGGTGGTACATTTATGCGATCATCACTATGACATAATGTAGATGTGTCATCATCTATACAATTTTCTGGTGGATAATATCGTTGTGTTTTTATAGTGACACCTATTCTTGATAAAGAATTTAATGTATTCAGTGGTGGTAAAGGAGAAGGAGGCGGCATAGAAGGTGGAAAAGGTTGAACATATGCTTGTTGAAGTAAAAATTGTAAATGTGCTTCGTATAAATTATAATAAAGTGGATCAACTGATGGTTCTGCAAATTCAAGTTTAAATCCAGCTTGTGGGTTACATGCGTTAGATAATATATCCAGATATCCATATCCATTTATACCCCAATTTATACCATAAGTATTTCTAATAATCCAATAATTATCAACCTCATTGTAACCAACTAATAAAATCGCATGATTCGGAATACTTGAAGGCGATCCAAAACATTCTTCAGATGTAAGTACACCAGAATTGTAATAGTTCCAATATGTGGGTGTTTCTGTGTTTGATGTTTGAGGTGGTACATAAATTGCAATACTTAAAACATTACCTTGATCTAATTCTCGTTTCCATAAATTTTTTGGAACAAATGTTTGTCTAAGATTTGAAATTAAAGGTGACTGATAATAATTTCTTTCTTGTTGTGGTAAAGATACATCTTGAATTCTTGATTGTTCAAAAAATGAAGTTAACTCATTACATACAAATCCAGATTGTGTTTGTAAATTATCTATATAACTTTCATATGTAAATATACTATTTCTATGATACCAATTTCTATTTTGAAAACTGTTCCATACTGTACCATACCAACCACCATTACAAATATTATTGATATTATTTAATTGTCCAAAACAACTTGAAAAATATGCAAGATCAAGTGGTCGTGATTCTCCATTGTTTGATAGATTTCTGTGTATTAAATATTCTAAATGAGTCATTGCGACAACTATATAACAATTACCACAATTTCCTTGGGAAATTACAGGAGACAAATTACTTGAAAGATCTACACCAAGAAACGGCGGATTGTTAGGTGATGGAGACATTGGAAATGGTGGTGATGGTGGTGGAAACGGTGGCCATCTTGGAGGGCTTTGAGGTCTAGGAGGTGATGGAGGTGGATCAACAGGTGATGGTGGTGGATTTTGAGGATAGGGTGGAAACGGTGGAGATGGTGGATTTGGTGGACTTGGTGGTGAACCAGGTGAAGCTTGATAATTATATACAAATCCATTTCTAGCTCTTCTTTCGGCACTACTCGTCAGACCTACCGATCTTATTGAATATCTAACAACAGTATTTACATTTTCACTTTTATTTAATTTATAATTACTCAGAGCAATCAATGCATCTGCTATTTGTTTATTTTTGTTAAAATTATTTTCTAATCGTAATCTTTCCTGAGTACTTACATTAGTAGAATTGTTTAGTTGATCAAAAAGTTCGTTATATACTTGAACATTTTCTGGATCAATCAGAGTGACATTTTCTAAATTTGTTGTATTTTCAAATCCAATCGTTGCAAGTCTTTGTAATAAAATTGGCTGAGGATTTGGTATTGGATATGTATTATCACAAAATGCATTATATATTCCAGGAGATGATGGAATAAAAGTATATGTATAATTTGTCAAATTAAAAAGTTCAACTTCAACATTAAAATTATTATCAATATCATATAATATAATAAATCGACCAGGATTACATGAAAATGTAATGTTAAACATATCTATGGATTCTTCAGACGCTAATACAGAATTTTGTATTAATGTAGTTAGTGCTTGTACTTCAATTGGTGGTGGAAGTGGTGGAGGATATGGAGGAGAATTTGGCGGCAAATACGGAGGTAAAGATGGTGAAGATGGAGGACATATATTATAATCAGAAAACGAAGACAAAAATGTACTGACATAATAAGCTGCTTTTTCTCCATCTAACCCGATTGAATATTGATTTATTTCATTTACTCTAACAAATAGAATATTATATATCACATTATTATACATAATAACAGGTACATTATTTTCTAATATATTATATGGATAATCATCTACTCCGCATGTTGGCAAAATACGCCAATTATATCTACAATCTTCACATATCACTGTAGCTAAGAATTTTCTTAAATTTTCATTTACTTCTTCTTTCAATGTTACATTTATTGACATATGATTATATAATTCATAATTAATTGAAAATGGTTGAGAAACTTCTGAAGTAATAACATGAGTTTCTGATATGCAAAACAAATATATAAAATATAGAGTCCATGAAAAAAGTCTCTTAAACATTTACATACACAACAAAAAAAAATCAGGAATAAAACTATTTCAAAATTAAAAAAAAAACTATTCCAAAAAAATATGCAGTGTAAAATAACAAAATATCTTGAAAATAGTTCGTGTAAATCAAATAATAATGAATCAACTAATTATACATATTTTCAGTTAAGTAAAACTGATGTATATCAAAAATCGGTCAACAAGTTATATAATGAACCTGATGATGGATGTTGGTATAAAGAGAATTTACACAAAATTCCATGTAATATTATTGCAAAAAAATTACTAGATACTGGAGCTTTTATGCAACATGTAATTTTAGAATGTTTTCAAAAATATATTGACGATTATTTGAAATTAGATATACATATTCATGAGATTATTAAATCAAATGGAAGATTTGATGCTAAAATCACCGGAACTAAAGACTCAATATCTAAATTATGTTTAGAATATCAGTTTACACACAATTTACCAACAATAAATTTAGAAGTAAAATCTATTAAAATAAAGGATAAATCAAAAAAAACAGGCGCAATAGTTGATGTACAAAGAATAAAACCTGATTTTTTTGAAGTTATGATTTTGGGTACTTATTTCAAAAACACTCTTAATGTTTACATTGGTAAGCCAAACACTTCATGGACTTTTTTAAGCAACGGATTAAGTGATGATCGAGGATACAGAATAAATTTTTGCAATAATATATCACTACATAACAACACTGAAACTTCTTTGAAAAATATTGATTATCAAATCACTAAGCTAATGTCGAAAATATTTGTTATTCAATTAACATGAGTTTTCGATGCATACATTAAATAAAAATGTTCTTTTTGAGTTCATTTTTTACCAATCCACACGATAGCCGTTTTTTTTTTTCACGACTTTCTGAGGTTGTAAATAATACATTTGTGACAATAAATGAATATAGTCATGTGTCCTTATCACAGTGCGTAATGTTTCTTCGTTTGACTGTACTTCGTCTTCATCACCGAAATTCATATTGTAAAACGCTCTGAAGATTCGGAGTTTATTCAGTTGAGTAAGAATCGAATGAAACGGTGAAAATACTTTGGGAATTATGTTGCACTGTTTATGCCGAAGTGCATTCCTCAATTCTTTTAATTCTGACAGGCGAAATGCGTTATATTTGTTAGCTTTTAGAAGTTCACAGAAATTTTCACCAAGACTCAATGGTTTAACACAGGTTTCTACCAAATTCACTGCTCTTGTTGCTTCTGGTGTTGCTTCTGGTGTCTTACAATTGAGGAATTTCAACTTCCATTTTGCTATTTTATCTTTTTCTTCGTCAAAAAGCAACTCTAATATCGATGAGGTCTCTTGTCCGTTTATTGGGTGTATTGTCCGTTTATTCAGAGACTCATTAAAATTTATTACATCATTTTCGTTAAATATACATATCTTTGCTTGCATCGCAATGAATTGCAGATATTCGAATCGCACTTTGTTGAATGGAATATCTTGCAAACAAGCATCTACTTCATCGACGGGATCGTATTCTAAATCGGATGGTGGAGGCAATTCGTAATCTTCGTTGATCATTCTTCTCTCTTCCCATCCCTCTTCCAACCACTCGGAGTATTTTCTCTTTGGCATGTTTTTTTCTTAATATGCATATTTAAAATCTATACACACTGTAAAAATTGTACCACTTGTGTTTTACTTGCACCCTTAACTTTTTGAAAAATCCCACCTTGTTTTTTTTACCCCCACTTGTGTTTTTTACTTGTACGCTTAACTTTTTGAAAAATCCTACCTTGTTTTTTTAACCCCCACCTTGTTCATAACATTGCAACTTTTTTTGTTGTTCTGTTCAAATGCAATTCACCATTTAGTATCACGAAACCATGCATTCAATCCAAATTTAGTGGCTCCTTCGCATAATACCTCTTCACCACCATGCAAGGTATAGTCATTTCCATTACCGTCAAATGTGACATTAGACCACATAACAGCATCTCCACTTACCGGATATACACGTAAAACTTCATTATTTTCATTTTTTAATTTTGGAAAGGCAGTAGCACCACCGCATATTTCACCTCCATCATTTTCTAAACCTTTCAAATATGTAAACACTGTTTTTGTTCTTTGCCCATCTCCTGGTTTGATGTCATGAAACCAATCATGATGTGAATCGTATTTTTCTTTCTTTTTATAGAGAGTAACTTGCAACGGTTCTAATTTATCTCTCGATTCATTTGCAATTGCGGATATACGATTTTCTATACATGTAATAATGTCATCTTCGTTTTTGGGAAGAAATGCTGTGCTTGAAGTTCGACCTGGAGAATTTTCCATTTCACCATTATCTCCAACAACGGTAGACTTATGTAATCCCAATGAATGTGCTTTATCCATCAAATATTTTGCTTCATCTGGTAGAATGAATTGTGTGATTTTACTAACAAATGCATTATTATTACTAATTACTTCAATATCATTTAACTTATGTTTCGTTTGATATGGATTAATAATACATGACTCCATTTTATTTAATGCGATAAAAAAAATCTCTTATTTCTTTAGTACATTGATTAGTGCCTAGTATAAATTTTCTGTGCAATACGACTTAAAGGATAAATTCTCAAATGCGTTCATTTATTGTTTAAAAATTTATTTGGATATATGTAGGATGCTTACAGCAATTCTCAAATTTAAATTAATTAAAATATCAGCAATTAAAAAATCAGCATCCTGTAAGCACCGTGGATGTGATAGTAGCATGTCAGCCTTCCAAGCTGGATGACCGGGAGCGTAACCCGGACGGTGCAATTTGATCATGTTTTTGGGTGATCGATATGATATTAATTAACCTCAACTTATTTTCCACAGGCCACATAGGTGTCATTATTTATTTGTGGAAAAAAAATACACAAAATCAAAATGTTTGAATACAATGTAAAAAATAAATGCAGCCAACTTTTATAGAACAAATACTACGAGTACGTATTAATTTAAAAGTATTTGGATTTTATATAGGCACTGGACATTATAGAAATGAATTTTCTGATACAGAAAGTGATTCATCTAGTGATTTATCTAGTTATTCCAATTTTTAAATATTGCGAGAAAATTTATTTTTTTGGAAATAAAATGAACTATGTTTGTGAACAAGAAATAACAGAAAAATTTAAAAAATTTAACACATTTATTGATATCTTTCTATTAACAATTGGTGTTTTATTTTATTTATCACACACTGATTTTGTTACCTATTTTAATTGGACATACTAGAATATTTATCATATAAATTTTTATGTTCTTTATAACATTCATTATGATGTAATAAACTTCCTGATATCCACACATTAACAGTATCATCATAAGCTCGAAATTTGCATAAATACACATAGTTCTTGTTATGTACATTTCGTTGTTTTTGTAAAATTTCCAAAAGTTTTGGACATTCTTTTTTATTTTCACTTAGAAATTTACTAAGTTTTGTTTTCGTCCATTCTATTGCAAGTGCAGTAGTAGGATTCCATATATCATCGTTTTCGTTTTCATCTTCAGAATCATTGTTTTCATATTCAAAATCACAAATAATAGACTGAGGATATTTGTTGTATTCAACAAAGGAAGTTAACTTTCCAAATTGGTCAAAATTTTTTCGCCACATTCATTAATTTTTTTTTACAAAACAATTTTTTTTCGAACAAATTTATATATGTCAAAGATCGACATTTCCTCTCTTCGTAACACTGCACAGAGTGGTGCTGAAAATCGCGATGAATATATGCGTAAAAAGAAAATTCGCATTGAAGAATGTGTTAAGGTATTCAATCAGAAGATTTCAGACCTTCATCTGTTATATTTTGATGACAACAACAAATTCAGTATCAATAAATCTTTAGAACGTGCGTGCAAAAAAGCTTACAATCCTGATTATGTAGAGCTATACATGAATTTCAACATATCAGATTTTTCTGGATGGGGAAAATTTGTTCCATTTCAGCCAGATCAATATGGTAAAAATCTTAATGCTCGTCCTGCAAATTGTCTTAGAATGTATCTTACACGCGCACAAGCTGATGGATATTTACCGTCTAACATAAAATTTGATGTATGGGGAAACAAAAGTTTTACAGTAAAATTTACAATCGACTTCAAAGACGAAGAATTTGAGTCAAACAAGCCTAATGCACATGATGATGCTGAAAAAGTTCGATGCGCACATTCCGAAGCGGGAGACTCAATGGTCACGATTGTTTCCAAAGATGATGAATCGGGTGCCGATTAGATCGATTACTCGTAGATTGTAGAATATTGTAAAAAAGTATGTAGAATTATATTTTGAAAATTTCCGAAGGTCTTTTGTAAAAACCACTTTATGGTTTCACGGGTTGTCGTCTGAAATGAAGTTTGCAACTTCATGCATACATATGTTTAATGCTATCGATTTGCAGTCGTGCGGATTAGACAAATGTTTATAAATACAATCAATTGCCGTAAGCTCTTCATTTAGATCATAATCTTGAAGACTGCTTACACATACCGGTGGTGGTGTACTAACAGATACAGTAAAATTTAGCTGTTCAATATAACTATTGTGTGTTTCTCCACACATCTTAAAGTTTCCAGATGGAAGACTAATGTTTATCTGTAAGTTTTCATTTAGTGTGCCACCATAAATATTGCTATGAATAGAATTTTGTTTAATCATATTTTCATTGTATCTTTCATTACGAATACCTATTATATTTGCATTTGTACCTGAAATGTTTAAAATAGGCATCCATGTATCATCACCGTCAAATCTATCATATTTGTTTGCAAATATACTTGAATTTATTAAGTTACACATTTCATAATAGCAATATTGTGGATTATTATTTACAATCGTAGGTCGACTGTTTATATCTGCGAAATCTGAAAAATCATTTGGACATGAATCGTTTTCTTGTCCAAAAGCCCAGAATAAAGTTAAATGTTGATTATCTGTAATGTGTTCATATAAAGCACTAGTCCAATAATAGTTTAAACTTGTTGGATTTCCATTTTTATATTCTGTACAGATCCAATTATTTGTTGTAGTATGATATTGTAAATAAAAGTTACCAATGGACATTCCCATATAAATAGGTCTATTATTGTAATCGTTGGTAATGTACCTAAACATTTGTTGACAACCTCGTTTTATTTGTGGGGAAGTATTGAGTTCAACTGATGAATAATCATAAATGAAATAACAAATTGTGTCAATCAGTTGTGATCTATAAGACCACTTATCGCTGTATCCGATCCCTAACCCCAATCCATAAGGACATGTCCCATTATGAGAACTTCTCAACACCGGTCCACGTCGTAAAAATCCATTTATCTTATAAGTATACCCAACAAATGGATAATGATTTATCAAATATCCTACAAATTCAGTACTAAGCTCAGTAAAATTATTTACACAATACCAACTATTTAACCATCTCATAATAATCGAATTTGTGTTAGTATTTTTATACACTGGATGGCCGCTTACAGTCCACAGAGCGTCTGCAGATGATTGTTTCGAATAATTACCGATGCATGCTTCCGGACACCATGGTGATGATGTATTACAAATATCAAATGAACGCACCTCAATATTGGATTCACAATTATCATCGGACATTGTCAAAGAATGTTTTCTCCATATTGGTGTTTTCAACCATGAAATTGGTGGTAGAAAAGGTGAACACCAGAAATGATTATTAAAAAGTACAGTTGACTCAATATTCAAATAAGAATAATATTGTTCGTAATAAGTTAAATCTTGAGTTCTGTTGCATTGACATGTATTATTCAGTAAAGAAGATATCCATATATCTGGATAATTACAAGATGTTGAACAATCACAATTATTATTTGTATAACAACCATGATATTTAACAATATTTCCATTATTTATATATGCATCCTCGCCTAAATTAAGTGGACACTCGCAATTCAAACATCCCATTAACAGAATATGTAAATATACAATCTCAATATATCCAAAATCATAAATTGTTGAATTAAACAAAGAAGATCCAAACGGAGGTGCAAATTGAGTTAAAAAATTACTGGAATCCATACACACCCAAAATATATTACTGCTATTTCCAAAAAGTGTAGGAATTCTGGAACTTACTAAAACACTTTCAATATCGCTACTATCATGATTAACAGGAGGTAAAAAAGTATCGTTATACATCGACGATGTAGTATAAGTACCCTGTTTAAATTTCCAATATACATTCTTTCCATTTACGATTAACGGTATTTGATTTCTCGTTGCTATTTCAAATCTTCCAGTGCACATATTATTTAGATCTGTATTGTAATCAATGTCAATATGGTTACTACATGTTGGTGAAACTGGAGAAAATGGTGGAAGAGGATGATATGGTGGAGGTGGTGAAGGACTGTGACATATATCACAGCTGCTTTGGCAGAATCTTGTTATATATTCAGCATATGTAGTATCAGATGAATATATGTTATTCCACGGCGTTGCTACATTAAGAGCACAGCCTCCATTTGAAGAAATTAGATCACACGTACATGCTGGTTGACCTACATTACCACAAACAATTCCTCCAAAGTTTATATTCAGCCATGTCAGGTCACCATCAGAACATCGCCAGTCAGAGCATCTATCTGCTCGGCAACTCACAGGACAATGAGTATTGTAATATTCATGCCAGTAGCTAGTATAAGAGTATTGACAATGACCCATTCCAGCAATTATTTCACAAGTGCAAGTTGGAGCATTCCCTCCACATGATTTTCCATTCCATGTCCATGTATCAGAAGCAACAGCAGTATTATTGTCTTCACATGCAACTGGAACAGCTGGTGGAGGCAAGGGTGGTGATGGTGGAGGCAAGGGTGGTGATGGTGGAAGGAAAGGTGGATATGCTGGTGGCATATTATTACATAAGCTTGTGTTATACACAAATCTCATGTTATCTCCTTCTTGAAAAGAAGTATTCACAAATGTAATTGTGTATGCAACATTCTCTGATAATTGTAACACGTTTTCTGTAAATGACACATTAAAAGGAACAATTGCAAAAACAAACAAAACAAGCATTATTTTTAAGATCTTATTATATTTTTGGCACTTCAAACTTTAAAAACACATAAGCAGTACCCAGAATGCTGTCGGTAGCTGGGAGTGGATGTGGGGGTCCTCTGTCGGTAGCTGTCGGTAGCTGGGAGTGGATGTGGGGGTCCTCTGTCAGTAGCTGTCGGTAGCTGGGGGTGAATGTGGGGGTGGTTGCTGACATGCTAAGTATTTATTGTTCTTTTTTTTTTTTATTTATCTATATTAAAACAATGACATCCACGCTATGCCCTACGAGGAATACATGTAGTTCAAACGGTTCCGTATGTAAACCTGATACAGAGGTTATTAGCGAGGAGGTACCTAAAATCATGTTTAACCCCGATTCTGGTTTCGGCACATTATATTTAGGTCAACAAAAATTCATATGCAATGGGGTATGGGAGGATTCAACTCAATGTGAATCTGGAAAATCTTCTCAAATTCAAACTATTTACCGGTGCATGGAAGTCCCTGATAGTAAGAGTAACCCTAACCCGTAATTTGCATTCTAGGCAGTCTCTTTATGAATATGGATTACGGGGGTTTTAAACCAAAAAAATTAAATTCCACATTCATCATACAAGATTTACTAATTTTCCGACTTTGAAATAATTTCTTCATATTTTCCTCTCGCACAATCAATCTTATCTTTACATTTTTTCAAATGATCACATGCTACTTCAAATAATGAAATTGCATCATCAACATCATCTGATACTCTAATTTTATTCAATATAACATCAACTTCACGCATTCTTTCACTATACTTTAACTCGTCCGACATTTTTTGACAATAACATCTATTTTCCCATTAATAAAATTAACGCATAATTCGTCGTCGTATTTTAAGTTATCTATATTTTTTACACATAATCCATCTTTTGTAACAAAAGCAAATCCACGTTTTAATGAGTTAAGTGGTGAAAATGAATTTAAATCTTTATTCATGATTGTATTTGAGTGCTCGAATTTTAGTATACTATTTTCTGTTAAAATTTTCAAATTGTCAAATATATATTTAATTTTTGTATCTGTAAAAAATTTACCAGTCTCATATTTAGAAGTTATATATTTTTCATTAATATTAAGAGTACATCTTGCCCAAATTTTATCCATATGTTCTTTCATAACAATTTTCTTATTTTGAGTATTTCTATCTAAATAATTCAAGTTCATTAAAACACTATCATGTAAACTTCTTTCTAAGTTTTCATTTTTTTCATATGATTTCTTGATATATTCCTGAAAAACTTGCAACAATTGTTTAAATTTATTAGATATATTTTCTAAAATTTCTTGCTTAGTATACTTTATAGCAATTTCAATAGCAGCAGTTGGTGTTTTTGCACGAACATCAGCAACTATATCAGATATACTATGATCAGACTCATGTCCAATTGCTGAAATGATAGGGATACTTGAATGAATAAAACTACGAACAACAATTTCTTCATTAAAGACTTGTAAATCAGATTCAGAACCTCCTCCTCTCCCACATATGATAACATCTGGGTTCAAATCATATGCTTTATTAAATGCTAATGGAATTTCAACTAATGAATCCGGACCTTGCACACTTGTATGAATTACTGTTGTTCTTAGTTCAGGCCACCGTGCATCAACTCCTTGCTTCATATCAAAATGTGCTGCTGAATTATGTGAAGTTATTATTACTAAGTGTTTAATAATATCAGGAATCACATGTTTTACTCTGTCAACAACACCTTCCTTATGTAATATATCTATCAAATTTGAACGTTGTGTTGCAATTTGTGCATCTTCTTTATTTGATTGTTCTATATTCGTGACAATGGCTTGACATTTTCCGTAAGGTGGATAAAAATCCATTTTTTTAACTAAAACTTCTGCCTGACCACTTTCAACTTTTATAAAAGAAGACCAAACTACACAACTAACAACTGCATTTTTGCTTTTAAGTTCAAAATATAAATGTTGTTTTGATGACTTCGTTATCTTCCCGATCTCGCCGTAAACTTTTATATTTTGAACCGTAGAAAGTGAATTTTTTATTAAATCAGAAAATTCATCAACAGAAATCATATATTTTTTCTATGAATATATTTTAATAACAAATACAAACGCATTACACATTCCTCAACTGCCCAGCTCGGATCTGATATTCGGACAGCGTTAAATAATTTTATTCACATAAATAAATGTTAAGAAAACAATGTAATTGTGGTACAAAAACCAAAGGTGTAAAACCAATTCCCAGATTTCCAAAAGTTGAAAAGAAGAAAATAGATGAAGAAAATACAGAGAAAAAGAAAATAAATCGATATAAATGGATAATGACAAGAATGCATGAAGTTGAAACAACACCTATAAAACGAAGAATTGCTTACCTACCCGGATTTTTACCAGAAACAATAAGATTAAAATAAGTACTGCTGTCTTGCATGTTAATACATTGTATTATTGTAAATAGAATCAAAATTGTTTTCAATTTTTTCTAAAATAAATGAAACGTCCACGTATTGCAACAACCGAATCTGAACCCGAGGTTGAAAACGATATAGTTGTTATTAATGAAAATGTGTACTTTCATTGTGAAGTAAGTAATAAAACTGTATTGAAACTCATACAAAGTTTATCGGAAGCTTCAGAAAATGCAATAAAAAAATGTGAAAAACTAAAAGAAGCATATGTTTATCTATATATTAATAGTGGAGGTGGCGATGCATTTGCTGGATTAAGTGCAATGGATCATATAAGATGTAACAAAGTACCAATCATAACTATAGCTGATGGATTTGTAGCATCTGCCGCAACTCTTCTTTTACTAGGTGGATATGAGCGTAAAAGTTTATGGAATGCAAAAATATTAATCCATCAAATATCAACTGAATTTTGGGGGAAACACGCTGATCTTCTTGATGAAGTCGAAAATTCAAAAGAATTAATGAATTCTTTAAACGAAATTTATACTTATTATACAACAATGAAAAGTGCAAAAGTACAAGAATTAATAAAAAAAGAAATTCATATGAACTCTTCAAAAGCTCTATCATGTGGAATAGTTGACGATGTATGGTAAACGAATCAGAATTAATTTTTTTTTTAAGAGAGTAAATGGTAAAAAAACAAGAAGATGATTGGAAATCTATGAATTTATCAAACAATTCTAATCAATTAAGAAAATATCTTGATATATGTAAAGAATGGTTTATACATAACGAAATAAACTCAATTTCTACACATCAATTTTGCAATATTACATCAGAATTTAAAGAAATTATTCCAGCATCAAGTTTAGGAATAAATGAAATAGATATAAGAAATTTAAAATACAATCGATGTTATTTATGTAAAAAAGAAACAGATGTATTTAGAAATATAATTGCAAACCCATTTACGAGATCACAGGGAATGATTGTTTGCAATGAATGTATTAACTAATACATATTTAGTTTTTTCATCATCATCTTCATTTGTAAATATCAACTTTCTTTGTGATTCTTTTTTTGTTGGTGGTCTTATCATATATTCTTTTTCTAAATCTTGTAAATTTGTAAATGATAAAGATTTAGAAACATTTTCCTCACATGATTTTTTATTCATTATATTTTCAGATAAAACTCTTCTCATTTATATTATCATTTTTTTCTGATCAGCTTCAATCACATATATCATATGACACAAATCCTGTTAAAATGTATCGTATTCCTTTTTTTGTTGTAATTCCTTCATGTAAATTTTTACCTGAAAAAAGGACAATACTTCCAATATTTAGTTGTACCTGTTTGTTTATATTTAGAAAATATGTACCACCACCTTCAAAATTATCGTTTAAAGCAATTACAAATGAGAATGCTGTAATATCTGTATGTGCTTGAAGACTGTTTTGTGTATTCTTTTTGTTTCCATCGTATTTCACAATAAATAATTCATGCAAACGAAGATATTGTTTTTTTATTCTGAAAATCTTTTCAAATAATGGAAATAACTTTGTCTGAATTCTATTTGTAATAAAACTATAAAAATCACCAAATTGAGGCGTTATTAAAATATCTGTAGTTGGATAATGTTTATGTCTATCTGTGGTCCATCCAAACATATTGCCATATGCTTCTGCTACTTTTATTACATTAGTGCACTGTGCAATATTTAAAAACTGTTGATATACTACAACTTGTTGAAATCGAAACGTTTGTTCATTAATTTCATTACATTCACATTTACTTTTTTTAAATGACATAACAATAATAATTAGTACAATAATTAATAAACATATGCAAACATATGATATTGTCATTATCTTACTAAATAAAAAAATTTTTAAATAAATAAAAATGGAAATGGATTTTAGATCAGTTATAGATAAAGGTGAAATTGATGACCTGTCTAATGCATTAAATTATGCATGTAATACAGGAAAATGTGAATATGTCTCGGAATTGATTAAGAAAGATGCTGATGTCAATCGCGAAATGCCTGATGGATTATCGAACCTAATGGTCGCCTGCAGAAACGGTCACAATCTGTGCGCTTCCGAACTCATAACGGCGAAAGCAAACATCGAACACAAAGACGCCAACCTGTGGACTGCCCTCATGTACGCTTCCCAAAATGGTCACAATCAATGCGTCCGCAAACTAATCGAAGCGGGGGCAAACGTTGACTACATACCTAAAATATTCAATGAGAACGGTCCAACGGCTCTGATACTCGCCTGCTCAACCGGTCACTATCCGTGCGCCCAAGAACTGATAAAGGCGAGGGCAAACATTGAAATACCCAGTTATGGCTCGACTCCACTGATCAGCGCCTGCCACATGGGTTCTTATATATGCACCCGCGAATTGATCAAGGCGAAGGCGAACATTGAGGCGGTGGAGAACAAGGGGCGGACTGCCATCATGTTAGCAGCCCAATACGGTCACAATCAGTGCGCCCACGCACTGATCGAGGCGAAGGCCGACCTTGAGAAGCAAACCGCCAAGGGCTTCACGGCGCTGATGCTTACTTCCCAATACGGTCACGATCCGTGCGCCCGCGCACTGATCAAGGCGGGGGCGAACATTGAGGCGCAGACTCTGGAGCCCAAGGGCTTCACGGCGCTGATACTCGCTTCCCAAAACGGTCACGATCCGTGCGCCCGGGAACTGATCAAGGCGGGCGCGGCCGTTGACGCCACTGAGGAGGACGGTTGGACTGCCATGATGTTCGCCTGCCAAAGCGGTCACGAGCAGTGCGCCCGCGCACTGATCGAGGCGGGTGCCGATGCGGGCTACGCCAAGGCCGATGGGTGGACCGCCATGATGTTCGCCTGCCAGAACGGTCACGATCTGTGCGCCCGCGCACTGATCGAGGCGAAGGCTAACGTCAACCACACGGATGAAGAGGGGTGGACCGCACTCATGCAGGCGTGCGATGGTGGTCACGATCAGTGCGCCCGCGCACTGATCAAGGCGGGGGCAGCCGTTGACTACATGGCTGAGAACGGCCCAACGGCTCTGATGCTCGCCTGCCAGAACGGTCACGATCCGTGCGCCCTCGCACTGATCAAGGCGGGGGCCGACGTCAACAAGGAAGGACCTCAGGGCTTCTCCAATCTCATGGTCGCCTGCCAGAACGGTCACCATCTGTGCGCCCTAGCACTGATCAATGCAAAGGCCAACATTGAAGCCACACTTCCTAACGGACACACCAGTCTGATGATCGCCTGTCAATATGGTAAACGGAAGTGCGCCAGTGAACTTATCAACGCGAATGCGGATGTCAATTATTCAACGCCAGAAAATAACACCACGAGTCTGATGATCGCCTGCCAGTATGGTCATCCACTATGTGTCCTCACACTGATCAAGGCAGAAGCCGATGTCAATGCACAGCAGACAGAAGGCAACACTGCACTCATATATGCCGTTCCATACCCAGAATGCGTTCGTCTTTTGCTAGAAAATAAGGCTTCGGTAAACATTCACAACAATAAAGGAATGACAGCATTAAATGAAGCAAACGAAAAAAAAATAATTGACACATTGACATTATTAATTAATAAAGATGCCAATCTAGACAATATAACCGACACATTTTTGTGCTCTTCAAATGATACAGAAGATACATGTGTAACAGACCCTATAAATTATAATTGTTTAGATGTAAATAGAGGAATTGAAATAAATATTAATTCTTCTATGAAGTATTGCTATCAAGAAGGAGAACTTAAAAATGTGCATAACAGAAAAGATCCAATGGAAAGAACACCTATTCGTACACAGAATGTTACAAACCTGGTACAAGCACTTTTGAAAAATAGATTATACATAGAAGAAAATAAACAACACATTCGTCCATAAATAAAAAAATTCAAACTATAGGTTCTAACTAAATTATTTTTTTATTTTAAAAAAACAAATGAGTGAAATTATAAAAAGAAATAATACAATACAATCTTCCGATGAATCACATAACATTATAGAGCAATGTGAATGTGTAAATACAATGCAAGATATATATGATGGTAAATTTTGGTTGCTTCCCTTATTTGCCCAACAATTAATAAATTTTATGTATACAGATATACCACATACAGATAATCCTCGAATATTAGCTCATCATGTATCTACTAAAGGAATGTATGTTTTACAAAAAGCAATTCAATTAGAAAAGCAAGAAAAGCAAAATGAACCTGAAATTTTAAATATAGAGAACAAAGAAGAAAACAGAGAAATACCAATAAAAATTATTAATAAACCAAAATACTCAATATTTAGAGATATTGTCTGCTTTTCAATTGGTTTTTTATTTGGATATTCAAGTAATGTCAAAATAATATGTTTGGGTTTAATTATGATTGGATATATTGTGAAAACATCGTCAGAATATGCAACATTATCAACAAATTATAAAAATTATATGTTATGCATTTATATGTTTATGTTTGCTTTTTTCCTTCAAAAAACTTACGACTAAATATGATATTGGTATATATCTGACAAAAAAAAAAATAGTCCATACAAAAAATGTACGATATTTTAATAGGTGCAATAATATTAGTAATTATAATCATTATATGTATGTGTAAAAAATCATCAATATCACCAGTATTGAAAATTGACCAATCAGTAATTAATAATATACCTCGAAAGATTTATATGACAACACATATTGATATACAATTTGTACCCGATTTGCTTAAATGTCATGCAAATAAATTAGATTTAGAACTTTATGATGATGTAATGGCAAGAAAATATCTTGTGCTACATTGGAATCAAGAGGTTGTCGAATATTTTGATAATCTTAAAATGGGTGCACATAAAATGGATTTATGGAGATATTGTAAATTATACATGGATGGTGGTATATATTTGGATATAAAAACAATACCTGTAAAAAATTTAGAGGAAATATTTGAGATAGAAACAAACACTAATACATGGTACACTTGTCTTTCTGCAGTAAGCGGATGTTATCAAGGAATCATAGCTACACCACCAAAGAATCCAATTCTTTTAAGGTGCATTCATCAAATGTTAAAAACTTCTCAAGAAATAATTGATGATAACTATTTAATATTCACCGAGCAAATGCACAATATATGCAAAATTGCATATAATAGTTTATGTGACACTTCTTCTTTATATATATCAAAGGATGCAACAAGAGTTCCGAATTTAATCTTGTTTAAAGAATCATGTGACGAAGTTGAGTGTATGTTTACAATAGTAGATAGATACGGTATTTGTTGCAATATTCGAAATACCAAAGGAGAACATATATTTCGCACTCGTGAAAGTGAATATCCATGGAAAAAATTACCAGAAAACCAAACAAGCATAAAAAATAGAAAAAGTTTGAAGATTATAAAATCTATAGGAAAACCACCAACACCTTTAGTAAATCTACCACCATATCCTTCGTTTCAATGATTATTTTTCCAATGCACAATTTCGAATACCAAATATAAATTTTTGTATATCAAATTTATCTTTTTTCTCATTATTTTTTTTAATCATATAATAAATAAATCCTGTTATAAGATTCATAGTGAATAATATCACCAAAGAATCTCTGCATTGTATATAAATCTCATGGTCTTTGTAATATTTGATGCATAAATCTGTAAAATAAAGCAATATACCAAAAACAAATGCAGTGATAGTGGATATATTATTCATTCTTGTAACTAATATGAAAATTATGTATACTAACATTGTCATAGCTAATGTTTTGTAAGGTGAATATTTTGTGTTTACTAATGCAACAAAAATACTTAATATTATAATTAGATGTTTTGCAGCCATATTATTAATTAATAATCTTTGTGTATGACATGTAAGCGTTTCACCCACATAATTACCACATATAGCTAGTATTAAAGTTATAATTCCTTTAATACATGCATCTGAAATATCACTAATATTTGACATTTATTTTAACAAATGAAAATCTATATCAAGCGATGTAATTTTTTTTTCAATTTCCTGATTCTTTTTTTAAATCGAGAACGAGTAAATAACAAAACATGGAATATTCATGTATTATGGTAAGATCATAAATGTGTTTGCGCATTCTTGCATACAATTTATGATAACTGAAAAATTAGGATACATATATGCTAAAAGTATACAATCATTAGCAGTGTATCTATTATTTCCATCATAATCTGCAAAGTTTAATGGTGGAAGTGAGGGAGGAGGTGATGGTGGAGAAGGTGGTGGTGGAGATGGGGGTAGAGAAGGTGGAGATGGTGATGGTGGAAGTAATGGAGAAGGAGGAGGAGAAGGAGGTGGAGGAGAAGGTGGTGGAGAGGGAGGTGGTGGAGATGGGGGTGGAAACGGTGGAGGTGGTAATGGTGGAGGTAATGGAGAAGAAGGAGGAGAAGGAAGTGGAGGAGATGGAGGTGGAGATGGTAATGGAGGTGGTGAAGGTGGAGGTGGTGATGGTGGAGGTAATGGAGAAGGAGGAGGAGAAGGAGGTGGTGGAGATGGAGGTGGCGGTGGTGGTGATGAGGGTGGCGGGGAAGGTGGTGGTGGTGAGGGCGGTGGAGAAGAAGGAGGTGGAGGTGTTGGTGGAGGAAATTGTGGTGGTGGTGACGGAGGTGGAGGTGTTGGTGGAGGAAATTGTGGTGGTGGTGACGGAGGTGATGATGGAGGTGGGGGTGATGGAGGTAAAGAAGGTGGTGGTGAATAAGGCGGTGGTGGTGAAAGCGGCGGGGGAGGTGAAGGACTTTGACATATATCGCAGCTGCTTTGGCAAAATCTTGATATATATTCAGCGTATGTAGTATCAGATGAATATATGTTATTCCATGGCGTTGCTACATTAAGAGCACAGCCTCCATTTGAGGAAATTAGATCACACGTACATGCTGGTTGACCTACATTACCACAAACAGTTCCTCCAAAGTTCATATTAAGCCAT
>MDSV01002299.1_pt1 | contig 42285 bp, 35 predicted proteins | sample 810851 | NCBI WGS metagenome assembly MDSV01 (sample SAMN05326640, study PRJNA326480) | marine metagenome | isolation source: seawater | place: Atlantic Ocean: North East | collected 2012
AAAACTGGGAATTAACGCATGGGAGGTTATTGATGCTGCCGCTACTAAACCTTTTGGTTTTATGAAATTTACTCCAGGTCCCGGATTAGGTGGCCATTGTATTCCAATAGACCCTCACTATCTATCATGGAAATTAAAAACACTAGACTATGATGCAAGGTTTATTCAATTAGCTGGTGAAATAAATACAAATATGCCTAACCATATTTTTAGTTTAATTTCAGAGAACCTCAATAATAATAATAAAACAATAAAAGGAAGTAATCTTTTGATTGTTGGAGTTGCTTATAAAAAAGATATAAATGATGTTAGAGAATCTCCAGCATTAGATATTTTTTTACTACTTCAACAATCAGGTTCCAAAGTTGATCACTATGATCCATATGTATCAAATTTTATGTTAAATGAACAAAAAATATCAGGACTAAAAACCATTAACAAAAAAATCTTATCTAATTACGATGCCTGTATAATTTTAACAGATCACTCAAATATTGATTATGAATTAATATATGAAAATAGTCAGTTAATTATTGATACAAGAAATATATTTAAAGATAAAGATGGAAATCATATTAAAAGATTAGGCCAGGGATCAAATTAAAATCTTATAAAAACATTTTTAATGTCTTACAGTATAATAATACCTATTTATAATGAAAAATTAGTATTACCTGAATTAATCAAAAAACTTTATAACCTAAATAAAGGTTTTCAAATAATCATCATAGATGACGGAAGCAATGATGGGACTAGTGAGTTACTTGAAATTCATTCTGATAGGTTCAACATAATCCAAAACAAAAAAAATATTGGCAAGGGAGCGTCTATTAGGAAAGGCATAAATATTGCTACATCCGAAAATATTATATTAATTGATGGAGACCTTGAGATAGATATTGGAATCATACCTTCATTAATAAAATCATATGAAGATTTAGAAAAAGGTGTGTTGCTAGGCGTAAGATGGAAAAAGAATCATAAACTGCCAAATGAGATTAATAGGATAGGTAATTTCATTATTAACAGTATTTTTAATTTTATTTATAAAACAAAATTTTCAGATGTGTTATGTTGCATTAGAATAATAAATTCAAATGTATTGAAATCATTTAACCTGAAGAGTGATGGCTTTGGGATTGAAGTGGAGACTATGGCTAGAATAGTTTTAAATAAAATTGATTTCAGCGAAAAAGTAGTTAATTATAAAAGAAGAAATATAAAAGAAGGCAAAAAGTTAAAAATGACTGATGGCTTTGAAATAATTTCAAAAATATTTGGAAATCGTTTTTTTAATTAATTTAAGCTTAAGCCTCAACCCCCTTAAATTTTATATAAAGTGGATCACTAACTTTAGTTTCGGGTTCATATTCTGGCAAAACAGATGACAATACTACTCTAATCTGGTTTGGCTTACTAATTGCGGATAAACCTTTTAATTTTTCTATATTTTTAAAAATCTTTAAAATTTGATCTTGATTAGAATCAATACTATTTAAGACAAATATTCTATCATGTTTTGTACCATCTAACTTTTCTGTAGGCAAAGCTAGTTCCTCAATTTTTTTCTCACCTGGCCTAGTTCCTGTAATTTTTATAGGGATATCCAAATCTGGTTCATAACCAGATAACCGAATAAGTTCACTAGCAATATCTAAAATTTTAATAGGATTTCCCATGTCTAAAATAAATACTTCTCCACCAAACCCTATAGAGCCTGCTTGAAGAATTAATTGACTAGCCTCTGGGATTGACATAAAATAGCGTTCCATATCCGGATCTGTTATAGTAATAGGGCCGCCATTCTTAATTTGTTCTTGGAAAATAGGAATTACACTACCTGAACTTCCTAAGACATTACCAAACCTAACTGCCATAAAATCTGTTTGAGGACTGATTCGATTATAATTTTGAGATATTATTTCAGCTAATCTTTTAGTAGCTCCCATTACATTAGTTGGCTTAACAGCTTTATCGGTACTAACAAGAACAAATTTTTCAACACTATGCTTAATTGATATTTCAGCTACATTATTAGTACCAAAAACATTAGTTTTTACAGCTTCCCAGGGGAATGATTCTTGCATCGGTACATGCTTGTAAGCAGCAGCATGGAAGACTATCTGAGGTTGATATTCTTGAAATATTTGATCTAAGGATTTAAGATCTCGAATATCAGACAACACTGGCTTAAATAACACATTTGAATCTTCGCCCAATACTTTTCTTTCAATTTCAAAAAGATTTAATTCACTTATTTCTAACATAACAAGGACAGAAGGTTCAAATTTAAGGCATTGTTTAACAAGTTCAGAGCCAATGCTTCCACCTGCTCCAGTTACTAAAACTCTTTTACCTTTAATAAATTTATCTATTGAACTCTTATCAAGATCAACCTCATCTCTTCCTAATAAATCAACTAAGGAAACTTCTCTTAATTGTGATAAGGAAATTTTGCCTTCAACTACCTTAGATATTGAGGGAAGCATTTTAAAAGACTTTTTAGTTAGCTTACAATAATTAACTATTTCTCTCATTTTAGAAGTAGTAGCTGATGGTATACAAATATAAATCTCATCAAATTCATTTTTAATATTTTTTATATTTTCAATTGAGTCTAAAACCTCAACATCGTGAATTCTAGAACCAATTTTCCTATAATCATCATCAAGAAAACCTATAACTTCATATTTTTCTCTGTGCTTAACCAAAATTTGATGAAGAATTAATTGTCCTGTATCGCCAGCACCAATTAATAAAATTTTCTTTTTAATGTTTTCATCATAGTTGACCTTCATAGAAGTCAAAACATGTGAAAAAAATACTCTTATCCCTAATCTTGAGAGACTAATCATTACTGTGCAAATAATAAAATCTATAAGGAAAACGGATCTGGAGAGGCCTTCAAATCCAATAAATAAAAAAATAGAAAATATAATTAAAGCAGAAGATAAGATATTTGCTTTAATTATATTAAATAAATCCCATACACTAGTATAGCGCCACATCCCTCGATATAAACCGAAAAATCTAAAGGAAAATATTTTTAATGAAACAAATAACAATCCATTTAATAAACCAAATTTTAAAATAAATTCGTTAATAATTTGAAATTCATACCTGATAAAAGAGCTAAAAAATATTGAAAATAAAATTAAACCAAAATCAGAGGCTAATAGAAGAAGAAAATTTTTATTATTAATTAAACTGCTTATTTTTCTCATTTTTTAATCTTTAGTTGACCGTTTTAAATCTAATGAATATTATTTTATTATAAATGAACTATTTTATACTACATAAAACAATTTTATACTACACAAATAGGAATTATACTGATTTTAAAAATCTAGATTTATACTTTGGATTATGGAAAAATAAATTTTGTAATCATTTAACTGATATAAATCTTTTTTAAGACCGTATGGAAAATCCAAATTCTTTTTTCCAACTTTAAAAATAGTGTTTGAATATTTTTTAATAATACTAACATCATAAAAAAAAGTTCTTTCATAGTTACTTATTTCATTATCCAATGCTTCTGTAGTGTTTTTACTTAAATCATTAAATTCAAACAGTAATTTAGTATTTTTGGAAAAATGATAAACAAATTGATAAAAATAATTATTACTTCCAGAACCAAAAACAGAGCCTAAATTATAGTCGAGATTATCCCAATTCGTATATAAACCACTATGCATATAAGTAGATGGTTGTATGAATGAAAAATCAATATAAAAAGAAAGAATGTTTTCAAAAATTGGAATAAAACCATTTAATCCAATTTTTAAACCAAGTTTATTTGATCTTCCTGTATTATCTATTTGAAAGTCATCTATCAAAAATTCTGTAAAAAAAGAAAGATTATCTTTGTATTTAAATTTACCAAAAAAAAATAAAATCGAGTTGTCATTATCTAAGAATGATTCTTCTTCTTCCTTTTCTAAACCCGCCAGAAAATATGGAGCGAAAGGATTAAGATAGTGTAATTCTATAGATCTATTAGGACCAGTGTAAATTATTTGGTCTCCAAAACCAAAAGATAATTTATCGTTAAAAATAAATTTTATTTTTTTACCAGATATAAAACGTTTAACCCTACCATAAATATTATTTTCTAAAGAACTTAATTGCCCATTAATTAAATCATATTCAATATGATCTGATTTAATTTTTAAACCAATATGATCATAGCCTGGAGATAAACCGGATTGAATAATACTATAATTGTTAGTTCCTCCCCAGTTAACAGTTGACCTTCCTACCTTCAGTTTAAAAATATCATATTTATATTCAATATATGAATTATCAAATCTCGCACTAATATTAGACCTTGAATATTTTGACCCTATATATTCTTTATTTATTGAATTAACTATAATGGGATTTATATGAAAATAAATTTTAGATATGTTACCCTTTAAATGCAGATCAAAATGATTAAATGTGGATGGAGCTTTAACTTCAGAGCCAAAATAAATTTTAGTGTTTAAACTAGTAATATCAGGTTTTTTTATTAAGCCTTTGTAATTTACTAATGATGAGTCATCGTGGCTGTTTATTAAAGAATCATGAAAATTAAGTTTAACAATATCATTAAGCTGAATTCCATTCAAATAATCATTTTGAAATATTAAAAACAGAATACAGTTTAAATAACTAATGTAAAAGAATTTCATATTGAATCTTTAATTACATTGATTATTCTTTTCCCAGCATGTCCATCCCATAGAGGAGGGATTTTGTAATCAAAATTATCCTTTTTAATAATTTTATTAAAAATTGAAATTATACTATCACATTCTATTCCAGCTAAAATATTGGTGCCTATTTCAACAGTGATTGGCCTTTCAGTGTTTTCACGCATTGTAATACAAGGTATACCTAAGAAAGTAGCTTCTTCTTGAATCCCACCACTATCGGTAATAATTATTTTTGATTGAGACATTAAGCTTAGAAAAGGTATATATGATAAAGGCTCAAGCAATGAAATATTTTTATTTAAACTTAGAGAAAATTCATCGATTTTTTTACGTGTTCTAGGATGAATTGGAAAAACAATGGGCAATTGCTTTGATATTGTATTTAAGGTTTTAACTACATTAGATAAATCATTTTTAGAATCAACATTTGAGGGACGATGTATAGTTGCCAGCAAGTACTCTTTTCTATTAAGACCTAACTTTTTCCAGTATTCTAAAGTTTTTGCTTTTGTTATAAATTTCATTAAAGAGTCTATCATACAATTTCCTACAAAATGTATCTTGTCTCGACTTATACCCTCTTTTATAAGGTTTTTTTCAGCATTCATTTCAGTAGTGAAGAGGATATCAGATATTCTGTCAGTTAAAATTCGATTAATTTCTTCAGGCATTTTAAGGTCATCAGAGCGCAAACCAGCTTCAACATGTGCTACTTTAATATCCATTTTTACTGCGACTAAGGCACAAGCAAGCGTTGAATTGACATCACCAGCTACAATAACTAAAACAGGTTTTTCTTTTAAACAAATTTTCTCAAACTTTTTCATAATTTTATAGATTTGATTTACTTGTGTTCCACCACCGGCACCAAGGAAATATTCAGGATCCTGAAAACCTAGGTCATTCAAAATATCTTCACTCATCTTTTGATCATAATGTTGTCCAGTATGTACAACAATATTGTCAAGCTTTAGTATATTCAGCTCATTTATAATTGGAGCCATTTTCATAAAGTTAGGCCTAGCACCTATTACTGAAATAATATTCTTTCTCATCCTTTCACATCCTTAATCATGAATACTTTTAGAAAAGTGATAAAAATAATTTTTAAATCTAAAAAAATATTTTTATTGTTTAAATAAAATTGGTCTAACTTAACTTTTTCTTCAAGCGATATATTATCTCGCCCATTAATCTGGGCCCATCCTGTAATTCCTGGTCGCAATGAATGGACATTTTTTTTTGACCTTAAGGCAATTAATTTATCTTGTTTATAAAATGCAGGCCTAGGGCCTACAAAATGCATTTCACCTTTCAATATATTAAGTAATTGGGGTATTTCATCTATGCTTAATTTCCTCATTAAATTACCAAATTTTATGTGATAACTTTTATGATTTTTTAATAAGTCTGTTGCTACTTCAGGTGTATTATTTTTCATTGTTCTAAACTTATATAGGAGAAAAAATTCATTATTTATGCCAATCCTTTTTTGCAAGAAAAAGACTGGTAGACCATCTGATATAAATATAATTAACGATACGATAAATATAATGGGAGATAAAATAATTAAAAATAAAGCTGCTATAGTTTTTCTAAATAACATCTGAAAGATCATTCAAATCATAATTGATAACTGAAAAACTGCCTATTTTGGTTGACGGATATAAATTAGTGGAAGTTAATTTAATCGAGTTCTCGATTAAGAAATTATTACCGATTATTTTACCAAAAAAATATATAATTTTTACAACAAAGGTTGGAATTGGTAAAATAAAAAATGCATTTTGTATTTTCAATAAATCTATATAATTATAACTGACTCCATCTGATACATTGTAGATACCTTTTTTTACTTTCCCTTGAATTATCCCTTCAACAGAGGAAAGAATATTTTTCATATTACAAAGAGACAAACCATGCTTACCAGAACCAACTCTATAAAATTTATTTAAAATTTTAGTTCTCCTATTAATGTTTAAAAAAAAATTATCAGAATAAACTGGTGCTAGCCTTAAAATCCAAAAATTACCCTCATAATTTTCATGAAGATACTTTTCGGTCATATATTTTGAAACTGCATAAGGACTGATTGGGTTTGGTTTCATATCTTCATCATATATGTCAGTTTTTAATTTTTCACCATAAACAGAGATTGTGCTTACATATATTAGTTTTTGAGGTAAAATTTTATTCAAATTTAGATAGCTTATTAAATCAATAAATGTATGGTAGTTTATGGCAAAATATTTTTCTTTATCTGCTTTTTTGCCCTTGTCATGAGCCAACCCAATCAAAAAAATTAAAATATCAATTTTTTTAACCTTTTTATAAATATTTTTAAATGATTTCGGTTTAGTAAAATCAACAAAAATATAATTATCTTTTATATCATTTTGATTTCTAGTACTAGAAAAAACATTATAATTTTTTTTTAAATTATCGAAAAGATTAGAGCCTATAACTCCAGTCCCCCCTGCTAAAAGAATATTAATTTGTTTCTCCTTTACAAATTTTAAAAAAATGACTAACCATTTTATCAGAAATTAACTTTCTGTCATATTTTTTAATAAATACTGTATTATCAATTCCTGATTCTTCAGATCTATTATTAATAAATTTTTCAATTAAAGTAATTGCACTTCTATATTCACCTGGACTAAAAATATTAGCACCCTTCAAATTTTCCATTAGAAAAGTTTTAGAAGCTCCTGCTACTCCAGCTAAAATAGGTTTGTTGAATGTAGAATATTCAAAAATTTTTGAAGGTAAAACTCTTTTAAATGCAGGAATATCATTTAAGTGTAAAAATAGAACATCTGCTTCATTATAGTACTTAATTAAGTGATTTCTATCCATTGGCGGGATAATATTTATATTATCAATACTATCTTCTTGAATACATTTCAAAAGTAAATCTAAAGCACTACCATCACCAATAATATTAAACTCAATTTTGTCTTTAAAATGTTTCGCGATTGGTAGAGTTATTTTCTCTAAACCCTGCCCATATCCAATATTCCCGGTATATATCAATTTTAATGGCAATTGATTATTTTTTGGTTTGTTTTTCAAAGTATTAGAATAATTTTTTATAAAAATATCATCTATACCATTAGTATGAATAGTTATTTTTGCATTAGGAATTTCTTTAAAATAATTTACGAAACCAGGCGAAACAAAATTCACCCATTTAGCCCTAGACAATACCACAATTTCAAGCTTTTTTACTATACCTTTAATTATTTTACCAAAATAATTATTTAATTTTGAAATAGAATTCAAACTATCTGAAAAAATGTCTCTAATATCAGAATAAAACGGCTTATTTAATAACATACTTAATAAATAGCCTAAAAAAGCAGTTCCAAATCTTGATGATGTGATAAAAATACAATCAAAAGATTTTCTATTTTTTAAAGCATATGAAAAACAAAAAATACTGTAAACAAAAAAATTATATATTTGCCTATAAAATTTATTATTGTGCTCAGGTGTCTTTACTCTTCTGATAATGAGATTATTAGTTTTTTCAATCAATGAGACATTCTTAATATGGCCATATCTTTGTGGGTAGGTAGTCAAAATTAAAAGGGTATCTAAATCTTTTCTCCTTAAAAAAGCATTTTTTAAACCATTAGCTCTGAAAGATCCTGCACAATAGTCAGGAGGAAAATAGAAAGACAAAAATAATATTCTAATTACAATACCTCGAAACCATTAATAATAAAAGATTTTAAAAAATGACTTTTCAATAATTGCTCTCGATCTATTTATTTTAGATTTCTTATAATTTTCCCAATTATCAGCTAACTGTTTAAAATACCCCTTTTTAGTTATAATGTAAAATATTTGTAATTGAGCTATATGTAAATCATGATAAAAAGGACTAGCTAACATTTTAAAATTAAGATCTGTTAGTTCATACTTAGACCAAAAACCCACATCATACTTATCAAGGTTTTTTTCCAATGTGTCAACACAACTCATAAATAGATTTTTAGCATGTTTATTACCACAAAATTTCCACATATCATATACTCCAAAAAGAGCCCACATAAAGCCATTTAAAATATGTGTCGGTTTAGAAACTATATACTCCTCAATCCAATGAAAACCATCCCCATCAATATATGTAACTCCACCTTCATCAATTAATTTTTCAAATGAAATATATGCCATATTGGCTTTTTCTTTATACCTAGTTATTTTTGTTATTTCATAAGCCCTTAATAGTAAAGAAATGCCCATTCCCTGAGCTAGACCAGAATACCAAGGTGATCTTAATATTTCTTTATATTCGAAATCAAATTCATGCATCCAAACTGGAACTTTATAATAATTCTCATTCAGGTTATCACATAGCCATTCTGCTACAGTAATAAAATTATTTTTTCTATTTATGTCTTGGTTTTCTAAAAATAGGTTATAGTTTCCTAAGCCATATTGTGCTATGGCTATAGGATTATACTGAAGCCCAATTTTACCATGATAGTTTAATAATGGTATTCCCTTCGAATCGTATTCTCCATTGTAATTTGCTTTGTAGGCAAATTTCATATAATAAGGCAAAGGATTTTCTAAATCAAGAATTTGATTAATTTCTGGCACTCCATGCCAAAAGGATAACTGACTAAGTGACGGTGTCAAATACGCTTTAATTATTCTAGATAAATAATTATAGCGGCCAATTATACTCATTCACCACTCATTTATATCTTTTGCGGTTTGTTAGATTCCAATGATTTTTTTATAGCAAAAACTATTCTCATTGTTGTGATGATTTCTAAAAAAGATATCGGACAAGGGTTATCATTCTTTATTGAATCAACATAGCTATTAAGCATTTTATCTTGACCTTTATCTTGTCGCCTAGTTTTATTAATAAGGTTTTTAGAATTGTTAATAATTCTAGTAATCACAAAGTCATCAACAATACCGACTCGACCTTCAGAGTATACTTCAATAAGCTCTTTATTTAAATTTTTATTACCTAAAGTATTATAAAATAGTGAAGCGATTGAACCATTATCAAATTTTATATTTACAATAATATTATCTGATTTTTTGTAAGTATTTTCCTCTGCGAAATCAACATGATAAGCAAATAACTGTATTGGTTGTGAATCAATTAAATATATAATTGTATCTATAAAATGGCACATTTCTCCAACCAACATTCCATTACCATGTTGGGCTTCATGAGTCCAACTTGATATAGCTATGGGTCCTCCATTTACTCTATATAGCATTTGAATCTTAGAACTATTTTTGACTATTTCATTTTTAAGTTTTTCAATATGCGGTGAAAAACGTCTATTTAACCCAACCATATATTTCACATTAGAAAAACAATTATTTTCTTCGTATAGGCTAATTAATTTTTCTAACTCAATTTCATCAATACAAGGAGGCTTTTCAACAAAAACATTTTTATTAAGTTCTAGAGATAATTTAGATAATTCAAAGTGATTTGAGTGTCTAGTTGATATAAAAATAGTATTAATATCCTTATCTGCAATTATTTCGTTATAATTTGCTGAGAAGTAAGAAAAATTGAACTTATTTGCTTTATTTTTTGAACTAATACCTGTCGCATTTGCTAATCCAATAAACTTAACATTTTTATTTTTTTTTTAGAGTTGGAATCAATTTTGAAGATGCATAATTACCTAAACCAATAAATCCTAATTTTATTTCTTCATTAATTTTATGAGAACCTTCAGAAATATACTTTTTTAAAATAGGCTCATAAGTGTTTTCAAGTGACTGAATATCGTAATCCAGAATAACACCTACAAAAAATTCATCTCCTTTAATTGTTTCATAAGCTTCAATAGCAGATTCATATTTATAATTATGAGTGGTAATTTTTGAAAAATCTAAATTATCACTTGCAATCAAATTTAATATAGAAGACATATTACGATTTTCTGTCCATCTTACATAATTATAGGGATAATCATGCCCCATTTCTTCATAACTTTTATCATACCTCCCAGGGCCATATGACATTGAAAGTCTTAATTCGAGTTCCTTCAAATAAAAAGGTTGCCTAGGTATATCCATCCCAACTGTCCCTACTATGGTAACTACTCCTTTAGATTTAGTTATATCACCTGCTAGCGAAATTGGTGAATCACTATCAGTAGATGCACAGATAATAGTGTGGTCAACACCTCTTCCACTTGAAAAATCATTTATTAGTTGTTCGACATTATTATCCTTTAAGTTGATAACTTGATCTAAACCTATTTTTTTTGCGAGATTAATCTTTTTTTGGTCTAAATCAATCCCGCAAACCATACAACCATTTGCTTTCAAAATCATTGCAGTTGTTAAACCAACTAAACCAAGTCCAGAAACTGCTACATATTCACCAATTTGAGGCTTAGCTATTCTAACTCCTTGCATAGCAATACTACCAATTGTTACATAAGCAGCATTTTTAAGGGAGACTTTTTCGGGGATTTTAACAACAAGCTTTTCAGGTACACAATTTATTGTTGCATGATTTGCATAACCCGCTCCAGCTACTGCTACGCGATCACCAACACTAAAATTACTAACATTATTACCAACATCTATTACTATTCCTGAAGCACTATATCCCAAAGGAATAGGAGTGTCAAGCCTGTCAAGAACAGAATGATATGTAGACAAAATACCATCATTTCTGACCTTGGAGACGACTTGTTTAACTAAATCGGGCCTAGCTTGAGCTTTTTGTAATAAGTTTTTTGAAGCTGTATCAATTATTGTTTTTTCAGTACCACTACTTATAACTGAATAATGAGTTTGTATTAAAACACAGCCCTCTTTTACTATTAAATCAGGTAATTCTTCAATACTAATTTTTTTTGTTTTTAAGTCCTGAAATATTTGCTTCAATTTGTTTCTTAAGTGTGAGATTTAGAAGAATGTTATACCTAAAAATTAAATATTATTTTTCACAAAATGATGGAGTTTTTCCTAACAAAACTTTCCCTACAAATAAGGTCCAAATTCTTAATTATTTTAAGATCTTAACACTAAATATTTTAAGCCACCTGAAAAGAGTGTATATATGCCAAAGTTTCATAGCAACTAGATTCACATTATCCTTAGCTTGAGTCAACCATCTCAAAATTATTTTTGTCTCAAAAATATCTTTTGAATCAAAATATTCAATAATTTCATTCCATTCAATCTCATTTAATATGAAATCATTTATCGGGTACGAAAAACCTTCTTTTTTAATATTTATATCTTCTTCAATCTTTTTAGCAAATAATTTTTTTATACGAATCTTTGATTCAAATTTATTTCTTTTCTCAATATCTTTTAACATAAATGATACAAAATTCTTATCTAAAAGAGGTACCCTCACCTCTATAGATGCAGCCATTGAACTCTTATCCATATAAAGCAGGTTGTGGCTAGATAAAAAGCCCTTTAAATCAAGAATGTAGAATTTTTTTCTTTCACTAAATCCGTCTGTAATTGATTTTATTTTTTTATAATATTCATTTTGCCAATCTTTTCCAACTATAGAATTAATTTCTGTCTTGTTTATATATGAAGTAAGTGAAAAATAATTTTTTGGAGTAGGATCACTTAAAAATGATTTAATTCTAACATAATCCCTTTTTTTATTTCTAAAAATCCATTTAAGTATAAAATTTGGTATTAATCTAGCAACAGCAAGATTATTTATAATTCTATGTCGAGTGTATCCACCATCCACCTCATCTCCTCCCATTCCAGATAGCATAACGGTAAGCCCACTCGATTTTGCTTTAGCAGCAAGCTCATAGGCTGGAATAATTGCTGGATCAGAAATAGGCTCATCCATATGAAATAATAATTTATCATATAAATCTAAATTTTCTTTTTTAGGTTTAACCTTTTTTAAATCGATATCATATTTTTTTTCTATTAAATCAACAACTTTCTTTTCCGATGAACCTAAATCAAGATTAAAATGAGTCATTTTTTCATTTAATAAATTTAATGCTATCAAAGAGGAATCATAGCCACCGCTAAAGTATATACCAACCGGAACATCTGATATAGTTTGAGATTTTATTATTTTTTCAATACCATTGTAGTCGCTACTTTGATCAAAAGACCAATATTCATTTTTTTTGATTGTTTTTGATTGAATATCATATTCAAGGTAGGTTGCAGACTCCAATTTATAGACACCGTCAAAAAGTGTGTCAGGTTCATAAACCCATCCGTTTGCTAAATATTCGCCTAAAATATCTTTTCTTAATACTGGCTCAATTATTTCATGTTCAAAAAAAACTTTTATTTCTGATGTGAAAGAAAAACAGTCATTGGATAATGTATAATACATTGGTTTAATGCCAAGATTATCTCTGCATAAATAAATTTTTTTATCATCAAAATTATAATAAGCAAAGGAAAACATACCATTTATAATATTTAATGTATTTTCTAAACCTTCATAGTTAAGGCACATAAAAAGTACCTCGGTATCTGTTTTCGTGAAAAATTTGATACCATACTTTTTCTTAATATAATTTCTAATTTCTTTATAATTATAGATTTCACCATTATACGTAAGCAAGGAATTGAATCCCTTTTTTGTGAACGGTTGATTACCCTGACTACCTAAACCAATAACTTCAAGCCTTGAATGAAAAAAAGTAAGATATTCATCAGATTCTTTATAGTATTTAGCATCCCATCCGTCTGGGCCCCGGTGCTCTAAAATATTAGTTTTTATATCAAATCGTTTTTTAGAATGAATACCAAATATTCCACACATACTAAATAATTACCTTGAAACAATAAGTTCTTCAATTAATGGGTTTATAAAATTAACAGCCAAATCATAGGCTCCTCTATTACTTAAATGATTGATATCAGAAAACTCATAATTTTGTTTTCTTAAATCAAAATATAAAATATCATATTCCTCAACAGTTTGATTAATAAATCGATCAAAATCTTGTTTGACAAGACTTTTTTGCAATTCAAACATTTTATCTTTTATAGGCAGCTGTATTAATACTGTTTTTATATCAGAATCACTATTAGCAATAATAATTTCATGTAAATATTGGGCATGCAATGGAGATAGTTCAAAATTATTATATACGGACCTTTTATATGTAAGTAAATAATTATAATCCTCATTTTTATTTATTGTCAGATTATTTGAGTAAATAATCTGCTTGTTAATTGGACGCATTCCTTGTGTTAAAAGATTTTTATATTTTAAGGATACCATATTTTTAATTATTCCAGGGTCACGAATTTCCATTCTTCTACCATATATAGGAATTAATCTTGAACATAATACCTCTAAAGCGTTCTCTAAACCATCATCATATAATATAATTTTAGGAATATCTTGAAGGCTAGTTAATCGTCTTAATGCAAAATCTCGTATTACAAAGATACCATTTTTATTGTAATTATTTGGTCCCAAAAAAATAAGAACAACTTTCAAAGATTTTTTTTGAGATTTTATTATATCATCATGCAGATATTTTGAAAAAATAATAGTATTGTTTTCACAAGCTAAGGATAAGGTCTTCCTTTCGAAATAATTCTTATTAAACATTGTAGCTTTTGAGTCGCCATATAAAAGTATCTCATATTCATTATTATATTTTTTTGATAATTTAATAGAGTTATCAAACATTGATCCATATGGACCCTTTGGCAGAAAATGAACTGAAATATTTACCAAACTAAAAATCAAAATAAATGATAAAAAATATTTTTTATCCATTACTAAAATTGAAAATAAATAAATTCATTTCCACCCCCTCCAACAAGTAAAATCGTAAATAATAAAACTAGTATTAATAACATTCCAAAAAACTCATGTTTTTTAAAACTCTTATCAACAGGCCGAATTGAACCAATGATTAGAACTAAAGATGGTAGAATGATACCAAAGATCCAATTTCTTATACCAAAAAATTCAATTTGATGGAAAAAATCATTATCACCGATGAAAATTAATTGTTTTAGTACCGTAATTGAATCACTAAATGATTCTGCTCTAAAAAATATCCATGCGAAACAGACTACAACAAAAGTCAATATTCTTAAACAAAACCTAATAATTTTATTTTCAATTTCAAAATTGAAGACAGATGTTAAATAATTTTCTAAAGATAATAATAACCCATGAATTCCTCCCCAAATCACAAAATTCCATGACGCACCATGCCATAAACCACCGAGCAACATAGTAATAAATAGATTAACTTTTGTTCTTATATTATTTACTCGAGAGCCACCTAATGGTATATACAAATAGTCCCTTAACCAGCTAGATAAAGACAAATGCCATCTTCGCCAAAAATCTTTTATGCCAAGCGCACCATAAGGGTGTAAAAAATTTTTTGGTAGCTTAAAACCCAACATATAGCCAAGGCCTCTTGCCATGTCGGTATATCCTGAAAAATCAAAATAAATTTGAAAAGAAAAAGATAGTACACCAACCAATGAGATAAAAGATGTGTATGATGAAGGATTAGAAAAAAATTCATTCGCAAATACTGCAGCCTGATCAGCTAAAACTATTTTTTTAAAACAACCAATTATAAAAAGGCTAATGCCCATATTTAATAGCTTAAAATTTATTTTAATTTTTCTATCAATTTGTTTTTTAAAGTAATCAGCTCTGACAATAGGTCCTGCGATTAATTGAGGAAAAAAAGAAACATATAAAGCAAATTTTATAATAGAATCGTAAGGGACATATTTTTTTCGATAAATGTCAATTGTATAACTCATACTTTGAAATGTATAAAATGAAATGCCTAGAGGTAGTATTATATTTAATGAAGAAAAATTTGATTCAAAATAAAAAAATTGGTTTAAAAATATTGATAGTGATTCCATAAAAAAATTAGAGTATTTAAAATAACCTAAAATTGACAGATTTGCTGCAACACTTATAAAAACTAATTTTAAACTTCTATTTTTATTAATTCTTTTAGCTAAATAAAAATCTAATATCGAAGAAAAAATTAGTAATGAAACTAGTTTAATGTTCCAAAACATATAAAATAGATATGAACATATAAGAAGTAAAATATGTCGGCTTTTACGGCTAGGTAAAATCCAATGAATAGAAAATACAATACTAAAAAAAAGTAAAAAATATTGGGATTGAAATAACATTTTAAAAGTTATTTAAATAATAATGACATAGCTTTATTATCATACTTTTCAACACCAACACAATAGAAATAAAGTTCAGAATCATTAGAGTCTCCTCTACTAAAATGAATAGATCCTGGCATGAAATAGATTGGCGAAAATGAATCCTTTTGTGTTAAAAATACTTTTGTTACATCATCATTTTTTTGCAAACCATATATAGTCGGAGTAATCCCCTTGTATATAGACCCTTTATCTCCTCTTCTTAGTTCAGCAGTTGTTGCAAAAAAAATATTATCACCTTTCAGTTTAGAATAATAAACAGGTCCATTAACCTCTGCCAACTTTTTTCTACTTCTAGTTTTTCTACAAACTCTATACAAAAAATTTTGCTGGAATTCAGAATCTGTTCCATAATAAATGTAATTTTTTGTAAAAATTAAGCTAACACATCTCCATGATTCATCTCCTTCACCAAGAACCTCAATAGTTTTAAAATTATCTTTAGTATTAATTATTTTGCATTCTCTTAAATCGTCCCCAGTGACACACCATAACTTATCGGCAAATTTATCATAATATATTCCATGAATATGTCTTATGGTATCATTTTTAAAAGTATATACAATATTAATTTTTTCATTTATTATATCAAATTTGTAAATATTAACTGGATCTTTATTTTCATTATTTGAATATTCACCAAAAAATATTGAATTCTTGTTGTCATATGCACAACCTGATCTTAGTACTCTGAATTTCTTTCCTTCAATATTAATTTTTTTAATTTTACTATTTTTAAAATATGCAATTTCATTACCGAAAGTCATAAAAATAGTTCCATCATCTAGTTTTAATACATTATAAAACATAAACCGAAAAAGTCTCTGGAACATTCTATACTTACACAAAAAAACCTTAAAAAAAGGGGCTGGAAAATCTAATAAATGAAGTGGAGTATCACTTAATTTGCTAACATGAAATAAAGAGTTTCTGCGAGATAATATATAGCCATCTCTATCCTCCCATTCCATAACAAAACCATTAGGAATTTCAAGTTTTTTTAATATTTTAAATGTTTTAGAAATTTTTATTTAACACAAAAATATGGTCCAATACAAAGTACATCCATTTTTGTTCTTTTATAGCAATCGATTGCTTGACTAGGTTCACATACGATGGGTTCATTTTCATTAAAACTCGTATTCAATAAAATTGGAATACCTGTTTTTTTATAAAATGAGTTAATAAGGTTATAATATAAAGCATTTTCATGTTTACTTACCGATTGTAACCTTCCAGTATTATCAAGATGATTAACCGCTGGCAATCTATCTTGCCATGCTTTTTTTATTTTATAAACATGCAGCATAAAGGGTGAGGGATAACTTTTTTCAAATACCTCATCTTGATACTCTTTTAAAATAGCAGGCGCAAACGGTCTAAAAGATTCTCTATGTTTAATTCTAGAGTTTAGAATATCTTTCATATCTCTTTTACCCGGATGGCACAAAATAGATCTATTTCCTAATGCTCTAGGGCCCCATTCCATCCTTCCTTGGAACCATCCTACAACGTTACCCTTAGCAATTTCTTCTGATGTTTTTTCAATAAGCTCTACTTCATTATATTTATGATATTTAATATCTTTTTTTTCTAACTCAGATTTAATCTGACTATCTGAATAATCTGGACCTAAATAAGAATCGACCATCTCATGCCTATTTCCCTCTTTTAGAATTACATTACTAGCATAAAGTGCCGAACCAATAGATAAACCATCATCGCCTGCAGCTGGTTGAATGCAAGTATCTGTGAATGGTGTTTTGTCAAAAATCATACCATTGGCAACACTATTTAATACACAACCTCCCGCCATGGATATTTTATCATTAGGAACTTTTTTATGTAATAAATTGAGCAAATGTAAATAAGCATTCTCAAAAACATGTTGAACAGAAAAAGCTAAATCTTTATCCCTTTTAGATATTTCATCTTCTGGATTTCTTGGCTCTCCAAAAATTTTTACCATTTCATCAGAAAAATGTCTAGTCATAGCCATAGAACCTTCATCTGTTATACGGACACCTTGATTTGATCCAAAAGGTAAAAAGTATTTTGAATTCAATTTAAATCCATCTTTAGTCAATTGAACCATATCACTTAACTGATCAATGTAAGTACCTTCACCAAGAGCAGATAAGCCCATAACTTTCCCTTCATCACCATATTTTTTATAGCCTATGAATTCAGAAATCATGGTATAAAAAGAACCAAGACTATGAGGCACATAAATTCTTTTTTTGATTTCGATTTTATCATCAAAACAGTCTGCCATCATGCTTGTAACAAAATCACCAGACCCATCACAAGAGAACCCTGCTGAACGGTCCCATTTAGATACAAAAAAAGCACTAGATATATGAGCTAAATGGTGTTCTACATTTATTTGTTTAAACTTAAGTTTTTCTGTTGGAATCTGCATCTTTGATGACATTAAGCTTTTGATATCATTCAAAGAACTCCTAGCACTTTTAATCTTCGATAAATTTAGTAATCTCGAGGGGTTTTTCAGAGTAAATTTAACTTTTTCTTGAAGATTAGCATTTGAATCTCTGCCAACCGTAACATAATCTATGTTTTCTATTTTCATCCCTGTGTAATCCAAGCAAGCTTGGATTGAAAGCACGGGAAACCCTGCATAGTATTTTTTTCTATTTAATCGTTCCTCAGCAACAGCAAAAATAGGTTTACCATCTACAATAATACTTGCTGATGAACCAGCATGAAAAGTATTAATACCTAAAATTACGCTCATTATATATCCTTTAATTAATGTACTTTATAAAAAATAAATCTATTTGATTTAATGTCATTTTAGCCTTGATAGTGCTAAATAAAAATTATGAAATAATATGAATAAATTTTTATTTATTTTACAATATTTGAAATCAAATCGATTGTATTATCTACCGTTACTTCCCAACTAAATAACTTTGATCTATTATAAGCTTTTTTTGATATTTTTTTTCTCAGACTTTTGCTGTTTATTAATTTTTCTAATGCATCAACAATTGATGAGGTGTCATCAGGATCAAAATAAACACCACAATCTCCTAGAGTCTCAGGCATAGTACTTTTATTTGAACATGCAATAGGAAGAGAACTCCTCATTGCTTCAGTCAATATTTGACCAAAAGCCTCGCAACTTGACGCGAATATAAAAATATCAATTTCTTTATAAAATTTCTGTATTGAGTTATGGCCAATCTCTCCTAAATATTTTATATATTCATTTTTAGGGTCTATTTCATCTAATAAACTCCGAAATTTGTTAAATGCTGGCGCATATTTATTTCCTACAAATTCTAAAGAAAATTTATAACCTCTACCCTTTAAAATTTTTGCAGCTTTTAAAACATTCGCCTGATTCTTATAAAAATCAATAATCGAAACATAACCTATCCTTAGAATCTTACTATTATCTAAGTTATCATTTTTTTCTTTTGTTTTATTTTCTTCAAAATCTTTGCTAACGCCATGTGGAATAATTTTAATCTTTCCCTTGAAGTTTGGAACGTATTGATCCATTATTTTTTTCTGACTTTTGGCTAACATAATCAACCCATTTGAATTCAGATATGATTTTACCATAAGTACTTTTAAAACTCTTAAACGAAAATATTGCAAACTATATCTATACTCCCTAACCAATGTTTTATCAAATGGAAGTAAATTTCTTGCTATTTGAACATATGGTCGAAAGTTTCCAATAAAAAATGATCCGGGAACAAATAGTACATCAACTTTAAGTTTCGTTAACTCCCTATCAAATAAAAACTTTTTCCAGATAATTTTTTTAATTCCATTATTTTCAAAATTAACTTCAACGTATTCAATAAAATTTCTTTGAGGTAATTGTTTAATTAATTTTTTTGGTGCCCAAACTATCATAGAACTAAATGGGTGTTTTGTTATATCAATATGAGCAAAGAACTCTTTTAAATGTGTAATAGACCCACCTGATAATAGATCTGAAGCATCTACTCCTATCTTCATATTTTAAACATTTTAACTTTGAATATTTGCGATATACTGATCAAGAACTCTAATTGCCCATATTTTTGAGTAATGTACTCTGCCATGAGCAAAGCTCTTTTCAATCTCATTAAAATATTCATCATTTATAACTTCACTTTTTAATTCATAAATTTGATTTTTCAGCACTTGCTCTAGAGGTAATACAAATCCCATTTTTTTTCTATCATAAATAGACATGGGTAAATCCCCGACAGCATCAATCAAAAGCGATTTATTATAATTTTTATTATTGAGCCAATACTCATTTTTTATACTGTAAATTTTTTCATAAAGTATTTTATCAACCAATGGAGTTCTTAGTTCTACAGAATTTGCCATACTAAAAATATCTGAATCATATAATAGTTGGGAGCCAAGATATCTATATGATTCCATAAGTGATATTTTGTACTCAATACTTGTCTCAATCTCAAAAAACTCTTTCAATATCGAATCCTTATTTTTGTCGAAACTTTCGTTATATTCATTCAATATATTTTCTAACTCAAAATTAGAAAACAGAGCCCTGCTCTGCTCATACAAATTAACAAAAGAATAATTTGGATATATTGCAGAACTAAATCTTTGCCATTTTGGATTAATACTATTTAGGGAACCTGATTTTTGTAAAAAATAACTTAATAACCTATTACAAAATGTTGGACTATTTTTGAAAATTGAATCAATTTTTGGTAAAATTTTAAAAAGACTATAGCCCCTAAAAAGTTCATCCCCACCAATACCTGAGGTGACTACTTTATAGCCATTTTGCTGTGCGAATTTCGAAACTATATAAGTATTTAAGCCATCAATAGTCGGTTGATCCATTGACATATTAAAGTCATTTATAATATTAGTGATATCATCTTTACTGATAACTAGTTCATGATGATCTGTATCATAAAATTCTGATACCTGTCTTGAATAAACTGACTCATTTAACATTCCATCTTCAAAAGAAAGTGAAAACGTACCAATTTTATTTTGCCCACATTGCCGCATTAATGATACAATCGCTGAGGAGTCTATACCACCAGATAAAAATGCTCCAACTGGCACATCACTAACTAAATGTGATTTTACAGAATCTAGCAGGCTTTCTCTAACATATGACACTACATCATTTTGATTTTGAAATTTTATTTTACCAAATTCTAAAAAACCCATATCCCAATATTTGGTTTTTTTGATTTTATCATTTTTAGATACCATTAAAAACGAACCGGCATCTAATGATTTGACATTCTCAAATATAGTATTTGGAGATTGAATTGAACCCCTTCTTAAAAATGTAGCTATGCTTGAGTAATCTAATTTTTTACACAATTTCATTTTATTTAATGCCCGAAGTTCTGAAGAAAATATTATACCATCTATGGTTTCAATATAAAAAACTTGCTTAATACCGAGTGGGTCCCTTGCCAAAAATAATTCATTTTTGAGGTTGTCCCAGATTGCAAAGATGAACATCCCTCTCAATAAATCAAGACATTTAATACCATATTTAATATATAATTTTAATAAAACCTCAGTGTCGGAACTTGATTTGAACTTTTCGCCTGATTTAGATAAATCATTCTTGAGCTCCACATAATTATAAATTTCGCCATTAAAAACAATAGAAAATCGACCATCCTCACATATCATTGGTTGCCGAGCATTTTCTGATAAATCAATAATAGATAATCTCCTATGCCCTAAAAAACATATTTTTGTTTGAGATTCATATGTGCCTTTATCATCTGGTCCACGATGATTTATTGAATCCCCTAATCCAATTATTATATCTTTTTCTATTTGGTTATTAAAAGATACCTGACCAACTAAACCACACATACTTAAATCATCTCGTGCATTTACAAATTATCATCTATAATTTTATCAATCATTTTAAACCTAGAAGTCCAAGAATACTTTTTAGAAAGATTCATCCTTTTATTTTTTAATTCATGATTATCATTATTTACAGCATTAAACAATGACTGTTCATAGCTATCATAATCATCAACTAAGTAAGCATAATCTTTAAAAGATTTTAAATCAGGCAAATTTGAAGATACTATAGGAATACCTGATGCTAGGTATTCATAAAATTTTATAGGACTAGCTCTTAAGGTTACTTTATTAAAAACAAATGGTATTGTAGCAACGCTAAATCCTTTAAGATATTGAGGCAGAACCTTATACTCTTTAGGTCCATAAAAATGAATATTATGAATATTCTTTAATTCTGAAATATCTGTTTCAATTGGCCCTATAAAGATGAAATTCCATTCTTTATATTTTTCAGCAGCTTTTTTAATCCATGGTTTATTTAACCAATCAAAGATTGAACCGACATAACCAATCACAGGTGATTCAAAATTTTTAATTTGATCATTAATGGTTGTTTGACTATCTTGAGTCGATAAAAAAAAATCAATGTCAGCTCCATTAGGAACAGTGAAGATATTTGAATTATATTGAGCCTTAGCAACTGTTAATTCTTCTGCCGTTGTTATAACCATATTACACTTTTTAAATAAATCTTTTTCTAAATCAGCAAAAGTTTCAGGAAAAGTAGGGACAAAAGTGTAATCATCACTACAATGATAAAGAATTAAACTATTATTAAATAGATGTAGTAAATCATAACTGTGAGCACCTCCAACAAATATTATTGGATTATTAAGCTTAAGGCTCTGAACATCTTTGTTTAAAAACTTACTAACTATCCATTGATTTATTTTATTGACCCACCTTGCACCAAAAAATACTTTTTTCCCCCTATAGGGCAATAAGTATAAATAAGAAGCAACCCATAAATTTTCTTTTATTCTTGTTGGCCCAGATAAAAATGAGTTTAATGCAGCTAAGGCAACTTTAGTCCTTGTAAAAAAAGACATAATATTTACCGGAGCTTCGACATAAAGCACTTTTCGATTTTCAGATTGGAACCTAGCAAAATGATGCTTGCTCATTTGAGAGGCGCCAGTCCATTGCGGCCCGTAAAGAATTATTATATCATTTATATTTTTTTTCAATTTATAACTTTGGATAGATGTAGTATTGTACCACTATAAATTAGAATCAGAAAATAAAATAAAACTTGGACTAAATAAATTATGAAGATATTATTTAAACTGATTTTTATTAACCTCGTAAATTACAAGATTAGTTTTATTAAAGTTACCTAAACTTCTGCTTCCAATAATTTTAGCGAAATTATTCTCATATATTGGTTTAATAAAATTATTATCAACTAATTCATTTATAATTAATTCTGTTGTCTTATGATATGGATTAAAAATATGAGTTATGTTATTACCTTTAAGAAATTGTACTGCTACGAATAAATCAGAATTAAAACTATCATACATGAATTGAGGAATTAATACCCATTCCTTTTCGCAATAAAATGCTTTTAGATCATTCCATAAAACTACTGCATCATCATTTAGATTCTCATTTAAAAAACTAATATCTTCATAAAAACTAATTTTATTTGTTAGAAAATCTTTTTTTGATTCTAAACCTAAAGCATTTTTTAAAAATTGACTATTATAAAATATCGAGTATGATAAAGAAAATATTAAAATTGAAGCAAATGTCATTCTAAGTAGAATTCTAATATTTTTAGATTGATATAAATGAACCAAAACAGCAGCGGAAATTAAATTTAATAATCCCATTACTGGCAAAAGATACCTTATCTGTTGCCATCCAATGAACCAAATGGAATAAAAAATAAAAAATGCTAATAAACAGAAAATAATAATTTCTATTTGTTTTTTATTGAACCTTTTATACGTCAGAGCTAGTCCAGGTAATAAAATCAAATTATAAGGAAGAAATGGTATTAAAAGACCCCACTTCCACTCAGCTTGCCTTAAAGTTAGATTCCAAAAACCAAATAGGTATTTTAATAATGATTTACCTGGACCTGTCTCCCAGCTTTTGTATTTGGTATCTAATTCAGCATTCCAAAAAGAAGATTCAAATAAACTATAACCAAAAGGCCAAACTGGATCACCTGTAGTAATAAAGTTTTTTAAATACCAAGGACACGAAATTATAATAGGGATTATGCCAAAATAGAGGGCAAGTATAAAAAAATTTTTAACATTTTTATTCAACAACATTATAATTATGAAGATAGGATAAATTGTAAAAAACCAATAAATGGCTTGATATTTTAATGCTAAAGAGGCACCAACAAATATCGAAGACAAATACAAATAGTTGAGATTATTTTTTTCTTTCCATAAGAGTAAAAAATGAAATGATAAAAAAATAATACCAAAAAATATACCATCTGGCTTTCCGGTACTTAAAAGGATAATCATGTTCGGAGTAGAATAAAAAAATAATACTGATAAAATACCAGCAAAATTAGAAAATCTGGTAACGACAAGAATGTATAAAGAGAACGAAAAAAATATTTGAACCAAACAATTAAATAAAATTGGAGTGAAATCATCAAATAATACCAATAGGTACATATGTATCATTTCGACACTGAATGGAGACATCCAATCCTTATATAATGGGGTAGCAAAAATATGACCTTTTTCGGCAAATGCTTTAGGTAAAGATAAATGATAGGTCATCGAATCAGAATCTGTGGGGTATGCAAAAGATGAAATAATACTTACTAAAAAAAGTAACATTATGAATAATAAAATTATTCTCAAATCATTACCGAAAACATTTGTATTTAAAAAGTATTTAGATTTTATTATTTGAATGAAAGATGATACTTTTTCAAGATAATTACCGTTCAATTTTTTATATGTAATTATAAGAAAAACTATAAATAAACCAATATAAACTGAACGATTTATCACTCCCAGAATACCCAAGAAAAAAATAGAATAGCTAAGTAATAAATAACCTATTGAAAACTTAACAATTAATTTCTCCTTGAAATTTAAAATCTTATTAAATCTTTTTGTTAAAACAAAATCACCTAAGCATGTCATACCCAGTATTAATAATAAAGAAAAAATAAGAGAAAGTAACTTGTACAAATTAAAAGAGTTTATTTAAAATGTTTAATCCGAATGTAAAAAATTGAAAGAAGAATAATAGAGTAACTATTACTATCCATATTGCTAACAGCTTTTCTGCAATATTAATCATATATTATATAAGGTAGTTTTAGGTGACCTTGTAAGCCATTAAGAGATTATATTAATTTAATTATTTTATAATAACATTAAATAGTAATAAAATTTGATTATAGCTAAGCTAGAGAATTTTATATACTTAATAAATACAGCACATTCATTTGGATAGATTCATTTCAGTTAATAACTAATAATATATGAATGTAAATAATATGAAAAATGGCAATACACCAATACGGTATGATAAAGAAGGGACAAAAAATCCCATTGCTAAATTTTTACATTTTAAATTTAAAAGTTGTATATATGAATTATCTTCTACAATTAATTTTAATAATATAATTGATGTGGGGTGTGGCAGAGGCGAAATCTTACATTTCCTTGAAAATAAATATAAAAATATTGATAATATTTATGGAATTGATCTTGATGAAGAAATCATTATGGAAACATTGGTTAATTTTCAAAATTATAAAATATCTCACCAAAATGCTAATAACCTATCATTTGATAATAACTTTTTTGATTTAGCTTTGGTTCTAGAAGTTTTAGAACACGCGGAAGATTATAATAGTATTATCAAAGAAGTGAAGAGAGTCACAAAACAATATTGTATTTTTTCTGTTCCGAGAGAGCCTTTATGGAAAATTTTAAATTTAGCTAGAGGAGCCCATTTAAAATATTGGGGAAACACACCCGGTCATATTAATCATTGGAGTTCTAGAGATTTTGAAATTCTGCTTGCAAAACACTTTAACATTCTTAAAGTAGTAAAACCAATTCCTTGGACTATTATACTTTGTGAAAAGTAATAAAGTTAAGTTTTCAACTTTTAATTTTATAAAGCTTTCTGGCTGGGGACCTATTAGCTTATTAATACAAGTCTTTCTGAGCTATATAGCTTTAAAAATGTTTAAATTGCCTGAATTTTATAGCTTTACAATTGCTATAATATGTACTATCCAAATTAATTATCTTGTAGCTAGTATTTATATATTTAAACAACCAGTTAATTTAAAAAATTATGTTTTATTTTTAAGCTCTTCAGGATTATCTAGATTAATTGACTTACTTATATTTAGTTTATTTTGGTTTGAGGTTGAATATAATTATAAAATTATAATATGTTCTCTTTTTGGAGTTTTTGTAAGATACTTGTTATATGAAAACTTTGTATTTAACGATTTATTTAAAAATGTTAAATAAATACGATCATTTCATAAAAATTTCTATTTTGTTTCCATAAGCCAAGCAGGAAAACCCCAAATTATATTAAATAAATAACAAATTATAAGTATCAATAGTGAATACGCGATTGCAAGTTCATTACTTAAACCTAGGCTATTAAAAACGAGAATATATGCAGCTTCTCTTGTACCTATACCTAAAATAGATATTGGTAATATTCCCACAGCCATCGCAAATATAGTTCCAAAAATGAAATATAAAATCTCAATTTCTAGATCTAGGGCCAATGCAATAAAATAAAACCTAATTAAATTTAAAATTAGAGCAAGCAACGTTAATAATATTAATAAAAATCCTACCTTATAATTAATCAAGCTCTGCAATAGCATATTTAAAGATTCTAGAAATTTGAGAAAAAGTTCCTTTGTTAATGATATTATTTTAAAACTTTTTCTACTATGTAATTTTTTAATAACTAAAATAAAAATTATTGTAATTAAAATAGTTAAAAACATTATAAAAATAATTGTCTCTAACTTAATATTAGAAAATAAAACTAAACCTGGGACTGCAAATAAAAATAGACAAATTAAATCTAAAATTCTATCAACAATAACTGATTGAATTGATAATGAATAATTATATCCACGATTTCCTAAAAAAACACCTCTAGTCAATTCACCAACCTGCCCAGGGGTAACTTGCCCTGCATATAAACCGGCTCCAAAAGTTACAATCGAATTTGAAAAACTGTAATCTATTCCAATTTTATTTAATAAATAATACCAACGGAAAATCTTAACTGAAAAAAATATTGGCGTAAAAATTAAAGAGTAAAAAATAAAATTTAATTTTACAGAACTTAAACTTGAAACTATTAAATTATAATCTGAGTTATATATTAGAAATAAAAATATTATTATTCCAAATAAACGAAAAAACTTTTTAACTCTCTTGCTATTCATTTACTAAATCTAATTTGAGATTATTGAAGCATGATGGTATTAATGTATCTAAATAATTAATAACACATGATAATTTAAATTTTTAAAAAAAATATTATTTATCAATATATTTAAAATATTTAGATTTAAAAATCAACAAGGAAAACTGATTTTAATCTCCCTTATACATATCTTTTTTGATTAAATAAGCAACATTTTCAATAAGTTTTCGATTGTTACTTATTAAATCTGCGATTACTCCAGACATTAAAACAATGAAACCAATATTAATTAAAACAGTTGAAAAAATTAAGGATTGAACGTGCCCATCTCCACCCTTAGTAAAATAAAAATATAAAAACCTAATAAAGCCAAAAATTCCAGGCGTGATAATTATTAATCCTATCGTCGTAAAAACTTTCAAAGCTTGATAGTTACTAAAAGCTCTAATTATAGTAAAAAGTTGATTAGATATAAATGAAGGAATATTCTTAAATAGTCTTGATTCTCTAGTAGTCTTGTTAGTTTCTATTGGGACAGAAATTATATTTGCTTTTCGAGATCCAAATTGCATTATTGTCTCAATAGTATAAGAATAATCAGTAAATATATTTATTTGTAAAGCTGATTCCCTTGTGAAAGCTCTAAAACCACTTACAGTATCAATTACATCTGTTTTAGATAGCTTTCGAACAAAATAACTACCAAATTTTTGAAATATCTTTTTAATTACGGAAAAATGTTCAATTTTATCGGTTTGCCTATCTCCTACTACAATATCTGCTTTTTTATTTAAAATAGGTTCTACTAATTTTTTAATATCGCTACCTAGATACTGGTTATCTGCATCTGTATTTACAATTATATCAGCTCCTACTTTTAAACATTCTTCAATTCCAGCATAAAAGGCTTTAGCTAAGCCACGGTTATTTGGTAAGGCTACAATATGATCCACTGCAAGATTTTTTGCAGTATTTAAGGTATTATCAGTGCTACCGTCATCAATAACTAATGTTTCTATTTCATCTATTCCATCAATAAATTTAGGAAAAGCTTTTATTGTCTCTCCAAGAGTCTCCTCTTCATTATAACATGGTATTTGAATTAATAATTTCACAGAATTTTAATCAAGGCAATTTACATATTTTCATTAAACCATCATCATATATAATTTCCACACTATCTTTAGATTCAATTATTTCTGTGAGTTTTTTACGAACATAATTATCTGTCATGGCGACGTGAGTAATACCATGTTTTTTTAACTCCTCAAAGCATGTACTTTCATCATATAATTTCGATGGGTCAGCCATATCTCGCATAAAATTAAAAGCATAAATAAACTCTCTTTTTAAGTAGTATCCTTCATTAGACCATAATAATATTTTTGATGACTTTGGCAGATTTTCGTTAATAAAATTTAGAGCTGAATAATTATAAAATTTATAGCGTGGATGTTTACCCTTTTCAATTAAATAATTTTCACGAGAATTAATTCCAAAAGTAAAATCAAGCTTTGGTTTTGTTATAATGAATGCATAGGATAAACTTTGAAGCATCCAGATAAACAATAGGAACTTAACAAAATATTTAAAAAAGTTATTTTTCTTAAATTCCTCTACTAGTATAAAAGAACATATAATTGAAAATATTACTAACATTGGAAGCATTATTCTTACAAACCCATAAAGTAAAATACATGTAATTAAATATGGAATACATATATAAATTAAAATTTTTAAATTTTTATTAAATTTTTTAAAATAAAAAACAGTATAAGGAATGATACAAAAAATCATAGGGCTAAAATATCCCCTTGAGTTTTTTGGTGTTGTAATTAAATCTGTGAAAAAATAAAATAATGACTTCGGAAATTTCTCTAGCTGATGCCAAGTATTATCATGGATACTTAAATCTACACCAGGAATTAAATTTTTAGGATCATAACCTAGAATAATACTATTAAAAAACGGATAAATCGGATTTCCTGTGTAAAGATAAGACTTTAAAAGCCAAATTGAAATTGGAATAAAAACACCACAAGAAATAATAATGGTTTCGAAAATTATATATTTTTTTGTTTTTTCATTATTGCTATAAATATTATTTATGAACAAAATTAAGATTATGCCGAAAACAATTGGTAGAAATATTATTTTTGTTGAGATATAAAATCCAAAAAATAAGCCAAGTATAATCTTCATTTTATAGTCTAGTTTTAAGTTATTCCTTAATAATAAAATAAAAACTGCAGCCAAAAAGAATATAGTAGAATTAAGTTCAACCATTCCAGATTGACTTATAGTAGTAACAACAGATATACTATAGAAAAACATAAAAGCTAAAAATTGTGAAGATCTAGAAAGTTCTAGATAGTTACAAATTGCCCATATCCAGAGTATGCACCAGATCCCAAAAATAACATTTATAAAATGACAAAGTTCAGCACAATCAATAGTTATTAGTAGTGTCCATAACATTTCAGTTAATATCGGAAGGTTAGAGCGAGGAAAATGGTCAACAAAACTCACATAACCTGTCCGGATATATTCTTTTGGAAGCATAAAATGGTATTTTATATCATCAATGATTAAAGGGGGAGCAAAAGAACCTAAAATATTTAAAATTATTAAAAAGATCAAAAAAACTAATATCAACCTATTAAAATAATTTAATTTATTATAAAAAATAAAGAACCCAGAAAATCTTAAATCAATAGAAATATTTTTTTGTAATGCCAAAAAAATACCGGAAAAACCTGAAATGAAGATTATTGTAAATAATATTTTAAAGTTTATAAAACCAAATTGGCCTAGAAACAATACTAAATAACCTAAAACACCAAATCCAAATGTTGAATAAAACAAGTGTATTATTGATCTGTGAAAATTATATTTTTTATATTTCAATTCTCCTACTATTAAAAAACCAAAAAAATAAGATGCAAATAAAAATAACAAAGCTAATGCAAATCTATAGGCAAATGAGAAAATTATATCCATCAAATTTTATTTATTAAGGAATTATTTGGGTTTATATAGAAATAAGTTTGAAATAAAAATGATTTATTCATTCAAAAAAAATTAAAAAAATCATTTAATAAAAAAAAAATAATAAAGACAATGGACTATACTAATCCAAAGTATAAACAGAAGAAAATAATTTTTTGAAAATCTTTTAGATATAAAATTTTTCATTTACGCCACTATTTCTAATATTTAATACTTTCCATCCTTAGATTTATCCTTTCTTTTTTAATAATATTAATTATTAAAGTATTAAAACCTACAAATAATAAATATACTTGAGAGTATTCAATTGCATGAAAAGCTATTCCGAATGTCATAATTGGTATCGATACGATAAATGCAATGAAAATTTTTGATATAAATTGAAATACTTCAGTAATTATTTTTTTATTATAAAGAAAGTAAATATTAACCAAGGAATATGTAACAATAAATAATTGACAGAAAAAATAAAATATACCATACTCAATTAAAGTTTTTCCAAATGTACTATGTGTCCCACTATAATTGATATTATGACTCCCAAACCAGGATATTTGATCGAAACTTTCCTCAATTGAAACAAAAATATTTAAAAATCTATAATAGACTTCTTGAATGAAGAGATCTTGGAAAATTGAACTTGAATGTCCCAGAAGGCCTTGATTGAATATCCAAATTAAAAATAAAATCATTCCGATAGATCCTAAAATTAAAATAATGATGTAATTAATAGAATTTTTTAAACCATTTTCTTTAATATGAAAAATAATAATTAATAAAACAGTTAGTGCTAGACCCGCTAAACCTGCTCTTGATTGACCAAAAATCATAAGTATAAAAATTGATAAAGTTGCACTTCCAAAAAATAATTTTGCTAACATTGTTTTTTGGTTGGAGAGAATCATTAATGATAAGGGAATATAAAGTAAGGCGACCCAAGCTATAAGATTTTCATTATGAGCATTATCTATCCATGCATCCATGTTCCTAGCACCTGATAAACCTATTAGTATGCTTGAAGCTTCAGAATTCCAATATATTCTGATTAAATATACTAAACAAAAATAACCGTAACATGTTGTCCAATAAGTTATCACTTTTAAAGCATCCTTGTAATTATCAACGATCAAAGAAAATAGAAGAAATGGAACAGGACCTTGAATAAATGTTAAAAAGTTAGAAAATTTATCATCTGAAATGGATCGAATTAAATTTAATACATACATTATCATAACTATTTTAAAAATAATATTCATACGTTTAATAATTACTACTAAGGGAATATTATATAAAATAGATAACGATGTAAGCGCAGCAATAAAAAATCCTGGAGATAAAAAAGAAAATCTTAATATCCCATAACTTTCTGGGATAACATATGTTACAACTGGCATTATTATTAAACCTTCTAAAGGATTTTTCAATATCCTTTTCGCAATTAAAAATAGTAAAACAATATTTACTAAAAATAAAACCACTTTAGAAATCAACCTTAAAATTTGCAAAAGTTGCAACACTTACATATGAAGAGTTTTGAAATAAAATTATTTTTTCCATGTTCTTAATATAATTTTTTTAACATTCTAATTAAACTCAATAATGATAAATAAATAATAAATAAAAATTCGCAGATTTTAATTTATTAAAGTTTGATTTTATAAATGAACATAACTTAGATATTATGCTCGAATTGATATGAGGGATATTAATATATATGATGTATACAATTTTGTTTGATAAGTTTCTTATCATAAATAATGCAAATAAAAACGTATTAAGGCTAAGGCAAAATGATAATTAACAAAATATCAAGATGGTTAAAATATTATTCAAATAATAAAAAATTAATCTCAGCTAGAAAGACTTTAATAGAGTCATTAGATTCTAATCCCATACCCCCACTAACGAAAAATTTAATTAAAAATACTAAAGTATATAAAAATAGATTAAGCATGTTGAAAAATCACTTACCTAACGGTTCTGTTTGTGCTGAAATTGGTATTGCTAAAGGCGATTTTTCTAAAAATATTTTAACTCACAAAAAACCAGCTAATCTACATTTGATTGAGCTATCATCATCTTTTGTAAAGCATTGTGAAAATAGGTTTAAAAAAGAAATATCTGATGGACAAGTTATAATTCACAGTGGATCTTCACATAAAATTCTTAATCAATTCGAAAATCAACTTTTTGATTGGGTGTACATTGATGGTGATCATTCTTATGAAACCGTTAAAAAGGATTTATTGATATCAAAAAATAAAATAAAACCAAATGGATTAATCATGCTTGATGATTATGTTAATTTTAGTCATCAAGAGATGCTGCAATATGGTGTGATGCGTGCTGTAAATGAATTTTGTATAGAACATGATTTTTGCGTAGATGGAATCACTATATCTGAAGACATTATTAAAAAAGAAAATATATTCAATAAGGTTGTAGAATTAAACGAGTATACGAATATAGTTTTAAAAAAAATGAATAATTTAAATATTTGACTTATGAAAAATCTTAATAATTAGCGATTTTTCTTCTTAGACTTTTAGTAAAAATTATTGCACTGTCAAATGAAAGATGATATCCATCGATGTACTGTAAAAGTTTGCCATTAATATTCTTTTCGTTCTCAAAATCCCAAAATGCTAAGGGTTTAATTTTTAAATTATCTTTAATTTGATTCCAAATTTTATCGTAGCCATATTTAGAAAGAGTAATTTGGCGATAGTTGGGTGTGGGCACAATTATATATATTACATTTATGTCTAAAGATTTCATTAAATCGTTAAATAAATTAAAATAAAGATAATTTGGTTTTTCTTTCACATTGATAAAATGACCCAAATAATCATTGAGTTTACTAGGTTCTTTTTTAAAAAATTCATCTAGATTAATTGGCTTATCAAATTTAAGGCCAGAATATCCTTGATTTGACCATACATCCTGGTTTGGCGTAATTGATGTACGAATTTTTTGACCTAGAAAATTATTAATGTTTGGAAAGTTTTCCTCTTTAATAATTTGAAAATTTAACCTAAAACTTTGTATATCTATTGAAGTAATCGAGTCAATACCAAAAAGACCAAAATTACCATTTAGATATGGATGCTGATTAGTTCTATTTTCTATATATGAATAAGGAAAGTCAAATGGTTGAATTCCAATAATAACCGAATCTATGTTAATATAATTCTTGTAATAATCAATGAATTTATAAGATTCATAAATGTTTTGCCCGCCATGAGCAAAAGAGAACCATTTAGGTCCTAATGAATCTGGTATGATTGAATGTTCTATCCCGCTACTTCCTAACACAAGGTTTATAGATTCATTATTTTGAAGAAACTCGTTAAAAATTTTTAATTTTTTGTTAAAAATTTTAGGCTTAAACCTATCATAATCAATAACTAATGATCCATTATTAACTAAAAAAATAAAACCTAATAGCAAACTAAATTTTATAATAAATGTAGAAGTATTCTTTAGAAACTTATTCATTATTTAGAATTGGAAATATATAAATTGAGATAAATCAACAAATTGAAAGTGGGAAAAAATAAGATACAATAAAAAGATATATAAAATAAATCGTGCATATTTATTTGGAAAATTAAGCGGGTTTCTAGGACCTATTTTATATAGTAAAAATAAGCATTCAAAAATCATTACTATTAAAATATAAATAATACCTGATCTATTTTCTATAGGAATGGTGAAATTTTTTATCATTAAGAGTAAATAAGAAGCAGCATCAGAAACAGTTTGACTCCTAAAAAATACTAAAGATAAAGAAAAATATAGAAATGTTTTAATCGCAAATAATACATCTTTGAATTTATCAAATACATTTTTAGACTCAAAAAATTTATATTTATGTGGCTTTTTTTTAAATATTATTATTGGGAAAAAGAATAATGAATGAATAATACCAAAAACTATAAAAGTATTGTTTGCACCATGCCATAAACCTATCACCGTATAACAAATTAAAGTAGAAAATAAAATACCCATCATACCAAAATTCCTACATCTGATAAGTACAGGCATATATAAATAATCTTTAAACCAATCAGATAAAGAGATATGCCATCTTCTCCAAAACTCTGCAATGTCCCTTGAAAAGAAAGGATAGTTAAAGTTGGTAATTATTTCAATTCCAAATAATTTTGCTGTACCAATCGCAATATCAGAATATCCACTGAAATCACAATAAATTTGAAAAGCAAAATAAATTAATCCAAGTAATAAAACTCCACCATCAACTACATCAAAATATTCAAATGGATAATTCACTCTACTTGCTAGTGAATCTGCAATCACAACTTTTTTAAACATACCCCAAAGAATCAGGCGTAGGCCACTAACACCCTGTTCATATTTGAATTCTCTTTTTGACAAAAACTGAGGCAAAAGATTTGCTGCCCTTTCTATAGGACCAGCTACCAATTGAGGAAAAAAACTAACAAATGCCGCAAACGCAATAAAATCATTATTTGGTTCTATTTTTTTATAATAAATATCTAAACAATACGACATCGTTTGAAAAGTATAAAAAGATATACCAACTGGCAGGATTATGTTTAAAGTCCATTTACTTTCTAGTTCATAACCAAAAATAGAAAGAATATCAACCCAAGAATCAATAAAAAAATTAAAGTATTTGAAAAATCCCAATATACCGAGGTTAAATAAAATACTAATCCAAAGTAATGTGATACGACCAGAATCGCTTTTGGTCTTTCCTATTCTAAGACCTACAAAATAATCAACAACTGTTGAAGCAAGAATTAAAAATAGAAATCTCCAATCCCACCAACCATAAAATAAATAGCTGCTAGAAAGTATGATTATATTTTGTATTGTATTATTTTTTTTAAAAACCCAGTATAAAAAAAATATTGAAATCAAGAATATTAAAAATTCTATTGAATTAAATATCATTTTTGAAGTATCTCTACTAATCCAATATTTTTGATAAAATGAAAAGAAATAAGTCTATTATTAAAAAGAATTGCTGATTGTGGAGATGTTTCCCATAAAATTTTATTTTTAGAAAATAACTTAGATTTTAAATCTAGATTATCCAACTCATAACAAACATGGTATATTATTACCTTGTTTTTTTTTATATACCCATTAATTGGAGAAGCATCATTTATTGGTTTTACTAGCTCTACCCAAGGCATAGTATCTGATTTACATAAAACTAATTCAACGTTTTGAATTGGGTCTATAATGGGCTTTGAACAAACATAGCCCAAATTTTCGTGAAATCTAATAGGCTCATTTAACTCTTTTACAGCTAATCCATAATGGTGAAAATTTATTTGGTTCATTATAAAGAACTTTCAGAAAATTATTTTAATTTATTAAGAAAATCCATTATTGAATGCTATCTAAAATGTCTTTTATTGTATTCCAATCTGCTATTTCACTAGCAGCAAATTTTTTATTAAAAGTTTCTTCAATCTCTACTACTAAATATATGTGATTCAAAGAATCCCATTCAGATATATTTTCTGGACTAGAGTTTTCATTTAATATCAGTTCTTCATTTTCTAAAATATCTCGAAATATTATAATTAATTTCTTTAAAATTTCCTCTCTATTCAAAATATTATCCTATCTAGTTTTTTATGTAATAATCTTCGATATTTAAATTCTTAATTTTCAATCCAGATTTCTTATTTTTAAAATTATCAAAGCCTAAACCCTTATAAAACTTTCTAACTAAATCGTTCTTTTTTGTAGGAAACCACTCAACTTCAATCATATCACTTTTTTTTGAATCAAGAATCTGCTTTAAATTATCAAAAACGAAATATTCTAAACCTCTGTTAAAAACTCTACAACTCATTATAAAAGTATCAATGAAGTACACGCCATTAGAAGTTTCTTTAATTATTATACATGATACAATACCATGAGAACCAAATTTATCAACTAAACTTATAGAATATGAAAAGCATTTAGAGTCATTTAAAAGCTTTTTAATTGCTGAGCTATCATATCTAACTGTCCTAGCATTAAATTGGTTTGTTCGCTGGACTAATTGAGCTATTCTAGATATTTGAGTATTATTAATTTTTTGGATAGTAGCTTTCATCTCTAAAGATTTTAAATACTCCACCATATTAACACTTGACTGCTCAAGTTCTAATCTTTTTTGTGATGATTGGTACTGCTCTGTTCTTTTATGGTCATTTTTTGAAAAACTAGAAACTTCAAATAAATTTTTTTTAATCAAAAAAGGAAGATATTCTGCTGGGTCTTGAGGCAAATCAGGAACCTCAATGTCCTTAATATTTGATAGAACTAAATCTCTTTCAGCGGGGTTATCATCAATAAAAACCATAGAGTCATAACCTATATTTAATACTGATTTAATGTACTTTATATTATCAACTTTATTATTCCAATTAGCCACAAAAATCGCAAAATCATTTAAAGACAAAACCATCTCTGAGTGCTTAAGAAATGGTTCCTCGGCTGTTTGTCTATCATTTTTTGAACAGATACAAAGAATGATTCCTCTATTTTTTAGTTGTTTTAACCATTTTTGAAAAAGACTAAATGCTTTTCCAATACCGTTATTTCCAATTTGAATTGAATCAATTCCATCATCTCCAATTACTCCTCCCCACAAAGTGTTATCTAGGTCTAAAATTATACACTTTTTAAATTTTCCTTCTAAAGCGTTAATCAATCTAGATAAATTTTCAGCTATTATTTTTGTAAAAGAAATCGAAAAATGAAGCTCAGAATTAACAACCATTCTATAGTCTCTAATATTTCTAAACTTTAAAGCTAATTGATTAATATCTAATAAGTATAAATTATTAATTTTCAAGGATAATTTATTTAGTTCATAGTTAAAATAATTTAGCTGACTATCAAAAGAGCTTTCAACTTTTGAATAAAAATTGCCAAAAACCATATCTGTTTCTAAATCAAAAGTAGGATATATAATTTTAACATTTGGAATTTTACCAGTAACAGTTTGAAATAATATTTCTAATTTTGATATATACTCTTTGTAAAACATATTATGATTTTGCTCTGCATAGAAATTTTCTCTAAATGAGATGACAGTTTCATGAATAATTAAATAATCAGGTTTAAAATTATATAAACCAGAATTTTCATTAATAATTTCTAAATCAATTTGAGAAAATTCAGCCTCATACAAATTGTAATCCTCAAAAATATTCTGTAATTCTTTTGATAAAAATTGAGTAGAATAACTTCCTAATAACGCTATGTTCATAATTATAAAATTTTATAATTAAATATTTTAATTATTTTGCCTTATCATATAATTTTTCTAATTGCTTTCCCACTACATCAATATTATGATATTTTTTTACGAATGCCCTACCATTTTTACCCATCATTGGCCAAGATTTATCTTTTTTAGACATTTCTATTATTGCATCATATAGGCCATCAATACTTCCTTCTTTGAATATCATACCACTCTTATTATCTTGCAAAATATTAGGTATATCAGCGTGGCTAGATCCAATTACAGGCATACCTGTAGCTTGAGCCTCTAATATTACAGTAGGTGCTCCCCCTTCAGATTCTTTATTAATCTCATCCATTTGACTTGGAGCTATAAAAATATGATTTTTGTAACATTCATTGATAAAGTCTTTTTGGCTAAACATTCCTAAAAAATTAATATTATCTTGTAAATTATTAATTTTAACAAAACTTTTTGCTTCCTCTTCAAGAGGGCCAAAGCCAATTATATTACCACAAACATCAATTCCCTTGTTTCTAACTTTCAATATTGCTTCTAATAATAATATTAATCCTTTTTTCGCAACGAACCTTCCACAGAATAATAATTTAACTTGCTCAGACTTTGATTTTACTCTAGCTAAAAAGTTGTATTTCTTTAAATTGATTCCAATTCTTAATAGATAAATTTTTTCTTGTGGGCAACCTAATTTAATCAGAGAGGCCATCGCATGTTTTCCCTCAACAGTAAAAAATTTACCAATTTCAAATAGCTTATTTTTTGTATATATATCTTTTCCTAATGTATATGGCATTGATGATAAATCGTATCCATAAAATGAAACTATAAAGGGTATTTTAAGTTCATAAACTATTTTTGATAATAAAATAGCAGGCGCGCCAAAATGTATATGTACTAAGTCTGCTTTAACTGTTTTTAATGCATTACAATAAAATTTTCTAAAAAATAATTCTTTTTGTGTTTTACTATATAACCAATTCCTTAAGTGTTTTAAAAATGGTTCAAAAAATAAATTTTCAGATCTATGCGTTATAATATTATTTACAGGAAAGACTTCATGATTTTGCTGATATTCTGCAATTATATAAGGTTGATACCTTTTCAAAGATGATACATAATTATAAATAAAAGTTTCCGTTAAAGGTAGAAAAGGAGATTTTATATGAGCAACTTTCAAAACAAGTAATAATTGATAGTAATAATTAACTAATCTATTTCCCCTACTTTAGAAGGCTTTCCAGTTTTTAGTGACTCTAGACAAGCCTCTATTACCATAACAGTTTTCGCACCATCTAAAACCGAAACAAGACCTTTATCCCTATCATTAAGAACACAATTAACGAATGAAGTAATTTGATCTCTAAATTGTGGAACACCTTTATACTCTGCATCATCTAGTGATGTATTTTTTATTAAAGAACCCTCTTCAAAATAAATATTATTATTATGCATTGTACCTTTAGTGCCATAAATATTTAAAAGATGAAATTCTTTAGGAACGATTGGTCCATAAGACGTAACAATGTCTCCTATACATCCATTATTAAATTTTGCTTGAATAGTAAATGTATCATCAATTGGATAATTAGGAAAACTTTTACCAGTCGATATAGCGTTAACTTCGATTATATCTCCTGCCAGCCAACGAATCAGATCTATGTTATGTTGTCCTCCATATATTGGATGCTGGAATGTTTTTGGGTCTTTTCTCCAGTTACTAAACTCGGTAGCTCTTTTACGCATATCATGAATGTATTCTGTCCTTATGTAAAAAAGCTCTCCAAGTTTTCCATTTTTTATAAATTCAAATGCCTTAGCATTTTTTGGAGTAAATCTCATTTGCTGAAAGACAGAAAACTTTTTGTTTGATGAGTTTACAGCATTAATCATTTTTTTCATATCTTCAATTGAAGTGCACATTGGTTTCTCACAAAGGACATTTTTCCCAGCATCTAAAGCCATAATTGCATATTTAGCATGTGTATGATCCGGCGTTGCAACTGATACGATATCTATACTTTCATCATTAATTAAATCATCAATTTTAGAAGTTTTTTTAATATCTTTGTAAGCAAATGGAAACCTTTTATGTAAATCATTAAAGCGATTTGAATCTATATCAAAAACGTACTTTAAATTAGTCTTTTCATGCCAAATATAATGTGACATATGCATCATACCCCCTCCGCCACAGCCAATTACCGCTACATTAAGAAGATTTGTTTTTTTTCTTTTTTTCCGATATCTAGATGATACCTCATACATGTGTGGGTTGTATCGGTAATATGAAAGCTTTTCAAAAAATTTCATTTTTTAAAACAACTTATAATATCAACTACAGCATTTATTACATCATCAATATCGTCAGAACCTAGAATTGATGATAATGGCAAGGACACATTTCTAGATGATACCCAATTAGCATTAGGGAAATCTTCTGGAGCATAAGAGTATTTATCTCGATAAAATTTATGATTATGAACAGCTGTATAATGCACACCACTACCTATATTCCTCTTTTTTAGCTCAAACATAAATTCATCACGACTTATTTTTAGCTTACTTAACCTTAATATAATTATATACAAATGCCTAGAATGAGTTACTCCCTCAATAGTATCTGGTAAATCAATTTCGGGAATGTTTTTAAACGCTTCATCATATTGTTTCCAAAAATTATTTCTGATTTTCAATTGACTTTTCATTCTGGACAACTGGTGAATACCTAATGAAGACTGAATATCGGTCATGTTATATTTATAACCTGGATAGAGAGTCTCATAATGAGAATATCCTTTTTCTGAAAATCTTTTCCAAGCATCTTTAGATATTCCATGAAGACTGCTTATTCGTATTTTTTCTGCTAGAATTTTATCATTAGTTGTAACCATGCCTCCTTCACCCGTAACTAAATTTTTAGTTACATAAAAACTGAAACAAGTCATATCACTTAAACTCCCAATTTTCTTTCCTTTATAATGAGATTCAATACAGTGTGCTGCATCTTCTATAACTTTTATATTATATTTTTGAGCTAGAGATGATATACTGTTCATTTCGCAAGGCATACCTGCTAAATGAACTGGAATTATAGCTTTTGTCGATTTAGAGATTGCTGATTCAATTTTACTTTCATCAATATTTAAGGTTTTTTTTTTGATGTCAACAAAAACAGGTTTTGCACCTACATGTTCGATTACATTTATAGTTGCTGGAAATGTCATAGGGGTAGTAATAACCTCATCTCCTGAACCAATTTCTAGAACATCAAGAGCTAAATGTAAACCAGCAGTACATGAATTAAGAGCTATAGCAAATTTAGCATTAACATACTGAGCAAATTTTCTTTCAAAAAGTTTTGTTTTTGGACCGGTGCCTAACCAGCCAGATTTTAAAGTATCAATTACCTCATTAATTTCAGGATCTTGAATATCTGGCTTACCAAAAGTTAAAAATTTTTTACGCATAATAATATTTTAATTAGATTCAAATAGGGTTTAATTTAATAAGATTAAGAATTCAAATTTAATTTTTAAAAAAATATAAAAAGCTAATTTTATTTTTAATAGTCCTCAAAATTTTATCTGCATTTTGCGTGCTAGTAAAAATAGAAAATATAAATAATGCGATTTTATAAATTCTTGAATTCTCACTTTTTAGAATACCTAGCAACATTTTGTTGAGGCCTCTGAGGTATTTGCCTTCATCATGATTTGATCTTCCAATTTTGAACTCCCAATCAGCTATAGCACTTTTATAAATCTTGATTTCTTCCTTACTAAATTTCTTTACTTCATTTTTTAACTTTTTTAATGAATATAAACCATTTTTTGAGAATTCTAAGGAGCTTGAAGAAAGACTATCATTTAATATCCTATAGTAAACAAAATTGCCATCATCTAGAAAATGAAAATTAGTTCCTCTAAGCGCTAACCTTAACCAAAAATCATAATCTATGCAACTTTTCATGTCATTGTCATAGCCTCCAGAATCAATCAAAACTTTTGTTCGAGAAAGTGGCATATGCGGTAAAATAAAAGATTTTTTCAAAAGTGGTATAAAGAGATTACCATTTTTGTATGTTTGTTTTTTCCTCCAATTCTTTAGGGTATCTAAATCATTTTGATAAAAAGTTTTACACTGACTATATACGATGTCTATTTCTTTATTTTCTTTTAAAAAACTTATTTGAGTTTTTATTTTTTCAATTGGAATAAGGTCATCAGAGTCTAAAAACTGAATGTAATTACCCTTCGCCTTTTCAAGACCAAAATTTCTAGCACTAGATAAACCCTGATTAGCTTGAAAATAATATTGAATTTTATCTCCATAATTATCTTTGACTATTTGCCTAGTAGAATCGGTTGATCCATCATCAATTAAAATTATTTCACAATTTTTATATGATTGATTAATCGAACTTTCAATAGCATCTTTAAGCCATGGCAGTCCATTATAGGTTGGTATGATTATTGATACTAGTTCATTCAAATCAGAACTTTATTATAATTTTAAATCAATACTAGCACTTTGAAACCATAGTTCCAAACATACCAGACTCCATATTTGGTTATATGACAATGTAGGTTCAGTTAGTCTATTCTTATGATTAAATAATAACTTTTCTATTTCATCTTGATTAAATATTTTTCTTTTAATGGAAGTTCTATCTAGTAAAACTTCTTTTGAATAACTATACAACCTGTTAAGGTCCGATTTACTACTTAAGTTTGAAGGCAATCCAAAACCTTGCTTTGGTCTTTCAACTATCTCTTTCGGCAATGATGATTTAAATACTTCTTTTAAAATGAATTTTTGATTTTGACTATTATTAATCTTCATTTCACTTGGAAG
>MDSV01103301.1_pt1 | contig 42275 bp, 30 predicted proteins | sample 810851 | NCBI WGS metagenome assembly MDSV01 (sample SAMN05326640, study PRJNA326480) | marine metagenome | isolation source: seawater | place: Atlantic Ocean: North East | collected 2012
ACCCCAACACATTACACCTCCATCATCAAAAAGTACACATGTATTCGTATATCCTCCATCTACAGCAATTGCATTGCGATTATCTGGAATATCTATGAGAACAGGAGTGTATTGCGAGGACGTTTCTTCAAGACCATTGCCTAGCTTACCATCATGATCGCTACCCCAACACATCAATGAACCATCATCTAAAATTGCACATGTATGATGATGACCCATGCCGACAGTTACTACGGTTCTATTTGAAGGGAATTCTACAGGTATTGTCGGTGAAGAGTAAACATTTGTTGTACCATCTCCTGACTCGCCATTATCGTTCTGACCCCAACAGAAGAGAGGGCCAGAGAATTCCAAGGCACATGTTCTACGGTGTTTTGCGAAAATAGAATGATATTTACTTCCATCAGAGGAAGACACAGGTTCAGCGGGACGTAAATGTCTATCTGAATTACCACCGTCTCCTAGTTGCTCATTACCATCATGACCCCAACAAATTGCAGTTCCATTATCTAAAATAGAACATGAATGATAATGTCCTAAAGCTAGAACAGATGCATCACTTGCAGAATTATCCTGTTCTAAGACATATGAAAAACGAATAGATGAAACACCTTGTACATCGCTTAGATCTAACGAGCACTCGATTTCTTGACCAGCATTAACAACATCAGATGTACAAGAAATATCTGGAGATTCTACCTCTTCTGCAGTTATTTGAGACAAGGGCGTTAAAAGGAAAAGAAGAGAAATCAGTATAGCCAGATGACGCGCACTCATGTCTGTGACTCAAGCAATTAGGTTTCAAAACATTCGATAATATTGAGAGATTTTCGTTGTTTTGACTTCGGCAAGCCTCATAAGAACGAGTTAGGTCGCGAGGCTGTCGAGGTGAGCGAATGAGTAAGGGTACTCCATCCATGGGTAAGCGCCAAAAGATTGTTCATTTCCGCTGTCGGCGCTGCGGAAGACATGCATATCATAAGCAAAAGCGTGTTTGTTCAGCATGCGGATATGGCGCGACTGCTCGCCGACGTAAATATCGATGGTCAAAGAGAAACCGACTTATCGGTAGTAAGTGATTTTGCTCAAGAACCATAAGGTGGCTACTCAACCACAGTCCGAGGACTCATGTGCGGCATCATAGGAATCCTCGCTCCAGAAGGGGCGGAAGTCCGACAACAACTCTATGATGGACTCCTTGTGTTGCAACATCGAGGTCAAGATGCAGCTGGAATGGTTACATGTGATAAAGAGAGATTTCACCAGAGAAAATCCAATGGAATGGTCAATGATGTGTTTAGACAACATCACATGGATCTGTTAGGAGGAAAGATGGGGATAGGACATGTTCGTTATCCTACAGCTGGATCTTCGTCATCAGCAGAAGCTCAACCATTCTATACAAATTCACCTTATGGGATGGCTCTTGCACATAACGGAAATCTTACCAATGCAAGGGAATTATTACATGAAGTAATCCACCATGATAGAAGACATGTTAACACAAATAGTGATTCCGAAATCCTTCTGAATATTCTTGCTAGTGAACTCGGACGAACTCATGCTACACAAATTGATGGAGAACTATATCTTGATTGTGAAGATCTATTCGATGCAATAGAAAGAGTCAATTCACGTGTGAATGGATCATACGCTGCTGTTAGTGTATTATCGGGATATGGAATCTTAGCATTTCGAGATCCTTTCGGAATAAGGCCACTAATCCATGGGTCAAAGAAAGACGAAGATGGAAATGAAACTCATGTTTTCGCTTCAGAGAGTGTTGCTTTGACAGCTTTAGGATGTGAAATCATTGGGGACGTGGGCCCTGGAGAAGCAGTATTTGTTGATGAAAATGGACGAATAAGGAGGAGGGTATGCCATCCTTCTCCTGTCATGAATCCCTGTATTTTTGAGCAAGTATACTTCGCAAGACCTGATTCTGTGATTGATGGTATCTCAGTTTATGAGGCAAGAATCAAGATGGGCGAGAAATTAGCAAATCGTATCATGCAAGAAAGACCAGATCATGGAATTGACGTAGTAATGCCAATCCCTGATAGCGGAAGAATTTCTGCAATGGAAGTAGCACGAACACTTGGATTAGAATACAGAGAGGGGTTCGTCAAAAATAGATACGTGGGGCGAACTTTCATCATGCCAGGGCAAGCAATTCGACAAGATAGTGTAAGGAAAAAATTGAATCCAATTCCACATGAATTTGCAGGGAAAAGAGTCCTCTTAGTGGATGATAGTATTGTCAGAGGTAACACATCAAGAAAAATCGTTCAACTAGCGAGGGACGTGGGAGCAAAGGAAGTATTCTTTGCGAGTGCAGCACCTCCCGTTCTACATCCAAATGTGTACGGAATAGACATGCCTGCTAAAGAAGAATACATCGCTCATAATCAAACAAATGAAGAAATAACTCGAGCTATTGGAGTAGATTGGCTAATTTATCAATCTCTAGAAGACCTTGAAGATGCCGTGATCGAAGCAGGAAAGGGAGTTGTAACTGAATTTGATTCTTCATGCTTTACTGGAGAATATGTCTGCGGAACAATTACTCCTGAATACTTGTCATCTGTAGGAATGGCTAGAAATGATGAAGCAAAAATAAACAAAAATTCTACAGATGAGACCATTGAAATCCACAATAAAGAATAATTTGAATCATACATAGAATGGGCAGCGCTAAATCCCACCGGTTTATTCCAACTACATGCCCCACCGGATAGAGGCCTTACGTAGGGTCCCGTGTGAGAGTAGAGTGAGAGCATGTGACCTTGCAAGAGATGGAAGTTTGTTGATTTGGACAGACGACGCATGTAATCTACACTATCTGAATTTAGATGAAGATAGCCATGCAAAATCATTTCCTCTTGAAGAAGAGGTAGACCATCTATTATGTCTCTCGAACAATTCAGTTCTTGTTGGAACCATTTCAAGAGATGCCCATTGTATTTCAGAAAAAGGAGAAATCCTATGGAGAATTGATGCTGCTGGAGGAATTGAACAATTGGTTGGAACCATTGACAGAACACGATTTTTAGCAATTGATGGAATGAGAGCAGCAATACTATTCGATTCAGATGGTAATGAAATTTATCGCCATACTGGTAGACAATTTATCCTCTCTGCGATTAGACCAGACGGGGGAGCTTTTGCATTAGCCGACGATACAGGAGTTGTAGAATTGGTATCAAGTGCAGGCGAAATAATCACTTCGAAGGAGTCAAGGTCTTCAGAAGGAGATAGGATTACCGCCATGACATTTAGGCCAGATGGAGTATTAGTTATTGCATCCGAATGTAATGGCCTAACAGATTCAGAAACACCTCAAATTGCATTAGATTGTATTTCTAATAATGGTGAACATCTGCATACTGTTGAAATTGATTCTAACGCATCAGTACTTTTCGGAACCACTCAAGGAATATTAGTTGGTATGGAAAATGGAGAAGTTGAAGAGCATAAAATTGGAACAACAGAACCTATTACTTGGGCAAAAACAGGATATGAAGTGAAAGATGTAAGACCTCATGATGACGATATTATTGTAGGATCTTGGTTTCATCTTCGCAGATATCTTGCACCTATGGAGGAAGCTTGGTCGATAGAACATCCCGGATTAATTGATAGAGTATCATCTGACTCTGGTGGAAGAATGATAGCAATCTCGGGAGATAATAGAAATGATTACACTAGAATCGACCGTATTGATTTGTACGATCCAGATTCTCAAAGGTTTGAAATTGAGGATGATGATGCTCTATTAATCGATGATCAAGACCTGTTTGGAGGCGCAGTAGGAGGAAATATAGGGACTGATTTAAGTGATGCATTAGAAAATACTGAAAATGCATCTAATGAGGATTTTGAAGAGATAGAAGACATACTTACAGATGAAGAAATGGAAATCTATAGAACGAATCACTCAAGCGAAGATGATTTGGATGATTTGTTATCTGAACTTGAAGAAGATGTTGATTCAGAACACGAAAATATTTCTCAGAATGAAGGTATCGAATATCTCATAGAAGGAATAATTGATGATGATTCTTTTAGTTCTCTACCTCCTGTAGCAGATGCAGGACAGGATAGAAGAATAGATGTAGAAAAGGACGGGACAGCAATGATCACATTGGATGGAAGAAGTTCTCAATGCTCAGATGGAGAAATCGAATCATGGGAATGGAGAGATTCTGCAGGGCTGCCAATTGGAGACACTCCTGCATTAAAGGTAAGACTAAAACCAGGAATTCATCAATTTACTCTAAGCATTTTGAGTAACAAAGGAATGGCATCTTCTGACTCTGTATCTATACAAATCAAGGGTGAAGAAGATTCAGACGATTCTTTTGACGTTCTTCTTGAATAATCATAAAGAAGACAAAGCGTCCTTTAGAACTGGTAAAGCATCTTCCCAATTAGCTACAATCCCATAGTCTGCGACTCCAAAAATAGGAGCATCTGCATCTTTGTTAATGGCGACAATATATTTCGAAGAACGCATGCCTGCAAGGTGTTGAATAGCACCAGATATACCTACAGCAATGTAGAGAGTTGGAGTAACAACCTTTCCAGTTTGACCAACTTGGATGCTGTGTGAAAGACCCCATTCATCAACTACTGCTCTGGAAGCGCCCACTGCTGCACCTACCTGATCAGCGACTGCTTCTAACTGACTCCAATTATCGATGTTGCCCATTCCTCTACCTCCTGAAATAACAATATCTGCTTCTGAAACATCAAGACGTTCACTTGCTTTCGCAATTGCCTCCATTACAGTAACGGATACGTCAGAAGAGTGATTCACAGTAGATACTGATGCAGAACCTCCTGAACCTGAAGGAGAAAAGGCATTAGGACGAATAGTAAGAATACAATCTCCGGATACATTGACTTCTTCCATTGCCTTTCCAGAATATATCGGACGAGAAATAGTAAGGCCTGATGAAACACCAGTAGCATCTTGAATCACTGGAATTTCTCTTGCAGCAGCCAATCTGGCTGCAATCTCACGACCATTAGGGGTAGCCGCTGCAAACACAGTACCTCCTGATATTGCACTATTCAAAGCAGTAGACCAAGAACCTCCATCAAATGATGAAAAACAATCACCTTCAACTCCAATTACTGCTCCTACTCCGTCAATTGATGCAGCAGAATCAGTAGCAATTCCTCCTGGGCAAAGTATCGTAGGGCTTGAACCCAAAGAGGTTGCAGCAGCAACCATTTGTGAAGTTACAGGATGTAGTCCGTTATCGTTTGTCTCAGCAATTATTGTAATATCCATTCTAACACCACCTAGAGTACCTTCGCCTCATTCCTTAGTTTCTGAACAACTTCAGAAACACTATCTGCACCTTCAAACATCTGTCCAGGAGCTTTTTCATCAGGAGGAGATTGAGAATTAATCACTGCTGATGAACCTGAAACATCAATTCCTAGAGAATCTGGAGTCATAGAATCGATTGGTTTCTTCTTTGCCATCATTATTCCCTTTACATTTGGTCTTCGCAACTCTGTAGAGGTTTTGTCAAAAGCAACAACACAAGGAGCACTTACATTTACTCTCTCAGAACCACTTGATGCTGGACGAAGAACACTAAAGACGTCTCCATCATTTGATATTTCGGAAGCATTAGTTACGCAAGCAGCGCCAATTAATTCAGCAACTCCTGGGCCTGTGCTTCCAGAGTTAGTATCTGCAGCTTGCTTACCACAGAAAACAACATTTGCACCTGTTTCCCTAACCGCGTTGGCCAATAATCCTTGAATTTTCGTCGAGTCTAAAGAGATGAGATCTTCTACAACAATGTGAGCAAGTGCATCTGCACCAACAGCGGCAGCATCTCTGAGTCCTTTTTCTGAGCGAGCGGGGCCACAAGTGATTGCCGTAACCTTAGCACCAGAAGATTCCTTCATTGCCAATGCCGCTTCCAGGGCATATTCGTCAAATGGGCTAATTGACCACTTACTTACACTCGATTCATCTACTCTATCTCCACTGATGGAAATCTTTGCAGTCGTATCCGGAACGTACTTGATTAGAACAGCTATATCCATAATTGCACCACTCTCGTAACCCGTCGATAGAAAACGCCTCTATCAAGATTAGGCATAAAAAAAAAACTCAAAATAACTAGTTTTGAGGATACGGATGCATTTTTTCTTCCGGAAGTTGTCTAATCCTATCTAATGCGCGGACAGCAATTTGCCAACCAATTACACCTACAATAATTCCCGTAAATAAATCCCAAACATAGTGTTGTTTAGTCGTCATGATACTAATACTAAGTAAGAAAAATTCGACCCAAATTATTGTAATGAATATCTTGACTAATTGTGATTCTGACGATCTAATTCTCATCCACCTACTGATTGCTCTTGTAAGAAAATATGAATGTGCAATATGGAGGCTAGGCCAAGCATTCCAAGGTTCATCCATTGAATGCATTAAATTAAACAGATTACTGTACAAACCATCTCCTTCTAAAACATCAATCGGAATCTGATCTCGCATATCAATTTCAGCGGGTAAAATAAGGAAAATTATAGTACAAAATAAAGTTGCTATAGACAACATTTGAATTCCGGCAATTAATTCTAATCGGGATCGATCATCCTTAGGGGAACAAAAGAGTGTCACAGGATAATATAGGTATAGAGCCATGTAAGGTACAACCATCCAAGGAATAACTGGGATTGTACGGTCAATTGCAGTCTCAGGATCCCATACTGTCACTCCATTTGCGGCAACAAATTGATTTGAAGAAAAATATGGGAAAGCGATTGCAATTAATCCAAAAATCAAGATATGAAATAGGAACAAATTACCTCCTAGAAAATGTCTCTGATTCCAAGCAGGACCCCATATTAATGGCCAAGGAGTAGATATCCTATCTGCAACCTTATCTAGAATCTCTTGCATTCTGCTCATAACCTATGATTAATCATTAGGCATCTAATCTTCGCCATCAATTAATTGAACAGAATCACCTTTTGACACTATTCCTTCGATTTCCACTCGAGCATACCATCTAGACCAACCTGGATTCTTTTTCTCACTAATTCGTGAAAAAGCAGAATCTGAAAAAACATGAGCTATTGTTTTACACGGAGGAGCAGGAGATGTTATTTCAATTACAGATTCTCCAACAGACATTTTTGAACCTGAATTCAACATAGACCAATCAATACCTGAAATTGTTAGATTCTCCCCTAGTGCTCCCTCATTTATTGGATGCCCTTCATGAATTAATGCATCAATTAATTCCAATGAATAAATACAAACTGCTCTTTCAGGCCCACCATGGTGCTTGAGATCGTTCTGTCTATCTCCTTCGACGCCTCCAAAACAAAGTTTTGTTGATTCAACTGGATATTTAGGAACGCCACCATTGGAGTTTACATTGATAGATCTAATTAATCCTGAAACATCAATCACCCCAATATGCTTCACGCATCGCTTGGTTCGCATCCATGCAGGCAACTACATCAGAAGGACGATCTGGCATTAATTCAATACCTGCTAAATGAGAAAACATAGGTTCTACATTAGACATATTCACTACCCCCCATCCTACTTGAGTACATGGAGCAATAGGGGAAATGGGTGCGGTACCTGAAGTAGGATCCCATGTTGAAAAACCAGGATACCAAGCAGATAGATTCAATGCATCTCTCAGATTCTGATTGGAGACTGAAAGATTGGACCCATTGACCAATAAACCATCTCTTTCCGAGGAAGCCCCTGAACCTAAATCGTCTCCTAAATCTCTTAATTGAGTCAATACGAGGCTAAGAATTCCAGCAGTTCGAGGAGTTGCGAATGAAGTTCCGGAAGTCTCGTGATAACCATCAATATCGTCATGATTAGGCAACATTTGAGTCCAATCAGCAGCAATATCTGGATAAGAACCGCTCATTATCTCTTTTTGATCATCTCCTTCTTCTGCATAACCAGATATACCAATTGACCAAGGAGGGCCTGCAGTCGAATCTTGAACTGCTGGAGAAGGAGAATTGTCAGCAGCTCCAGTGTGAACCTTATGATTTTCAACAACTGCAACTCGAGTTGCATCTTCTATCCCAGGTACTGGAACACTACCTATCGGACCAAAGGATGTTGAGATAATATCTACTAGTGGCTGATTAGCGGCAGCCAATACTGCGTTATCACTAAATCCTTCAACAAAGAAAATTATCGCATCTGGATTAGCATCTAAAACGGCTCCTGTTACTGCTGTACCATGTCCGTCAGAAGGATCGTCTAAAATTGGAATATCTGTTCCATCATCAGGAGTAGTTCCAATAATTCTAGTACCAGGAAAATATACAATATCACTTGAGGTGATAATATCCCAGCAGTCTTCCTTATCTGATTCATATCTTTCTTCCCATGTCCCATTCTGAGTTAGATTACAAGTCATTGTTACTCCTAATCCTTCTAACAACCAATCAGGTAGAGTTTCATTTAGAATAAATCTCTCATGATAAACATTAATTCCAGTATCAATCGGAGCAACAACGCTGTAAGCGCCGAAGTTTGGCTCATCGATTTCTACAATCTGTTCTTCATCATCTGATGACAAACATCCAGACAACGATGAGAGAATTAGTAATGTGCAGATAAGTAGTACTCTCGGCATCTGCATACCTTATCGCAAACAGACATATGGTTTGAGGTTAATCACATTATGAACGAGAAATAATGACAAGAGTACCTGGCCATTCTTCATTCTCATTGGCCTTGAAAACCTTGAGTACATCTAAGCCTGCGGAATTTACCAATGAAACCCATTCAGATTCAGAAAATGTAGTCATTCTAACTCCTACTTTTTCAGGCCATTCTAAACTCTCTTTGTTCTCGAGATAATGATCTACCCCAAAGGCAAAAATTCCTCCCTTAACCAACCATTTACTCCTTACCGATTCAAGAAAATCAGGGATATTGTCTAAGTAATACAAAACTTCCATTGAATGAACTATGTCTACTTTCTCAGGAGGTGACCAAGACATTAAATCAGCATGGAAATAAAGGCCTTCAGGGTCTTTTTCCAAAGCACGAACTATCATTGATTTCGCACCATCTACACCCATTGCTAAAGAACAAGAAGGGTTGTTTTTTAGAGAACGAACAACCCAGCCATTTCCACAGCCTGCATCAATTGCAGAGAATCCTCTTTCTATCGATTCTGGTGACATTTCATCAAATGCGGCATTCAAAATTTCTTGAACAGCAGGAGTATGGCCTCTTGCCATACCTTCGTCTTTACCAATATCTGCCCATTCACTGAATACATCAACTGCTAGGCGCATCTAATCCCTCATAATTTTCGAGTAAAAGATTGGATGCCGGTAATATGGCGAGCTAAAATTAGATTATGAATGTCATGAGTTCCTTCGTAAGTTTTCACCGATTCAAGATTATTCATATGTCGCATAATTGGGTATTCATCAGTGACACCATTAGCCCCATGAATATCTCTGGCAACTCTAGCAATCTCAAGAGCGATGTCTACGTTATTCATTTTAGCTAAACTAATCATCTCGGGGAACCAATCATCTTCATCAACTCTACGACCGAGGTGGTAAGCAAGAAGTTGACCTTTTGTTATCTCTCTTAACATCGTAGCAAGTTTCATCTGGATAAGTTGGTATGCTGCTATTGGATGATCGAATTGAATTCGCTCCATAGAATAATTCTTTGCAGCATCAAAACAAGCCTGAGCAGAGCCTATTGAACCCCATGCAATCCCATATCTGGCACGATTCAAACAGGAGAATGGACCTCCTAAACCCTTAGCACCTGGCAAGTAACGATCTTCAGGAACAAAAACATCTTGAAGAACTAATTCAGAGGTAACTGAGGCGCGTAGGGAATGTTTACCTTTCTGTTCAGGTGCACTAAATCCTTCATCGTCTTTTTCAACAATAAATCCTCGAATTACTCCATCTAATTTCGCCCATACTATTGCAATATCTGCTATAGTGCCATTAGTAATCCACATCTTAGCTCCATTCAGGATATATCCCCCGTCAACTTTTTCCGCTTTAGTAACCATTCCACCTGGATTAGAACCATAATCAGGTTCGGTTAATCCAAAGCATCCGATTATCTCTCCAGTAGCCATTTTTGGTAGATACTTGTGCTTCTGTTCTTCTGTACCGAATTTGTGAATAGGATGCATGGAAAGAGAACCTTGGACACTACAGAAAGAACGTAAACCTGAATCTCCGCGCTCTAATTCTCTGCAAACTACGCCGTAAGCAGTATAGGACATTCCAGCGCATCCATATTCTTCAGGAACAACCATTCCTAAGACGCCCATTTCGCCTAAATCTTTGATCCATTCTTCAGGGAAATAACCTTCGTTGTATGCCTTTTCGATATTAGGAATTACCTTTTCGTCTACCCAATCTCGAACCATGTCTCTAAGCATGATCTCCTCTTCATTCAGCATTTTGTCTACATCAAAGAAATCCAAGGCTTCGTATGCCATATCTAGTCCCCTTGTTTAACGCCCTTGAGAGACCTGTTTGAACCTTACCGATGGTTGATTACTATCGAACACGCTTCTTTCGTTGTTCTCGCTTGTCTCTAAGCGTAGGCTCAAGACCCTTACGTTTTCTTCGCCACCTGTTGTATGATGCTTGCATTTTAGGACTATTCATGAAAATTAGACCAAGTACAATTCCAGGTACACTAACAACAACAACAACAGCCAAAGCATAACCTGCCAAACTAGTAAGTAGCGGATCTTCAATTTCAATTGGAATGAAATTTATTGCATCGCCTCTAGAATTCAAAATCCATCCCTCCGCTTCAGATGTACTCCAAGAACAGACTACTGGGCGAGTTGCTACGTCAAGTTGTTCATTTGCCACATCTACATGGTCATACCAAGGGAAGGATTCTTCTGAATCAGGACGATGATCAATCAATCCAAACGGAATTGTAGCAATCATCATCCTATTTTCACTATGTCCACAAATTTTGGTAAACTCTCCGGATAAATCGCTAAGAATTACAGCTTCAAGAGTCGATTCTCCTTGAGTCGAATCATCAAGACGAATTGTCGCAATATTTCGACTGGAACCTACAGCAACACATACAGGAATATTTCCTTGATCACATTCAATATCGTTCCAAATCACTGCTGAACCGCCTAACCATGTAATTTCATGGTCATCATCAATTATTCCAATTCCGTCTAATTCAGTAGAAACCACACATAGTCGAATTATGGGGTGGCAATCGATAGAAGTCACAGGACTCTCTCGAGTATTTTCCAATGCATGCATCTCTCCACCATCAACCAATGAACGGAAGCGCCAAATTCTTCCAGAATCAGCAGAAATATATGCCCAAGCTCCGTTTGTATTCCATGCTACTGCAGTTAGAGTACTTATCTCAACTAATCCAATTCCTGAAACATTAGATAACCGTTGATCTTGGAAATCATATCGAAGTACTCTACCCGAATCGCCTACAATAAATGCATTACCAGCAGGATGGAAATCAACTGCATTAAGATCTTGATCGGTAATTGAATCAAGTTTCAAAGATTCTTCAGGAGTATCATTAGGGATAACAAAAACAACACCATCATCGCCAACTACTAATGATTCTTCGGCATTTGAATCTAAAGCATTTAGAAAAACTGGCTCTTCAGAAATGGATATTCGAGTATTAGATTCAACTATCGAATCTGCTTGAACTGAAACAAAAAGAAAGACGAGGAGGAGAGGCGTTACGGCTCGTAACTGGGCCCGACCCATACCCCTCCGGAGACGCACGACTTCATCATGTGAACGGTCAATGCATATTTTCTAACGCAGGGAGGATTCAAGTCCTTCCTCCTCACCGGAGGGGATATGGAACGCTTCGCGACGACTAGAGGTAAAGTCAAAGATGTAACAGCAAATGGTGGATTGGCAGAATTGGCTAAGAAATATTTTGACAATGTTGAATCAACTGGTGAAAACGCATTTACCGGATCACATGGCATAATGAAAAGTATTGAAGCCCATTATACAGGGGATGCATTAATTGTAGAAGTAGATAACGAAAAACCTGATTTTTCAAACCCAGAATCGATGAAGTCAGCTCGTGAAGATAGATTAAGATGGACTCAATTCTTAGACGAATCAACCGGATATGACTCAAAAAAGAGAGGAGACAAAGCAAAAGAATGGGGCAAGAAAGCGAACAAAGCAAAGTCTTCTATTTCAGCAGCTAAACATTTCATGAGTTTAGCCAAGGATCTCCCTCAAGAAACAATAGACAAAGCACATGATTTAATTCAAGAAATAGAAACCGCACTTGAAGCAGGAGATAATACCAAAGCTGCTGGACGTGGAGAAAAATTATCCAAATTACTGAATAAATGAGGTAAATTCGATGACCCCTGAGGATGTCATGCGTCTCGTTGAAGAGACAAATGGAGGTTCAGAACTATCTTCTGAAAATAAAGAGAAGATATCTTTGATGTTTGATGGGGTTGAAGAAATTGTTGGACTGGAACATATTGTCTCCATCCTTAACGGAGAAAAGTCACATGGCGATGATAATGTTTTGAGAGCATATATCGGACTTGAGCCAAGTGGAAAGGCACATCTTGGATGGATAATTCTAGCAGATACAATCAAGAAAATGTTAGATCAAGGTGTCAATGTTCTTGTTTTCTTAGCAGATTGGCATGCTTGGGTGAATGATAAATTTGGCAGAGATATGGAAAAAATTTCTATCGCTGGAGAATATATGTCAGAAGTTTTCAGAGTTCTTCTTGGATTCCCTGAAGAGGGAGACCAAGCAGGTCAAATTCGTTTCATGAAAGCTAGTCAACTAATGGACTCAGGAAAATATTGGGAACGAGTTCTACGTTGTTCAAAGGGAATGAGTCTATCAAGAGCAAGGAGAACTTTCAGCATTATGGGAAGAAGTGAAGATTCTTCTGATGACGATCTATCTGCTTTCTTCTATCCAGCGATGCAAGCTGCTGATATCTTTGAATTGAATGTAGATATTGCTTTTGGAGGAATGGACCAACGAAAAGCTCACATGTACATGAGAGAAGTAGGAGATCGAAACCATTGGGTAAAAGCCACTTGTATCCACACTCCTATGCTATCTGGATTGAAAGGCAGAGGTGGAGGACGGATGGACTCATTCGACCATAAAATGTCAAAATCGGATCCCAACAATGCGGTATTACTACATGATACACCAAAGAAATTAGAAAAGAAATTCAGAAAGGCATTCCTTGAACCAGGAAATTCTGATTCTCCGGTTTTTGAAATTGCAAAATATGTTATTATGCCCAGAAATGGACAAGTACATGTGAATCCAAAACCGGAATTTGGAGAACCATCGTCCTGGACAGATTTAGATGCTTTAATTAGAGCAATAGGAGATGGATCTGTTCATCCATTTGATGCGAAAATGGCTATTGCTCATGGTTTAGCAGAAATACTTCAACCCATCTCAGAACATTTCACTCAAAATTCAGAATTACTCGATGCAGTCAACCAAATGACTGGGCAGTGAAGAATATCCATTTATTTGCACTTCTTAGTTAATTTAATGAGTCCAATTCATATCATATGAGTTCGCCGTCTGAATGATAATATGGACGTAGGCATCGATGATTTCGCTATTCATTTCCCTCGTCTTTACTTTGACATGAAGGACTTTGCAACATTCCGTGGAGCAGATTTTGAAAAATTAAACAAAGGATTGGGCTTGAATGCAATGGCAATTCCTGATGCTCATGAAGACACAGCTACAATGGGCGCAAATGCGGTTGCTCGGCTAATTGACAGAAACGGATTGTCGCCATCTCAAATAGGTAGAATCTACCTGGGAACAGAATCAGCACTTGATGGTGCGAAACCTACTGCGACATATATCATCGATATGCTTCAACAAAGGTATTCGAAGCAATATGGTCCTGATTGCTTCAGAAATTGCGATGTTGTAGATATGACATTTGCATGTATTGGAGCTGTAGACGCTCTTCATAATACACTAGATTGGGTTGCAAGAGGAGGCGAAAAAGAACAAAGAATTGGAATCGTGGTTTTTAGTGACAATGCAAAATACGATATGGAATCTAGTGGAGAATATACTCAAGGTGCCGGAGGAGGAGGAATCCTAATCAGAGCAAATCCAAGATTATTGGTAATACCTGATATTTGGGGCGTATCCACAACTCCAGTTCATGACTTTTTCAAGCCTAGAAGAGAAGTACCCGTGAAGAATGTCATTGAAAGAGTATTGGATCTTGCGAGAGAGACTGGGCAATCATTCAAGTCAGGTCTTAGCGATAGGATGATGAGGAATTTACGTAGATCAAAAATGTCGAATGATGAATTATTTGCAGAAGATACACTAAAAATTCATAGAGATACGCCTGTGTTTGATGGCCAATTTTCTAACCGATGTTACATGGAGTCAGTTAAACAAGCATTCATCGATTTCCATGGAAAGGCTAGAAGAAATGGTCGATTAGATCCGGAAAATGACCCTATTCTTACTGAACAATGGAAGAGAATCATTGTACATCTCCCTTATGCATTCCAAGGAAAGAGGATGTTTCCCGATGTGTTTAGACATGATCGTAGAGGGACTGCTATTTGGGATGAAATAGTCAATGAAATCGGAATAGAACCACTGATTGAAGATTTTGAGGATACGCCTGAAGGAATGGCTGAGTTTGATAAAGCAAATGATAGTTATAGACGTGCTATCTCCAAAACTCAAGCATTCCGAAAATTTGCAGATGAAAGAATTGAACGAGGACAAAGAGCTTCAAGCCTAATAGGAAACCAATATACTGGATCAATTTTCTTGGCTCTCATGTCATCGTTAGAATGTGATTATGAAGAAAATAATTCTATTGAAGGGCAACGAATTGGTCTTTGCGGATACGGATCAGGAGCTAAAGCCAAGGTATTCGAGGGAGTCATTCAGCCTGAGTGGAAAGAAATTGCTTCAAGATTCCTACTCTTTGAAAGATTAGACCTGCGAAGACCGATTCTTAGTGATGACTATGAAGCATTACATCGAGGAAGTACAACTGAATCAATCATTGAACCTAGTCAAGAATTCGCACTTGTCAGGGGAGTAAACGGCGGACTCCCTGGAGAACGTCGCTACAGATGGGTAGACTAATTATTCAGTAGATTCTGAATTGTCATCTCTGGTAATGGCTTGATTTGGAGAATTCATTTCTTCATCATTATTTTCTACTGGAATCAACAAGGGCTCAAGATCTCCGTATGATTCGAATAAACTAGGCCCGCTAGAAAGATAGTACACAGAACCCCTGCCATCTCTAGAATCTTCAGCACTTGAATTCTCATTTGTTGCACACTCGCCTGTACAACCATCAGCAAATGCGACATAAACACGACCTTCTCTATCGATATGTAAGTCATTGAAATCTAATAGATTACGATTTGAACCCCCAATATCTCTACAATCACCCGAATTTAGACAGATAGAACCAACTTGAACGGGATCATCTGTTACTCGATAGGTATGAAAAATTGGATTCTCGTCTAATGCATTGATACTGAAAGTAATGTAAAGATGATATGTCGCATTGTTTGGGGCATAGTGTGCATTCCCATCCCAAGCATTACCGTCGATATCAGATTGATTCAACATCTCAGAGTTTTCACTTCCAAGATAAGTTATTGCTATTCTTCCAGGGTCACCAGCATCGGTTTGAGGAAATACAGAAGATATCACTCCTGCTGGAGAAATTCGAATACTCTCCTGTTCCCAAGTTTCTCCTGAATCTGTTGATCTAGACATGTAAACTCCTTCGTCACCCCCAGTCCAAACATGATATGCATTTGATTCTGAATCAGTTGAGACTTCGGAATTCTTTCTAGGATAAGGGGTGCCTACATCTTCCCCCATAGAACGTTCGAACCATGAAAATCCATTATCTTTGGAAACGATTACAGTAGGAGTTTCTACACGAGGAGTAACGTATACAGTTCCATCTGGAGCGGTTGATATTGCGCCGTGTAGGCCTCCATTTGTCGTTGCTAGACCAATGATTTGACCACCTGCTTCAAACGTAGCACCGCCATCAAAACTCGTGAAACAGAAAATTCCAGCCAGTTTGTTATAGCAATAGTAAACTGCAGTTTCATAGAATCCACTAGTAAATTGCCCTAATGCCCCATATCCAGAATCTGTCCATGGACCGCTTGAAAGTTTGATATGATCGTTAATCGGAGTTGTTCCAGAGTCATGTGGATTACCCAACCAAGATTCACCATCATCATCACTCCAACAAATCCAAGATGTTTCTAATCCAATCATTTGAACATTGAAAATTCTGTCTGTAATTGGGTCTACCCACCCATATGGATCACTTGTAGTAGGAGAGCATTGTACTGGGTCTTGTGTTTCCATCCATGATTCTCCGTAATCACATGACCTCATTACTTTCTCCATCGCAATAAAGAAGATACAACCACTAGAAGTTACACCGATACTAGGTTCTTTTCCAGTTTCTCCCACATCGCTGAAAGTGAATGACATAGGAATCAATTCTTCATCCACTGGAAGACCATCAGCACCTGTTACGAATGTTGTCGGAGATTCTGGTTGTTCAACAGGTGGCAATGAGATTTCGTCTTGTTTCAAACAACCTGACAATGATGTAGAGATGAGTAAGAAACATATCAAAAGTGAACTACAACGAACCTGAAGGAAAAAATTTCCAAAATTGTTAGTATTCATTGTTCACCTCATCATCAATCTTAATCAGGAATCACCTAATGCTCGATTAATCACAATTCGCTGAACCTCTTGAGTACCTTCGTAAATTTGAGTTATCTTAGCATCTCTGAAAAATCTCTCAACGGGGAAGTCGGTTGTATACCCATAGCCACCAAGGACCTGAACTGCTCTTTCAGCAACCCACATTGCATTGTCTCCAGCAAATAACTTAGCCATACTTGCTTCCATAGTATGCCTACGCCCACCGTGGTGGTAATGTTGTTCTTTAGCCCATGCAGCACGGTATACCATTAGTCTAGATGCTTCGGTCTGAGTAGCCATATCTGCGAGATAATTGCCTATTGATTGATGGAAGGCTAAAGGTTTACCAAAAGCCTCTCTTTCATGTGAATACTTGACTGCAGCATCTAGTGCGCCCTGTGCAATACCTAAAGCTTGAGCCGCTATTCCAATTCTAGAATTATCTAAAGCATTCATTGCTATTGGAAATCCTTTCCCAGCTTCTTTGAGAACATTTCCAACTGGAACCTTGCAATTTTCAAGAACTAAAGTACATGTGTCACTACTCCTAATCCCAAGTTTATCTTCCTTCTTCCCTACGGAAAACCCTTCAAACTCTTTCTCGACAATGAATGCCGTAGTTCCTCCGTGCCTCTTAACCCCATAATCGGGATGATCTACATCCTTAGCAAATAACACAAATATGTCTGCACTTGATCCATTAGTTACCCACATTTTTTCGCCATTCAAAATATAATGACTACCGTCATCAGATAATTTAGCCTTGCAAACCATAGCTGCAGCATCTGTTCCAGCACCAGCTTCAGAAAGAGAATAAGCGCCTACTTTATCCGAAGCAAGCATAGGTAGATACTTGGCTTTCTGCTCTTCATTTCCATGTAAAGAAATAGTCATACTACAAAGACCGACATGAACACAGTAGAATACTCCGAAAGAAGGATCAACACGAGAAAGTTCTTCCACAATAATTGCCTCTGAAATATCGTCTAGAGGCGTACCACCAAATTCTTCAGGTATCGTACAAGTATGGAGACCATATTCGATAAACTGAGCCCATTCTTCGGTAGGTGGTTTTTGATGTCTATCTCTTTCTAATGCAGTCGGGGCTAATACAGATTCTGCGAAATCTCGAACTAGGTCTCGGATCATCGTTTGCTCTTCGGTCTCTTTGAAGTCCATGGCATGCCCAGTAACGCTCCGTTTGTGAATGGTTCGGATAGTTGGGAATACAAAAAATGCCAAAATAAACGAATAATTGAAATTAGATTGCAACGGCGGCGCCATGAGGCTAGTACATGAGCGACGAGGATGAGTTCAGCATCGCAGTAGGAAGAAGATATACGCAGGAACATCTTTGGTTCCACTTAATCAGTGGACCAAACGATGATCATGAAGAATATAAGATTGGAGTTTCTGACTTCGTTAGAATAGAATACGGAAAAATTCTCAAGGTCACTTTACCGAATATTACTGATGCAAGCGAATTTATGATTGGTTCAGATGACGAACATTCAGAAGAAGAAGAAATCATATCAAAAGATGATGAAAAGGAAGATGCGGGAGCATTGGGGGAACTATCTACCGATGATAATCTAGTGGGACTTCAATGTGAATTTGAAACCTTGAATATTTTAGCACCAGTAGCTTGTTCAGTTATGAGCATGAACGGAGAAATAGAAAATAATCCACATTATGTTAATCGTGATGCATACGGTGATGGTTGGTTTGTGATTATCAGAGTACATGATGGGTTTGACTTTGATGACTTGTTGAGTTCTGAGGATTATGTTGATTATCTAGCAGAATTGTAATCATACCCACATTCTATGTTCGCCCAATGGCCTATCTATGAATCCAAGGGATTCTGCTTTCTCCCAAACAGAATCTGAATCTGAAATATCGTTTTCTACTTGAATACGAAATAACCACTGCTTTACTTCTCCAAGAAGAGGACCTGGTTCAATTTCTAGTCTAGATAATATGTCACTTCCACTAACTAATGGCTCATTTCCTCCAGAAAGGGGGGGAAGAAGACTTAGTTCAGTTCTCAATTTATCTGATTCTTCAAGAGAATTCCCCCTTTCTGCAGACATTTGTGCTACCAAATCTCCACCTAATGCAATTCGATATCTTCTAAGACATCCCTTACTTTCGGTGTTTGGAATAATCCCAATTCTTTTTCTGATTGAAGTTACAGAATTTCGAACCTTATTAGATACTAATAATTCATTCAAAATCTGAGTAACAGTTTCTTCATCAAATGATTTTAGTAGCAAAGAAAGACGCCCAATCATCAGATTATAACCTGTAATTCCTTCAAAATTACAATTATCGATACCTAATACATCATTACATCCAGGAATAACGTAATTCATGACACCATCATCAACCATTCTCTGAAGAACTTCCGACACATTCTGGTAAGATAGAAGAGTGCTGAACTCCATCCAAATTCTTTCTCGGGATATTGAATCTAAGTTTTGAACAGAATCAATTAGTGCTTGAGAAAGATTCTCATCCGGAATAAAAGGACCTGAATCATGACACATGAATCGATAAGCTCGCATTATTCTAAGACCATCTTCTTCTAGTCGTTGTGAAGCTTCACCCACAGCAGATAATATTCCTGATTCAAGGTCTTTTCGACCTCCATGTGGGTCGTAAAAAAGGAGATTTATTGGGTCGATTGCCATTGCATTTATTTTGAAATCTCTTCGATTTAGATCTTCTAAAAGTGATGTACCGAAACGAACTGATTCAGGTCTTCTTCTATCAAAGTAAGTACCATCCTTTCTGAGAGTAGTAATTTCGATGTCTCCGAAATCGCCTTGTGAAGGAATAGTAATAGTGCCAAACGCAATTCCAGTAGGTATTGAAGAGGGGAAAATTTGCATCAACTGAGACGGAGTTGCATCACTAGCAAGATCAAAATCATGCAAAGATATTTCCGACAATGAATCTCTAACGGCTCCACCTACAATCCATATTGAGAATCCACTTTCGGAAATCTTTGAGATTATCATCTTTAGAGTTGAATCAAGATTCTCCAGAAGATCTATGTGAGTAGAACAAAGTGATTTTCCATCTACACCGGAGGTTGGCTCATCCGATGTCATATACAGTCGTCTGAGTCAATTCAAATGAAATAACCGCATAAATCACACAAGGAATTTTGAATCAATGCCACTTGACAGGGTTATGGAGATTGTTCTCATCGAGATGGAGAAACTACTCCCTCATGAAGAAATCAAGCAAAAAAATCTTACAAAATTGATTGATTTAGTCAAAAAAAGAGGTGGCCTCTATGATCCAATTTTAGTAGATAGAGAGACTAAAACACTTCTTGATGGTCACCATCGATACAATACTGCTCTTCATTTGGGATTGAAGTTTATACCAGGGATAGAGGTTGATTATCTTGAAGACGAATCTATACAAGTCGAATCTTGGCCAGGGAAGGAAAAAATGAAAATAACCAAACAATCTGTTCTCTCTATGGCTAAATCAGGAAATTTATTCCCTCCGAAAACTAGTAAGCATTCTATTTCCACGGAATATCCAAAACAGTTTTTCTCTCTAGAAGAATTAAGTTAATTTTCTCTTCTAGATGAAGAAAATGCTTTCCATAGCTTATTTCCATTTCCAGAAATAATTACTGGATGAAGAGGATCTTTGGCTGGAACTACATTAAATTCCATGATTCCTCCTCTTCGTGAAACTGTTAACTTAACTTCTTGTTCTACATTACCTCGCAATGCACCCTTCAAATCAGATGATTTTCTAGTTCTTCTTCCATTGATTGCAATAATCTCATCTCCTGGTTGAAGCTGATTTCTTATCGGACTTTCTGCTATAAATTTCGAAATTCTCAATGGTGATTCAGAAAGATGTACGCCTAACCAGCCTACTTGTTCATCTGATTCTACTGGGTCAAGTTTTCTCCCCATACCTTTGGACCATTCTAACATATTTGGGGCTCCCAATCCATGTACTAATCGACGGACAACTCCATTTAACCTTCCTTTACTAAGACGATTCATTGAAGATACAATATCTTTCTCAACAATAGGTCGAGGTTCTATTCCTCCAGAACCAGAATCGCCCTCAATGTGTAACCCATGTCGTTTCCAAAGGTCAACCATTACATCATCTAATCCAATTTCTCCTTTAGTTCTCTTTCTCATCTCTAAATCCATGCACATGGCAGCAATTTCACCTTGCAAATAATATGAAATTGTAGTTTCAGGAGAATGAGAATGTGGACGATATAGATGATACCATGACTCAAAACTTGAATCTGAAAGACATTGATGATCCCAACCAGACATGGAGTGGAAACGAGTTAATTTTCTCTTCAAATCTGCAGACCAATCTTCATCTGACCATACCCCACTACGAAGACAAATCATGTCACCAAGCCAACTAGTTACACCCTCAAACCACCATAAAAGATCAGTGTGCATCTCTTGAGACAAATCATAATCATCAAATGTTTGAGGACGCAGGCGTTTTACATTCCAAGCGTGAACATATTCATGAGAAATAAGTGAAATGAGGTCTCTCCATCCATCTTTATCTCCAGGATCAAGTGAGCCACGGCGCATTTGACTAGATTGGCTCCCCGTGTGCTCTAATCCACCTCTTGCTTTCTCAGTTAAGTGAAGAATAACCGCATAATTATCCCACGGAGGTTCTCCAAATAAAGCGTGAAATTCAGAAAATAAATCACTCATTGATTTAACTAAGAAATCAATTCTATCAGAGTCAATAGCTAATCCTCCTGCATCCCAAAGTTTGAGTCTAAATTCACGACCACCGGCTTGGAATAATATCTCTTCATTAGCATTTGCTTCTATGATGCCATCATACAATGCATCACGAGAATTTGCTGTCCAAATAGACTTAACAATGTCTCCATCTTTCTTACTTGAAACAAATTTCAATTGAGTTGTAGCAGACCATTTTGGGGGATGTATTAATTCAACAACATATGGGCCTTCAGGATGATTTGAACCAGTAATGACTCTAGGAAATGTAGCAGACGGAATCATATGAAAGTGACTGGAGTCAATATGATTAGTTCGCACACTCAGGTCGTTCCCAAAAGCATACCAACCAACATATATTGAAGAAGCCCCCTCTGGGATTTTTACTATAATTTCATCAGGGCCTCTGCGCTCTATTTTACAATCGAAATTATTTCCAGAAACCATTGCCCAAGCACTCATATCATGAACTAATCTTCTAGGCTCTCTGATGAGATATGAGCCAGGAGACCACCTTGGAAAAGCAAGAATTAACCTTGAGCCAACAGGATTGGAAATTTCAACTCCTGCAAAGAATCTTTGTTCATCTCTTTTAGAAACGTCAAGTATATACTTAATCTCACTCATCACTTATCTCTCCTTTACCTAAAGTACTCCTGTCATGAAGAACCTCTAACGCCATAGATCTTACCGGTCCTTCATCTATTTCTTCTGAAAGTTTTACGACAGAAGATAATGTTTCTTTTCCAAAATTACGCCCAATCAAATCTTCGAGGTATCTCATCTTTCGTATATCGTTGCATTTTCCAAGTAACAAATTTGCTCTAATAGAATCAACTTCCATTGAAGGAGAATTCCGAATTAATCTAGGAATTAATGAATCAGAAGGAACTTCCATCAATAAACTAAGAAGCTCTTCAGAAGCCCAATCTAAACTACCAGAAAAAACTTCGATAATTACCTCCATAGTTTCACTCGAATGATTAGAAATAATAGATTTTGTATCTTCAATTATCAATTTGTTCTCAGAATAAATTCGATAATATGCACTTGAACGAACTAAAGGCGATGAATGAACTAAAAATTCTCTAATTTTATCAATTTCTAAAGATTCAGAACTTAATGCTTCTATGGACTTAGAAATCACTATTGGAGAGGGATCTCTCAATCCTTTCAGAACAAGTTGTTCTATCCCTCTTTCAATTGCACTTTCAATAACTGCTCTCCTTACATTAACAAAATTTGAATTTAAACCATCAACTGCAATCTCATGAAATTGATCATCAGGATTTTGTCTCAAAGATACAATCCATGCTCTTTTTGCCACTTCAGGTTCTGAATCATTTCTCAATTTGGATAGAACTTCACTAGGATCATCATATCTAGATACTATCTCTAAAGAAAGTAAACGAATTTCACTGGATTTATGCTTAGACAGGCGCTCTAAAAGTTCTTTTTTTCCCCCATTATCCCATCTTCTGATTGCTTCAATAGATTGATCAACAAACCATTGATCGTCTGAATCCAAAAATTGTAAAAAACCAGATAATGCAAACGGGTCATTTAACTCAAATAAATGCCTAATCGCACGACGTCTCTGACGAACGTCCTTGTGAGAAAGACGCTCCACCTCCACTCTGACCGATACCACGATGTGTACTGTAGAAGGATGCTCATCAACCCGTCGAGTGTATTATCCAGTTCTATCTCTATGAGATGCCATCATTGAAGTAACTAATATTCCAATAATTAAACCAAAAATAAAACCTCTTTCTGATGCCCCGGGAGCTGCTCCTGCAAGGTCCCTGAAAGCGAAGGCTAGTGAACCTGCAATAGGAATTACTCCAATTAAGAAACGACGAAACCATTCAGCCCTAGATGGAGGACGCCCCATAGGCCTTAACATAACATTCGAACGTTTTTCGATATACTGCCATCTGTGACTAGATGAAGATCGTCGTAGTTTAGAAGTTACATGATCTGCAACAGTATTGTCCACGCCCCCACTATCTGAACCTCGACCACTACCAATTATCAGACGAACTCTACCTAATTCATCACGATGTTGAAGTAAATTTTTGACAATTAAATCAGCCCCCATTATATCAATTTCATGAAGATCAATTGTTGGAGTACCGGCAGAATTTATGACATGTCTTCCAACAGACCACGGAATATCTTTACTCACTGCTTGAATCTCAACAGGATGCAAAATCGATCGAAGAATTTCCAACGTATCTTTCCTATCGACTGGCTGGGCTTTCTCGTGGCCTAGAAGTCTGGAAACGCCTCCGTAAGTGAAAATTACAACTGATGCAGTAGCCCCAACTACTAATCCCATTCTACCTGATGAAATTAAATCGACATCGTCAACTCCTCCCGCAAATATAGCAAGAAAGAAACCCATCGTTGCAAAAATACAACCTATAAACAACGAAAGAAACAACATCTCTCGATAGGTTAACGCCATGTTATCGCCCTTTACTCTAAGCATCCCCGTATGATGTATTCGGAGAACTATATGCCAAAGAATCAAAATCCATGATAGTCTCGTTCCACCCATGCTCCCAAACGGTAGAGGAGACCGTGATAGAGAGAAGAGAATGTCGATTTATATTTCAGCATTCTTTGGAGGTTACTTGTTTCTAGTTTTCTTGGCACCTATTGCTCTACCAGCAAATAGTGTTCCAGAATTATCAGGTAGAGCCAATGCAATCGATTACATGACAGAGGAAGGAAGCACAGGATGGGGGAATAATGATTGGCCAGAAGGGTCAACATTAGGACATAACCAATCTGCACATGGTGGCCCTTTTGCTTGGTCTGAATTGAATCCAATTTGGGCTTTTACCTATGGCTTCGCAGATCTTAACTGTCATCAAAAACATTACAGATCATGGGAGATTAATGGAAATCAACTCGCATTTTGTGCCAGAGATGTAGGTATTTTTGCAGGAGTTGTGATAGGAGCAGCTGTTTTTGGGAGATTAGGATATAATCGTTGGACTTTACGAGATACATTTCTATCGATTTTTCCGGACCAATGGCTAGAAACAGTATATCAAAAAAATCTTCGAGGTATTGCAGGTCTTTGCATAGCTTCAATTCTGGTTATCCCAATGGGTATAGACGGATTCACTCAATTACTTACAGATTATGAATCTAACAATTTATTGCGTTTAATCACAGGACTCGGCTTTGGTATTGCTTTAGGTCTAATATTTGTCGCAAGTCTCAGTGCACGTCCAAATGAATTTGAAGGCGCTTGGCAAGTTTCACTTCCTGGAGGAGCTCGTTTCCAAGTAAAAGAAGAGGAATAATCAATCTCCCCGATACCAACGACGGAATTCATCAATATCTACTGGAATTTTGCTACCTTTCCCTCTACCACATCCGATTACTTCGAATCTTTGAATACATAATTTAACATCTGAAATTAGAGAATCGTCACCATCCTTGAGAAGATTTGTCAAAGCATCTTTCCACCTAGGGGAAGGACCAGCCTTACGATGCCATTCATGCAATTTTTGGCGGATAGGGCCTAACAATAAGGCAAGTTTTCCAAACGCTTGCCAATCAGGTCTTAACTCGGATCTTGGTGCTTCACGGCCTAATATTGTGCGATGTCTCCTAATCCATTGGTGGACATCAAGAAATTGAATCATTCTCTGAGTATGCCTGTGACTAACTGTACGAACGGGCCCTAATGTAGAACGAAGTTGTTTAACATCAGCAGATGAAATCATACTTAGGGTGCCAATAATAGAAAATACCGTTTCAGAAAGAGCGACCTTCGGTATAGTGGATGCTAATTTAGGATTTGTAGAATCCCAAGCATCTGAATATATTTTCATAGCATTAGAAATAATTTTCCAAGGAGCTTCTCCTTGAAGCCAATCCTCATGATCTCTACTAGGGGAGGCACCTACGTCAAGAGTTTGTTGACCATCATTTGCATCCATAGACTTCCTAATAAGATTCAATTCAATCTCTTGCAAACTCACATTTATCGGAGAAGGTCGAGAATGAAGAAATCGGCGAATAGTTGTACGTATTTTTTCCTCTAATTCGGATTCAGTACCATGATTCATTATTGGGCCGATTATTGCTCCCTTATCAAACGGAGAAGGCATTGGAATATCTCCACCCAATAAACTATGAAATCCAGAACGAATTTTTTTCTGTAATACATCTGTCTCAAAATACTCCGTTTTATTCATAGTCTCCATCCTTAATGTACCCTGATTGATTCTCTTTAACGCAACTTCAGGGTCACAATCTAACCAAATTGTGAGATCAGGGACCATCGCTCCAGAATTAAGTCTAGCAACTTGCTCTAATCCTAGATCTCCTACTATTCCTTGGTAAACTAATGATGAATGCACATTCCTTTCAGATATTACTACTGAACCCATAGCTAACCTGGGACGAATCCACATATGAGAATGATCTAATCTATCTGCTGCAAAGAATCCAGCTTCTTGTAATGGACCAGCATCACCTGTGCGAACTGATTCAACAGCCAACTTACCAAGGGGATGATTTCTTCGAGGCTCAGCAGTAATTTCTACTGAAGAAAAGGATGCCTCCTTGAGTAAAATTTCGGATACCATCTTAGTAGCAGTTCCCTTTCCTGAGCCATCCCCACCTTCGAGAGTAATGAGATACATGGCCTCACTCCTCGGGTTCTATTTGATCCGAGAACTGCTGCTTTGCAAGACGATTAAGAGCCATTCCTCCTAAAATTAAACCCGGACCAATAAATACGCCACCTCTACTGAAAAGAGCCAGTCCTGAAAGCCATTGTGCTCTCCTATACGAATTTCCTCGAAGCGTTTCCATTGCTGCAACAAAACCCAATGCAGAAGAAAATACTGTAAAAAATGCCACAAGTGTTCCTAATCTGATGTTATCCTCTAAATTACTGGCTAGTCTGAGATCGACTTCATTAATTCCATCTCCTGCTCTCAATGTAATAGTCAATTGAGAAATTTCACCAGGGATTAGAATTCTTCTTTCAGTAATATTGCCCTCTGATTGTACTTCTATGACTCTTACCTCAGTGGGTTGATCAGAAAACTGGAAACGACCATCTTGATCGGTAAATTGTCTATCAATTAGTTCATCAGAATCATCCAACAACCTAATTTCAACTCCTTCTGGGGAATTTCCACCATTCTCATCATCTAAAATCTCGGTAACAATCAATCCAGAAATCGTTTGATCCGCGTCTATAACTTGAACATTTTCTCCTAAGATATCAGACGGGTCAGCTGCAATAGAAAGAACACCGAACCAAAAACCGAGTAGACTACCTGCAATTATCAAAACAATTGCAGCTCGTCTAACAGTAGGTAAACTTCCACTAAATTCTAGACCATCATAGATTGCCTTAATTGCAATTTCACCTGCTTCTTCACGAATATCTGAGGAATCCAATCTTATTTCATCAGGATTATGGTCTAACTCTGCTTCAAGATCGTCAAACTCGTCCACAACACGGACCTCAACGATATCATCTTCATCATCCATATGGCGGCCCCCCTAGTCTTCCGAGAGGTGGTGAGGCTTGAATCCCCTTCGGTCCCCTGATAGAAAAGAAAAAAGAACCCATTAGAGGAAAAATAATTGTTATTGATACTAAAATAACTATCAAATAATTCACTTGAAAATCATCTGTTAAACCGTTATCTTCTGTAACAAAAGTTATTCGATGAAAATTAGACCAATTCTTACCTGTTATCCAGAAATCTCCAGAAGATGGATCAAAAGCAATTCCATTCAATACACCTCCATCTATACTTGAACCATATTCACTGGTCAGCGAAGATAAATCGAGAAAGGCAGTAACAATTCCAGATTGAATATCTATCTCGTAAATTCGGTTATCGTACCAACGATTAGCATATATTTTGTTTTCAACGCACTCTAACTCGTTTATATTATCCAACAAATTGCCCTCAAATTCTACATTTATAGATGATAATTCAGTCATATCAACAGGGTCTCTGAAAGTTATCTTTGAAGACCCATCAGAAATAGCAAACATATCATTGAATGAACATATACCCCATCCCTCACCGGGAATTACTGATTCATCATTATTCTCAAAATTTAGTGAATAACGCAATACTCTACCAGATTTCCAAGTTAAAACTATGATCTCGTCGCTAAAAATAGTCAATCCTTCTCCAAATAATTCTGAAGAAAGATTTACTGTCTCTATTGGTTTTCCAGAACCAATATCAAAGGAACGTACTGATGAATGACCATATAGCCCTCCGGACTCAAACATTTTACCATCATAAATTTCGAGACCTTGGGTGAAGACTACGGTTTCTTTAGGTACGCTTTGGACAAGATTCCAATTTATTTCCTCGGCTTCTAAGGGATCAGAATTAGCATTAAATTGTGTTGATTCTAATGAACTAATCATCGGGGGGTTCAAAGACTGACTGAGTACTATCAGGGACAGGAGGATGAGTGCTGCCAGTATAGTGCCCCGAGTGCGCATGTACGAACCACGCTCCATCGAGACTTAAATACGACATCATAACGATGTAGGATGATGAAAATGTCAGAGAGCAGCACATCGATTACGAAGCGCCGGAAGGTGACTCTTAGTTCAACTCTAGTAATTGTACTATTATTGTCATCATTTCTTCCGATTCTTGTTCAGGCAGAAGATGAGTATGAGGATGATGAAATTTTCACTGGAACCATTTCAAATTTTGATGGTGAAGACATGGGCAAGTCATACCTTTCTACCTCTTCAGAAGACCCTGTGTTTTCGGCAACTCGTCATCTCAAAAATCAATGGATAGATGCAGGAATGCCCGACATGATACTTCCGTTTAGTTCTGATTATTTATCTAAACAAAGTCGTTCTGTAAGCAGAGCATGTGAAAATGCTTGGAATCAAGGAGATGCTGTCACAATGCCAACTGCTGGAGGAAATATTGCAGCAGAGGTGGAGAGAGTAACTTCTTCAGCAGCAATAATTGTTGAAAATGGAGTCAGTATTCCATCTACTACAATCAATGATATTGCATCTACATGGGATAATTCGATCTATCCAACTGTGACCTCTTATTTCGGAAACCCTCCAGACGTTGACAACAATTGTCAAGTTGAAATTGTAATCTTAGCAATAGATGGACCTTCGAATATAGGTGGATATTTCTCACCAGGAATTGCTACATCTAGAGAAGCAATTTTCGTAGACAGTGACGACTTAGGATGGAGGAATGTAATCTTCGCTCATGAATTTGAACATTTACTCCACAATGCCAGAGACCCACTAGAATATGCATGGATTGATGAAGGCGCAGCAGATATGGCGGCATTCTTAGTTCTAGGTGCCGAAGGATCGTTAATTGGACATAGTAATGGGTGGGCGTCAAATGCATCATGTAGTGTTAGATGGTGGAACCAGCGTGCTGATTGTGATTATGGAGCAGGCTTCCTATTCATATTATATCTTGCAGATAAATTTGGAGGTGGGCAAGCCATTCAAAGCCTGGTATCAGATACAGCTACAGGAGGGGCATCCATAGAGAATTTAGCACGAAATCCTGTACCTGGTTCGCCTGCAAATATTGGGACAACTATGGATGAAATTTTTGCAAATTTCACTGCTGCTGCCGTTCTAGATAGTCAACAAGGACGCTATGGTTTCTCGAATATCGATATGGGGGGCACATGTGGAGGCTCTGCATTTTGTAAATTACAATTAACAGATCAAAATTTTAATTGGGGCTCATTGTATACCAGTCAAAATCATGATATGGAAGGATGGGGAGTTAGAGCATGGAGATTTTCTTCAGGAACTGGTGCTCCTCTGAATGTGATGGTTACTCCTTCAGAATTCGGATTCGATGGAATTCTAGTAGTAAAGGATACAGCCGCACAAACTTGGTCGACACTCGATCTAAGATTCGATCCCGGAACTGGAGTAGGAACTGGAGTAGTTGATGGATTTGGGAATACTACTGATGATGCATATCTGATAACATGGTACGCAAGTGCCGTAGATGATTGTGATTATTCATATCCTAATTGTGGCTTTAGTGGGGGAGCAACAGCATACCCTACTGCGACTGTAGATGTAACCGCTGCACTGATTTCCGAACCACCAACTGTTCGAATTGATTCAACTTCAACAATTGATAGAGATTCAAACGGTAGTCCTGATACAGTTAACCTGACTTCAATCGTTAATTCAACTGCATTCTTTGAAATCCTTGATTTAACCGTTCATGCTTTCAAAGATAATATTCTCTATGATACTATTGAATATGAAGTTGCAGCAGGAAATGGAATTGAAGTTGAATCAAGTATCTTTTTCACTGTTCCCGAAGATGGAAACTGGGTGTTTGATGTAGAATTGCGAAACTATGGACAAACACTTGTTGACGAAGCGATCTCTGCTCCTGTTTCCTTAACAAATATGAAGCCAGTCGCCGCAAGTAGTGCAGCATCTAATGCCACTCAAACCTACCTTGGATTGCAATTCTACGGTTCGGGATATGACGAATGGGGATTTAGTACAGATAACGAAACGTTTAGTCAAAATGAAACACCTGTAGCTTATTCATGGGATTTTGGTGACGGCACATTTTCAGGACTGAAAAACCCGATTCATGAATGGATTTTGTCATCGAACTATACTGTAGAATCAAGAATTGAAGATCGGGGTGGAGCATTATCAGATCCAGTAATTTGGAATATTAGTGTAAATGATACATCAGACCCTATTATCGGATTAACAGTACAAGGAGTAGATATTAAGCAAGGACTGAGCCTTAGAACAAATGAAAGAGTCTTATTTAATGCTAGATCAACTGAAGATAATGTTCCAGATGAAGAGTTACTTTTCACATGGGATTTTGGAGATGGGAGAATAGTCAGCGGAGTAGGATTAGTAGAAATTGATCATGCATGGTTAGTTGGCACGGCTGATGGCATGTTGAATGTTCTAAATCTTACAGTTTCTGATGGAGTCCACATCTCCTACCTAGAAGTCAACATTACAATCCTGAATAGGCCACCTCGCTTAATTTTCGATGAAGGTCTAGAAACATATACTCTAACTCCACTAACAATGCCTATGATTTTCATAGATGATGATGGAATTATTCAAAATGTAACATGGTCATTTAATGAAACTGTGAATCTAGAAGGAGGAATCTTGAATCAACTTTCTCCATTTACTGAAAGCAGTAGTGAAGAATTCACTCCATCTGTGGCTTGGAGAACCCCTGGAATTAAAATCATAAATCTAAGTGTTACAGACGATGATGGAAATACGAGTACAACAAGCATTACAGTTAACGTATTGAATCAGCGTCCAGTAGCATTATTTTCGAGGCCCGCAGATGGTACTGTTTCTACACAATATACCTTCCAAAGTACTTCATTTGACCCTGATGGAGATGATTCTGCAATGACAACGGTTTGGTCTATTGAAGGTGAAGAACCAGTAACTAATCAGAGTGCAGTAGTACATACTTTCCTTGAACCAGGAATTTACACCGTTTCATTGCTCATCATAGATGAGTTGGGTCTTGAATCGCATCTTAAATCATATCTGGTGTCAATTGAAAATCCGCTCCCATTACCGGTAATGACTGCATATGAAGCATCATTGAATGGAGAATTAGTTACTTCTCCGAGTGACAATATCAGTGAATTCGAATTCTGGCACCCATTATCCTCTGACGGAGGATTATTCGTCAAAGCTGGAGTGCCCATTTATTTCTCTGGTGGTGGATCGAGAGATGCAGATCCTAAATTCGAAGGAATGAATAATCCCGATCCAAACTCTCCAAGTTGGAATGGCATTACATCTTACACGTGGAATTTTGGAGATGCATCCCCTATTTCATCGGGTGAAAATATCTGGCATACATTCACAGTACCAGGAAGTTATCTTGTTACACTAACTGTTCGAGATGGATATGGAACAGGAGATACAAATCAAACACATCGTATGATACATGTCAGCTCCCCCCCTACTATATTGGTAGATTCACTTTTCGAAGAAGAAATTGATTTAGGTTCATCTGTAGTCCTAATTCTATCATATGAAGACGAAGACATAAAGTCGGGAATATCTGCCTTCAGAGATACTGATATTTTGAGTGATAGCGATTCAGATGGCATTCTTGATAATGATCCAAACCAAGCTCTCAACGATAATCTCAGACTATTTTGGGACATTGACCCATCTGTGGACGAAAATGAAGATGGAGATTTCCAAAATGATTGGATTATTTCTTCAGAATTGCCTCCACTTCGTTGGAATGAATCGGGAGAATATACTGTAATTGCAATGGTTTGTGACGATACAAATGCATGTACTATCAAAGCATTCCAAATCGAAGTAGCAGATAATGACGATAGTGGACCAAGGTCACTTTCAGACTTTGAGCTAAGTGATTTACTTCCTAGCGATAGTAGTAGTTGGTTAATTTTAGCTTTAGTTGCCATTGTTCTAATTCTTGGATGGGCAGTGATGAGACAACCCAATGAAGAAGAACAAGCAGTTGATGACCAACCTACTTATGACGTGACAGAAGTTCAAACAGAAGGAGGAATCCTCGGAATGGATCAGCACACTCCCCCTACTAAACCAAAAAATCTTGACAGAGAAGATAGGCGAAGTAATGATTCAGGATATGTGAGACCAGTTGGATCTAAAAGGAGATGAAAACCATGAAAAGAGGGCGTTTCTTTCCTCTTTTCATAATTCTCTTTGCATTTATATTTCCATCTACTGCTCCAATCTCTGACTCAGTTAACGCTGCCTCAACATGTTCTCTGACCGGTCAAACTACACCTGATTGGGGAGAAGATGCAGAATTAATTGAAACTGGCAGCAATAAAAATTTCGAAGAAGACATTTTCTTTGGCCAACAAGGATTTTCAGTAGGTGGAGATCTTGACCCATTAACAAATGGTTTTGTGACATCAGTTAACGTATCTGACAGAGCTTATACAGCTATTCGAATGAATATGGTTGAGGGATATAGGTACACTTTCTGTATTAGTTTTGCAACTGCTCCTAATCAAACCGTTACTGGCGATCCTTTAGCAGATGTATACCTAATGGAAAATCTAGATTATGATAGATACAAATGGGATGAAGCCTTTGATAATGATGAAGGAGCAAATCCTACATTTTTTTCATTCTTTGGATGGATTCCTTATCGAGACATACATGCTTATGAAAATACTAGAAACGTGGATTTTTCTGTTACCTTCGAAGATGGTGGAAGTTCATCTTCACAAGGAATTTTTGGATCAGGAAATGATGACAGCATGTACCTTGTTCTAGATGCGAGAAATAATTCTAGAACTAATGATGCTTCATCAAGAGGCCAGAATATGGTTGCTCAAATTATTATTTTAGTTGAAGAGAGAGCTTTGTTACCTAAAGCTACAGTCTACATGTTATGTTGTTCACTTCCGTTGATGGTTATTGTTGCTCCAATAATAATTCATCAAAAATATGCTAGAGGAGCATGGGATGCAAGTGGAGTCGAAGTAGAACTTATGCCGATGGTAGAAAATAATTCTAGCACACCTAGTGCCTACAGAAATGAGGATTAATCATTCGTATTCCAATAAGTCCCAAGCAATGTACAAATCCTCAAAATTTATTCTACCTTGGCGTATAATATCAAAAGAATCTTCCATTGTAGAGTAAACCAATGAAGAACCCAAAATTGGTGCATGAATCCTAGTCCAATCACCGCCTTCTCCTATTCCCATTAGAGCTATCTCTGGTCCATTTTCTCGTGCACCGACAGCCTTAGCGGCCTCTAAAACTCTCAATGCACCACCTTTCGTTGTTAATCTATAGCAAATCTTCACTATCGAACCCATAGAAGACATTTCATCCACTTGGCTAAGAATTTCATCAACTGGAGGAGGGGAACCACCATGCTCAGAAGCAATTACTTTTGTTGATTCTCCAGCTAATGAAATCAATTTAGAACGTTCATCAGAATCAATATCTATTTCCAAATCAATGAAAGGAACACCTGATTGAATAGCGCTATCCAATATTGCGACCCTACCTGATTCTTCACCAGGGAAATTTCCTCCCTGACGTCGAGGCCTACATGTGAAAATATACGGGATTGTAATACCTGTTTTGAATCCATCAATACAAGAATCAACTTGTACATCTTCTAAAGGAATAGGGTGGAAATCCCACTTCTTCGTCTTGCTTTTTCGCTGGTCATCACCTTGATCTTCTGGGATAACCTCGACACGCTTTAACCAAAGATTATCGAATCTTACTTCTATCAAATCTGCACCTGCTGCTGTTGCCAAAGCCGCATCTTCTAACATCTCTTCCAAAGTATTACCCGATAGGGTCACGCACACTTTTGGCAGAGGCATTAGCCCGCCTGACTGGCGATACCTGTTTAATCATAATGTTGAGACAAACTTCTCCGAATCAAGGAAAAAATGATTTTCTAGCCCATAAGAAGGTGATTTTTCCGCCTTGTTTATATGCCCTCAACTGGAGTATAGAAAGTTCTCAAAGGGCCCCTACGGGGCCCTTTGCAAAGAGGGTGGAGAAATATGGAAGAAAGTTACGGCGCAGGCAGCATTCAGGTACTGGAAGGGTTAGAAGCTGTACGGAAAAGACCAGGGATGTACCTCGGAGACCCACATGATGGGTCAGCACTACATCACTGCATATGGGAAGTTGTAGATAATTCCGTTGACGAACACCTTGCAGGCCATACTGATTCAATTGACATCATCCTTCATTCCGATAATTCTCTCTCTGTAAGAGATTATGGTAGAGGCATACCTGTTGGCATTCACGAAGACTATGGAATATCTGCCGCAGAAGTGATAATGACAAAATTGCATGCAGGAGGGAAATTCGACAATAGTTCCTACAAAGTTTCAGGAGGATTGCATGGAGTAGGAGTTTCAGCAGTTAATGCTGTCTCCGAATGGATGGAAATGACAATTCATCGAGACGGAATTATCTACTTTCAGCGATATGAAGCTGGGGTTCCAGTTGAATCTCTGAAAGAAATAGGAACCTGTGAGGACACTGGTACGACTATATCTTTCAAACCAGATCTAACCATCTTTACTGAAGTTCTTGAATTTGATCTTGAAGAAGTCAATACTAGAGTTAGTGAAACCGCTTTTCTAAATGCGGGTTTGAAAATTAATATTTCAGACGAACGAAGTTCTGAACCACATGTCGTCGAACATTTGTACGAAGGAGGCCTAGCAGAATACGTTGGACAACTGAATGAACGGAGAGAAGTCCTTCATTCGGAAGTAATCAAAATCAAAGGTGAAAAGGAAATCGAAAAGGGCAATGTAGAGGTTGAACTTGCTTTACAATGGTCAGATGCGTTTAGTGAATCCATTCGTTGCTATACAAACATCATTAGAAATAAGGACGGAGGCACACACATGTCTGGATTACGTACAGCACTAACGAGTTCAGTCAATACTTATGCCAAGAAAAAAAACTTGTTGAAAGGAGATTCATTATCTGGAGATGATGTTCGAGAAGGTCTTGCAGCCGTAGTTAGCGTAAAACATCCAGATCCATCATTTTCTTCTCAAACCAAAGATAAACTAGTAAGTAGCGAAGTTACGGGTATCGTTCAAACAATAGTTTACGACAAATTAGGAGAATTTTTCGAAGAGAATCCATCAGTTGCTAAACAAATTGTTGACAAAGCAGTATTGGCATCTAAAGCACGTGAAGCCGCAAGAAAGGCGCGTGATTTAACTCGTAGAAAGGGAGTCTTAGAAGGAGGAGGATTACCAGGTAAACTAGCAGATTGCCAGTCAAGAGATCCAAGCGAATGTGAAGTATATCTTGTAGAAGGTGATTCAGCTGGTGGCTCTGCAAAAACTGGAAGAGATAGACGAATTCAAGCAATTCTCCCTCTAAGAGGAAAAATTCTGAATGTTGAGCGTCAAAAACACAATGCTGCAAAGGTCTTCCAAAATCAAGAAATTCAAACAATGATTCGCGCTCTTGGAGCAGGAGTCGGAAATAATAGCGAAGAAGAAGGTTCTTTCAATACTGAAAAATTACGCTATAGTAAAATCATTATCATGACTGATGCTGACGTAGATGGAGCCCATATTCGCACACTAATGCTAACGTTCCTATGGAGATTTATGCGGCCAGCGATTGAAGAGGGACATGTTTTCATTGCACAACCACCTCTGTTCCAACTCTCTAAAGGACGGGTCAGCAAGTATGCCTTTACAGATGAAGAAAGAGATGAGATTCTTGAAGAATTAAGAGGAGACAACCCTAACGCAAAGATCGGAGTTCAACGTTACAAAGGTCTCGGTGAAATGAATCCTGAACAACTGTGGGAGACCACAATGAATCCCGAAACTAGAACGATGCTCAAGGTGACCGTTAAGGATGCTGAAGAATCTGATCGAATGTTTGAGATTTTGATGGGAGAAGACGTTCCAGACAGAAGGGCGTTTATCGAACGTCACGCTAAGGAGGTGACAAACCTTGACATCTGAAGATGAAAATGTAGACATAGAAAGTGGAGACACTGTAGAAACTGGGAATGTACTAAATCGTTCATTAAATGATGAAATGAAAACCTCATACATCAATTATGCAATGTCTGTTATCATCGGTAGAGCTCTACCCGATGCTCGAGATGGATTGAAACCGGTTCATCGTCGTGTTCTTTACGGAATGCATGAAGGAGGCCATACCTCTGAAAAGAAATTCAGCAAATCAGCACGTTCTGTTGGAGAAGTGATGGGTAAGTATCACCCACATGGCGACCAATCAATTTACGATACAATGGTCAGAATGGCTCAGGAATTTTCATTGCGATATCCACTTATTGATGGACAAGGGAATTTTGGTTCAATAGATGGAGACCCACCTGCTGCGATGAGATACACTGAAAGTAGGCTAGATCGTATTTCTAAGCATATGCTTGAAGATATTGAAAAGAAAACTGTTGATTTCCAACCTAATTTCGATGATTCAGAAATGGAACCTGCAGTTCTTCCTGCAAGACTGCCGAATCTACTCCTGAATGGAAGTGATGGAATTGCAGTTGGTATGGCAACAAGAATCCCTCCTCACAATCTTACGGAAGTTGCAGGAGCAATTCGTTTACATGTAAGTCGAATTCTTGAGGAAGGAGAAGAGAATCAAGGTATGCCTAATGTCTCAATCGAGGAATATATGCACCATGTTACTGGACCAGATTTCCCTACTGGAGCCACTATTCATGGAGTTGACGGAATATACGACATGTATACGGGTGGCAAAGGACGATTTCATGTTCGTTCTAAATGCGATGTTTACGATGATTCTAACGGGAAAAAAATTGTCGTTCACGAAATCCCATATCAAGTAAAAAAAGCAGATATGTTAGTCCATATTGCAGAATTAGTAACTAAGGGGACAATAGTTGGAATTAGAGATATTCGCGATGAATCTTCCAAAGAAGGAATTCGTGTAGTTATCGAAGTAAAAAATAATGCAGATCCTCATGCAGTGCTTAATCAATTATTCAAATCAAGTAGATTGCAAGAATCTTATTCGGCAAATATGATGGGGATTTTAGATGGAAGACCAGTACTTCTTACTCTTCCAGTTATGATTCATACTTATGTTGAACATAGAGAATCAGTAGTCGAAAAAAGAGCGCAGTTTGAACTTGAAAAGGCGGAATCAAGAGCACATATTCTTGAAGGTCTAGTAAAGGCACAGAAACGGATTGATGATGTAATTACTGTAGGCAAATCGAGTTCAGGCAGAGAACAGTTTGAAGCGGTGTTGCAAGGAAAAGAAGTGATGGCAGGGATTACTGCATTTGACTTCACTGAACCTCAAGCAAAGGCAATTGCTGAAAGGCGATTGTATCAACTTAGTAGAATTGATGTAGAAAAGGTCGAGAATGAATATGATGATCTGAAAGTCAAGATCGCCGATTTACAAGACATTATTTCTTCAAGAGCTCGTCGCCTCGATATTCTAATCCAGGAATTAAATGAAATGGTCGAAAAGCATGGTGATGAACGTAGATCAGATATTGACCCAATGCCTCTATCTATGGATCGTGAAGACCTCATTGAAGAACGAGCTATTGTAATTACACTAACCAATGACAATTATATTCGACACTTGCCTGCTGAATCTTTCAGAATGCAGAATAGAGGCGGAAAAGGAATGAAAGGAGTTCAAACAAAAAATGAAGACTTCCCTACCACTCTAATGACCTGCTTTAGTAAAGATAGATTGCTCATTTTTACTAACAGACCAGCCACAAAGAAGGATCAAAATGGTAACGAAAAACCGTATATTGAAGGACGCGTATACGGCTTAAGAGCTTGGGAAACACCTCAAGGATCTCGGACTAGTAGAGGTGGCCATATTAGAAATGTAATTGGATTAAAAGATGATGAAACCGTAGTTTCAATAATACCATTAAGCAAAGAATTAATTGAAAATCCTGCAGATAATTATCTAGCATTTGCAACACGTAAAGGAATTATCAAGAAAAGTCTTCTTTCCCATTATATCAAAATTAATCGTAATGGAAAGAAGGCCATAAATCTGGCAGAGGATGATGAACTTATCTCTGTAAGATCTGGTGCTGATGAAGATAATGTAGTGATGGTTTCGAGTAATGGACTAGCTACTAGATTCTCACTAAGTGGAGTTCGAGCTCAAGGAAGAGTATCTAGTGGAGTTAGAGGATTAAAGTTGAAGGGAGATTCGTCATTAGTTGGAATGATAATTACCAATGATGAAAATACAAGTGTACTCACATTATCTGAACAAGGTATGGGTAAACGAACTAGAATTGGAACTGGAGACTCAATACCATTAATGAAAGAAGGAGAACCCGTGTTAGATTCAGAAGGTAAACAAAAGATGGAAACTGATGGATATAGATTGGCTAAGAATAGAGGTGGATCAGGAGTTAAAACAATGAATCTAAATGAAGGAGATAGCATTGCTAGAGTACATCAAATTCCTGATTTAGAAGACCAATTATTCTTACTTTCTAAAAAAGGTACAGTGATTCGAATATCCGCATCACAGACTAAAGAAACTTCAGGCCGCGCTTCAAAGGGAACACGTGTAATGGAATTACGAAATAAGGAGAAAAACGGATTTACTGACGAATTAATCTACAGTGCAAGAATGCCGTCGGATTTGGTAGAACAAATGATTACTGAAAAGACCGGCACTGATTCTGGTGAAGAGGAATAACTACCGCTTCTCTTAAGCCAGCATCTTGGGTGGGCTTGAATACTGCGGCAGTCGCATAGCCTGGCCATTGCGCTGGATTGCTAATCCAGTGGTGTCTCACCGCGAGGGTTCAAATCCCTCCTGTCGCGCCATTAATCGAAGAATTCGTCTAAATCATCATCTTGGCTAACAGAATTACGATCTCCTACTTTGTCAAGGAGGAAATTTAGACGACGACGAATCTTCCTATTTCGATTGATAACCATAGGTACAGCAATCAGATTAATTGCGATTATAACAATAGCAACCAATGAAGAAGTTTGGAAATTTTGATCGGAAATATCTTCAAGAAAACTATTCATCCAATCATTCTCGTGATTTCTATCTGGAGTAACTAGATCTGGAATTAAATGAGGATTAGCTTCCCAAAACATATCAGAGATTAGAATTGATGCAGTATTGTCATTTCGAACAATATAGTCAGAATTTCCAACTGCATCTTCTGGAATTAAGATGTAATGGTATGTTTGTCCAATTGAAAGACCATCTTGTCCTGAAGCCTGTACTTCAATATACGATTGAGATGTTAATGGCTCCCCCCATAAACCGGTTAATATGGGCTCAATGAATTCGACTGATTGAGGTAAATTCTGTGTGCGATACAATGACCAAGTAACATTTTCCTCATCAGGTAATCCATCTCCATCTTCATCAGGAATCTCGGGATAAGTCCAAGTTACTGTTATCGAATGAGAATCTGATTCATTTCCAGGAGATGTATCATAATCATAGGAAAGAGAGATACGGATATCTTGCATCTCATAATCTGGAGGATGAGAATCTCCGCATTGAAGATCTGGATTCCCTACATCTTTGAAGCCTGTAACATTACCATGAGTGTAATCTACCAAACCTTGATGATCAATTGCTGCAAGAATATAACTTGCACATTTTCCTTCCTCAAGGGGGTTAGGATCTTTCCAATCTGTTTGATTACCAGGAAGATCAACAACGAAATTTTGTGTTACTGTTGATTCAAAATCTTCCATACTTTCATACGGCCACCTAAATGGGAATTCAACTCTCTTGTAAACTCTCCAACCCCCGAAATAAGGATCTTCAATTGGGCCTTCTGAATCCCAAAGAAGAGTAAGTTCCCCACCGGCGGATTTCTCCGTTCTAAGATTTAGAGGAGTTACATTTACTGGAGCCATATCCCCTACTAACATTATTGAGCCACTGGAAACACCATTCAGACGAAGATGGAACGAATTATTTGATTCAAAGGCTTCGAATAAATCATCAGTGTCTAAAGGAGATAGCACACCTGATGAACCATTAATCACGTGCATTGCAACTACCGAAGCAGGACTGACGCTGCTAGGGATCAGTTGGCTAATATTTCCCCAAAAATCAATGAAATCAACATTCAAATCTTGACCATCAGTAGGATATAATCTGAAGTCAAAGGAGCGTAAAGGAGTCTTGCCTATATTTACAGCTTGAGCATGAACAATGGTTTCAGGGAATGAAATATCAACAATTTCAAAGTCCATTTCCTCTACTGAAACTGCTTCACCAGATGTAACAATAGGCATATCTTGGAACTGAATTCTGTTTAAAATTTTGACAGTTCTAGTAGAAACTTCATCAAAGTCTGTAGGACTCATCAAACTGTGACGAACATGAAGAGTGATCAGATGATTACCCATAGGAAGTGTTGTAGTTAACACTCGGCCATATCCAATCGTTTCTACATAGTCAATTTTCCAAGTATAATTCACAGGTAATGGAGAATCAGGTGCTAACCCTGCTACAAACATAATGGGTTCACCAGTCTCAAATGTAACATCATCAACAGGTGGAACTGCAACATATGCTCCAGTAGATGTTTGATTCATCAAAATCTGTGTTTCAAAATAATTGTTAGCAGGGTCGATATCAATTAGATTAGTTGAAGAAGTAGTAGTAACATTCACTACAAATAACCCCAAATGATTGAGTGGAAAAATACATGATACCAATTCACCTGGATCTATTCTCTTTGAACATGATTCTGGATAACCTTCAACTAATGAATATCCACTTGAAATATTGAATAATTCAATGTTCAGTGTAGTATTCCACGGCATATCTCCATCATTTCGAAGTTGAACTTTCAGAGCATCTTCTCCATAAGGAAATTTGACAAAATTCTCAAATCCTACTTGCACTACAACTTCATCGCCCCTAGCTGGAGAAATTCCTACTACAACAATATCCACGTCATCACTAACCTCGATTCTAACTGTTTCACCCAGATTATTCCAAGGATTTGGATCTGCTACAGATTGCACCCATAATTCAACATCGTAAAGACCCTCAGAAGGAAATTGAATATCAGGGAGAGCCAATTGGAGGGACGATGAGGATCCAGAAACCGTTACAGAAGTTGATGACTCTGAAATAAGAAGATGAGGGAGAACTAAGTCTGCTTTAACACAATGAAGACCTTCTTCCATCTCGGAAAAATCCATTTGAATAGAAACATCACTACCATTTGATTGCCAATCATACGATCCAGAATTAGAATTATTTACTGTTGTTCCAGTAATAACCTGCCATTTCAAAGAATATGTTTCGCCATCTGAAAGGGAAGTTGCATTGAATGTTGCATTAATCACATTGTTTATTGCAACTGCCTCCACAGTAACATATGGAGGGACTGTATCTGCAGGAGGCATGGGATTCTCAAAGAAACCTGCCCCAACATACATACAGAATTGAGAACTACCCATTAGAACATCTACTTGGTTTAGTCTCCAACCAACAGTAACTAATTCTTCTTCAGGCCAACCAATCGATGTGATTGAGATTTCAGCAGGATAATTTATTCCAGGATTAAGGACTTCATCAGAATCTAGATCATTGGAATTGTAGATAATGTCTTGGAAAAATTCATCGAGATAGAATTTTACGCCTATTCTATCATCTTCTGGACGAATATCTTCTGATGAAAAACTAAACACAACGGTATACGTTTGATTAGTATATTCAATAGCATAGAACGGATCAACAAAGGAAATTGTGGTTTTTTCATACGGATTTAGTGTGGGAACAGAAGTTTGTCGAGAAAACAAAACAGAAGGACATGTGGCTGTAGATACATGATCTCCCAGACAAATTTCAGCAACGATTGTACGCCCACCTATCGGAGTACTTGCATTACTCTGAACCTCTACCTCTAAGAAAATTGGATCCCAAACGCTGTAATGTGCTTCGCTAAGAGGCTGAATACCATCTGTAATCATGAAATCTTGAATATTTCGAGAGCTAGTCGCTTCAGTAGCAGGTAATAGAGGCAAAGAGGACATCAAAAATAGTGCCAAAACAAGTGGGACAGAGCGGATAAATCTAGAAGATGAACCAGCCGCTGGTCCCGCCATGAGTATGTTTAGCCGCTCGTGTGGTAAATAATCAACGC
>MDSV01099017.1_pt1 | contig 42257 bp, 41 predicted proteins | sample 810851 | NCBI WGS metagenome assembly MDSV01 (sample SAMN05326640, study PRJNA326480) | marine metagenome | isolation source: seawater | place: Atlantic Ocean: North East | collected 2012
CATACATTTTGGTAAATCATTATAGTACCTATGATGTGTGATTGCAACTATTGAATTACAAAAAATAGCTTCGTAAACACTCCTTGGAGATGAGTCACTATAAGGAATTGACACAGATAATATTGTATTATTAAGTAGGTTATACATAGCTTGCCTGCTTACTCTGCCTAAATCCATATCGTTAGAATTAAAGTCAATTATTGACTTATAACTTTTATCATAAAAAGGATATATAAAATTGATACCATCATCCATTTTACTGAATTTTCTTGATTTAATAATTTGATCAACACGATACAAGTCGGTAAATCCCCTCAGAGATAAAATTTTATTATTTGATTCAATATAATCTAAGTTATTAGTAACCTTTTTATTTATTGAATTCAAATCAATTCCATTTTGAATAACGATAGGATCAACAGCCGAAATTTGAATACATTTTGCTCTCATCATTTCAGAATCAACAGTGATAAATTTAGCTGATCTGAGAGCTTTTATAGAAAGATATTTAAATAACTTAGATTTAAATGGTTTGATCAAAAGATCACTTCCTTGTGGGGTTCCAACAAAATCTACACCAGCAAAGTGGGCTAACCACAAGTAATACATTGAATGGGCAAAATATATAGAATTTTCATTTTTACTTTCAAATCTTCTTAATAATAGAACCTGAATTGGTAGAAAAAAAAGTTTTAAAATATTTCTCCACAAATTACCTAATTTAGATTGTTTTCTAAATAACAATTTATCAAGTATTATAAGTTTAAATATTTTGTCAGATGAGTCTACTAACTTTGAAAATCCCTCTCCTTGAATTAAATCTGTGACTATACATATATTTAAAGTATCATCGGTTACCTCTTTAGCACTAGCATACCAATCCATGGCGTGAAAATCTCTTGCCCCACAAAGAAAAACTAAATTATTATATTTCATTATTCTGATTTATGCTTTAAGCCCATTAAATGAACATACGTTATTATGAATAATGACCATGATAAGTATAATATTGCATTGTTTAATAAGAAAATTAGAAAAATAGAAATAAAAAAGATTTTATTTCTCATAAGGTATTTGAAAAAACTATTGTAACTAGCTTTTATTAAAAACATCCAAATAATAAAAAAAATGATTCCAAAATTCAAAAATATTAAGGTAAAGCTGTTATCAGATATGGAAACATTATCACTAAAAAGAAAAGATGGTTCAACTCCAAATGTTAAAATTTCTAAGAAATTAGATCCCATCAAATCGAAAAATAATTTAGTTTTTTCGATTCGATTTATATCATTGAAGCCATTTGTTAAAATCCTTAAATCTAATTCTAATAAACCATAGCTTAAAGCACTATAGTAAAAAATTATGGCAACTGGAATTATTAATATTTTGTGATGTTTAAAAAATTGATGAATTAAAATTAAAAAAGCGATTAAAAGTGGTAATCTTGATGCTGTTGAAAAAATACTTAAAAACGCTAATGGAAATAAAATAATTAGATGAAATTTTTTTTTATGAGATATTAATATGTAAATAAAAAGGAACGTTACTAAGTAATTTGAATGAATATTTGATGCAGATACTATACCTTCATACCTATGAATAGTATCGGATAAATAGAGACTTGTAAACTCACTTTGAATTTCTATAGTGGGAAGTCCAAACAAGTATAAAGTCCCAATGGTACCATAAAAAATGATATGAATTAAACATATTTGTGAAACAATTTTTGCGGATATATTTAATTTTTTGATTGCAATTAGAAAAACTAATAATGTATAAAGTGGCCAAAAACTTAATATGTTAATCGAAAATTCTGTTTCATAAATATTGGTCCTTACAAATGAAATTAAGATTGCAAAAAAAATGAAAAATAGAATAATTATGATATCATTTCTTTTAATTTTACTCAGTACCAATAAAAAATGAATTGCTAGTAAAACTATAAAGGTGTTCCAGAAACTAAATCCAAAAATTGTAACTGGGAAGTAATAATCAAAAATATTTGATATTGGTGTAAATAATAAAATTAAGTACAATAAATTATTGGGATTCATTTTTTAAATTATTTACCTATAATTTTAAATAACAAATACTTGATTGACCTTTTAAAAATTATATTCACTAAAACTAATTTTGATAAAAAATTTAATTCAAAATTTCTAATAATATTAATTCTATAATTAATATTTCTTTTTTCATTTATAGATTTAGATTTATTACTAACGGAGTTGTCCGATACTCTCCACAAAACCAAAGGCTCTTTTATTAATTTAAATCTATATCCATTAATTTTTAATCTAATCCATAAATCGTAATCTTCAATAGCAATAATTTCACTTGACTCATTAAATACAACAAAAGGGCTATTTTTCACAAGCACGGTTGAAAGCATTACTGGGTTCATATTCAATAATGAATTTAAAGTCGTCTTTGAAGAATAGTTAGTGTTTCTATTTTCTTTTGTTTTATAAAATAAAGTTGCATTTGAATAAATAATATCAAATAAGGATTTTTTAATTTCCTTCATTTGTATAGCTAATTTATTACTTAGCCATATATCATCATCATCACAAAAGGCTATATAATTACCAACCGCTTTACCTATCCCATAATTTCTATTTTTTGCAATTATACCATCATTATTGTTTTGATATGCACTTATTCTTGGGTCATCAAATGATTTAATTAGTTTAAAAAAGTCATAATTGGAATTATTATCAACAATTATTAGTTCGAAGCTTTTATAGGTTTGATTTAATATACTTTCAATAGTTTCTTTAAGAAAAATAGGCCTATTATATGTCGTAACAATTACGCTAACATTGATCATAAGTTAGTCTGTAAGTAAGTGAACAAATCATGAATTCCATCTTTTAATTTTTTGTCAATTTTAATAGAATATTTTCCTATCAAAGTATTTGAAATAGAATTTACTTTTGCACTATTTCTATTAGTCATAAAATCAGTTATTCTTTTATCTTTATTTATAAATATTGGAATTTCTTCACTATAAATATCAAAATACACTTCTTTCACTTTAATTGCTAAATCTAACATTGTTATGGAATTAGAGCTAGTCAGATGAAAAGTATTTTCATTTTCATATTTAATGTTATTTATGACCAAAGATTCAATAGCATTACATATATCTGAGTAATGAATAAAATCCCTTATTGGGCTGCCATCACCATTAAGTATTATTTTTTTGTTTTCAAAAGCAGAACGTGTTAAATCATTAACAATTAAACTCCAGCATTTTGCATCTAAAAAAACAGGTTCTCCATAACTATTAGATAATCTGATATTAATACATTCAGTTTCGGTTTTCCTATCGTAATAATTACAAATTTGCTCACTTAAAGCATGTGTTAATCCATATGCATTAAATGGACTAACAGCCCGATTTTCATCTATATAACCATTCTGATTTTTACCATAAACATGAATTGTAGAAAAATAAATAAACTTTTTCAAGCCCTTTGCAGAACAAGCATGTAATAAATTCCATGTTGGTTGAAAATTGATTTCAGAAACAAAACTCGGCTTTTTTTCAGAATCATGATGGTCTAAAGAAACTAGATGAATAATAACATCTGCTTTAGATTTTGAAATCTTTTCGATGATTGCTTCGTCTCTTATATCTCCAACTATAAATTGTTTTACTTTTTCAGTCCAACCTTCTTGTTGAGGAATATTTGGGTAACATAGTGCAGTAATATCATGTCCATTTTCCGATAAAAACAAACATAGTCTAGAGCCAATATAACCAGATGCTCCAGTAATAACAATTTTCATGTTTTATCTATCTTTAATAGACCAATCATAGTCTATAATATTATTTTTGTGGGGATTCATTCTTTTAATTTCATTAGGATCGTGAGGTATATCAGTAAAATTAATAACATATGACTCTTCTAAACCCAGTCCCATAAATCCATTCCATACAAGTGGGGGTACTGTTACTCTAACATATTTATCATCACCCATGTATACAACTTGTGTTTCTCCATAAGTAGGAGAGTCTTTTCTTGAGTCATAAAGGACAAATTTTATTTTACCTTTTAAAACAACATAATTTAACGTCATTTCTGTATGTAAATGCCATCCTTTAACAATTCCTGGATAAATCGTTGAACAATATACTTCTCCAAATTTATCATACTCAGAATCAGAGTTTTTCATGATGTGAAGAATTTTTCCTCTATCATCAGGAATTTTTTTCATTTCCTTAATTATAACATCTTTTATCATTTTTTTAGTTTTAAAAATTCATTAATATCATTCATGGTTAATTCCTCAGGGTCATCACCTTTTAAATGACCAATATACCAATTAACAGTTCGCTCTATCGTTTCATCAAAATTCCATGTAGGATACCAAGATAATTTTGCATTAGACTTATCACAATTTAAGTGTAATATTGAAGCTTCATGATTTGCATCTTTGTTATATTGTAAATCTAATTCACCTTTTCCAAAAATGGAAATAACTTTATCAGAAAGTTCTTTGACTGTTTTAATTGATTTAATATCAGGGCCAAAATTCCAAGATCCTGAATATTTTTTAGGTTTATTATATAATTTCATTGCCAATAAAAGATAACCTGATAATGGTTCTAAAACATGTTGCCAAGGTCTAGTAGCATGAGGATTTCTTAGAATAATTGGCTTATTTGCTCTTAATGACCTTATACAATCTGGAATAATTCTATCCATTGCCCAATCTCCTCCTCCAATTACATTACCTGCTCTGACTGAACCAACACCAATTTTTGATTTTTTACTAAAAAAAGAGTCATTATATGATGAAAATACAATTTCAGCTGCAGCTTTTGATGCACTGTAAGGATCATGACCTCCTAATTCATCATTTTCTCTGTATCCCCATGTCCATTCTTTATTTTTATATGCTTTATCACTGGTAACATAAACAAAAGATTTAACTGATTTAGTGTCTCTTACAGCTTCTAGAACATTGACTGAGCCTGCAACATTTGTATCAAATGTAAGCTTTGGTTTATCATATGATAATTGTACGAGGGCTTGAGCTGCAAGATGAAAAATAATTTCAGGTTGATATTTTTTACAAACGTTTAATAATTTATTATGATCTAAAATATCTCCCTGAATATAATTAATTTTGTTTTTGAGATTTAATAAATTAAAGTGATCTTCGTCGGACAAAGGAGCTAATGAATAATCAATAACATTAGCGCCCATTTCATATAACCACATTGCTAACCAGGAACCTTTGAATCCAGTTGATCCTGTAAGCAATACAGTTTTATTTTTATAAAAATTATTTATTTCTATACTACTTACCATATTTTCCATTCTGCTTTGTTTTCATTAAAAAGTTTATTTAACATCTTATATTCTCTCATTGTATCCATTGGCTGCCAAAAACCATTATGGTCAAATTGCATTAACTGTTTTTGTTTTACCAATTCATTCATTGGTTCTTGCTCAAAAACAACATCATCTCTCTCATAATCAATAAAATCAAATAAAGAATAATTTGCTACAAAAAATCCACCGTTTATTCTAGCGTCAGTTGATTCAGGTTTTTCTTTAAATTCGGTTATTGCACCTTTTGAGTTAGACATAATTTCCCCAAATCTACCAGCAGGTTTTACACCAGAAAGAGTTAAAGATTTTCCGTGAGATTTATGAAAAGAAATTAGCTGGTCAATATTAATATTACTAAGACCATCTCCATAAGTCAACATGAAGGATTCTTTAGGTTTAATATACTTTTGAATTTTTTTGATCCTTGTTCCAGTCATAGAATCTAAACCAGTCTCAGCAAATGTTATTTTCCAATTTTGTTCAGTATGGTTACTAAGAATTTTCATTGAATCTTTTTTTCCTAGAGTTATTGAAAAATCTGTAACTCTAGACTCATAATTCAAAAAGTAATCTTTTATTACATTGCCTTTATATCCAAGACACAAAATAAATTCATCATGACCAAATGAAGCATAATACTTCATAATGTGCCAAATAATTGGATATCCTCCAATAGGTATCATAGGTTTTGGCAAATCATGATCCACATCTCTTATTCTTGTTCCATAACCACCACATAAAATTACTACTTTCATAATTATTAGTTTTTAGATTTATATAATTGTAAATATTTTTTAACGCTTATTTCTACTTTATAATTTTTCTCATATTTAATTTTAGATTGAATTGAGTATTGATCTCTTATTTTTTTATTCATCAAGTGATTTATACAGCTAAAGAGTTTTGCTGAATCTTTGGGATCTACAAGGCAGCCATTTAAATTATGATCAATTTGTTCTGGAATTCCAGCTATTTTTGTTCCTATTGTTGGTTTACCCAAACTCATTGCTTCAATTATTACGTTTGGAAAATCTTCCATTGCAATAGATGGTAATATTATGACATCTGAGGCGTTAATGAGATTGAAAATATTTGGTATTTTTTTAACTATTAAAACATAATTTTCCAGATTGTTTTCTTTAATATAATCACTTAGCGAAAAATATTCATCTCCCTCACCCTCAAAAATAAAAAAAGGAGCAGAATTAATATTAACATAAGAATCTTTTACCATTTTTATAGCCTTTAATAACCAAATATGGCCTTTACGTTTCTCCAATAGAGCTATTGTAGTAAATAATTTTCTTTTATCTATTTTTAATTTTAGTTGCTTTAAAAGTTCATGTTTCGATTGGGTTATTTTTCTTTTTTTTATACCATTTGGTATATTAAAAATTTTATTTTTTGGGATATTTAAAATTGATTTTAACTTATTTCCAGCATTTTTAGATCCAGTAACAAAAAATGAAACACTTTTACTTATATAAATATCTATTAGTTTATCAAGCCACCTTAATGGGTTTTTATAATCTTGAGCAATATTATTAACGACATAAATAATTTTATTTATTCCTTTTATTTTTGCAGCAATAACAGCTGAATATGCAGTTATTGCAGCAGGATATCCACCGTTGTTAATATGTAAGATATCTACATTTAATCTTGAAAATTTTTTATGGAATAAAGGTATACAGTAGATTATTGTAAAATATTTCATAAAAAATAAAATCAAGGCTGCACATATGTTATATAAAGGCTTAATTTTTTTTATTTTGTTAAGTAACTTTTTATGTAAATTATAGTTTGGCAATTTTAAGGGAATTAAATTGACTTTATCATTACTTAATCTTTTTTTTAATTCTTTTTTATATTGACTGGAATCTCTGAAGAGAAAGTATATATTATACTTAAAATTTATAATATCCGAATTTAAAAAGTTTGGAATCATATTTTCACATCCAGCAAAAAATGGACAATCTGAAAAATACACTAGCACCTTTTTTTCAACCATTTTCTTTAAAAAATTTAATTGTCATATCAATTCCCTGTTCAAAATTTACTTTTGGATTCCAACATAGTTTTTTATTTAATTTAAAAATAGATGCATTGTAATCCATAACCTCATTTTTTCTGTACGGAATTGAGCCTAGTTCTAGAAAATTCTCTTTTTTAAGATAACTTGCTATAATCATAGCAACGTCTTTTAGCATGATTGATTTACCCGAACCAACATTTAAAATTTCCCCTTTTAATTTATTATTCTGGCTGACTTTAAACATAACATCAATTAAATCACTAATAAATATAAAATCTCGTTTTTGATTCCCTGGAGTCATTTCAAACTTTTTTTCTCTGATTAAACTATTAATTAGTGCAGGTATAAACATGTCTAATCCCTGGTTTGGTCCGTAAGCGATAGTTGGTCTTAATACTGAAATAGGAAGATTATAATTTTGATGAAAGTAAATTGCCAATCTTGTAGCACATAGCTTACTAAAGCCGTATGGGCTGATTGGTTTTTCAACTGAAGATTCTTCGAAAAAAGGTGTTTTAGTACCGTACTCATCAGCTGTCCCTAATGTAACAACAGACTTTAAGTTAGGTAGGCTCAATAAACTTTCATAAATATTTAAGCTACCAATTAAATTTGATTCAAGTGAAAGTCGAATATCTTTAACATTCACAGATCTATGTTTGAATCCAGCTAGATGAAATACAATATTAGGCTGAAAATCTAAAATGGTCTTGTTAACAAAATCATAGTCAGAGATATCACCTATATATTTTGTAATATTTTTAAATTTATTATTGTTTACAAAATCAATAACGCCAATTTCAAAACCCTTTTTTAATAGATGATTAATCAAGTTGGTTCCTATAAAACCAAAACCTCCGCTAACTAAGATTTTATTTTCTTTTTTCATTATTGAAATTTGATAATATCACCTTGAAATCTCTTTTCATTTCTTTGTTTGAGAATAAAATAATTAGATATGAAAATATTATTATTATAAACAGAGTTATTAAAAGTAAGATTAAATTAATTGTACTTTTTACATTGCTAGCAAATAAGGTTTCCAAAATATATGGAACTAAAAAAATTAAAACAAAGGATATAATAATTAATTCCAAATATGTTTTCTTTATTGATATAAATGGATTATAAAAACTCTTCAAACCAACGAAATAAATAATAAATCCAATAAACATTGTTAATGTTTTTGATATTGAAACACCTAATACATCAAAATTTGGAATTAGTGCAAAGAGTGCTAAAAAAAATGTCAATGGTAAAATTACAGATAATAAGTTTAAATAATTATACTTTGTTTTTGCAATAAAAAAATATGATGCTGGATTCGTAACAAAACCAAAACAAGTGCCTGCAATCAAAACCTGCAATATTAAAATAGAATCTTTATAATTCTGACCAACCCAATAATAAACAATCTTATCGGAGGCTAAAATTAAAGTTAAAGTTACAATTATACAAAGTGGTAATGTGAAATTAATAATCTGTTCAATTAATTTTTTCAATTCTGAATCATAATTCAATGCACTATAATGATTAAATCTTTGAGCAAATGGAGAAAAAACATAGTTCCAAAGGTTTCTCAAAAAATTAAGAAAAGTAAATCCAATTGCATAAATTGCTACAAGCTCAGGAGTAAACCACTTTGCAATTATGATTAGGTCTAGTTCAAAATATAAAATCCAACCAATAGTAAGCAGGAAAGAGCTAAGAGCTAATTTTTTTGTCAAGTGAAATTCCTTTTTACGTAATTTGATTGATTTAAATAAAAAATAAAAATCATAACTCTCATTTTTTTTAATGATTAGTAATATAACAGTTGAGCTAATTATAGTTAAGGCACAAATAAAAAAGTAATATTCAATTAACATATATGAATCTTCATTAAAAAAATAAAAAACAGAACCAATTTTTAATAAATTAAAGACTAATTCAATCCTCATAAATACATAGTCTTTTATTCTTATAATTAAAATTGATTGCACCAATCTTTGAAGAATTATTTGTAGTGGGAGTAAAGTGCCTATTATTAAAAAAAGAACAGACGATATTTTCATACCATTTTCAGAAAGATCATTAATGATTATGGATGGATCAAATGATAGTAATATCATGAAAAATGAAAATGGAATTACCATCAAAAGCAAAATAGCACCAGTAAAGCCAAGTATTTCAACTTCTTGTATTCTATTATTTCTGGCATATGCTTCAGCTGCATATTTTTGACCAGCCGACAAAAATCCAATATCTGCATAACTTAAATACAATGTAAATGATATACAAAGAGAATAAATACCATACAATTCCATATCGGAAGAAAGATTAGGTACTACTATTAGTAATGATAAAAAACCTGATGAAATAGATAATATTTTCCAAAAATATATTTTTAAATAATTTTTAGAAAAGTTTACTTTTTCTATCATCTAATTATTTTATCGAAAAAAGAAAGATCAAATTTAGGATTTGCAAAATCCTTATATACGCTTATATCTACTTTATTTTTTTTAATTAACATTTCATAAAGTTGATTTTCGTCTCTAGCAACAGGTATTCTATTGTCGCTATCATCTAAAGGTGGTCTTATTGGAAACCCTGTTATAAGTTTATCGTTAATTATGGGTTCATATATTAAATAATTGACACCATAAGCTAAAGCATCAATAAAAGTAGTTGAAGCTGGTCCAATGACAAGAGATGATTTAGTTAATGATTCCTTAAGATTTTTGTAATCTATTTTAAAAAATTTCTTATTAATGAATTTTAAATACCAATCTGGATTTTCAGAGGGATGTGGTCTTAATAAAACATTTTCTACACCAACTTTTTTTAAGGTGTTTTCGATTGAATATAAGTACATTATTATGTTACCTCTATCCTCTAAATGAGGTTTATCAAGTGGACATACACCATTAATACTTTTTGTCAGGATTAAAACATTTTTTAATCCGAAGCGTAAATTTTTAGGTACTTTATTATAGAATGGGTGTCCAGAATTAAAAAATTTACTTTTTTCATAACCTGCTTTAACAAATGATTCAATTTGTTTATTACCCCACATTGTAATATAATCTGATCCATTATCCATTATTTTATCAAACATTGTTGGCATCCCGCCATGCGCGATTATAAATGTTGGAATCTTTAATTTCTTGAAAGCTTTTAGATATACTCTAGAAAAAAAATCATTATCATTTGTAATTAATAAAAATTTTAGATTATTATTTTTTATTAAATCAATAATTTGAATAAAATAATTTTCAACCTTGATTAAAAAGTTTTCACTAATCAAATAATTATAATCTTCATAAATAAAATCTTTTTGAATTTCTATTGTTCTTAAAAAAAAAGATAAATTCCCAAATGTTATTTTTCCTTTTTTTGGAGCATTAGGTAATCTGAGGGTCCTGAAACCTTTTTTTTCTAATTCTGAGTCAAAATTATGATAAGTTGATGACAGACCCGAATTTTTTACATTATAATTTCTTTGTCGAAAATTGATTATTCTTGTATATATAAGAATTAAAAAATATTTAATGTAAAAAAATATTTTAGGTTTTGCTTTTTCTTTGTTGAAGTGTTCACCATAGTAATAAACCTTTTCTGAGATATTAAACTTTACTAAATCAAGAAGTTCAGATCTGGAGGAATTATTGTACTTAATATATTCAAATAAGTTCTCTTTCACAGAATTTCTATTTTTCTAGACAAAACTTTAATTAAATCATATCCATCCCATGTCAATGAAAATTCAGTTGTTTTTCCAATTGGGACTATCCTATCAATTCCAGATGGCTTACAATCCTTAATAAATTTATTTAGTATTTTTTTATCCAAGCCATAATAAGCTAAAGTTTGATATTTTCGATTTATGATTGTATTCAGCTCCTCAATTGATTTGCCATGATATTCATTAAAATAACCACTTGAACATCTATATTTTTCAATATCTTTTTCTAAATTTTTTAATCTAATTTTTAAAATTAAATTATCCTTCGAATCTTCCTTTTTTGAACCATCCATATGAATTAATTGATTGTATAAAGATGTTAATTTATCAACTGCTATAACAGGCTGAACTTCATATTGATTAATAACCAACCTGTGTAAAGTTTCCCAAAAAATCTTTTTGCTTTTTTTAATATTTTTTTCACTTCCTAACCAAATAATTAAATGAGGAGCAGTACAGGCATTTTGATCAAAGAGATAGGTATCATTATAAAAGTCTTCTGCAATTTGATCATATTTTTTATCATTTAAATAAACATTAGAATTGATCAAACAAATTGAGTATCTATCTGCGAAAGTTATGTCAAAAGCTCTAGTACCAATTTGTGATTTTCTTACATTATTTATTGTTTCATCACCACCCCAAATTATTCTTACATCAGAAATTGATGAAAAATATTCTGTATAATTTGATTTATAATCATATCTGATTATTACAATTGATTGATTGAAATATTGAAAATCTTTAATTAAAGATACATCTGCAATTGCTTCAACAATAATTTTAACTTGATCATAAGTAATTGATGGAACTCTTACAATATTTTTATTTCCTGATAAAACACCACAAATTAAAGAATAGGCAAAATTTACAGGTACATTTGAAGGTGCTATGTGAAATGCAGTTCCAACGCCTAATCTTAACTCTGAAGAGTCATTATATTTTTCTTTTAATTTTATGATATTTCCCTTCCTACAAAAAAAAGCAAATGTTGCTACGTCAGGATAAGCCTTTGTTTTAAAATTCTTTAAAAGTTTTTTTGATAGAGTATCTAAAAAATTTATAGCATCTTCAGAAAAGGGCTCAAGTGATGGAATTTTATTAAATTCATTCTCATCAAATCTTTCATTAAAAAGATATTCTATATTGTTTTTATTTTTTTTCATAAGTATCACTACACCCCCTGATTTCCGCATTGGGAAGTCTTCCATAAATTTTAAAATATTTACCAAGTCTTCCGCACTTACAATTATCTTCTCCAACTAATGCTCCCTCATCCTCAGTCAGTAAAGAATGACCAGGATAACTTTTAGGCAACATAGATAATACCTGAATTATTCCTTTTTCGCCAGGGTTTGCTATTGAAAAATCATGAGGTCGTCTTATTATAACATCAGAGTAGATTGGTGTATGAAGAAAACCTTCTTCGCATTCCATATAAATAGATCCAGTTTGTTCAACCATTCCATAATAATCATGCACATGTTTAATACCACACACACTATTTAAATTCTGTCTGAATATTTTTGATGATACAGACTCGTTAATTAATTTTTTCCAACCACCACCATGAATCATTACAGAATTTGATAAATCTAATTTTAAATTTAATTTTTCGAGTACTTTAAAAAAATGTTGATATATAATGAATGTAAATCCAAAAATAAATATACGCTGGTTCTTATTTTCATTTATAAAATCTATTATTTGATCTATTTTTAAATTCATATTTTCATCAAGAGCATATATTCTTTTTGATCCAAACATTGAAAAACCTAAAATACCTGCTCCGCGCGCTGAAAATAATTTTCTGTCTTTAACAATAGCTTCACTATCAACTATGATCATTGGTGCTCTTTTTTTTCCAATGAATGATGAAACAATTTTAGACAATACCTTTGTTTGATTTGAGGATGTATTACGGTCTAAAAAAATTTTAGATACTGTCTGTCCCGATGTGCCAGAGGATGTCATTGTTTTAATAATCTCTTCATCATTTACACTCTTTAAATTAAACATTTTAAATAGCCTAACTGGTAAAAAAGGAATTTCATAATAATTATCAATATCATTTAAGTTAAGTTTAATTCCATCAATAATTTTTGCATATTTTGAACATCTGTCATAATGGAATTTAGATAACTCAATCAAATTATTATTTAGTAAAAACTCCTTTTCTTCTCTTTTCAATGAATAAGGTGGAAGGTCAATAATATCTGAAAAGTCTTTCATTTAATTTTTAATTCAGAATAGTTGATTTTACCAGACAAATTCTTAGGAATTGTATCAATAAATCTTACATCAAAAGCTGAGTGATGAAGTAAAATTTTTGATTTAATAAAATCCTTTACTTTATCTATTTTAAATTTTTCTGTAATGTATATGACCAGATAGTCATCTTTTCCAACGCATGCACAATTATGTGTTATATCTTTTAATAATTGTTCCAAACCATCTAAATTAATTCGGTTACCAAATATTTTTAGAAATCGTTTTTTTCTTCCTACAATGTAATAAAATCCATCCTGATCTCTTTTCGCTAAGTCACCTGTATATAATTTTTCATTATTGATATCATTTCTAGAAAAATCTTCTGTGGATTCTGAATATCCCATAGAAACATTTGATCCTTGATAAACTAATTCTCCAACTTTATCAGATTCATTAATAATTTCATTTGACTCATTTACTATACTAAATTTTCCCCCTGGTATTGGTTTACCAATACTTCCAGCTTTAATCAATGAAAATTTTGAATCTAAATAACTCATTCTAGCAGTTGCCTCAGTTTGCCCATACATAATAAATAATCTTTTTTTATTTTGATTGCAATATTCTGCAAATTCTTTAATTAAATCAATATGCATTTTTCCACCAGCTTGAGTTAAAGTATTTAAACTTGGTAAATCCATTTTTGTTAATCTAAGCTTCTTAAGCATTTCAAATGTATAGGGCACACCGGAAATTGATGTAGCTTTATTTTCTTTTAAAAAATTCCAAAATTCTTTTTGAAACAAACTATAATTTGTAAGAAGAATCGTAGCTCCAGATTCAAAATGACTATTAATTATTGACAATCCAAATGAATAATTCATTGGTAAGGTTGTTATTGGTCTTTCTTTATGATCTATGTTTAAATATTTAATGATTGATTCGGCATTAGATAATATATTTTTATATGAAAGTCTAACAAATTTTGAGCTTCCTGTAGTACCTGATGTAGAAAGACATAATGCAAGATCCGGGTGTATTTTTAATTCATAATCTATTTTTTTTCTTAACAAAGAGTAATCGTATATTTTACATATAATAGAATAATTAGAAAAATCTTTAATATTATCATTGGGAATCCAAAGAAACTCTGGATTGTATATGTTTAATAAATTTTGAATTAAAGAAGTTTCTGTTTTTTGATCAATCATAAAAGAAACGATATTGTTTCTAATGAATGAATAATATCCAATTATTGAACCTAAAGTGTTTTTATTAAGACTAATTAGAATGGATCTTTTAGGAATATTTTCACTTATAAAATCTGAGAAACTTTCCAAATCTTTATATGAAATACTTATTCCATTATCATCAATTACCGCAATATTTCTTGAATATAATTTGAGTGAGTTTTTAAAAAGACTCATTATATTTTAATATCCTCTTTTTTAATTAATGTATCAGCTTCAACATCTCTCACAACAACTTTACCAACTAATTCATGTATTTTCTCCGGGGGATATCCTGTTCCAGGTCTTTTAACATATAGATCATCAATAGTAACTGTATCTCCAGATTTTAAAGAATTTTTAAAAATTATACTCCTTCTCATATTTTTGCGCTGCTCAATTTCTTCCGAATTAACAACTCTTTTTTCAGATCCCAAAGCAATTTGAACATTACTACAATTTTTTACAAGTGTTTCCATTTCATTCGGTTCTGATGCCATCTGATTGTCCATACCAATTTTAGATTTATCAAGGGTAAAATGTTTTTCAATAACACAAGCTCCGAGTGCTATTGCAGCAGAGGGGATTTCAGTTCCAACTGAATGATCAGAATATCCTATATGATATTGAGGAAATTCTCTTTTTAATCCAACTATATTATTTAAATTGATGGTTGAAGTATCACAAGGATAAATAGATATACAATGTAGTATACAAATTTTTTTATTTCCAGTTTTTTCAATTGTTTGAACTGCTTTTTTAATTTCACTTAAATCACCCATTCCAGTTGAAAGAATTATGGGAGCATTAGTTTTACCAATATATTCCAGATATGGATAATTATTTAACTCCATTGACGCAACCTTAATAAAAGCAGCATTACATTCATTTATTAGGAAATCGACTTCTTTTTCAGAATATGGGGTAGATGAAAAATCTATACCTAATTTATTACAATAGGCTGCTAAATCTTTCAATTGATTTTCATCAAAAGAAAACTTATTAAAGATTCTTTTTGCAATTGGATTTTCATCGTAATATGTTTTTGAATAAAGTGAGTCAGCTGACCATGATTGAAACTTAACACAATCGCATCCACATTTTTTTGCTGATTTTATCATTTCTTTAGCAGTTTCAATGTTTCCAAAGTGACTTGTATTCATCTCTGCTATTATGTAAGGTTTAATGTTATAACCTATTTGATTTACTGTATTATATAATTTTATATTTTCCATTTTATTATTGGTCAATTGGTTCAACAATCATTTCAGATAAAAATAAATCCCTATTCATGTAAGGAGTTTGATCCTCAAGAGGTCGACTAACTATTGCACCTTGAGAACTTCTTGCATGACCACTGCTAATATAGGTTTGATCTGTAAGACCCATTATTTCACATAACACAGGGCCATCCATTTGAAATACTGACTTAAGATTCTGATTTAGGTTTTTTACATTAGGGATTTTTACATAAGAAATACCAAAAGATTTAGAGACCTTTTTAAAATCAGGACAACCAACTCCATTATCTTCATCAGTTCCAATGGTTCTTCTAAATAGTTCAACCATTCTTTTTCTTATAACAGCATATGCATTATTATTAATAACAAATATCTTTGTTGGTATATTATGGTATTTAATAGTGGCTAGCTCTTGCAAATTCATCATAATTGATCCATCACCAACAACACAATAAACAGGAAGTTTACTAGCAAAATACGCTCCAATTATACCTGGCAATGCAAATCCCATTGATCCTTGAGATGCTGGATGAATACATCGTTGATTTTTCTTAAAATTAATATTAGTTGGTAAAACAAGTTCGATCATTCCAGAGTCAGTGACTAAAGAAGATTTATCGGGCATAACTTCTGATAAGGCATCAGATAACTGGTATAAGTCAACTTCTTTTTTGGATATGTTTTTTTCTTCACATCTTGGAAATATTTTTTTCCAATGTAAACATTTTTCAATCCATTTTTTATCAGTTGGATTAATTTTCTTTCTATTAAGTTTACAAAGTACTTTTTTAATGTCAGCAATTATTAACTTGTCGATATTTAAACAACTTTTAGAATGTTCAATAGGATCTATATCAATTATTATTACTTTGGCTTCACGAGCAAACTTATTAATATCAGGGCCTGTTGTCATTGATGATAATCTTGAACCCATTACTATTAGTAAATCAGAATTTTGGATAGTAAAATTTCCAGATCTGGTGCAACCCATGATTCCTACTGAGCCAATTGATAATTGGTTATGGTTTGTAAAAGTATCTATGGCTGAGCCACTATATGTTACTGGAATTTGATTTTTATTAATAAAATTTTCAAAATCTTCAATAGAGTTTGATGATCTAATTGCACTTCCAATTAAAACTACAGGACGCTTGGATTTATTTATTTGCTCAACTAAATAGTCAATATCTCTATTAGAGGGTTCAAATTCAAAGTTTTCATTATTGACGAAAGATTCCAATTCATTTGGTCTTATTCTCATATTTTGAACATCTAATGGTACATCTATCCAAACAGGCCCTTTTCTACCACTTTGAGCTAAAAAAAGAGCTTTTTCCATTTCATAAACAATTTTTTTTGGATCAGTTATCATTACAGAGTATTTTGTTATTGAATTTACAATTGGTATTATATCAGCTTCTTGTTGACCGTATGTCCTAATAGGTAAACCTGTGTATCTACTTGTTTCTTGTAACTTGTTCTGTCCTGATATAAAAACACATGGAACACCATCCTGCCAAGCATTGAGAACACCTGTAAGTGCATTTGTACCTGCACAACCAGTTGACACTAAACATACACCAGGAACACCTGAATACTCTGAATAAGCTACAGCAGCATAAGCAGCAGATTGCTCATGATGAACACAGACTGCTTTTAAATTTTTATTTTTTGCCACTGCATCTGTTAGAAATAATGCTCCACGACCAGTTACCATGAAAACATGATCAGAACCATTATCTGATATTTTATCCATTATGTAATCTGCAACTCTTACCATTTTACTATCTTTTTCCATAATAAGTTTTTTTTAAATTTAATAGAAATTATAACTTTTACTTAGTTAATCACTTTGTAAGTAATTTTACATTCACTAACAATTTCACTATTTACTTTGGCATTTACACTAGCGTTTGCAATACCCATAGCATATCTATCAATTGAAGCGCAAATCTCTAATCTATCTCCTGGAACAACAGACTTGTAAAAACGAACTTTATCTATCCCAGCTAAAAGAACAGAATTTTCAGAATTTTTACTTAAATCTTTATTTATTAGCAAAGGTAAAGCTACGGCTTGGGTAAATATTTCTATTTGAATACTTCCAGGTAAAATAGGTTTATTAGGGAAATGTGCTGGAAAAAACCACTCATTATATGTTAAATTTTTATATGCATAACATTTTTTTTCAAATTCAATTTCAGTAACACCATCAATCAATAAATATGGATACTTATGATCTAAAATTGATTTAATTTGAGAAAAATTCATTAATTAAATGTGAGCAAAGCCATCGATTCGGATATTTTCACCGTTTACATAGCTTGATTTATCACTAGCAAGAAATAAACAAACTTGAGCAACTTCATTAGGTAGACCAACTCTTTTACTTAAATAAACTCCATCAACAAGATCTTTTTGGATTTCAGGCGGTCCAGATCTAAACATGTCAGTATCTATAAATCCTGGTGCAACAGAGTTTACACGAATATTAAATTGTCCGAGTTCTTTTGCAGCAGTTTTTGTTAAAGCTATAACAGCACCTTTTGAACTAGAGTAGGCAGTTTGTCCTCTCATTCCACCCTCATCTCCACATATACTTGCGACATTAATAATGGTTCCGCTTTTTTGTTTAGACATTATTCTCGATGCAAGTGACATCATTTCAAATACTGCAAAAACATTAACCTCATAAATTTGTCTAAGTGTAGCTCTGTCTAGCATAGTAATTAAAGTATCAATCAAAATACCAGCATTATTAACCAAGCAATCTAACCTACCCTGATCATCCATAATTTTAATAAAGGCCTTTTTAGTTGACTCGCGATCAGTAACATCAAAGTAAATTGGAATAATCTTACCTTTTCCATAGTTTTTCTTTGAAATGACTTCTAATGATTCGGGCTGCCTTGCATTAGCATAAACAATAGCGCCGTTTAATGCAAATTCCTTGGCAATACTTTCGCCTATTCCACGATTTGATCCTGTTACTAATACAATTTTATTCTCTAACATTACTAAAGAACTATCTTGGTCTAAATTTATCCAACTCATTTACAACTACAGCAACAACCTCAAACGACAATGCTTGTTCACCATTGACATAACTTTCAACTCTTCCCTTGGCTATACCACGTGAAAATCTATCTAAAAAAGCAAACATTTCAAAAGTATCTCCTGGGACGACTTTTCTTTTTACTTGAATATTTTTTAAAGTTCTATCAGCAGTTTCGCTTTTTTTATACTCATCAATACTCAGGAAAGTTAATAGAAAAGCTTGCATACAAGTTTCAATTTGAAGGAATCCAGGTACGCTTGGATCATCAGGAAAATGTGATGGAAAAAAGTGTTCATTGTATGTAAAATTTTTGATAACTCTAACATACTTTCCTGGTTCGAGGTCTGTGACTCTATCTAAAAATAACCATGGGTATTTGTTAAGTAAACATTCTCTGATTTTTTCGACTCCAAAATCAATTGTCTCATTATTAGATACCTTAAGACTTGATATATTTAAAATTGATTTTTGATAATTAGTTTTATCTGGGTCTTTACTAGGGAGAGCATGCTGAAATTTACCAAATAAATCTGGTACTACTATTGTACATTCCATAGAACAAGCCATTTCACCACTAACAAAACCCTTAACATCTCCCTTGGCTATACCATGTCTAAAGCTTTTAAGGATAGCTTCAAATTCTAGTTTATCACCGGGCTCAATTTTTCTTAAAAATTGAACGTTGTCAAATTTATTACTCATTGCAACCAAACCTTTATTATCTTGAGATGATAAGAATGTCATCAAAAACATCTGAGACATTGCCTCAATTTGAACAACATTCCAAACCTTTGGAGATTTAGTTTCATAACCATGAAAATACCACTCGTTATATGAAAAAAGTTTGTACCCTTTTGCGTATTCTAGTGGAACACATTCGGTAACTTTGTCAATAAATAACATTGGATACCTGTTTTCTTGACAGGCCATGATTCCAGGAATATCAAAAGACAAAATATTTTTTGACATTATTTTTTTATTTTTATGTCATACTTTTCCAGTATTTCCATTCCCCTATCATAGGAGCTAAAGTCAATAATATCATCTGTATCTAACATAATATCAAATTTGTCTTCTAACTCAGCTATCATACCCATATGACCAACAGAATCCCAAGCATCTATGGAATTATATTCTAAATTTCCTTCTAAATCACTTTCAGAAATTGAAAAACTTTCAAGAAATACATTTTTATATTTTTCTAATTGACTCATAATAATTACTTTTTATTTGTTGATAAATATTGATTTTTAAAGACTGCAAATATAACAACATCATGATATTCACCATCTCTGTAAACATGATTTTTTAAAACACCTTCCTTTTCATATCCAAATCTTTTCATAAAATCAAGTGTTCCAGGAATTTCAGCACCACCTGTAATTTTATTTAAATTTAATGTGTTAAAAGCATAATCTAAAACTGTTTTTAGCGAATCAATGTAATGGATAGACCTATATTTTTTAATTCCAATATTTACATTGTGTTGTGCAGTTCTGTTAATCCAATTAATATCATTTAAACTATGATTTCCAAAATGTAAACCTGTTTTTTTACAACAGGTTGCAAAAACTATATTATTTGGATTTTTAATACTATCACTATAAAAATCATCTAAATCTTTTTCTAAAGTAGGCCACGTTCTAAAATGATCAGAATATTGATTTAGTTCTGGATTATTGAGCCATTTTAAATACATAGGTCGTATATCCTCCTTGAGAAGAGGCCTTAAATAAGTAATTTTACCTTCACGAAAAAATAGCTTATCATCCTCGTTTGAAAAGAAATTATTCATTTTTTTAGTTTTAGTTATGTTTATATTTTTAGTACTTAAAGTACTTAAAGTTGTTAAAATTAGTTTTTTTTATTGTAAACAGCAACAAATCTTTTTTTTAAAAACTATGAAAAAAGTAGTTGGTCTAATTTTTTAGTTAAAGAATATTTATCATGAACTATATCATTTTTTATATTTATGTGATCTATTGGATCAATTATATTTTTTCCAATTAGGGTTCTTAAGGTTTTTTTCTTCATTAATAAGGATTCAATTACCATATTTGAAAACATACCCAAAATATAAGTGCTGAAATAATTAATCGCTAAAGCAGAACAATCCTTTAAACAGCTTATTTCTAATGAACCTATCTCATAATCTTTAATTAAAAAATCAAATTTATTTTTTTCGCTTCTTGGGTGAAGCTTAATAATTAATTGAAAATTTGATAAGGTTTTATTTTCTTCAATTTTTTTTAAGGAATATAAAATATTACTAAGAACAGTATACTCATCATAACCTAGTTTACAGCTTCCGTCTTTTACTTTTGGGAAAGTTCTTCTAATGTCATCAGAAATAAATAATATTATTTGTTTATTTACATCAAGATTATGTTTTTTAAAAAAATAATCTTTTGAAACCTTTGGTTTAAATTTTTTAACTTTTTGATAATACGGATTTCCTTTTATTTTGATAATTGACTCGGGGATTCCTTCTTTTATTGCCTCTTTTTTTGCAAGGTCATCAATAACCCAAATTTCATCTCCAAAAACTAATTCTCCATTAAAATGATATCTCTTTTTAATATTTGTCCAATGATCAACAAAAGAGTATACCTTAACTTTATTTATCAAATGAGATCTCCACAGATGTTCAAAATCGTTTGTTGAAGTAGCTGTAAAAATATAATCTGGCTTAAAGTCTTCCAGAATTGTGAGAGTTTTTTCTTTGCTAAAAATAATTTCTTTAACTATAGATTTATATTCAGTTCCATAAATTCCAGTATCGTTGGTAAAGACCATAAAATCTTTACCATTTATTTTTTTTATAGCAATTAAATAATCGATTATTGCCAGTACTGAGTTTGCACCTGCAGGATCAGAAAAAATAAATATTCCTTTGCCACTAATAATTATTTTATCTAAGTCCATCTAAGTTATTCCATACTTTTTGAAAAGCTTTTATTATTAATTCAACATCACTTTCTGTTAAGCTATGTAAGCACATTTCATAACCTAAAAAACTAGTTTCGTGGAGTTCTTCTGCTACAGGACATATTCCATGACTATAGTCAACTTCCCTTTTACAAATATCTGATGTCCAAGGGAATCCGTTTGAGCCATATGCAATCTTTTCTTGGTATATCGGGAGCATATGAACATTAGCATATCCCTCCATTAATCCTTCAACACCTTCAGCAATTAACGCTTTAACTATTTCACTTCTTGAAACTCCTAATTTATTAATATCTAAAATTATTGGATATACATAATATGCGTGTGAACTGTTCGAATTAACAACAGGAATCTGTAATCCTTTCAACTGACTTAAACCAATATTAAATTTACTTGCAATTTCTTGTCTAGATTTAACAAATTTTGATAATTTTTTTAATTGTTCAATTCCAATAGCACATTCAATTTCACCTAATCTAAAATTGTAGCCGACTATATTATTGATTTTTGTTACACCCTTATCTTTTACAACCGCCTCTCCGTGATTTCTAATTAATTGTAATTTCTCATTTATTTTAGAATCATTAGTAACTAGTATACCACCCTCTCCTGTATGAATATGTTTATGATAATTTAAGCTAAATCCACCAACATCAGCTAAAGTTCCTGTTGATTTATTATTATAAATAGTACCAGGTGCTTGTGCAGTATCCGTTATAAGTTTTAAATTATATTTTTTAGCAATTTTAGATAATTCAAGAATATCACATGACTGACCAAATATATCAACAGCAAGAATTGCTTTAGTGTAGGGAGTAATATTTTTCTCTACTGATTTAGGACAAATGTTAAATGTATCTCTGTCTATATCTGCAAATACAGGAATTGCATTCCAGTGAAGAATAGCTGTAGCTGTCGCACACATCGTCCATGTTGAAGTTATTACTTCATCACCAGGCTCTATGTCAACTGCACCAACAGCTGCAATTAGTCCAGAAGTCCATGAATTTACAGTAATAGCATGCTTTACATTAAAGTATTTTTCACAAGCTCTTTCAAACTCTAATACTTTGGGTCCTCCGTAAAAGTCATCGTCCCAACACCCAAGAAATTTAGATAAAACTCCAGATTCAACAACAGATTTTGCAGCATTTACTTCCTCAGAACCTATTGAATTATAAATTTCAAACTTCTTATTAATAATTTTTTTACCTCCTTTAATTGCTAATTTCATTTTTTACTTTATTTATTATGATATTTATATCTCGTTCACAAATTAATTTTGAATTGTTAAGTTCATTATTATTTAATATGTCTTTTATTAAATTACAATTATGTAATCCATATTTATTAAAGTCCGTATTTACATTCTTACTATGTATCATATTTTTATATCCAGGAAATAATTCATCTTCCTTAGTTTTATAAATTTCAACTTTAGATCCAAAATCACAAATCCTAAACCTATTTTTTTCAAAAAATAAGTCAATTTCAATTACACTAAAATATTTTTCATTTACAGCTTGAAAGATAACTGGAAAGTTATTGCTCTTGTAAGTATATTTCATAGAAAATGAAATTGATTTATCTTTTTTTGTAAAGTCCTCAACATCATTGATAGTTTTTATTGAATTTAGATCACAATTATTACCGAAAAAATAATTCACTAAATCTATAATATGAGATCCATTATTTTTTAATCCTTTTGAATAATAAGCATGGACTCCCAAAACATTTCCAAACATCTCATCGTTAATATTAATTTTTAATTTCCTAAAAAATGGAATGGATTTTCGAAAGTAGTTAATATAAAACTTGTCAGAGTTTAAATCAATTTCTGAAAAAATATTTGTTTCATTCCAAAAAGGTTTTTCAATAAAAATTAACTTTATTTTATCATTTGTCTTTAATTTATCGAAAATCGCATAATTAACTTTAAAAACTGATGATAAAACAACTACGTCAGTGATCTCAACAATGTCATCTATGTTTTTAAACACTTTGATTTTTTCTCCAAACTTTTCTGTTACTTTTAAAAGTTTATTATTATCATTATCAACAACGTTAACAACCTCAAAATCATTATGATGATTGAAAGATTTAAAATGACTCAAAAAAACATTATTTGAATTGTTTTCAAAATCATATAGCATCCCTATGTTTCCCAACCCAATGATTGTAACAGAAAACTTACTCATTATTTTTCGTTAATTTTTGAAACGGCGCATCTACAACTCGAGCATCTTTATTAAGATTTAAAAGACTAATATTCTCTCTTACATACTTAACCACGTCATTTACATGGTAATCTTCCCCAATATTTTCTATAATATTTTTTATTAGTAAATAATCTCCTTTATCATCTAGTGTTACCCTTAATTCTGGCCAAAACAAATTTTCTTCAGCTATTACTGCAAATGTTTTGTAGCGATCTGATCTATATATAAATGAACTAACATTTTCTCTATCATAAGAATCTTTAGTTAATAATGAAACTTCACCCAATAATTTAGTACTAAAAACCTGCACATCAAAGCCATCAGGATAGCTCCTTACGTGTGAATTGGAAACATAATCATAATTATTATTATTATATACATTAATTATTTTATCAATTAATTTATAATCAATCAAGGGGCAATCACCAGTAAGTTCAACTATTATATCTGATTTAAAATGCTTATGGGCATTTAATACCCTCAACAAAACGTCATCCTCACTTCCTCTAAAAAATTTAACTTTTAATTTTTTACATAATTCTACTATCGGATCGTCTTCTTTATTTATCGTTGTAGCTATAATTATATCGTCAATATTATTGGATTTTTTAACTCTATTAATCATGTATTCCAACATAGATACACCTGGCAACGATTCCATTAGTACTTTTCCAGGCAATCTAGAACTTGTCATTCTAGCTTCTATGGAAGCCATAATTTTTTTCTTCATGTTTAAAGTTATTGATTAAATGAATAATTTTTTATTAAGAGGTGTTCCTTTTATTATATCCTTGGTAAATGTTTTACCCATAATTTCTTTATAATATTTTGGATGCAAACCGTCCCCTGGCCTTATTGATCGGATATTATCTTTAGTTATTATACTCCCTTTTTTAACATCAGAAACTATGAATAAAGATCTAGAAAACTGTCTGCTTTTCTTCTTTTTTTCTGTCATTTCATAATCTACCTTTCCAATCATTTCTTCTGCCTTTCTAACAGAGTTAACCATTTCAGTAAACTCTTTCTCGTCTAAAGAAAAATGAGCATCTGCTCCTCCTATTGATTTGTTTAAAATGAAATGTTTTTCTATTACAGTAGCCCCTAAAACAACTGCAACAACTGGTCCTTCTATTCCCATTGTATGATCAGACAAACCAACTTTGACTCCAAATCTTGATTTAATATCTGGAATGGTTAATAAATTTGCATCTTTTGCATCAGCTGGATATGCCGAAGTACATTTAAGTATTGTAATGTCATTATTTCCCTCTTTTTTGCAAGTTTCAATAGCTAACTCTATATCTTCAATTTCTGCAATTCCAGTTGATAATATCATTGGTTTTCCTTTACTAGCGGCATAAGAAATTAGAGGAATATCTTGAATTTCGAACGAAGCGATTTTATATATCGGAGTTTTTAATTCTTCTAGTAAATCAATAGCAGTATTATCGAAAGGAGATGAAAAACATATAATACCTTCTTCATTTGCAACTCTGAATAATTCCGAATGCCAATCCCAAGGAGTATATGCTCTAGCATATAAATCATATAAATATTCACCGTCCCAGGCTGTTCCATGGTTAATTTTAAAATAATCGTTTTTACAATCTATAGTGAGAGTGTCAGCTGTATATGTTTGTAGTTTAATTGCATCAGCTCCCGCTCTTTTTGCTGCTTTGATTGTCTCTATTGCAACTTTAATATCTCCATTATGGTTAGCTGATAATTCAGCAATTATAAATGTTTTTTTCTTCATAATTAAATTAATTGATCTCCCTTTGAAATTTTAATATCTTCTCTAAATCTGGTTAATTTCAATGCACCATTAGCAGTTTTAACTATAATATCTGGTTCGGTTTCTAAAATAATTCCATTTTCTGTAAGGTTATTAAATCCAATAGAAACTTCTTCAACCTCGTCAATTGTTAATTTATTGCTGTTGACAAAAGAAAATGCACCAGGGTATGGACTTGCCTGAGCTCTTACCCAATTTCGTATCCTTTCTTTATGCCAATTCCAATTTATTTGTCCATCTTCAGGCTTTCTTACTCCATAATAAGTTGCAAGTCTTTCATCTTGAATCATCGGAGTCAGTTTATTGGATTCGATTTTATCTAAAACATCTCTTATAAGTGAAAAATATTTTGATTTGTATTTATTCAATATATCATTTCCTGTATCATTTTGACTTATTGGAATTATCACTTGATTTAGGATTGCTCCAGTATCACAACCTTCATCTATTATGTGAGCAGAAATTCCAGTATTTTTTTCGTTATTAATAATTGACCAAACATGTGGTGTTCTTCCTCTATATTTTGGAAGTAAAGAACCGTGAATATTAAAAGATAAAATTTTGGGATGATCAATAATATCTGATTTAATCAAAAACAGAAAGTTTATTGAAATTAAAACATCTACTTGTATGTGTTTAATAAATTGATAGGCTTTTCCATTTCTTGGATTGCCTTTAAAAAATGGTATATTATGATTTTTACACAAATCAATAATACTAATCGAATTACTATCAGTTAATACAAAAGACACATCATAATGTTGAATTATTTTTTCCAGCGTATCTCTTCCTAAACTCCCGCTTGTAAGTATTCCTAATTTCAATTTTCTAAATTTATTTTTGAATGGATAACTACATCCAAATATTTATCATTAAAAATGCAGTGTTGCTTCAAAACTGCATCTTTAAAATAACCTGAATCTAATAAAACTTCATATAAAATTGGCCTCAAATCAAATGCATAAGTATATATTTTTTTAAGATTAAGTTCTTTAAAAGCAATTGATTCTATCATTTTCAGAAATTTTGACCAGTGAAATTTAAAAAAATCCGATTCCAATTCGGTATCCATGATGAATGAAATTTCAGCATTTTTATCAATCCAATTTATGTGAACTAAGCCACCATAACCAATGCACTTCTTGTTTTTAAGGTAAGAAAACAGAATTTGACTTGGTTGATCTAGCTTAAATAAATTAGAGATTACAGTGTTAAAATAATCATCTTGCTTCTCTATAGTAAGAGGTATAGTTTGACGTAAATGGTAAATTTGTTCGTTTCGCCAATTCATAATATCTATTCTATCCCCAAACCGAATTGGAACAATTGAATAAATTCCTGATTTAAAGACTTGTTTGTTTAATACTTTATAAGATTGCATTATTTAATTTAATCTTTTAAATCCTGAATGACATACAGGACCTTTTAATAAATTTTCTATTTTTAAATCTCCTTTTTCACAAGCACCAATTAAGATATAAATATCATTAAGAGCTTCTAAATATAAATTTAGATTATCCTGATTATGGGCTGTTGATGCATAAAAATTAGTACTTGCTAAAAATCCTTTTTTAAGCATTTCTTGAGTTATTAATGTTTTATACTCAAGTGCTTTAACACTATTAAAACTATAAGTACTTATAGATGGTAACCCTGATATTGTTATATCTAAATTATGGCTATTAGCTAATGCTTGCCATCCATCTCTCATTTTCATTCCAATACTAGTTATTATTTCCCAAGATTTAACATCTTTCATTACTTTTAAAGTAGCAAGTGCTGCCGTTGGCCCAATTCTTTCAGTCCAAAAAGTACTACTAATAAAAGTATTTTGAGCTGCTTCCATCACTGATTTCTTACCTACTACTGCTGTTAAGGCATACCCATTTCCAATAGTTTTTCCGTACATAGCCATATCAGGCTCGACTCCATATTTTTGATGGATACCCCCATAAGTTTCCCTAAAAGCAGAGGTGCATTCATCAAATATTAGAACAATATTTCTTTCTGTAGCTAATTTTCTAACTTTGTGTAAAAAACTGTCATTTGGACCAAAATTTCGAACAACTTCCATCTTAATTACTCCAATATTATTTTGATCAATTATAGATAAAAGCTCTTCATAATTATTATAATTAAATGGGTAAACAGTATTTTTAAGATTTTTAGGCACTCCTTTGGGACTCAAACCCTCCAGCAAATGACCTGACAAGTCATCACTTCCGTTATGATTTGCAGATAAATACCAATCATGCCAGCCATGGTATCCACAAATGGCTACTTTATCTTTTCCAGAAGCTGCACGTGCTATTCGTATAGCAATTGAATTAGCTTCTCCTCCACTACGAGCAAAGCGAACCATTTGAGCCCAAGGGTTTAATTCAATAAGTTTTTCTGCCAAAAAAACTTCTTCGGGACAATTTAGAGTACTCATATTACCTTTTTTAATTGTTCCTAAAACAGCAGCATCTACTTCGTCATTTCCATACCCCAATGTATTAGTTCCAACACCCATAATTGACATATCTATCAATTCACGACCATCTAAATCCCAAACTTTACAACCCTTAGCTTTGGAAAAATAAGATGGCCATTGTTCTGGCAAAAACATTTCTGGCCTTTTAGATAACAACATTGTACCTCCAGGGATAATAGTTTTTGCTTTTTTATATAATTCTTGTCCTAAGTTCATTTTTTATCATTTATTTGAGACTTTAAAAGTCCTTCATTTCGAATAATTGAATTATTTATATTGAATAAATTATTTTGAATAATATAACTTGTATATTCAAACCAAGATTTATTTGTGCCTAAATCATTAATTAAAATGGTTATTAATTCCAAATCAATAATCTCATCTACAGTCATTCTAATTGATGAATAATCCGAATGACAAGAGTAATTAATTGCAGAGAATAAACTTCCCCCATTGAAGTCAGAATAGTTTCGAATATATGTTGTAACATGTTCTCTCTCTGATAATAATTTTGCGTTTTTCCATGCTAATTCCAAAGCTGAATACTTAAAAACTTCAACATCCTGACCATCAGGAAACTCTTCAATTAAAATATTTGCGCCATAATCAACAGCTTGTTTTTGTACAAAACTAACCACACTATCAACTAATGCTGGATCTATTAAAGGGCAATCAGAGGTTACTCTTATTATCCAATCTGGCTTTTCATTTTTAACAGCTTGATAAAATCTATCTAAGACATCAGTTTCAGAACCTTTAAAAGCAGATACCCCCCAATTAATAGCATTTTCATAAATAATTTTATCTTCAGGTTTATTGGTAGTAGCAACAATAATTTTTGAAATAGTTTTACATTTTTTTAAACGGGTTAAATGAATTTCAAGTAATGATTTTCCATTAACTTCTTTTAATATTTTACTAGGAAATCTTGTACTACCTGTTCTTGCCTGTGTGATTAATATTGTCTTTACGTCCATAGTGATGGGTTTAACAAACCTAAATTTTTTACATGTATATTATTAATACATTTTAGAGCTTCTTTATTAATTTCATAAGAGCAAGCTTTTATATTAGCATTTAATTGAGATATCGAATCTACACCTATTATAACGTTATCAATATTTTTTTGATGTATGCAATAACTAAGGGCTAATTCTTCCATTGAACAACCCTGTTTTTTTGTTATTTCTTTCAATTTCTGTAAATGAGATTTAAGAGCCTTAACAATCGACATGTCGTCAGAAGATTTTTTAAAAAATAAGCCTTGAAGAAAAGCAGATCTTGTATGAATTATTTTTCCTTTTTTCTTTAACTTATTTATTAAATCTCCTCTAACGTTAAAATTATCTAACATATTAAATGGTAATTGTACAACTGTAATTAAATCCTCGATTAATAAACTCTCTAGTTGGGAGTTCGTATAAACCGAAACTCCAATATTTTTAATTAAACCATCAGATTTTAATTCATTCAATACATTTAGTGAATTATAATTAGATTTGAAAGAATCAAATGAATGAAACATAATTGCATCCAGAGCTTTGACACACAATAAATCGAGGTACTCAATAACTTTAATCTTTATTAAATTATGTTTAATATCATGAGGAAATTTTGTAATAATTTTAAATTTATTTTTTTTCTTGTGATAGTTTCTAATTAAATGATGAGCATTTCCATAAGCTTCTGCTGTATCCAATATTCTAATACCGTTTTCATACGCCATGTTCAAAATATCTAAAGACTTTTCTAATGATGGCTTTCCTTCAAAGTTATTTATTCCATAATTAAGTCCTAACTGAACAGTACCAAGAATGAGTTTCTCTAACATTTTAAATTTTAATAAACTTTAAAACATGATCAATAACAATTTCCTGTTCTTCGTTTAGTAAACTAGGATACATCGGAAGACTAATGCACCTATCGTAATAATTTTCAGAATTAATTAAATTAGCTTCATTATATCCTATTTTTTTATAATAAGGTAACGTGTGCACAGGAATATAATGAATTTGTGCAAAAATATTTTGCTCCCTTAGATAGTCATATAACCCTTTTCTATCATCAACTTCAATTACAAATAAATGATATGCGTTATAAAATCCATCTGGCAAGTTTTGAAATTTTATTCTTTCTTTAAAAGCTTCTTTATAGTTGTTTGCTATTTCGTTTCTTATTATTACACCTTTTTTATTTTTTACAAGTTGTGTAATTCCTAGAGCCGATTGAATGTCTGTTAATCTATAATTAAAACCTAATTCTTGCATTTCATAAAACCATCCACCATGATTATCTACCATGTTTTCCTTTGTAATTCCATGAGATCTTAATGAGCTTAATTTTTTATATATAATTTCAGAATTTGTTGTTAACATACCTCCTTCCCCGCAAGCAATATGTTTTACTGGATGAAATGAAAAAACACCGATATCAGCGTATATTCCATTACCACACATTTGTTTTTTACCATTAGAATCTGTAAAATGGGCCCCTGGTGCATGACAAGCATCCTCAATCAACCATAAATCATGTTCATTTGCCAAATCTCTAAATTCTTCCATGTTAACTGGAAGTCCTGCAAAATTGACTGGAATAATTCCTTTAAAAAATCCTTTTGGTTTTGATTCAATTAATTTTTTTACGGAATTAATATCTAATAGGTAAGTATTTGGGTCAATATCGGCAAACCAAACCTCTGCGCCTACATAACGAATACAATTAGCTGAAGCAGCAAAAGTGATTGGGGTTGTAATTACTCTTTCTCCCTTTGATAAATTCAAGGCTAACACGGATAGATGTAATCCAGATGTAGCATTGTTAACTGATAAGGCATAGTTAGCTCCAACATATTCAGCAAATTTTAATTCAAACTCTCTAACCTTAGGACCTTGTGTAAGGAAATCAGATTGAAGAGTTGAAACAACTGCATCAATATCATCTTGATCTATATTTTGTCTTCCGTAGGGTATATTATTCATTATTTTTCAAAATTGGGATCAACAAATTCTTTAATTAGCCCTCTCAAACTATCAATGGTTTCCCACTGATCATTATCCCCTGAATTATAAGAAAAATCACTATTTACTTTTTGAGCATCAAAATGTTTAACAAACTCTTCTTTATCAAAAACTGTAACTTGTGGCAGAATGACATAGTATTTGCCTATATCATAAGTATTCATAGCATCAGAAACTGTAATCATCTCCTCATGTAATTTTTCACCGGGTCTAATTCCAACTTCCTCAATTTTACATTTAGGTCCAATTGCTTCAGCTACATCAGTGATCCTGTAAGATGGAATTTTAGGAACAAAAAGTTCACCACCCCATGAATTTTCAATCGCATCAAAAACCATTTGACAACCATCCTGTAAAGAAATATTAAATCTTGTCATATTTTTGTCTGTTATCGGTAACTTTCCCTTATTTCTATTTTTTAAGAAAAAAGGCATTACAGAACCATTAGATCCCATAACATTTCCATATCTAACTACTGAAAATTTAACATCTCTATTTCCTTTAATATTATTCGCAGCAATAAATAATTTATCAGAGGTGAGCTTTGTTGCGCCATATAAATTAATTGGAGCACATGCTTTATCTGTTGATAAGGCAACGACTGACTTAACCCCGCACTTAATGGAGGCAGAAATAACATTCTCTGCTCCTCCGACATTTGTTTTAATACATTCGGATGGGTTATACTCTGCTATGTGAACATGTTTCATGGCAGCAGCATGTATAACAACGTCAATTCCTTCAAAAGCACGATCTAACCTTTTACTGTCTCTAACATCCCCAATAAAATACCTCAATGAAGGATACTTTGATTCAGGAAATTGAAGGCCCATTTGAAAATGTTTCTGCTCATCTCTAGAGAAAATGACTAATCTTTTAACATTTGGATATCTTTCTAAAATCAATTTAGTAAACATTTTTCCAAATGAGCCAGTTCCACCTGTTATTAATATTGATTTGTTATTTAAGTCTAACATTTTATTTTCTATTTATTAGTTATACCACAAAAATCTATCAGAAATTGAGATTTATTTAATTTAGGTTTTTTAAACTCTTTGTGAGCAACCAAAAAGACAATAATATCTGAACTTTCAATAGCCTCCTCGTATTTTTTTATTTCAAATATTGAATGAGATTTTATATTTGGTTCAACAATATATAAATCTTCTTTATTGAATTTTTTAAAAAGTTTTTTCACAATAAATTCAGCGGGTGATTCTCTCAAATCGTCAATATCTGGTTTGAAAGCTAGACCCATAAGTGCAATTTTTGGAACCCTACCATATTTTGATTCAAATCTATTTTTTTCTAATTCAATTTTTTCAATGCACCAAACAGGTTTAAAATTATTGACCTCTCTAGAAGTTCTTATAATTTTAGATTCAGATGGATAATCCGAGACAATAAAATAAGGATCGACAGCTATGCAATGTCCACCAACACCACTTCCTGGCTGTAAAATATTTACTCTTGGATGTTTATTTGCTAAACCTATTAGTTCCCAAACGTTAATATTAGCCTTTTCACATATCATAGATAATTCATTTGCAAAAGCTATTTGTATATCTCTAGATGAATTCTCAACTAATTTACACATCTCAGCAGTCCTTGCATTGGTAGGGTGTAAATTCCCCAAAACATATTTTGAATAAAACTCAACTGCTTTTTGGGTTGAAATTTCATTAATACCACCAATAACTCTATCATTGTTGACTAGTTCATGCATTATATTTCCGGGTAAAACTCTTTCAGGACAATATGCTATATAAATTTTGTCTTCGAGTTGAGGTTTATGCTTAAATATTAAGTTTTTAATTTTTTCAGTAGTTCCAACAGGTGAAGTGGATTCAATAATAAACAAATCCCCTTCTTTTAAAAAAGGAATAACTGATTCTGTTGCTGTTTCAATAAATCTAATATCTGGTTCATGATTTTGTTTAAATGGTGTGGGAACAACAATTAAAAATACATCAGCAATTGTAGGTTTTAATGAAGCTCTCAAATTACCTTTGGAAACGGCATTAAAAACAATCTCATCAAGTGAAGGCTCAACAATGTGAATTTTTCCTTTATTAATGATATCTACAATATTTTTATCAATGTCAACTCCTAAAACTTTTGTCCCATTCTTCGCTAACAACGCTGATGTTGGTAAACCAATATATCCTAAACCAAGTGTTACAACTTCTGTCTTTATCATTTCAAATTTTTTATAAATTCTACAATTTTTTTTGAAGCTGTTCCATCACCATATGGATTGTGTAGTCTTGACATTTTTTCATACTTATTTTTATTATTAAGTAAATCTTGAGTTTTAGAAATTATTAATTTTTTGTTAGTCCCAACTAAAATAACGGTTCCTGCTTCAACTGCTTCAGGTCTTTCAGTAGTATCTCTAAGTACTATAACGGGTTTACCTAAGCTTGGTGCCTCTTCCTGGACACCCCCACTATCTGTTATAATTAATTTGGATCTATTCATAAGCCATATAAAATCCTTGTAATCTAAAGGTTCCAATAAGATAATATTATCAATGTTTGATAAAATATTATTTACAGGTTCTTGCACCATTGGATTAGGATGCACAGGATATATAATAATTTTATCTTTATTATTATCTGCTATTATTTTTAAAGCTTCACAAATTCTTATGAATCCTTTTCCATGGTTTTCCCTTCTGTGACCAGTAACCAAAATAACTTCTTTATCACTAATTCTTTTTGATATACTCTTAACAAAAGAACTTTTATTATCATTTACTTTTTTTACTGATTTTAATAATGCATCTATTACTGTATTACCCGTAATAAGAATAGATTCTTCAGAAATATTTTCTTTTATTAGGTTAGTTTTTGATTTTGGTGTGGGTGCAAAATGATAATCACATAACCTACTGGTAATTTGTCTATTTATCTCCTCTGGAAAAGGAGATTGCTTATTATTGGTTCTTAGGCCAGCTTCCACATGACATATCTTAGCTCCTGAGTAAAAGCTAGCAATCGATGCTGCCATAGTAGTCGTAGTATCACCGTGAACAAATACATATTCAGGACAAAAATCTTCCAAAACAGTCTTTAATGATTTGATAATTTCAGATGATAAAGTATAAAGATTTTGTCTAGATTTCATTAAGTTAAGATCGTAATCTGCTTTTATTTCGAAAAAATCTAGAACTTGATCTAAAATTTTTCTATGTTGAGCAGTTACACACAACTTGACTTTAAAAAACTGCTTATTCTCTTTAAACTTTTGTAGAACAGGAGCCATCTTAATTGCCTCGGGCCTTGTTCCAAAGATGAACAAAACTTTCTTTTTCATTAAAAAGATTTTAATAAATATTAGTTAAAAATTAACAGATCTTCCATGGTTAGATTCCCAATCCTTTTCAGGTCTTAAATCTAGGTTGGTTTTCCAACCACCAATTATTGTATTTATATTAATATCGTTATCCTTTGCAAAATGAATCAAAGCATTTACATCTTTGGGAAAACAAGTTCCTCCATATCCAAATTTACCATCGTGTCCGGGAACGTTCAGGTGACTATCACCAACTCTACCATCAGAGGCAAATCCATTCAATGCATCTTCCCAATTGCCTCCAATTTTATCGCATAATAATTTGAACTCGTTCATTATACTAACTTTAGTAGCAAAAAAAGTATTATTCATATATTTAATTAATTCAGCAGTTCTTGAATCTGTTTTTATAATATTTTTATTTTTAAATCTTCTTAAAAATAATTTTTCCGCCTTTTCAGTTAATTGTTTTTTTCCTCCCAAAATAATTCTAGATTGGGTTAACATATCAAGTTTTGCGGTTCTTTCAGTTAAAAACTCTGGTGAAAATATTATTTTTAAATCAGGATATATTTTAGATAAATTATCGGTAGTGCCTGGCAGGACAGTTGATTTAAGTATATATAAAGGACCTGAGTTACCATTATCCAAAGCTTTTTCAACAAATGAAATATCTTGAGAACCATCTCGATTCATAGGAGTCGGAACACAAACAAAAACAAAATCAGCATTATGGACTTCCTCTAAAGAGTCCTTTGATCTCATTATGTCGGTATCAAAAATATAGGTGTTTGCAACACTAGAAAAGGCAAAAGCCTGAGCTTCACCAACAAATCCATTACCCAAAATTCCAATTTTTTTATCTTTCATAATTTATATATAAGTTATATCTAAATATTCTTCAAAATATTTACACAGCTTCGCTAAAAGAATCACAAAGACTCTTTAATTATTTATTTTAAGAAAATATTTTATTAGCTACTAAAAACTAATAACTTATTTAACTTGAGTCTAGCAGTTGATGATGTAATTATAATAACTTTTTTATTCAAAAGTTTCTCTAATTTTTTTTCCAAATCAGAGATATACTCCAAATTTAAAATTTTTCCTACAATCATAATATCAATCTGATCTGATGGAACACCCTTAGCTAAGTCCCCTAATAAATATATTTCATCCACTGATCCAATCCTTTCAAGAACAGTTTGAACTAAATCCTCTATTCCTAAATATTTTTTTACGATATTTTGTAAATCATAAAATAAAGGATGGTTCTCATTTGCTCTATAAACAACTCTATTTTTAATAGTCTCCTTAGTTAAATAGTTTGCATTTGTTAGATTGTTTAACTCCTTTCTTACAGAGTTTGTGGATTCTGAAAATTCATCAGCTAATTGATTTAAATATCCAGTATTAGCTATATTTATAAAAAATTTAATTAATAGCTTTTGTCTAGTTTGTGACTTAAATATAGACTCAATCATAAAACAAGTAACAAAAGTACTAAAAAATAATATTGAAAACAATTTTAATTACTGGCTGTTGTGGTTTTATTGGTTCACATTTGAATGATTATTTCCTTGAAAAATCCTTTAAAGTTATTGGAATTGACAATTTATTAACTGGAAATTTAGATAATATTAAGCATCACAAGGAAAACAAAAATTTTCATTTTATCAAGCATGATGTCTGTCAACCTATTGAAATTAATGAAAAAATTGATTTTATTCTCCATTTTGCTTCTACTGCGAGTCCAGCTGATTATTTAAAATATCCTATCAAAACATTAAAAATCGGATCATTAGGTACTGAAAATATTTTGAAAATTGGACTGAAAAAAAATTCAGTAGTTTTAGTTGCGTCAACATCTGAAATTTATGGTGATCCTTTGGAACATCCTCAAAATGAAAAATATTTTGGTAATGTAAACCCCGTTGGGCCGAGGGGAGTTTATGATGAGGCTAAAAGGTATCTTGAAGCTATTACTACTGCATATAAAAATAAAAATAAATTAAAAATAAGAATAGTGAGAATTTTTAATACTTATGGTCCTAGAATGCGAATTAATGATGGAAGAGCAATTCCAAATTTTATTAATCAAGCGCTAAACAACCAAGATTTTACCATATATGGAGATGGGAGTCAAACTCGATCCTTCAGCTATATTGATGACACAGTAAAAGGTATAGCAGATTTATTAAAAACTGATTATCAGAATCCTGTCAATATTGGTAATCCTAATGAATATTCAATAAACGAACTTATTCACACTATAAAAAAACTTATTCCATCAAAAGGAAACATAGTATACAAAGAGCTTCCAGAAAATGACCCTAAAGTACGTAAACCTGATATTGAACTAGCAAAAAAAATTTTAAATTGGAAACCAACAGTAAAATTAGAAAAGGGTTTGACAAAAACAATTGATTATTATAAGAATATGAATAAATTTGATAAATGAAAAAATATCTAATTCTATTTTTTTTAATTATTAATTCATGTTCTTACCCCGAAATGTCTAGAAATGAATTGATTTATGAAAATGATTTTGAAGAAAAACTATTAAATAAAATTGATGGTGGTGGATTTATGGAATTTAACGATACAACTGTTTTAGGAAATTTTAATAATGATGGTTTTACTCTTTTTTTAGATGATATTGGTGCCCATGATTATGTTTTTGTTTCATTTGACCTATATATACATGGAAGTTGGGACGGGAATTTTAATGGTTTTCCTGAAAATGATAGACCAGACAAATGGACCATGGAATTTAATCCAGAAATGGATATCTTTAATGACCCTGCGTCTAATAGATTTACAACCACTTTTTCAAACAGTCCCTGTTGGCCAAATTATTGTCTTAGACAATCATACCCTGAATCATATCCATCATTAAATAACCCGACAACTGGTGCTTTCAAGGTTAATTTGCAACCTATTTGCACAAATAATTTTTTTGGTGGACCTTCATCACTATACCAAATCGAAAAAGGTTTCAAAAGTTCGGGTAATAACATAGTTTTAAGGTTCTTTGATGAACTTTATCAGCCAAATGCTATTGATAAAGATGGTATAATTCAAGATAAATGTGATGAAAGTTGGTCAATAGATAACATCAGAGTTAGAGTCATAAAGTATCAATGAAATTTTTAATATTACCTTTTTGTTTCATAATTTTTACAGTTAATTCTCAAAATATAAATGTTAACAATGATTACAATTATAGTTTTTTAAGGTATTCATCAATTATCGGAAGTCTCAATACAGATTTGTCCTTTAATATTAGGCCAGTAAAATTTAATAATGATCTAAGTGAATTATTGTCTTATAACTATAGAAATATTTATAGTAATGAAAAAAAATCTATTGAATTAAAATCTTTAGGGGTTGATTACTTTATAGAATATAATACACATCACCCATATAATAGAAATAATGGGACAATGATTCCAAACAGAGGTTATCAACACATAATTTCGCCTGGTTTTTATTTAAAAATAGGTCCTCTATCTATTCAATTTAAGCCAGAACATCATTACAGTGAAAACAAAGATTATGATGGTTTTTGGGAGGGTCATTATCCTGTAGTGTGGGCAGACAGATACAGGTTATGGAATGCTATCGATATGCCAGAAAGATTTGGAGAAAAAAGACACAATCAAACAACTTTTGGCCAATCTAGCATTAAATTTAATTGGAAAAATCTTTCTGTAGGTTTGTCAAATGAAAATATTTGGTGGGGGCCATCAATAAGAAATAGCATAATGATGAGTAATCACGCTCAAGGTTTTAAACACATTACAATCAATACTAACAGTCCAATAAAATCTTTTGTTGGAGATTTTGAATTTCAATTTGTGACAGGAAGACTAGAAAGTTCAACATACTTGCCTCCACGAACGGATTATGAATATGCAGGAAATAAGTTATATGTTCCAAAAATAGCACAAAACGGATGGTTTAATGATTGGCGTTATTTTCAAGGAATCGTTCTATCTTACTCACCTAAATGGATTGATGGACTTTCTTTAGGCTTTATTAAATGGACCCAAATGTATTCAGCCCTTTTAAGAGGAAAGTATTGGTGGATGCCAGGTAAGCCTACATACTTCCCTCTTTTCTCAAATTTATTTCGAAAAAATGACAAATTTGTTGATTATGAGTTACAAACAGATCAAGCTGCTGGTCTATTTTTTAAATGGCTTTTTGTTAAATCAAGATCGGAAATATATGCTGAATACCACTTTAACGATGCAAAACAAAACCTTAGAGACTTACTACTTGACACAGATCATTCTAGAGCGTCAACATTCGGAATACAAAAAGTATTTAAAATAAAGAAAGAAGATTTTTTATTCAATTGGGAATGGACTCAGATGGAACAAACTGCTAGCAGGATTATAAGAAATACAGCATCATGGTATGAACACGGTTTTGTATATCATGGCTTCACGAACAGAGGAGAAGTTCTCGGAAGTTCAATTGGACCAGGATCAAATTCTCATTACTTTTCTTTAAATCGGATAAAATCAAATGAAAAAATTGGGATTGGTTTTGAAATTATAGATCACGATAATGATTTCTATTACGAAGCTTTTGCAAGAGCTAAAGATTTTAGAAGATATTGGAAAGATTATAACCTCCATATTAATTTCAATAAGATTTTTAAAAGCTTCACACTATCTAGTAATTTAGTTTTCATTAGAAGCTTAAACTATCAGTGGGAGCATGATGATAGTCAAGACCCCTACTTTACACCTGGGAGAGATGTTAATAATCTTCATCTTAGCTTGAAATTCACATATTTTGGTAATTGGTAGTTTTTCTAAAAACATCGACGTATTGTTCAGTTATAAAATCCCAATTATATTTTTTTGGGAACTCATAATCTTGATTATTTTTTTTTAAAATATTATAATTTAATTCAAATTCATTAATACGATTACTAACTGATTTTATTTTTTTCTCAAAAAAAAGGGATTTCTTTTTGTTTAACATTTCTCTTGAAAATAATGTATCCAAAGCTAAAATTTCACAATTTAATCGTAAAGCATTAATCATAGTGGGGTTAGTCCCTCCAAATTCGTGACCATGAATATATGCATAGCAATTCATATATAAAGATGTTAAATCGAACTGGGATCTAATGTATCCTGTAAAAATAATTTTATCTGATTCATATGTTTTAGTTTTTTTTGCATAAGCATCTTTATAAGTAACATCACCTACAATAACAATTTTTTTTTGAGTTTTTGAATTTAGGAATCCATCTAAAATTAATTTAGAGTTATTATCTGGTATTAATCTACCAACCACTAAATAAAATTCATTGTTCTTCAAATTATATCTTTCTAGAATGTTATTTTTATATGATTTGGTCATTGTTGACCCATAAGCAATTACGTTCGAATCTCTAAAAAATTTCTTTTTATAAACTTTGTTCATTTCAAAAGAATCAGTAATAATTTTATCAAAAAATATTGTTGAAAGTTTCGATGAAATTTTGAAATATACTGAGCCTAAACCTTTCCATTTTGGTCTTAACCACTCTAAACCATCTACATTAATACAGGTTTTTTTTCTAAAAATTTTTGTAATAATACCAAACGGTCCGTTTGCTGAATTAACATAAAATCCAACATCAAATGATGAGAAACAAAAATGTATTGTGGAAAAAAAAGAATTAATAAATTGTGATAAGAATTTAGTTTCTATAGATGGTGTATAAACTAACTCCACACCATTAACTAATTTTGGCTTTTTTTCAAATAGTGAACTATGACAATATACTCTGACTCTATGTCCCTTTTTAACTAATCTTTCAGAAAGTTCTTTAACTAATGTCTCATATCCAGAATAAACATAAGGATAACCTCTAGAGCCTATGATTGCAATTTTTAATTTTTTATCCAATTGTATTTAATATTTTTCTTTTAAATTTTTCATGAGAAAAATTTTCACAAGCGTAATTAAAGGCTTCTTCAATATTTTTATTCTGTTGTTTTTTATTTTCCAAATAAGACAAAATCTTTTCAACAGATTTATCCATTAAATCATTTTCAATAATTAATCCATTTTTACCATCATCAAGAATTTCATAAGCCCCTCCCAGCCTGTTTGTAATTACTGGGGTTTCACATTTTATTGCTTCAAAAATAACTGTAGGAAGTGGGTCTGGTGATAACGGAGTATGGATAAAGAAATTAGATTTGTCTAAAATTGATATTACATCTTCTCTAAAGCCTAAAAATTTAATCTTATTATTTAAATGTATTTTTTTTATCTCAAGTTTTAATTCATTTAAATATTTTTGGTATTCGGGTAATGTATCCCCGACAATTTGTAAATAAATATTTTCATTTTTTTTACAAAGTATTTCAAATATTCTTATGAGAAGTGAATGGCCTTTATATGGAATTATCCTTGAAATGCTAGTAAATACTATTTTATGGTTATTAAGAATTTTAGATTTGGATTTTTTTATGTTGAAACCATTATGAATAATTTTTGTTTTAGATTTAGTTAATCCATTTTTTATCCAAAAATCATAAACTGATTTTGAAACACAAATGACTTCTCTAGAGAAAAAATTTACAAATGTTGTGATAAATCTTGTGTAAACAGGATTGCTATTAGGTATTTCGTGAATATGAAAAAATGATGGTATTCCAGCAAATTTAGCTGCAATTGATGGACTTATTAAAGTAGATGTGTTAGTGTAAACTAAATCAATTTGATTTCTTTTTAAAAATTTTTTAATGTACAAAAACGATTTTATTATAAAATAGAGGCGATTTATCAAACCGAAAAAAGTGAAGTATTTTTTTCTAAAAACACCAAGGTTTATAATTTTAAGATTAGTTTTTTTTATTATTTCATTATCATTTAAAGGGCCATTATTTGGTAATATCAGGTAAATATCAAATCCATTATTAATAAGAATATCTATTGTATTAATTAAAACTTTACTAGCTCCGTAGTGATCATTAGAGCTATGTGTAATCAGTATTTTTTTAATAGAGTTTTTCAAATCCTTTAATAAATTTTTTTTGATTAAATAAACCAGCTCTTTCAATACCTTTTGAAACAAGCGTTTCTACAATTGTTTTGTCTTTATAAATTAATTTCAATTTATTATAAAGATCATAATAATCTTGTTTTTTAAAGTAAGCTACAGAATCATCCCCAATCTCCTTAAATATTTTAATATCTGAGCATATTACAGGAATATGAGCTCTCATGGCCTCAATCAATGGAATTCCAAAACCCTCATCAATTGACGGAAACACATACGTAAAGGCATTATTGAAATAATAAATAGCTTGTTTTTTATTTATGTATCCAGGCATAATTACATATGACATTAAATTATATTTTGAAATATATCTTTTAATCTCTCTATATACCTCCTTGTTACCATTAAAATTTTTTGATCCTGCGAGTACCAATTTAAGATTTGAGTTGGTGTTATCTTTAAACAATTTAAATGCTTTTACAAGAGTCAATATATCTTTTCTCTTTTCAAATGTTCCAATGTGTAATATATAATCGTTTGATCTGTTTATTTTATCAGTATAAAATACTCTTTCAGAACTTTGATATATATAGCTAATTTTATTATTAAAAATATTTTTTAAACCATTTTTTGA
>MDSV01049021.1_pt1 | contig 42255 bp, 38 predicted proteins | sample 810851 | NCBI WGS metagenome assembly MDSV01 (sample SAMN05326640, study PRJNA326480) | marine metagenome | isolation source: seawater | place: Atlantic Ocean: North East | collected 2012
CACGTCGGTCGCCTCCGCCACCGAATCCACGACGGTCACCGCCACGTCGGTCGCCTCCGCCACCGTATCCACGTCGATCACCGCCACGTCGGTCGCCTCCGCCACCGTATCCACGTCGGTCGCCACCTCGTCGGTCGCCTCCGCCACCGTATCCACGACGGTCTCCACCTCGTCGGTCTTGTCCTCCTCCCCCGCGATGATCACGGGGTGCATCAGGCGTGTTGCCGCGTGGCTCACCGCACGAGTTGCACTCTGTGCGGAAGGAAAAATTCAGGTTGCTGCACTTTGAACAAACCCAGTCACCAGGCCGCTGTCCATCCCTTCCGTGTCCTTGGGAGCGGAAGTTGTCTCGACCGCCTCGGCGGTCATCGCGTCCTCGGCCGCGGTCGTTGGATTGGAAGCGGTCTCGCCCTCCACGTCGGTCGTCACGGCCACGGTCATCACGGGGCGCATCGGGCGTGTTGCCGCGTGGCTCACCACAGGTGTTGCACTCTGTGCGGAAGGAAAAATTCAGGTTGCTGCACTTCGAACAAATCCAGTCACCAGGCCGCTGTCCATCCCTTCCATGTCCTTGGGAACGGAAGTTGTCTCGACCGCCTCGGCGGTCGTCACGACCGCGCCCACGGTCGTTGGATTGGAAGCGGTCGCGGCCGCCACGGCGGTCGTCACGACCACGTCCACGGTCGTTGGATTGGAAGCGGTCCCGGCCACCACGGTCGTTTCCATAGCGGTTTTCGCTGCGGGCACGGATGCTGACTTTCACGCCGATGGTCTCTTCGACGGACCTGTTTCGGTCGAGATGGGCAAGGTGCACCAAGGGCTCTTCTGTGGTCCCGAGAACTCCATCCACTTTCCCGACGTATTGGCCGTCAGCGTCGACGAGGACACTGCCAAGGGCAGGGGAGGGTCCGGAGAAGGGCACCAACAGGCCGCCTTCGTGGCTTTGACGTTCTACGGTGCCGTCGAACATAACATCACTTCTGGTTCGACCCGGTTCCGTGGTCCCTTTCATGGTGCCGGTTGGCGAGGCCCATCAGAGCGACGGCTAAGGGCTGCACCAAGGAGGCAGAGAAGACCCATGCCTGCGCCGGGTCCCGGCACGCCTCGGCCTCCCTCTTCAGACGTGGTGGGCGTGCTCGATTCGGGCACCTCCTCTGTTTCGATGTCCACGTTGAAGGTGAGGGTGGTTGTTCCGCCTGAGGCATCCTCTGCGGTCACCGTGATGTCGTACTCTTCGACGCCTTGCTGTTCGCACGCAATGGTCCGAACGTCGGCTTCCCACGTCATTCCTTGCACTCGAACGTCGTAAGAGGAAGCGCCGCACAAACGCCAGGAGAGGGTGAGCGTCTCACCTTCGGGATCGTAGACCTCGCCCGCCACGATGATGCTCGTTCCAAGCGCGTTCATCGTGCCGTTTGATCCGTCCAGACCGCGCGTCAAGGTCAACGTAGGTGGCGTGTTTGGCAACTCGAGTCCGAGGTTGATTCGAGCATCGCTGGCCAACCATCCTCCTCCAGTCAGGCGGTATTCCCACACCAATCCTCCGGGTCGGAGCCCTTGGGTGCTGTGATCGAAAACGGCCGGGCCTGTGACGGTCATGGCGATGTTTCCTGTGGTGCGTTCGCCTTGGACCAAGTTTGCGGAAAGGGAGTAGCCCGTGGACGTTTCAGGGGTGACTTCGACCAAGACGTGCTGGTCATCGTTCAAGCTTGCATTCCATTCGAATGGAACCGCTCCGTACCATGTTCGGTTGTCTTCAGAGGTTTTCCCGTATCCGTCGACCGCCGCGCAAAGGACCTCTCCCTCTCGGTCAGGACCCCGGTGGAGGATTGGAGCCGTGCCGATTTCATGCGTGATGTTCCAACCGTTTGTTCCAATGCACTCGAGGTGCCAACCGTGCTGGTCAGTGGCCCAAAGGGCCACTTCACTGGCGCTGATTTCGACCGTTTCCGCGTTGGGAGGCATCGCGATTCGGGTCCCGTTTGTCGGAGCAGCTTCCATCCACTCGGGAGGATTGTTGATGGTCAAATCCTCTGTCGTGAAATCGAGGAAAAGTTCTCGCTCCATGGGATAGGAAGATTCAGGATAATCCAGTTCCAGTTCGACCATCAGGTTGCCGTTTTCTGTGCGGTTCATCACGGGAGCCGGCACCTCGGTGTTGGCCACACCGTCGTCGAGCACCGCCCACGCCCCCAAGGTAAGCCCTGGCACTGGGGGGAAGGTCAACACCATGCCCGCCCGGGTCATGTTGGTGGTCACGATGGAGAGGCTGAAGGCCTCGTCTGCAGGATTTTCGATGGCATCAAAACCGACGTTCTTTGATTGCCCGTCCTCGACCAGCAGATCGATTTCGGTGGCTTGTGTTGCGCTCACGGGGACCTCGCGGCAGTTGGTCGTGGTGCCGAAGGTCGCGCATTGTCGGTACTGTGGATGGTCTTCAGGGACCAAGTTTCGTTCGTCAAGGGCGAGGCCGTCCTCGATGAATTTCACGACATTTGGTGCGTCGCTGCGGTCGCGAACGCCGTTTCCGTCATGGAACGCCATGCGTGTGTCCATGTCAGAAATGCACGCAGGTCCTACGGAGCGAACCGCTTCACGCTCGTCGGTGGAAATCCAGGAATCGTTTCCACCAGGAATCCCGTCGAAAAGGCCGTCGAGGTCGGTCCTGACGGCCGACGCTCGCGCGTCGACGGCGTATGCCGTGGCGGTGATGGCCGCCCCAGACCATGCTCCGTCGATGTGAACGTTGAAGTCCGCTCGGTCGTAACTGATCAAGTCCTCGAAGGTCATCCCCGAGCAGTTTACGTCATCGAGTTGGCGGCCTTCTGCGGTCATGACCTCAGACGGTTCGCCAAAGGTGTCGGACGGGTCAGACATCGGCACGACGCAGAGGAGGAGCAGCGACAGGAGGACCCAAGCCGTGAAACGGGTGGTCATGCTTCATGCTGGACCCCGTTGGGCTTCAATCCTCGCCAACCTCCTCACGGGACAAGGCCTTCCATGCGACGTCGGAACCACCACAGCGGCACAACGGTCCACGCCAGGGCTGCAAAAATCACCGGGCCGGCTCCCAGTCCCCTGTCCACCTCTTCCAAGCGGAGTTCGAGCAAATGGTGATACACGCCGTTCGGGGAGAGCAAATCCACCACGGCTTCGAATTGTACCCACTGAGGATTTGCGGTTGAACCCACCTCGATGCCTGCAAGCCCTGCAAGTACGCTTGTGACCAGGAGCCAAAGCATCGTGAACAGGAACCAGACGCCGACGCCAAAGGCAATGGCAGTGCCTTGGTCTCGGGCGTAGGACGATGCCAGCAAAGCGATGGTGGTGTACCAGGTGACCACGAGCACCGTCGAGCCAAGGAACACGACGGAATCGCCAAACGAAGCCCACGCGCCGGTGCGGATTCGAATGATGACGATGGCCACCATGGCCAAGATCAGCACCGGTAAAGTCGTGACCATGAGATGGCTTGCTGCGATCACCGAGGCTTGACCGCGCCGGCCCATGCCACGGCCAAGGTGGACTTCAAGCACGCCGGAGGCACGGTCACGGCTGACCCCGTCCCAGGCGTACAACACCGCTGCCAGCGTCGCGGTGAGGAGCACGAACAGGCTGGACACAAACAACATCTGCATCGGGGTGTCGAGCGGAATCTCGGCGGGAAGGGTGGTGTTTGGGTCCGAAAGCCCCCACGCTGCGCCTGGAATGGCCAGAAGGAGCAATGGGAGAGCCACCACGGTCCTGGTCGACATCCACTGGCGTGCAGCACGACGCCCCGTGAGCCACGCCAAGCGTGCGTTGGGGGTCATTCTTCCTCACCTCCCGTGGCGCGGTCGAGCAGGTCTGCGAGGTTCACCTTGCGGCGTCCGTGTTCAATCACCACGTGCCCTTCGAGGGCGGCCATCAGGGCCGACGTCATTCGCGGCCCACGGATGCACCAACGGCCTTGGCCAAGGTCCTCGATTTCCGCCTCCACGTTTGGCCGATCACCCTCGACCACGGTTTCCCACGGTCGCTCAAGGTCAAGATCGTCGGCCAGGCTGTCCGCTGGGCCTTCAGCGATGAGCCGTCCGCGATCCAGCAGCATCAACCGGTCGACGACGCCTTCCAACTGATCCAGGTAATGGGAGGAGATGACCACGCTTACGCCACGTTGCGCCAAACGGGTCAGCACCCGCGTGAGGCTTCGCGCTGCGGCAGGGTCCAAGCCGTTGTACGGCTCGTCGAGGAGCAAGACGTCGGGACTGCCAAGCATGGCAGAAGCCAAGGTGAGGCGTTGCCGCATTCCTTGGCTTAGGGTGTCCATCGGGAGGTGCATTTGCTCTTGCAAACCCACCAAACGGATGGCTCCCTCGACCAGGTCCAACCGGCCTCCATCCATCACCGCGAGTTCTTGGAGCATGGCAAGCGGCGTCCGCTTTCCTTGCCAGCGGACTTGTTCGGGCATGTGGCCGACCATTTTGCGAAGGGCATGCCCTGACTGGGGTGTTCCTTTCCGGTCAAGGACCTGTCCTTCTTGGACGGTGAGGATGCCGGCCATGACCCGAAGCAGGGTGGACTTCCCTGCCCCATTGCGCCCCACGAGGCCGACCAGTTCTCCTTCGGCCAGGCTGAGGTCCATGGCATGAATTCCGGGGCCAAGTTTTCGCCGGAAGCGGCGTTGAGGGTCCGGCACAAGGTGGCGAAAGGTGACGCCTTCGAGTTGAAGCGTCACCTGCATGGACCGTCCTCATGCCTGCCATGAGGGCCGCAGGCTTGAACGTTGGTGGGGCCCACCAGATGTCGAAGGTCATGCTTGCTTGGCTCCCGACGGTGGTGATGCTGGCCGCAGTGGCCGGGGCGGACCTGCTGGTCACGTGGCGAGCGTTAAGGACAGAATCTGATGATTCAAGCATGGGTTTGTGGCGTTTCGATGGTGATCGGCGTGCACGCTTGCTCCTTCTTCTTCTCCTTCTCCTCGCCTGGTGGCTGCTTCCCGGTGGTTGGCTGCTTCTTGGGGTGTTGGTGTTCGCCCTTTCTTGGCTGAGCCCCGCAGGACGCGCTGCGTGGCGAGATGAACGCCTCCCGCGTTGGGCGATGGTGGGTTCCGTCTTGCTCGGGCTTCTCATGATCGGCTTGCTTCCGCCCTCTGCACCGACGGCCGTGACGGGCTTTGGTGAACCCATTGAAGCGATGGAAGACCGAGGTTTTCCATGGCCCCACATCGATGAGCGCCACCACCTGCTGACCGGGGACCGAGATGGCGTCGATGTCGCCGTGGTGACGGTATCCACCATGCGTGTTCCTTGGCAGGGTGCTGATGCAGGGTTGTCTGGAGGCGTCTTGGTGCTTGGCGACCTCCTCAACATGGCCGAGCGGGAAATGCGCGATGCAGTGTTGTTGTTGACCGATTCAGCACCTCTCCCAGTGCCGGTGGACGAAGACACCCTCGGGCTCGAACCCATCGACGGTGAGGCGTCGACGAACATCTACCGCTTGGACGGTGAAATGACGCGACTCGCGTTTCGGCGATGGGACGTCACGTCAGATTTGACCGCCACTGGAGACGGTGTGAAGGTGGGCGAAGTCGTCTTGATCGCAGCGCCTGCAACCACGTCTGGATGTTTGGAACTGCTGACCGTGGTCCGTCCGATCGGACACCCTCTCTTGGACTCGGACCCGATGGCAGAAGAGGAAGTCGAGGCCTGGTGGGCTGCACGGGCCGTCTAAGGCCCTGCTCGGATTTCACTCAGCAGCGATGTGCATGGCGCCATCGGCGTAGGACACTTGGATGCGCTGAGGAAGTTTCCGCGTCAGGTTGGCCACGGCTTCGAGGATGGCTTCTTCATCGACTTTGAAGGCCTTCGCGGCCTTCTTGGTGCTCCACGGCACGGTCTCGAAATCGCTCTCCACGAGCCATGCGTGCAGGCGCTCCTCGAGTTCGGTCAGGTCGGCCATGTCCTTTGGACAAGGCCGGGGCACATGAGGGATTCGCCCTCAGAGGCTGACCATGCGACGGCAGCATTCCTCTGGTGTGATGGCGCCATCGAGCAAATCGTTCAGGGCCGCAACAAAGGGAAGGGACATGCCCATGTCCTCCGAACGTTGCTTGAACATCCGCGCGGCACGCACGCCTTCCGCGACCATGTGCATCTCCTCAAGGGCCTCTTCCAAGGAGCGTCCTTTGCCCAATTTTTCGCCCATCGTGCGGTTCCTTCCGTGAGGCGAGGTTGCCGTCACGTACAGGTCGCCCAGGCCAGCGGGGCCAAAGGCCACGTCTGCACGTGCGCCGAATTCGGGCAACACAAGGCAGCCTTCCTTGAATCCGGCCGAGAAAATGGCCGCTTTGAGGTTGTCACCGCCGATCGTTCCGACCTGCTTGAGGCCGTCAACAAGGCCGCAAGCCAACGCGACGACGTTCTTGAACGCCCCCCACAGTTCTGCTCCTGCGGGGTCGCTGGCAGGATGAAGCACGAAGGTCGGTGTGCTGAGGGTTTGCGCCAGCCGGGTGGCGATCGACAAGTCGGAGCTGGCGACCAGCGCCGTGGTCATGACGCCGTCTGCGGCTTCGGGAGCAATGGTCGGCCCGGTGAGCACGGCGAGGGCGTTGTGCATCTCGTTGGATTCCAGCATGGATTCGATGGCTTCGGAGATGAGTCGCTTGCCAGGCGCGAGGCCTTTGGCGAGGTCCAGCAGGACATGGCTGGGGCGAAGGTGAGGCAGCAACGACTCGACGACGCCGAGGATGTGAGCCGATGGAACGGCCAACACGACGATCTCCGCGTCGTCGATGGCATCCTCGATACGCATGGTCACTTCGAGGCCTTTCAGCGAGCGCTCTGGGAGGTATTTGTCGTTGACGTCGCGGTTCATGATGGAGGCGTACACCTCTTCTTCGATGGTCCAGCCGTTGACGGTATGGCCGTCCTCAAGCCAGATTCGAGCGATGGCGGTCCCCCAGTTCCCAAGCCCAAGAACCGCGATGTTCGCCATGATGACCGGTTGAACGGCTCCCGCCGGCGTCTTAAGCCGAACCCCCGAATTCGTTGCGGAAAGGGGCAGTTGAGGCCTGCTCAGAACAGGTCGTCGTCGTCCTCGTCAAAGTCGAAAACGTCGTCGTCGCTCTTTTTCTCTTCTTTCTTGGCGGCCTTGCTCTTGCCCTTCTTCTTCGCAGGCTTCGCCTTTGGCTCTGGCTCAACGGGGGCTTCTGCTTCGGCCTTGGCTTCAGGAGGCGCTTCTGCTTCGGCCTTGGCTTCAGGAGGCGCTTCTGATTCTGCTTTGGCTTCAGGCGTCGGCTCGGCCGCAGCTTTTTCCTCTGCAGCGGCTGCTTGTCCAGTTCGTAGCGCGGCTTGTTCTGCTTCTCGAGCCTTCAGGTCCTCGATGCTCGCCCCGGTTTGGAGGGCAAGGGCCCTGCGGCGGTCTTCTCGGGCCTTGCGCTCGATTTGCTTGTGACGTGACTTTTCGATGCTCTGGAGCATGTACATCGCGTCGTGTTCGAGAAGCGGCGAGTCGGAAATGAGTGTGATGTCGAGCCAACCGCCGTCTTCGACGATGAATTCGGCAAGAGGCTCGAAGTTGAGGTCAGATTTCTTGATCTGGGTGTAGAACTGAGCGTTTCCACCGCGGTGCTCGACGCCGGAGAAGTGGCAGTAGAATTCCTTGGTGCCGATGGTCTCTCGGACCTGATCGAACAATTCGCCGTAGTCCTCCGAGGTTCGCATGCTGCCGTGGCCGCGAGCGTGGATGTGCGCCATGTTCAGCACAGGAATGGTGCCTTCAACGTGGTTGACGACTTCGAGCACTTCTTCCAGGCTTCCCCACAATTCTTGGCGACCGGAGGTTTCGATGCCGACTTTGGACGGTGTTCCGTTCTTGATCCAAGGGAAGACTGGAAACTCGTCATCGTCGTCGTGCCAGATGGTTTCCAGTCGATCGACGACGCTGGAGAAAATGTTGGCCACGGTTTCGTTGGCTTCTCGACCACGTCCGGTTTGGCCGTAATGGCCGGTGTGGAGGGTGACGTGGCGGGCGTTGATGGTGCGTGCTGCTTGGAGCGTGGCTTCGATCTTCGCCAAAGATCGTCCCAGTTCCACGCGGCCTCCAAGGAGTTCGCTGTAGTACGGCCCGTGAATGTTCATTTCGAACCCGGTTTTTTCAGCGAGCACACCGGCTTGCCAATACTGGTCAAAATGCTGCGGTTGAATCATGCGAACGGTTTGGGCCTCCATCGTTTCCAGGCCAAGGGCGATGATGTCGTCCATGCCTTCAACGATCGTACGACCTTTGCACGAAAGAGGAACGCCAGCGGGTCCGAACTTTACCGGCATAGCACTCCCCCCATCGCCGCCGAAATGGTCCCCCATGAAGAACCCTTTCCGGTAAAAGCGTCCCCAAATCTGGCAGAAAGGTTCCGATACGACCCTTCTTGAAGGGGAGGCCAAGCCTGAGAACATGACCACTGGCCTACAGGCAGCGCTCGATGCATTCGGCCGAGGTGAACCTGTTTGCGTTTTTGACGCGGAAAACCGCGAAGGCGAGACAGACTTGCTCTTTCCAGCTCTGAACGCGGACCCCGCTTCGATGCGCCGACTCCGCCAAGAATGCGGCGGTCTGCTCTTCTTGGCCATCGGTCACGACGTGGGTGAAGCCTTCGGATTGCCCTATTTGCAAGACCTCCACGCCGACGCTGCATTGATGCAGGAACACCCCGTGTTGCACGCCCTCCGCACCAATGATTTGCAATACGATGCGCGCTCGGCCTTCACGCTCTCGATCAACCACCGCGACACCTTCACTGGCATCACCGACCGGGACCGGTCGCTCACCACACGCCGTTTTGCTGAACTGACCCATCAGGTCCTCTCAGAAGGGACCGGTCAATCAGAAGCCATCGCGATGCTGGGAAAGGAGTTCAGGACGCCAGGACACATTCCCGTCTGCCGCGAAGCAGAACATGGCCTGAAGCGCCGGCAGGGCCACACCGAATTGGCGGTAGGTCTTGCTCGCGCAGCGGGCGCCGTTCCCGTGGTCATCGGTGCGGAGATGCTTGAACCGGATGGCGACGCGGCCCTGAAAGTGGCCGATGCTGAAGCATGGGCAGAGCGTCACAAGATTCCATTCGTCCACGGGGCGGAGCTCCTCATCCACCTCGGTCTTGAGCCGAAGGCGTGAAGGGCCCAAGGCAGGAGGGAGAGACGTGAGCGGAAAGCGGGTGATGGCCGTGGGCGTCTTTGACCTCCTTCACGCCGGGCACCTTCACTACTTGGAACAAGCCAAAGCCCTGGGTGACCATTTGACCGTGGTCGTCGCGCATGACGACACCGTACGTGCCAGGAAACACGACCCCGTCACGCCCATGACGCTTCGACGCCGGTTGGTGGAAGGCCTCAAACCCGTGGACGAAGCGGTGGTTGGAAATCCTCCAGATGTCCCCATTTTCGACATTCTCCCCACGGTTCGTCCAGACGTGATTGCGCTTGGCTACGATCAGGAGCATGCAGAACGTTCCATCCGGACACGCCTCGATGCCCTTGGGCACCAAGGCATCGCCGTGACCCGCGTGGAGGGCTTGTCTGGCGATCTTGACGGTACGCGCAAAATCATTGCACGCATCCTTGAACGAGGTGCAGCCTGATGTTCACCGGTCTTGTTGAAGGGCGCGGTCGCGTCCAATCCTTCGAACCCATGGACGGGTGGTGGAGGCTCGTGGTCAAGGTTCCGAACACCGAGGGCCTCGAACTGGGCGCGAGCGTGGCCATCGATGGCGCATGCCTCACCGCCGTGGCCGTTCACGGTGACGAAGTCTCCTTTGACGTGATTTCCGAAACCATGCAACGCAGCACAATCGGGGACCGAAAGGTTGGCGACGAAGTGAACGTCGAGCGAGCGCTTCGCTTCGGTGACGAAGTCGGGGGTCACTTGGTTTCAGGCCACGTGTTCGATACAGGTCGCATTGAAACCGTGACGAAGACCGGTGAAACGTGCGACATTCATGTGGCCGCCTCCGCTGAAACCATGCGCTACATCTTCGAGAAAGGGTACATCGCCATCTCCGGCATTTCCTTGACGGTGGGCCTGTGTGAGGGCGAGGGATTCTTCCTTCACTTGATTCCTGAAACACTTGCACGCACCACGCTTGGTTCTGCGAAACCGGGGGACAGGGTGAACTTGGAAGTGGATCCCATCACGGTCGCAGCGGTCGAGACCGTGGAACGAATCAAAGCGCAGGAGGCGTTGGCATAGGATACAACATCGGTGTGGTTTGCGGGTCGTTTCACAAGGACGAGGTCGAGCACATGCTTGCTGTGGTTCGTGCCCGCGCGACCGAACTGCAAGCACCGGTGACGCTGCAGGACCCGACGTGGGTTCCTGGAGCCTTTGAAGTCCCCTTGGCCACCAAGCGTTTGCTTGGACGTGGATGCGATGCGGTCGTCACCCTGGGCATCATCGAACGCGGTCAAACCATGCACGGTCAAGCGATGGGTCAAGCGGTGCTCTCCGCCCTCATCGATCTCCAACTCGAATACGGCCGTCCCGTCGGTTTGGGCATCATTGGCCCGGGTGCAGAACCCGAACACATCGCCCCCCGCCTCGAACCTCATGCAAGGGCAGCCATCGAAGCCGTCGTCCATATGTTGTCCTGAGGCTTCACGTCTCTGGCGCGAACCTTGAAGGACAGGGCGCCCTTGCTAGGCGCATGGTCGAGTCAGCAGACGTGCATGAGATTATCATCATCGGTTCAGGCCCCGCTGGATACACCGCAGGCCTGTACGCTGCGCGTGCCATGCTGAAGCCGTTGATGTTCGCCGGATACATGTCTGGTGGGCAATTGATGTTGACTTCAGACATCGAAAATTTCCCCGGTTACCCAAAGGGCATCGGGGGCCCAGAAATGATGATGGAACTGCGCGAGCAAGCCGAGCGCTTTGGACTCCAAGTGCATGACAAGAACGTGGAATCCGTGGATTTGAGTTCCCGGCCCTTTGCGGTGACGGTCGAAGGAGAAACCTTCCACGCCAACGCCGTCATCGTGTGCACGGGAGCCGAGTCGATTTGGCTTGGCGCTGAAGGCGAAGAAGCCCAGAAGGGTCGCGGCATCAGCACCTGCGCCACCTGCGACGGGGCCTTCTTCCGCGAAGAAGAGGTCATCGTCATCGGCGGCGGGGACTCTGCGATGGAGGAAGCCACGTTCCTCACACGCTTCGCGTCCAAGGTGACCCTCATCCACAGGAGGGACGTTTTCCGAGCCTCGCAGGTCATGTACGACCGTGCTGCAGCCCACCCGAAAATCGAGATCAAGACCTTCCGACAGGTCACCCGATGGCTCTCAGACGACAAAGGTCTCAGCGGAGCAGTGCTGGTGGATCCCCGTGATGGAAGCGAGGAAGAAATCGCTTGCACCGGTGCGTTCATCGCCATCGGGCACAAGCCCATCACGTCCTTCCTCGACGGTCAGGTCGAGACCGACGAGGAAGGGTACATCCTCCACAGCGAACATACGATGACCAACGTACCAGGCGTCTTCGCCGCAGGCGATGTCGTTGACACGCGTTACCGTCAAGCCATCACGGCAGCTGGTATGGGCTGCCAAGCCGCCATTGACGCGGAACGTTGGCTTGAGGCTCAGCATGACTGAACACGCCATTCGGCCTTCTCGTGGCGTGGACGCTGTGCGCCATGCACGGCATCTTCGGCTTGAGGGAATTGGCGAGGAAGGGCAGGCCAAATTGGTCGCTTCGTCCGTGGTCGTTGTTGGAGCAGGAGGCCTTGGGTCGCCCGTGCTCTTGTACCTCGCTGCTGCCGGAGTGGGTCGTTTGACCGTCATAGACGATGACGTGGTCAATCTTTCCAATCTCCAACGTCAGGTCATTTACAGAACCGAGGACGTCGGGCGGGCGAAGGCAGAAGTTGCACGTGAGCGCCTCTTGGAGTTGGACCCTGGACTTGCGGTTGAATGCCATGTCGAACGGCTCAATCCACACAACGCCTTGGCCTTGCTTGCCGGACACGATCTTGTGATCGACGGAACCGATCTTATCCCAGCCCGGTACCTCATCGACGATGCGTGTGCCCTCCTTGGTCTGCCTTGGATTCACGCCTCTGTGCACCGTTTCGAGGGGCGGTTGGCGTTGTTTGAACCCGAACAAGGCGCATCGTACAGGGACCTCCATCCCGACCCTCCACCACCTGGATCGGTTCAGGCGTGCGACGAAGTCGGCGTCCTTGGAGCCGTGCCGGGCGTGCTTGGCACCATGCAAGCCGCCCTTGCGGTGGAAGTGCTGCTTGGGCGCGGCGACGCGGCGAAAGGGCGGCTGACGTTGGTTGATGTCCAAGGTTTGGAGACGCGCCACCTCCGATTCCAACGGCTTCAAGACCGTGAAACGCCGTCGGATTTGGGCGATGCACAACGGCTTTGGGAGGCAGACCCAGCATGCCACGTCGGTCGCCACGTTGAAGGGTCGGATGCTTCCGTTGGCGGGCAGATGTTCCACCAAATTTCATCCCCGGAATTTTTGCAACGGCGTGCGGCCGGCTGGGCCCCCTTCGTTTTGGACGTCCGCTCCCCCGAAGAATGCGCCCAGATGGCAGCCCACAGTTGTGGGCTTAGTGTGCCGCATACCCAGGTTCTCGAGGTGATGTCAGATTTGCCGCACGAAGGGGACATCCTGATTCATTGCAAGTCAGGCATGCGCTCGATGATGGCGGCCATGTTGCTCATGGAAGCCGGCGTGGACGGCTCCCGGTTGTACAACCTTCAAGACGGCATCCTCGGATGGTATGCCAACGCACCCGAGGACATCCGCGTAGGATGAGATGCCACGGATGCCCCTTCCACCCCTCTGGGGATGGAAGAGGTTGAAGGCCGTCACCGTTCGCTGTTCCCTTGGGGAAGGCCATGGCACACGTCATCGTCGCCGACGGCAACGAAGGGCGCCGATCCTTGTTGGCCAACACGCTCGAGCGAGAAGGCTTCCAAGTCACTCGGGTAAGCACGCTTCGCCAAACCGTAGGGACGACGGTGGCGACCACGCCGGAAGTGTTGCTCCTCGAGGAATCGTGGTCTGCTGGCAGCTCCTTGGACGCGGCGCAATCAATCGCGTCAAATCCGGCGGTCGGTTCACGCACGCGAATCGTGCTCTTGTCCCGCGACACGTCGCCGGATGCGCTGATGGGCGCTGCGCGGGCAGGCGTCGCCGAAGTCCTTGGCAAGCCCATCGACATGAATCGACTGATCGCGCAGGTCAGGGCACACGCCGAGAAGCGGACCGTTGCACCACCAGCCAACGTACCGATGCAGGGGCTTGGGGGCAGTGGGATGAGCACGGGCTTTGCTGCACCCCTTCCCGCCATGGACGACGGGTCATGGGCCATGCCTGTGCTCCGAGGTTTGCTCGGCTCCGACCGGTTGAACGCCGATTTGCTGCGAGAGGTGATGCCAGACGCAGCCGGTTTGGATGAGGATCCCGAAGGACTGGTTGAATTGGTTCGGAAGACCATGGCGCGACTGGTGGAAGCGAACGAGGAATCGGTGGAATCAACGTCGGTTTCGGCCCCGGCCAAGGCGGCAGCAGGCCCCTCGATCGACGATCTGACGAAATCCGTCACCCTTGGCTCGGGTGAGGCTCCGAGCAAGGACGGAAGAGGCGGTACAACCCTGGACACCGGTGGCATGCAAGATGCCCTGCAACGGCAAGCCGACCAACTCGCAAAAGAAGTCGAGGACGCCATGGATTCGGTGCTTGACGAAGCGCCTCCGAACGTGATTGAGGCCGCGAAAGAGGGCGTTCGTGACGTGGACAAGGAGACCCTCGCCTACGTCCGATTGTGTGTCGAAGACATTCGAGATTTGCTTTGGGACCTTGGCCGCCCCGGTGCCGTGTCGGACCTGACCCTGATGACGCGTCTTGAGGACGCCACAGGTTTCGCTGAAGAAGTCCTGAAAATCTGGCCGTCTGAAGAGGACGCTTAGTCCACAGAGAGGTTTGAAGCCCGGCGCTCCTTGGCCAAGCCGGTGAGCGCATGGCCCAAGGCGACCTTCCACGCATTCACGGGAGCGGTTGGAAGCCCAGTGGCCCGCTTTCCTTCGTTGCGCCGTTGCTCGCTGACGCCGCCCGTGCAGAACTTTTGAGGTTCATGGCCGAACGGCATCAAGGTCTTCTCCCGCTTGCTGCTGACGCATGGGCTTCGAGCGTGGACGGCATTGAGGTCTTCGACGGCGCGTCTTGGCACACCTTCAGTGAATCCTTCCTGGAGGCGTTTGCCCTCCGCGCGGCAGGCCAAGCGGAACCGCTTGAGGGCGTCGATGCTGCCGAGGAAATCATCCCCCGGAGGAACGCAGATTTGCACCTTGGACGGCGTTTGACCCGTGTGCTCATCGATGTGCGCCTGACCTTGCGCCGTTTGGCGCACTACATGGCCGTCACCATGGGTCATCGGTTGGAATGGCAGCGCATGATGACGCGGACCCGGGCCCTCGATGAAGCCCTGAAGGTGCTCTATACAGAAGGGCGCGAAGCCCCCGACGGCACTCGGTTTGGAGGCAAAGGGTTCCGATCGACGTGGCAAGAAGCCATCGTGGCTGCAGCAACGCCGCTCGTCAGGCAGCAGGAGGCGCCTTTGGATGCACGTCCAGGTGCAGGTTACGACGGTGACCTCGTCGCTCCGATGATTCGGGACGTCGGACTGGCGCTCGCGATGGGCGATACACCCCTTGGCGTCATGGCCGCGAACTTTGGCAAGGCCGGGTCGATCATGAACGGCGGCCAGGACAACGCTGGAGGTCGCGACCTCCACATCGGCGCATGGCACGTGGGCGTGCTGCCTCCGACCGCCCCCCTCCCCATTGCAGCGTGCACAATGACGGGGTTGGCCTTCGCCGCGGTTCGGCAAGGGCTGGACCGTTTCCATGTCGCCTGCATTGGCGAAGGAGCCTCGTCATCCGGTGAGTTCTGGGAGGCGATGAACCTCGCCGGCGCGCGTGAGCTTCCAATCACCTACATCCTGCAAAACAATCAGATTGCCCTCGACACTCCTCCTGCACACCAATCGGGTGTTGAACTGTGGGCCGACAAAGCGGTCGCCATGGGCTTCCCAGGTTGGACCATCGACGGTTCAGACCCTGCGGCGATTCACGCAAGTGTGGCCGTTGCACGTGAATTCGGTCTTGGAGGCGGTGGACCGACCTTGATTCACATCGAGACGATGCGAGGGTGCGGCCACGCCCATCACCATGACGACCTCTACCTTGGCGCGCCCTCGGGCGCAACCCAGGGTTACGTCGACGACGCGCTTATCGAATACTGGGAAGCGAAAGACCCGGTGCCAACCCATCGCGCACTCTTGATCGACCTCGGCGTGGATCTCGAGGACCTCGAGACCATGGAGCAAGAGGAATTGGAAGGTGCCGAAGAAGCGATCAACGCCTTGGACGCCATGCCTTGGCCTCACCCCTCGACGGTCACCAAAGGCATCACCAGCCTTCACGACGCCGAAACTCAGGCCCAACACCTCGAACGCTTGAACGGCGGGGACCTCATGCGTGCGCCTCCTGATGGTCCGCTGCAGCCTGCGGAATTGGCGTGGACCTATGCCGACGAAGGAGGCTGGACCTATGCCCGGGCCATTCAGCAAGCGATGGCTGACGTGGCCGAACGTGAGGGTGACAACACCGTCTTCATCGGCGAGGACATGGAGGTCGCCGGTGCCTTTGGCCTGAACATGGGCCTTCGAAATGCAGGTCATCAAGACCTCCTGGTGGACATGCCCTTGTGCGAGGCGGCCATCATCCACACCGCGGTCGGTGCCGCCTTGTCTGGCATGCGGCCGATGGCCGAGATTCAGTTTGGCGGCTTTGCAGCATTGGCGCACAATGCATTGGTCAACAACGCCGCCATGCTGCGTTGGCGCTGGGGCGCCGAATGCCCCATGACCGTTCGCATCCCTCTCGGGGCGCGAACCCGCAGCGGACCGTATCACGCCAACATGATCGAGAGCTGGTATGCAAACGATCCCGGCCTTGTTGTGTTGGCTCCCGGGTCCCCTCAGCAAGCCTACGACATGATCGTTGAAGCATCGGCCCTTCCTGACCCGGTTCTCATCCTCGAACACATCGGGCTCTATGGCCTGCGTGGTGGAAGAACGGGATGGGGCGCCAACATCAATCAGCACGTGGACACCGGACCTGTGAATGCAGCCGTGGCCGCAGGCGAGCGGTACATGATCGGCAAAAGCCGGGTCATCCGCGGAGGCCGTGACGTGACCTTGGTGACGTGGGGGGCCATGGTGCACCTTGCCCTCGAGGCGGCGGCCACGTTGGCCACGGAAGGCGTGGAAGTGGAAGTGATCGACGTCGGGACGCTGATGCCGTTCGATGCCCAGCCTTGCGTCGATTCTGTGCTTCGCACCGGTCGATTGGTGGTCCTTCATGAGGCGCAGTGGTCCGGGGGCCTCGGCCATACCGTCCAGAGCCGAATCATGGAATCGGCCTTCTATGCACTTGAAGCCGCGCCGGTGGTCATCGGAGCCCTGGACACGCCCGTGCCGTTCTCTCCTCCGTTGGAAAACCACACCATCCCTGCGGTTGCCCACGTGGAAACCGTCCTCCGAACCTTGACACAAGATTAGCCCTGAGCATCCTGAAGGATGATGAAGGGGTGATGCTTAGGTCGTTCTATGGCGGACCCCGAGCATGTGCAAGGGCTGCCAAAGTTGCTGTCCTACAACGCCTTCCTCATCACTGCGTCCTTGTTCCTCGGTCTGCTCCTCCTCGAGGGCATCTTGGACAAGAATGCCTTGATGACCATCGGATTGTTGCTGCTCTTGGCCATCGGACTGCTCGTGTCCTCGGCCGACTTTTTCATCGCAGGAGCGCGCAGTTTGGCAAAGCGTGCAGGTGTCGCCGAGGTGGTCATTGGATTGACGGTGGTGTCCATTGGGACGTCCTTGCCTGAAATCCTCGTCACCGCCTCTGCAGCCTATGACATTCCAACTTCTTCAGGGAATGTTGCCGACCTTGCGGTGGGGTCAATTTTTGGGTCTGTGCTTGTTCAAATCACCCTCATCCTTGGAATCGTTGCCTTCACCCGACCTATACGGGTCGGCCCAGAATGGCTTCGGCGTGACGGCATGCTGATGTTGAGTGCCAACGTGTTGCTTGGTATCCTCATTTGGACTGGGACCACGCTGAACAGGGTCGAAGGTGGCTTCCTTGTTCTGGCCTACGTCTGGTACGTGGTTTGGTTGGTTCGCCATCGAAAAGAAATTCAGGAAGACGCACGAAAGCAAGGCCTTGAGCCTCAAGCAGGCGAAACCATGTCCTTGTGGAGCACCGGGGCTTCGATCGTCATGGTCGTGCTCGGGCTCGCCTTTGCTTTGTTTGCCGCCCATCATCTGGTGGAATTGGCGGTTAAGGTCGCGGAGAAACTCAGCGTGTCCGAGGCCGTCATCGGGACCACCATTTCAGGAATTGGCACCTCCCTTCCTGAGTTGACCATCGCCTTGCTTTCCGTCAAGAAAAGCGAAGGCGTCGCCATCGGCACCTTGGTCGGTTCAAACATCACCGATCCAACCTTGTCCATTGGCATCGCGGCTCTGGTCCATCCACTGGAAGTATCGGATGGCGGATGGATCATCACCTCAGGGCTGATCATTCCCGCCACCATCGTGTCCATTGGCGTCGCTCTGCTCTTCATGCGCTCCAACTACCGATTCCGACGGAGGGAAGGTCTGATGCTCATTTCGCTCTATCTGATCTTCCTCGTGTTGCTCGCGCTTCAGCGAAACGGCACCATCCTTGCCACGTGAGCATTGACGAGCATTAAGTCCGGCCGCCCTGTCGGCAAGGCATGGTCGACTTCCAACTCGACGAGATGCAGGAGATGCTGCGTGAACTGGCCCACGAATTTGCCGTGGACGAAATTCGCCCTCACGCCGAGCATTGGGACGCCGATGAGGTCTACCCCCTCGACACGATCCGGGCCGCCCATGAAATGGGATTGCTGAACCTCCACATCCCTGAGGCCTACGGAGGTCCTGGTTTGGGTTGCATGGAAGAAGTGCTGGTCAACGAGGAGTTGGCATGGGGCGACCCAGGTTTTGCGACCGCGGCGTACGCAACGGCCTTGGCTACGGCGCCGATCATCACCGGAGCCACGGAAGCACAGAAGCAAGTTTGGCTGCGGAAAATCGCGGAGGAGGGCGCTCTGGCCTCGTACGCCGTCACCGAGCCCGGTGCCGGTTCTGACGTGGCCGCCATCACGACGACCGCTCGAAAGGACGGCGACGAGTACGTCATCAACGGTTCGAAGATGTGGATCACCGGAGCAGGGTATGCGGACTTTTTCTTCGTGCTCGCCAAGACCGATCCCAATGCCGGATACCGAGGCATGTCCGGCTTCATTGTCGAGGCCAACCGTGAGGGTTTGAGCCTCGGGAAGAAAGAGACCAACATGGGTCAACGCTGCTCCGACACACGTTCCATCACCTTCGAGAACGTGCGTGTGCCGGCCAACCACCTCATCGGCGAATCGGAGTCTGGAGGATGGATGAACGCCATGCAAGCCTTCGATCTTTCACGCCCCAACATCGCTGCTCACGCGACAGGCTTGGCACGAGCAGCCTACGAACACGCGCTGACCTATGCCGGTGAGCGGGAAAGTTTCGGCAAGCCCCTTCATCAACACCAAGCCATCCAGTTCATGCTCGCCGACATGAAGACCAAGATCGAGGCGTCCCGCATGTTGACGTGGCGTTCGGCTTCAGAGAGCGACGCTGGCGTTCGAAACACGGAATCTGCCGCCCACGCGAAGCGTTTCGCATCCGACAGCGCGATGGAGGTCGCTACGGACGCCGTGCAGGTCTATGGCGGGTACGGATACTCCGAAGAATATCCCGTTGCACGTCTCATGCGTGCGGCCAAAGTCATGCAAATTTACGAGGGCAGCAGCCAAGTTCAACGCATGATCATCGGCCGGGAAATCACCCGTGGCTGAGTCAGGCAAGAGCCCTGAGGGCCTCGGCTAGATGCTCCAGGCCGACCTCTGCGGCTTCATCCGCAGCCCGAAGAAGCACCATCTCCCGTGGAGGAGGATTCTCCGCATGTTCAGCTGAAACGCCCTCCTCGAGCGTGACCGGTTCGGGGTCAGCCTCTCGTGGAGCATGAAGCCACTCGTCAAATTCAGTCCATTCGTGCGGGTCTTCGGGCTCGCCTTCATCGGGAGAGGAATCCAATTCATCAGGTTCAACGTCCATGATTGGAAAATCAAACTCGTCCGGCTCATCAAATTCCGGCATGGGTCCTTCATCGGTGAACATCCCGATGTCCCTGAGCAAGGCACGGTCAGCAGCGATAAATTGGCCCAGCAGTGGGATGCGCATCGCGGTTTGACGGTCACGCAACAGGGAGAGGACCAAGGTCACCGCGCGATCGCCGGCCGGCAAGTCGTTCTGGGTGGACTGCAGGCAGAGCGAGGCGACAGCAGCCCCGGTCTTGTACGGCGTCAGGAGGTCGGTTCTCCAGCGGGCGCCCTCGATGGTGAAACTGCAATGCAGCCCTGTGTCGTCCATGTCCCTGATGCTGAGGCGATAACTGCGGCCGGAGTCTCCCTTGAGCAAAACGACGGCAAGGAGGCGGGGGCAGGTGGGGACGATGCCGGCACGAGGGTCCATCACGGTCACCTGTTGGTGTTCCTTGAGCACCGAGTCAAGCAATTGCATGGATTTGGCCATGTTTGGAGCCCATTGCTCGCGTTGCGTGACGATTCCTGAAGGCATACCACGTGACTTGGTACCACCTCCTATGAAGCACAAGACCCATCACTCGCGTTCCATTGGTGGTGGCATGGTCCACGCCGTGGTCTTGGCCGGTGGCGCAAGCCGCCGACTCGGTCAGCCGAAGGCCTTGGTGCCCTTGCTTGGCGGCACGGTGCTGAGCGTGGCGGTGGAGCGGCTGACGGCCTTTGGGCTCGAAACGGTGGTTGTGGCCCACCCCAGCCTCGCAGCCGATGCACAAGGCTTGCCATGCCGAACGGTGATCAATCCACGGCCGGACGATGGACGAACAGGAAGCCTTCACCTCGGCCTTTTGGAACTTGGCCCGGAGGTCACGGAAGTGCTGGTGTGTCCGGTGGATCGGCCAGGATGGGATGCGTCGGTCCTCCGATGCGTGCTCAACACCCCGGGAGAGTCAGTGGTCCCGTCCTATGAGGGACGGGCAGGGCACCCTTTGCTGGTCCGAGGTGAGGCTTTGGTCCGCATCAAGGCCCTTGCTGGAGATGCCCCATTGCGTGACGCTTTGCAGTCCCGTATCCTCGTCGACGTCAATGCGCCGTTCCTTCACTTGAACCTCGACCGACCGGACGATTTGGCGTCTATCTCGGCTTTGGAAACGTGGTTGGCCGGTGGAGAAAACCCTTGACGTGCGGCCACCACGCCCCATCATGGGCCTCGACGTGTTGCGTTGGGCGCTCGCGACGTGCGATGCAGGGCAACGCGTGGTGGTGGCCTCCGTGGTCACGACTTCAGGCTCCGTGCCCGGCAAGGCAGGGGCCAAGCTTGCCCTTTGTGCCGGGCCAACATGGAACGGCACCGTTGGAGGAGCGGGACTCGAGGAGCGGGTGAAAGCCGCGATGCTGGAACGGTTGGAAGCTCCCGGCCGGCCCATGGGAGCCGTCCTCACTTACGGTCTGCATCGCGGGGCCAAGGGCTATGAGGTCGTGGCCCTGGATTCGCTTTGTGGAGGAAGGGTCACCGTGTCCATCGATGTGCTGAATCCGACCCCGCATGTGTTGCTGATGGGCGGTGGCCATTGTGCCGTGGCGTTCGCGCAGCTCGCCGAACAACTTGGTTGGCGAACGTCTGTGCAAGACACGAGGGAAGCCTACGCCACCTCAGAACAGCATCCAGTCGCCGTCGAGCGTCACGTGTCGAGCGTTGAAGCATTTCTGGCGAAAGAAAACGCGGAGTCCTTGGCCCGCTTCACAGACATTCTCCTCCTCGGCCACGATCATGTCGAGGACAGGGAACGCCTGCACGGTCTGCTGGAGCGTTTTGCGGCTGCACAACAAACCCCTGGTCGCCTCGGAACCCCTCGCATTGGCTGCATTGGTTCAAGGGCAAAGTGGACCTCATTCCGAGACGGTTGCATGGACGCAGGTTTGCCAGAGGCGGTGGTCGAGGCGGTGGTTTGCCCCATTGGTCTCAACATTGGGGCTGAAACTCCTGAAGAAATCGCTGTGGCGGTTGCCGCTTCCATCATGGCATCTGAAGCCGGTTTGGCTCCAGGTGCACCGACATGGCGAGATGCTTTGTGATCAGGAACGAAACACGCGCTCACGAAAGTGGCGCAATTCTTCCACCGATTCTCGGATGTCGTCCAAGGCAAGATGAGCGCCTTTCTTGTCGTAGCGTGGCACGTCTGGATACCAACGTCGAGCGAGTTCTTTGACCGTCGAGACGTCGATCATCCGGTAATGGAGGAAGGCAACAATGTCCGGCATTTCCTTCTCGAGAAAGCGCTTGTCGTTCCAGACCGAATTGCCACACAGCGGTGCAGTGTTTGCTTCGACATGGTCACGCAGGAAGGCAAGGGTCTGTGCTTCGGCTTCTTGGATGCTGACGCCTTCTGCTCTGATGCGATCCACGAGCCCGCTTGCGTGGTGATGTGTGGTGTTCCATTCGTCCATCCCCGAGATGGCCGCTTCGCTGACGTGAACGGCAAGATTTGGCCCTTCAGCGATGAGGTTCAACTCACCGTCGGTCACCAATGTGGCGATTTCGATGATCCTGTCATGGGTGATGTCCAATCCCGTCATTTCGAGGTCGATCCACACCATTCGGTCGTCTGGCATGGCGGCCGCTGACCTCACGCCGCTATCAAGGAGCCGAGGATGAACGTGGGGAGCCATTGTTTCCTCGGGTTCCGGCGATGGCCCGCCATCCTCTGTTTGCACCAAGGAGCGTCGCTTTTGACGTCGCCCGGGAAATCGATGCCTTCAAGCAGGCCCCACCGTACGTCGGCCCATGACCACAAAGGCGGCCACGCAACGCCTCATCGTCTTGACCGTCCTCGCGCTCCTTGTGCTCCCCTTGGCCATGGCTTCGGTGAGCGTTCCCACCGTTGAAACCGTGGAAGAAGCGGAAGGTTGGTGGGTGGAGACCACCGTGGACCGAGACGGCAACGGCATCGGGGACATGGTCGAAAAGTACCATGACCACCCGTTGTTCCTAGACGAGGAAGGCACCTTGCCGCTCATCATCGATTTCGATCACACTCCGACCCCGGCCGACGTGGCCATGCTTGAACGTGAACTAGGATACGTGCACGGTTGGGACCTGCCGCTCATCGATGCCGTTGCAGGGCGCGTGCCCCACGACATGGTCCTCGAAGCCACCGCCCTGCCTGGTGTGGTGATGCTCGAACTTGACGGCATGCTCGAAGTGCAAAATGGCGATGCCGCTGTGGTCCACGAAGTGGACCTCGCACAGCAAGCGACGGGCTACGACGGCTCCGGCGTGACCGTTGCGGTCATCGACACAGGCATCGACGGCATGCACGTTGGCCTCGACGACATGGACGACGACAACAGCACCAACGACCCCAAGATCATCGGGTTCTATGACCCCGTCAACAATCCAGACAAGGTCAACGGCACCGAGGTGTTCCCGTACGACGATCAAGGCCATGGCTCGCACTGCGCAGGGACCGTGGCAGGCACCGGTGCCCCATCATACGACCATCCAGGAATGGCTCCAGGAGCCTTCCTCGTGGGCGTCAAAGTCCTCGATGCGGGTGGCTCTGGGAGCTTCTCTGTGGTCATGGCCGGCATGCAATGGACCGTGGACTACCGCTACGAGTACAACATCCGTGCAGCATCCATGAGCCTCGGTGGGCCAGGGCCGATCGAGTGGACCTCTTCGGAGGAAGACAGCGTGAACCGCTTCGCCAACGAAATGGTCCGAGCGGGCATCAGCATGCTGATCGCCGCCGGTAATTCAGCAGCCCCGGGCACCATTGGAACGCCAGGAGGTGCCGAGGACGTCATCACGGTCGGAGCCCTCAACAAGAACACGGCCATCGCAGAATACAGCAGCGAGGGTCCAACCGAGGAAGGCCGGGTGAAACCCAACGTCGCCTTCGTCGGCTCTGACGTCATGTCCGTGGCCCACAACACGGGCGACGGTTACGTGGCCTTCAGCGGCACCAGCATGGCCACGCCCGGAACGGCGGGAACGGTGGCGTTGATGCTGCAGGCCAATCCCGACCTTTCTCCCTTTGACGTGCGCAACATCCTCCAAGAAACCGCCACGTACCGAGAGTGCCACTACATGGCAGCCAACCAGCCATGCGCTGAAGACCTCATTCCAAAGAACCGCCAAAACAACGTCTACGGCCACGGTCACGTCGAAGCCCTTGCTGCAGTGATGGAAGCCGCCCAGCGCGATTACCAACTGGACGACAGCATCTCCATCGTGCTCGAGACCCCCATCGGTGACGACAACCGCATCCATCTGATGCCCGGTGATGACCTCACATTCTCAGTTGTGGGTGATGTCGACACGCTGCAATGGCGAAGCAACCATCTCCGAGACGATTGGGCCAACCTCCAAACCTTCGCCGAAGGCGATGATGCTGCAACTTTGGACTTGGCCACGATTGTGAATCAGCTTAAGCACCTCCCGGGGATCGGGCTTGACGGAAACCACACGTTGTCGGTCCGTGGTCTTGCGGGCAACGAATCTGGAGGACATTCCTCGACGACCAACATTGGCGTGAACGTCATGCTCATGGACACCGCCAACGCGATGGTCGTGCAATCTGAATCCGACTCTGGCGGCTTGTCCGCGGGCGTCATCTCCGCCCTTGTGGTGGTCGTGCTCGGCCTCGCGCTTGGGGCCGTCTTGGTGGTCACCCGCAGCGGAGGAGACGAGGATCAAAAGGCTCCATTCTGGGCGGAAGACGACGCTGACGTTGCCGCCGTGGTGGACGCCGTCATCGACGAGGTCTGAACTGCACAACACGTGGCAGATTCCGTGCCTATGGCGCCCGCATTCATGCGTGCAAGGACTTGGAAAGTCTGAGCGAGATTGAGGCACAAATCAATGATCTCATCCGCAATCGAACGCTTCGTGTTCATCACGGGCTGGTGCTTCGAAATGCGATTGAATTGGAAGAACAACGCCTTCGAACCATTCTCAGCGGTGACGAGGAATCCTAACGCATCAGGCCAATCCTCAAAGGGTGAAGGCACGACCAAGGGACGGTGCGGGGATGGTCGGTGAAGCCCGTGTCCCCATGCTGCCTCATGCACCGAAGACCGTATGGAAAGCGGATGTAAACGACCGCGCCGTCGCGGTCCTCGCTCCGAGCAACGCGGTTTTACTCGATGTGTTGCGCGACAACGTGGGGCAACTCGGCGTTAAGCGAGGTTGCGATTTGGGCACGTGCGGTTGCTGTGCGGTGCTTGTGGACGGCCAACCCCGCCTGTCGTGCATGACACTTGCAGGTGACGTTGAAGGCTGTGCCATCACCACGGTCGAAGGCCTCGCTGACGGCCATCACTTGGCTCCAATTCAGACCTGTTTTGCTGAACACGGAGGATCACAGTGTGGGTTCTGCACGCCAGGCTTCCTCATTTCTGCACAAGCCCTGCTCGTTCAGACGTCAAGTCCAACGCTTGCAGAGGTCAATGAGGCGATCGAAGGCAACCTTTGCCGTTGCACAGGATTCCAACCGATTGTGGAATCGGTCATGGCCGCCGCAGCATTGCTTCGTGGTGAAGGAGAGGCCCCTGAGCCGCCCACACACCCCCATGCAGATCCCCATCCCTCCGGTCCTGACGAGCCGCAATTGCCCCCTGGTCACGCGAGGTGAGTTTCGTGTCGGGTGGATACCGTCAGCAACCCGGTGGTGCAGGTGGAGGCGTCAGAAAGGACGGCAAGCGCGTCGCTGGAAAGCTTCGCTTCACGCCACCCGGTGCAGGCGGTTCACGTCCGGTCAGCGATCCTCGCAACCTCGACGGCATTCCCGAATCCGTCGGAGGCAACGAACCTCAGCCCGCCGGGCATCACGTGCACGACCGTTTGCGCACCGGCACCACGGTCGGTCAAGCGACCGCTTTGGTGGATGCCAACGCGAAAATCACCGGGCAGGCATGGTACGGCGATGACGTACGCCTTCCAAACGAAATCATTGGCCGCATTTTGAGGTCCCCTCACCATTACGCCCGTATCCGTTCCATCGATACCTCGGCCGCAGAGGCGATGCCGGGCGTGTTGGCCGTGGCGACCGGTGAAGATGCGCCGAAGACCTTCGGCGTGCTCCCCGTGACCAAAGACGAGCATGCCATGGCGGTCGAGAAAGTCCGTCACGTCGGTGACTTGGTGGCATGCGTGGCTGCGGTGGACGAAGCGACGGCCATGGAGGCGTTGGGGGCCATCGTCGTCGATTACGAAGAATTGGACCCCGAGTTCGACCCTCGGAAAGGGCTCGAAGACGTGGACGAACCCATTCACTGGCGAGGGAAGTATCACGTCGGACGCACCAACGTCCAGAAGCGTGTCCACCAGGCCTTTGGAGACCGCTCCAACATCGAGAATGCTGCCGCCAGTTCACGGCGCGCTTGGCGGTTTGAGGGCGTGCATCACGGGTTCACTGAGCCCCATGCCGTCGTGGCGCATTGGGACGCCAATGGACGTTTGCAACTCTACACTCCCCAGCAGGTTCCGCACTACACGCACCGCGCGCTGGCTACGGTGCTCGATGTCCCCATGCACCAAATCAACGTCATTCGGACCTTTGTCGGGGGCGGTTTTGGCGGAAAGTCAGATCCCTTCCCTCACGAAATGTGTGCGGCCATTCTCGCACGAAAGAGCGGCCGACCTGTGCGGATCACCTTCGACCGTGAAGAGGTGTATTGGATCAACCGTGGGCGTCACCCTTCCTACATCGAAGTCAAGCTCGATGCGGACGAAGACGGACGTGTTGCGGGGCTGGACGTTGACGCCCTCATTGACGGAGGCGCCTTTGCTTCCTTCGGCCACGTGACGTCGTATTACAACGGCGTGTTGGCCACCGCTCCCTACGAATTGGGATCCTTCCACTACACAGGGGCCCGCGTCTGGACGAACAAGCCGGCCAGCGGTGCCATGCGCGGTCACGGTGCGGTCAACACCAGGTGCGCTGTGGAGGTCGGCTTGGATGACATCGCCGAGCAATTGGCGGTGGACCCCATCGACTTGCGTCTCGCCAACTTGTTGCCGCCTCACAGTCGGACCATCTCTGGCTTCCGCATCACCAGCAACGGCATGCGCGAGGCGCTGCGCCGCGTTCGCGAGGAAAGCGGATGGGACCAGAAATTCCGAAACATGCCTCTCGGCAAGGGCATCGGGATCGGGTGCGGCTTTTTCATCTCAGGGTCGGGTCTTCCGATTCACTGGGATCCAAACCGATTCCCCCACGCCACGGTACACATTCAGGTGGACATGGACGGCGGCGTGACCGTGCACACCGGCGCGGCCGACATCGGACAAGGTTCGACCACCGCCGTCGCTCAAGTGGTCTCGGAAGTTCTTGCTTTGCCCTTGGACATGATCCACGTTCGCAGCCACGAAAGCGACACGAGTCCGGTCGACCTTGGCTCATATTCCAGCCGCGTGACCTTCATGAATTGCAACGCTGCGATTCGAGCGGCGATGGAAATCCGTGAATCGCTGCTCAACGCAGCATGGGACATGCTTGGCTACCACCCCACAACCTTGGTGATGGTCGACCGACGCATCGTCTACAAGCACGACCCGTCCGTAGGTGTGTCCTACCTTCAGGCCCTCCATAAGGCACAGGAAGACAAAGGCGCCCTCATCGCTCGTGGCGCCTACCGTTCGCCCCCGATGGGTGGCGTCCACAAGGGCGCTGCTGCGGGTTTGGCGCCGGCCTATTCCTTCTCGGCCTACGTTGCAGAAGTTGACGTGGACGTCGAAACCGGTTTGGTGAAGTGCACGCGCGTATGGGCCGCTCACGATTGTGGTAAGGCCCTGAACCCCTTGGCCGTGGAGGGCCAAATCATTGGTTCATGCCACATGGGCCTCGGACAGGTGCTCTCCGAGCGCATGACCTATGGGCGAACCGGGCACCTGCAGAACGCGAACCTGCTTCAGTACCAGATTCCCTCCGTGCACGAGATGCCGCACGTGACGCCCATCATCGTGGAGTCTTCAGACCCCGAAGGGCCCTTCGGTGCGAAAGAAGCCGGTGAAGGGCCGCTTCTCCCCATCTTGCCTGCCGTGTGCAACGCCGTGTACGACGCCATAGGCGTCCGACCCTCTTCTCTGCCCCTGTCGCCCGATGTGGTGTGGGGCGACATCCAAAAGCGGATGAAATCCGAAGGGGTCGAAGACCCCCTTGACCTTGAATCGCCTCGTCTCACGCACGGCCCGCTTCAGGAGAAACTTGCCTCAAGGGCCGAGGAACACTACGGAAGGGACCATGCACGCCAACGGACGGAAGACACCTCGCCGTACGTGAACGGTGTTCTCTTCGGATTCGATCCGACGCGCCCGATTGACGAGCAATTGGAAGGCTGGGCAGCGATCGACGATCCCGACCCTGAATCCATGGCTGAAATGGGCTACGCCGGACGTGCTTGGCTCAAACAAGAGCAGCGTCACATGGAGGGTGATGACTGATGCTGACCCCACCCTTTGTGCTCCATCGCCCGAAGTCGGTCGAGGAAGCATGCGCCATCGCCGCACACCTCGCCTCTGAAGGGCGTCCCTTCGATTGGGTGGCTGGGGGGACGGATCTCCTGCCCAATTACAAATGGCACCTCAACCCAAAGGGCGACGTCATCTCGTTGGCCCACGTTGACGGCGCCGATGCATTGGCGTCCGATCGCATCGGTTGCATGGCCCGATTGCACGATGTCGCCACCTCGGAAGTCGTGCATCCACTTCTTGCCGCTGCTGCCGCCAAAGTTGCATCGAGCCTCATCCGCCGCAGTGCGACCATCGGTGGGAACTTGTGCCTTGACACTCGGTGCTTCTGGTACAATCAGTCTGAAGATTGGCGTCGCTCCATCGAGTGGTGCCACAAAGCAGACTGTGGGACGGGCGCAGACTGTCGGGTCATTCCCAATCAAAACACGCTTTGTGTGGCCACCTATCAAGGCGACATGGCCGCTGCGTTCATGGCCCTCGGGGCCGAGGTGGAGTTGGTCGGGCCAAACGGTGAGCGACGCATGCCTCTCGAGGACTTCTTCGAACTTGACGGCATGAAGAAGAACGTGCTTCAACCTGGCGAATTTTTGCTTTCAGTCCACCTCTCAGAGGACGCCACCAGCCGCGTTGGGGCATACCACAAACTGCGCGTTCGCGAAACGTGGGATTTCCCCGAGGCCGGCATCGCTGCCTCTTGGATTCCCGGCGATGCAGGCTCCCTTCGTGTGGCCAGCACTGGGCTCGAGAGCATTCCCGGCCTGCATGCCGATCTTGTGGATGCCCATGAGGATTGGACTGAAAAAGAAGGCAGAAAACGTCTGTCAAAAGCGCTTCAAAAGGCGATTAAGCCGGTGAACAACACGGTGCTTCCCCCCCGTTATCGCCGTTCGATGGTGAGCGTGCTTGCCTCGCGTGCACTTCGTGCCATCATGCAGGAGGACTGAACATGCGCCGAACGATGTTGATGCTCGCCGTGTTGCTTCTCCCCCTCGTTCCCGTTCAGGCCCAAGTGGAGGCCCCGTCTTGGGAGATGGGATGGGAAAGCGACGTGGAGGAAGGCGTGATTCTGAACCTCGATGGGAACCGCTGGACCATCAGTGACAGCTTGGAGATTTGGATTGCCAACAACCGCCCCATTGAACTTGAAGTGGAAATGGAACTCGATTGGCCAAGCGACGCACCGTTCGAGGCCGAGATCGATTCCCCCATCACTGTGGGTGCCAACGGAAACACAACCGTGGAGATCACGTTGAGCGGGACCACGGCCGACGAGGTGCGCGCTTACGCACCCGCCACGGCCATGGTTTTGACCGTGACCGCCACAGAAGCGTCGCAAACGAATTCCGGCTCCACGCAAGAAATTGAAGCAGACTTGGAACTCCCTCGGGTGCATCGGCTTGAGCCAAACGTCCCAAACACGCCGAGTCCTTTCGATGCAGGCACGTGGATTGAGATGACTTTGGAATTGAACAACATGGGCAATTCAAAGGACGCCGTGACCGAGGCAGAGGCCGAAATCCGTTCCTGTCCTCAGCTCAGTGTTGTGGGTTTGGACGGAATTGCAGGTACCGTCGTGGAGCCTACAGACGTCGGCGGGCAAGCCCCCGTTGAAGTCGTACTCCGCCTGGAAGCGTCCAGCAGCCACCCTGAACGAACGTGCGAAATCAGGCTGATTGTCACTTCAGAAGGCGACGGTGCCAGTCGAAGCACGACCATCGAAGTTGACGTGAACGCAGCAGACCCAGACGAAGTGGTCGGCAACCCGAACGACGTCGGAACGAGTGATCCTTCGACTGGAACCGAAAGCGACGCGATGCCGCTGCCAAATGCCCTCGTTCTTCTGGCCGTCATGCTGGCCTTTTTCGGCGGTCAACGCCGTCCTGAAGACTCCTGATGTTGATGCGCCCATCGGCGCCATCGTCAATCGAACTGAATGAGGTACGTCGTCCCAATGTGTCAAGAACAAGGTGGGAGAATCATTATGTGGGCCGTGAATATCGCAGAGATGGTGCTACAGGCAACTGTTGTTCCATGAGGTGATACCATGGCGGAGGAGGGCGGCAAAGGACTCGGTCTCGAGTCGTGGCTGCTGGTGGCGCTCATCGTCACCGTTCTCATGTCCGGGACGGTCATCACGCTGGTCAGTGCAGGAAAAGAGGTTGTCTTTTCTCCGTATGAAGAAACGGAAGAAGTAACATTGAGTTACCAACAGATCACCGACGCTCGTTCCTCCTATGGCAGTGACGAGGGCGGTATGGGGTACAGCATCGCCAACACCATGTCCACCCCAATGCTCGTCAACGACTGGAAAGAGCCCCACCGCACCCTGCTGATCATCACGGCCCCGGAGAAACCCTTCGATGCCGCAGAGGCCTCTGCCCTGCACGACTTCGTCACCAAAAAGGGAGGCAAAGTCATCCTCGCCTCCAACTCTTCCAACGCCCAACCTGTGGCGGACCTCTTCGGTGTGAAGTACTTCGGCGACCCTGTCGTCGACCCGTACCGCTACTATGAGATGCAAGGCTCGGACGGCAACCCCCTCCCTTCGGACGCTCGCCGTGTTTGGGCGGCCTCGAGCTTGACTCGCAACGTCACCGAAATGCAGGACGAAGCAAGGCAAGCATGCACCGAAGAACAGGTGATGAGCCGCGACGTCGACAATTGCCGCCTCCCCGTGCTCTTCCACCGACCGACGGCCATTCAGGTCCTTGAGGACCAGGCTGAAACCCAGCGCACCGTGAGCGTCCTTGCAGCGGCGTCCACGCCAGCGTTCATCGCTCGTGCCGACTTCAACCCTGACAACATCGCCAACCCGGTGTTGGGTGACGGAAAAACTGGATTGATCGTCCGGATGGATTACCCGGTTGAGGGCGTGCTTGACACCACCGTTGGTGGAGGGCAAGGACAAATCGGCGTGACGGGAAGCATCGTCTTTGTTGCCGACCACTCCGTCTTTGCCAACCACATGTGGACGTGGGAGAAGGCGGAACTCACCGGGAAAATGCAGTGTGACAGTCCTCAGTACGAGGGCCGTGACGCGGCCACCTGCTGGACCACGGACAGCCAAGGCATCGACCAAGGCGACAACGCCTGGTACGGAAACGAGCGTTACTTCACCGCCCTTGTCGCGTCCATGATGGAGCACGACAACACCGAGTTGTCCGCTCCAGTCGCCTTTAGCTTCTCCAGCTTCAACGTCGTGTTCGACGAAAGCCGTCACGTTGCAGGAGCCTTGACCATGCCCTTCACGGAGGCCGTCGGCGCCGTGGTGCTGCTGACCAGCGATGGGCTGCTGAAGTGGCTCATCGGCATGAACCTCTTCGCCCTCTTGGCCATCGCCATCATGGTCGTCCCAGAAAAGGAAAACTGGCGACACGTGTTCGACCTGACTCGCTTCAGGGAGCGTCCAACCAAGTTGGACCCGTCCCAATACCAACGCCGTACTCGTGAGGCCTTCCTCTCGAAGGTACGGCAACTCCATGACCTGACCCGTGACGAATTCGCACGGAAGTCCCCGGCGGAGATCATGCAAATGGTGCGCGAACCGCGCCTGGTCGAGCTCGTAAGCTCGAACCGCGTCTATTCCAGCGATGAATTGAGGGAGATGATCCCGCACATCCGTCGTTGGGGAAAGTAACCTAGGAGGAACAAACCATGCAGCCACCCGCCCCCCCCGCAGCCCCGCCCGCGCCGGTCGCACCTGCTGCTCCGGCGCCCCCTGCCCCCGCGGCTCCAGCCGCGCCGGCAGCACCCGCGCCCGCAGCACCCGCAGCACCCGCCGCACCAGCCGCCCCCGCTCCGGCGCCCACTCGGCACCAGAGCAGCCCAGAAGTGAAGGAACGTCTCACCGCCGTCGGTGCGATTTCCCAAGCCATCGCTGCTGAGGTGCAGAAGGTGATTATCGGTAAAGCACACATCATCGATAACGTGCTCATCAACATCCTGTCCAACGGCAACCTCCTCTTCGAGGACTACCCCGGTCTGGCCAAGACGCTGATGACGAACACCTTCGCCGACGCCCTCGGGTGTGACTTCAAGCGTGTTCAGTTCACGCCTGACTTGCTCCCCGCTGACATCACCGGGACCAACATCTACGACGCGAAGAAGGGTGAGTTCACCTTCAAGCCCGGTCCGTTGTTCTGCAACCTCCTCCTCGCTGACGAGATCAACCGTGCCCCGCCCAAGACGCAGGCTGCATTGCTCGAAGCGATGCAGGAAAAGCAGGTGACGATCGGTACCGTGACCCACAAGCTCCCGGCCCCCTTCATCGTCATGGCGACCCAGAACCCCGTCGAGCAGGAAGGTACCTACCCCCTGCCCGAAGCACAGCTTGACCGTTTCATGTTCAAGATGTCCGTGGGTTACCCCGACCGTGCGGACGAGGACGAAATCCTCCGCCGCCGTATCGAGCGTGGAAAGGACGCCGTGGACGTGGACGTCATCACCGACCCGCAGCGCGTGATTGCCATGCAGCAGGCCTGTGAAAGCGTGTACGTTGACCCCAGCCTCCGCATGTACATGGTCGAGATCGTCTCGCGAACCCGTGAGGACCCTCGCGTTCTCGTCGGCTCCTCGCCTCGTGGTTCCCAGGCGCTCCTGAAGACCTCCCGTGCCGCCGCCGCACTTCGCGGGCGTGACTTCGTCACCCCCGACGACGTCAAGACGGTCGCTGAATTGGCCATCGCTCACAGGATCATCCTGAAGCCAGAGCACCAGATCAAGGGTCTGGAGGCCGGAGAAGTCGTCCAGAACATCTTGCGTGAAGTGCCCGTGCCGACCGTCTGAGGTCGTTCACGACATCTGAAACGGAGAGTAGGCCACCATGTGGAGCCGTAAATCAGCGATGCTCGGCAGCCTTGCTGTCGCCATGTACCTGCTTGGGCTCACCTTGCGTAACTCACAGTTGGTCACCATCGCGGTGGTCATCTTTGTGATTTTGACGTGGGCTGCTCTTTTCGGTGGACACGCCGACGTCGCCTCCTCCGGACGTCGGTCAGAAGAGTTCACCGGTGAAGAGGGCATGGCCTTAGGCAACGTTTCCGCGATGCGCAAAATGTCCAGCGCGCGCCTTTTCGAAGACGGTGAGTTGAGCGTGACGCTGAGAATGCAGAATCACTCCGGCTTGGCCAAGATCCTCGAAGTGCGTGACCGCGTGCCTGAAGTGATGCGAATCAAGTCAGGCTCCAACTACATCCTGATGGAACTCGGCCCGCGTCGAGAGACTTTCATCGAGTACACGGTCGAATGCCCCCTTCGGGGATTCTACAGCCTTGGCCCAGTGGCCGTTCGAATGCAGGACGCATTCGGGCTGTTCCACCGCGAGAAGGAACTTCACGTCTACAACGACTTCCTTGTCTTCCCCAAGATGGAGGACCTCAAGGAGACCTTCGTCAAGTCCCGTGTGCCCAAGATTTTCACCGGTGCGGTGAACATCCGACAGCCCGGTCCAGGTTCCGAATTCTACTCGCTTCGCGAATACTTCGAGGGCGACTCCTTCCGTGCCATCAACTGGTCTGCTTACGCTCGCTCGGGCAAGCTGATGGTGAACGAACGCGAGCGTGACGCCGTGTCTGACGTCATCATTTTCGTGGACTCACGCTCGGTTGCAGAGACGGGTCCCGTCAGCCGCAACGCATTGGTCTACTCGACTCGAGCGGCAGCCTCGTTGGCCAAGTACTTCCTCGGACGCCGCGACTCTGTCGGCGTCATCGTCTACGGCGATGAAGTCGTCAGCGTGGACCGCGACACGGGCAAGAAGCAACTCTACGTGATCCTGACCAAATTGGCCGGTGCCGTTGCCAAGGGCAACACACCGCTTCAGGTCGTGGTGAACCGTATTTTGCCTCACATCAACAAGGGAAGCCCCATCATTGTCTTGAGCAACCTCGAGGATGACCCGACCATCGTCAACGCCTTGCGCGACTTCCGCGCCCGCGACTTTGACGTGACCGTGCTCTCGCCGTCATCGCTCGAGTTTGAATTCGATGCAAAGCGGTTGGACCGGACGGGCTACGAAGTGCTGAAAACCGAACGTGACGTTCTGATCGGCGAACTTCGTGGTCTCGGTGTCAACATCATGGATTGGGAGCCCGACATGCTCCTCTCAACGGCCCTCGCTGGCGCACGTGGATTCTGAGGTGAGTAAATGGCTGCAAAAACCTCTGGAGACACCTCTCACCTGTACGACAGCAAGACCGTGCGGTCATCGGCCCCCAGCCGAAAGAAGTTGGCCGGCAACGCCGGAATCGGAACGGAGATTCCCAAGGATGCCATTCCGGAGATTCAAATCCCAAGCTTCGTAGAAAGCCTGCTGGGCGGCCCCTTGGTCCCGAAAATGAAATTCTTGCCTCCCGACAAGATGGTCCAGAACCTCCAACTGGCCGTGTACGGGATTCTCATCGCCTTGGCGTTCCTGACCCTCATCGTCTCCCCCGGTGCGGGAACCATCTGGTACATGCTCACCGGCAGCATTGGCATCGCCACCACCGTCCAAGTGGTCGTGATCGCCTTGGCCACCATCGCGGGTTTTGTCGGTACGTTCCGACGCGACGGGCGTTATCTGTTGGCCTCAAACGTCCTCTTCATCCTCGCCATCCTGCGGTTTGCGTCGTCAAAGGTGGCGCTTTCCTTTGACCCGTTCGGCCTCGCTGACCGCCCCTTCCTCCTGAGCAGTTTGGTCGTGATTTACGCGGTCTTCCTGATCATGTACATCGAGATCAGCAACGGCGTGCTTCGTTACAGCATGTTGGACACCAGCATCCGAACCAACGAAGTCTACGTGATGAACCCCGGAAAAATCGTTGGCAAGTATCACCGGGCGCTTGTGCTCAACCCCATCATTTCGATCGTGCTGGCCACCCTCGTGCTCTCTGCGAACACCATCCTTCCTGCAATTGTGGGTGTTCTTTCCAGCAACACCGCACGGCGTTTGGAGGAATCCGTTGAACTCACATCGGTGTATGGTGTCGCTTTGGGCACCCTGTTTGTGTTCCTGGTGACCGGCGCGCTGTTCGCGCTGAACCTTCCGGCACATCTGCAGCGTTACCGTGAGAGCCGCGACGCGTGATCAGGCCTTGGCCAACCAAGCCGCTTGCTCAGCCATCCTTTCCAAGGTGGCTTTTGCTTCTTCACGTGGCACGAGGATGCGAATTTTCCGAGCGTCATGATCGACAGGCTCAATGCCATCCAAACCAAGATGCTGCAACCATGTTTTCGGGTCCTGCCAAGCACCGATGAAGGTGATCATGGCGGAAGGTGCACCGACATGGTCGATGTGCATGCCCACATCGTTCAGGGAGGCTTCAATCTCCTCCACGGCGCTCGCATCTACAATCAGCCTTGTTCCGTCCACCCATGACGTGGACGCATGGACTCCAAGGCCGCGGTTGGCCAATTGGGTCAGCAATGCTGCTTGCTGTGATCCGGGTGTGCCAACCGGTGGGAAGGCGGCCTCAACGGCACAGACGTCCATGGTGCAGGCCGCAGCCATGGGCCCCAGGTCGGCGATCAACTCGGGCCCGATGGTCGTCGGAGCCGGCTCCTTCAGCGAATCACTGAGGTGACGTACCTCGATGGGGATGCCGTCCTCGATGCATGGGCCAACGGTTGCGGGATGGAGCACCGTCGCGTCCAATCCTGCAGCCATTCGCGCCAATTCGTAGGAGACGTAGGAAATGGGTTTGGTCTTGATGCCCCACCGCGGGTTGACCGGGTGAATGCCCCTCACGTCTTTCCAGAGAACAACGCGATGGGCTCCAAGAAGGTGCGCTACAGCGGTAGCCGTGTGGTCCGAACCCCCACGTCCAAGCAACGCCAACGACCCGTCATTGCCCGAACCAAGCCATCCCGTGATGACAGGAATGCCGTGCATGATGCTACGGTCGAAGTTCTCCGCGCTTCGGGAAAGGTCGACTGCTGCGGCTTCGTGCACGCCAGAGAGCACCATGCCGATGTCTTCGGCTCCGACGGCGTGTGCCGCGAATCCACATCGGCGAAGGTGGTGGGCAATCACAAGGGCCGAGAGCCGCTCTCCTGAGGCCAACAATTGGATCCGAGCGGCATCGTCTGACGGGTTTGCACGCCGGAGGCGGAGGGCTACAGCCATCGATTCAAGCACGTGTTCGAATCGGTTACCGTCACGTCCGCGGTCAAGGCGTGGTGCGAACATCAGGTGATGAGACCGCAAGTCGCTGACCAAACGCTCAGCGTAGCGTGGGTCGTCCACAGCACGCAACAAGCGGTCCGTGGTGCCCCACAAAGCGGACACGACCACGGCAGCGGGCCCTTCGGCCTCGGCGATTCGATCAGCAAGACGGTCCAAATCCGGAGCGCCACGGAGGACAGACCCTCCGAACTTGTGCACCGTCCATGCTTCACCCATCGATGTAGCCTCCTCGGAGGGCGAGGTCGGTCAAAACGACGACCGCCATCGCTTCCACGACGGCCACGCCGCGTGGGCCCAATACAGGGTCGTGTCGACCCTTGACCGTCACGCTGCTGGCTTCGCCCGTGGAGAGTTCCACGGTCGGCATGGGTTGGGGAATGCTCGAAGGAGGTTTCAGGGTCAACCGAACCACGAGGTCGGCTTCAGAGGCCATGCCTCCAAGCGCACCTTCGCTGATGTCGGTCCGAAGTTCTGGGCCGTCCTCAGTGGGATGCCAACCGCCATGGTGGGCGGTTCCTTTCACGCGCAACGCTGCGGTTCCTTGGCCGAATTCGACCGCCCGTGCGCCAGGAACAGCAAGGAGGGCTCGTCCTAGCGCGGGTTCAAGGCCGTCAAACCACGGTTCGCCGAGTCCCATGGGCAATCCGGAGATCACCATGTCCACCCGTGAACCGACGCTGTCACGTTCGCGCTTCAGTGATTCAACATGGTTGACCATCGCTTCAGCGGCATCTGCGTCCTGGCACCGTGCCATCGCTGCAGATGCTGTCGGCCAAGTCCTGCCGTGTGCGGGAAGCGGAGCTTCGTGCGGCCCCATGGCCCCCACGTGGGCGGTCACCTGCACTCCGAGGCCGTCCAGGAGAGGACGGACGATGGCTGCTGCTGCCACCAAGCCAGCGGTCAATCGAGCAGACGATGAACCACCTCCACTCAAGTCGGCGTGGCCGTGGGAGCGGACATGCATCGGGAGGTCTTGGTGAGCAGGTCTTGGACGGTCTGGAAGGAAACTGTAGTCGCTCGAACGCGCGTCTGCGTTTGCGATTTCAATCAGAACAGGTTGTCCCGTGGTTTGCTCGTTGTGAATTCCTGAGGCCAACCGCACCTCGTCAGATTCCTGTCTTTTGCTCCCCAGGCCGGCTCCGGGCCGACGTGCATCCATGGAGGTTTGAATTGCTGTCCGGTCGATTGAGATGCCTGAAGGCATGCCTTCGATCAGGGCGCCGACGCATGGACCATGGCTTGTCCCAAAGAGGGTCACCGCCAATTGCTCGCCAAGGCGCATGCGCATGGAACTCACCCCTCCCTCTACGCCCTGCTCTTCAACCGTTGCCATCGACGCAAGGTCAAAGAAAGGCGTGAATGGGTCAGATATTTGACCAGATGAATGCGGTTCTCCGCGTTTTTGTTCTGCACCAAAACACCCACTTTGAGCAAAGAAAAAAAACGCCGCTTTATATCTGTGAAATTTCCGTAGCACCATAATGTCTGGAAAGAAAACCCTCCGACGAACTGCCCTGCTGTTGACCGCCATGGCCGTGTTGGCCGTTCTCGTTCCCACCGCACTTGCTGCGGACGCGGCCGTAGACGCTGACACCGGTCTCCCCGCTTTCCTGAGCGACGGAGCTGGCAACGACTCCCTTGAGTTGTTGACCTTCTTCTTGTTCTTCGTGGGGTACATCTCGATGGGTGCTGCCTTCGTGTTCTTCATGAGCGAGCGCAACAGCGTCGCCCCCGAGTACCGCACCACGATGACCATCTCTGCGCTCATCGTCGGTATCGCGGCCTTCCACTACTACTACATGCGTGGCGTGTATGTGGACACCCAGGTCGTCAGCACCGAATACCGCTACATGGACTGGATCATCACCGTCCCCTTGATGGCCCTCAAGTTCCCTTCCCTCGTGGGTAAGGACGCCATCACGGACAAGAAATTCGCCGGCCTTGGCTTCACGGGCATCTGCTTTGTTGGCGCCATCATCATGATTGGCTTCGGCTACCTCGGTGAAGCCGACATCATCGAAAACGAGACCATCGCTCTCCTCCTCGGTGGCATGGGCTGGGCCATGATTTTGGTCGCGACCGGTCTGCCCTTCGGCCTCTACGACGGCCTCGGCGTGGACAACTCCAAAATCAAGGAAGAAGTGAAGTGGAGCACCGACGCGCTCCGCACCTTCATCCTCGTGGGCTGGATCATCTACCCCATTGGCTACCTCTTCAACGAGAACACCTACGACCTCGGCAACGAGGAAGTGATGGGTGTCCTCTACAACATCGCGGACATGATCAACAAGATCGGCTTCGGTGTCGTCGCCTGGATGGGCGCGAAGAAGGCCACGGCCGCCATGGCCTGAAGCAGGTCATCGCACCAGACACCAGCATCCTAAGGCTCAGCCTTGGCCGAGCGGCGGCGTCCTGCGGGGCGCCGTCGCTCCTCCCTTCTTCCATCAACCGATGAATCGTGTCTCGAGAAGTTCCCGGTCCGGGGACCTTCGGGCATATTGGTCCTTCAACCGCTGTACGGCTTGGTCCATCCCTGCGGGAATCACCACCACAATGGCTGGCCCTGATCCGGTCACGCCGGCAGCTCGCCCACCGTTCACGAAGGCGTGGTTGGACAGTTGACGTCCGAGGTGATCTTGCGTGGCAGCCACCACGCCTCGTCCGTTTTGCGTCAGAGCGACCAACGGTCGTCCTTCTTGCAGAGCAGAGAGCGCGTGTTGGAAATGCAAGGCGTGAGGGGCGAAGGCTTCGATTGCTGGATGCTGCTCGCGCGCAGGACCAGTGAGGATGAGCACGACCCATTCGTCAGGATCGAGGCCCTGCCCCTCCAAGACCACACGTTCGTCCGCCGAGGTCGCCCCAACATCAACCAGGCGCCAGCCAGATGCTGCTGCTGCCCATGCGTCGTCGTATGCTCCGGTCATCGAAACGCCAGCTTCGCGCTGTGCGGTACCCGCCAATTCGATCAATTGCGGGAGGTCCAACTGATGTTCGGTGGCGTCCACAAGTGCGCGGAGGGCCGCAACGGCAACGGCAGCAGAGGATTTCAGTCCCTGACGAGGCGGGATTTCTGAGCGAACCGACCAATCCAAGTGCCCTTCCGGCACGGGGTGCCCAGCCGTTGACCACGCCTCGAGCACCGCATCGAGCAATCCGTCAGGATCGGTGATTTTGCGACGGGCAGGAGCGTCGAGCAATCGCACGGAGACGTTCAGGTCGAGGCCGAGGCTTGCACCATACCCAATTCCAGCGGCATGGATGAGGCTGCAGGCGCCGTTTGCGCTACCCGTTCCGATGACCGCCATGTTCAGTGCTCCGTGACCTCCGATTCGATCGGTTGACCCACGTGGCGCCCAGTGCCGTCGAACCACGTGATCAGGCGCATGCCTGTTTCAATCGCGGTGACAGACATCGGGCTTCCTCGAGCGTCGACCAAGCGAACGGTCTCTGCGTTTTGCAATATCACACGACCCTCTTGACCTTTCTCGTCGTTGAACACCACGGAAAGGAACGGTCGGCGTTCGATTTTCATCCGCCCGACAATCAGCGTTCTCGAAGTTCCGGTCGGGTCGGTCACAAGGATTTCATCGCCCGGTTTGAGTTCGCTCAGGTACCGAGTTGAGCCGTCTGGAAGGAGGGTGTATTGATGCACTGCTCCTGCATTGACTCGGAATGGACGCGTCGGGACAAAAGCCGAAGGGACGGTCTCTCCGTGGACCAGCACCATGTGCGCTGACGTTGAGCCGACGAGCATGCCTTCGCCTGGGTGCAGCAGACCTGTCAAGTCAACACAGACACGGTCCCCAACACCGAACGGTTCGACAGCGGTGACCTTGCTGACGCGAAGACTCTGATGCTCACGGGCTTGGTGGTCATCTTTCGAGGCCTGGTGTTGTTCCAACCTTGCAGCCCGCATGGCCATGGCGGCGTCCAGCAGTGCATCGGTCGGGCGGACGACGACTGCATCCACTCCGTGCTCCAAAGCAAAGGCTGCCCCTGCGACGTGCTGAGGCGAATCAACCACCGCAGCAACCTTCGTTGGCGTGCCTTGGGCTGCAGCCACCACGTTCTCCACTGGAATCATCGACCAATCTTCGAAACTCAGCACGATCCATTCGACCAAACCGACGTGCGCCAGGGCGGTTTGTTGGTCCGCTTGAGCGCCGATGTGAACGTGCACGGCTCCCGTCGTTTCATCGGATCCGTTCCTGAGGTCAAGGGTGGAGGGAGGTGATCCAGCGACAGGCTCATCGGCCAAAAGGAGGCACCGAGCAATGCCCTCGGCCGAGGAAGCGGTGTCGTTCCAGCCCAGCGACCAGACGTCCATGCTCATCCCTCGAGGTGTTGTGCGGCATCCTCAGGGGATGCTCTACGGTGCACCACGGCACAAATGGCCTTGACGAGGCGCTTTGGGTGTGGATGCGCGAAAATCTGACGGCCCATGCACACGCCGGCTCCTCCGGCCTCCATCGCCCCGCTGATCATTCGAAGCAGCGAAAGGTCGTCGTCGTTGCGTGGCCCACCTGCAACCAGGACAGGGATAGGTGCAGCTGAGGTGACGTGCCGGAAGGCTTCCACGGAGCCGCTCCACGTGGCCTTGGCCACGTTGCATCCGAGTTCAAATGCCAAGCGTACCGCATGGGCTTGTCCATGCGTCGGGTCGTCGTTCATCGGGTTGAGGTTCGCTCCTCGTGCGTAGATCATGCCCAAGGTTGGGACGTTTGCCAGATAGGCCGCAGAGGTGATCGCCCCCAGACGCTCAATCATGCGCCCTTCGCCAGGCGTGCCCATGTTGACTTGTGCGCTGACCGCTTGAGCACCACGCAGGAGCGCTTCCTCGACGTCCCCAACGCTGACCTTTTCGCCGGCGTCGGCCCCTCCATGCCGCGTTGAAACGGAAAGGTGGGCAACGAGGCCGATGGCTGGAGGTGCGTTCTTTCGTGTGAGGTGGGTGATGACGCCCTTTTGCGCCACAACGGCGTCGGCCCCGCCTTCGCTCAATTCCGTGACCAAGCGGTCGATGTCGTCCAGCCCGGGCACGGGCCAGTCTGAGGCACCGTGGTCGATGGGCACCCAGACGCCTCGGCCACCGGGCAGGAGTGCGTCAAGGGCGGTTTGGGCTCCGCTCATGGCGGTGAGACTGCGCCCTTTGTCCTCAACCTTTGCTCCCGTCTCGGGGACTTTTATCGGGCGATACGGTCAAGACCGTCTTCGTTCTGCCTCCACACATGGACCCGCTAAGCTTGGCCCTGACCGGTGTCCTCAGTGCGGCTTTCGGCTTTGGCGTCCTGCGATTGGTGCTTCGGCGTGATTCCCGCATTGATCTTCGCCAAGGTCTCGTTGCTGAAGGGTTGGGTTCCCGGGTCGCTGGGGCGGATTTCACAACACCTCGCGCTGAATTTGACCGCCAGCTCGCCAAGATACAGAGCCAACGACGACGCTTTGAGGCGAACGACACGCGCCAGCGGGCTCGCAACGCGGCCCGTTTGGACCGTGAAGAAGAGGCGCGTCGAAAGGAACAGGACGCACGCCGGCGAATGGAAGAAGCCGAAGCACGCCGTGCTGAGGAAGAACGCCTGAAGCGGGAAGCGGAAGAAGAGGCTCGCCTTCGATCGGCTCGGGAAGCAGAAGAGGCTCGCCTCGCTGAAGAGCGCGAAAACGCCCGTCAGGCCGAACTCGCAGAAATCGAGATTCAACGGCAAGCCGAAGTGGAAGCCGCTCGCGCTCAAGCAGAAATGGAGGCCAGGGCTGCTGCGGAGCGTTCTGCTTCCGAACTTCGGGCCCGCCTCGAGCGTGAAGGCGCCTCGTCCAGCGACGTTCAAATTTCGCTGATGTGGAACAATTTCAACGACCTCGATTTGCACGTGGTGTGCCCATCCGGCGAGCGCATTCACGGCGGGGCGAAGGATTCCAAGTGCGGAGGCGTGCTCGACGTCGACGCGAACGTGAAACCCGACACGCGGCGACCCATCGAGAACGTGGTCTGGCCTGAAGGCGTTGCTCCAGGTGGCGTCTACCAGGTTTACGTCCATCACTACAAGAAACACGCCAAGCGCCGCTCGCGCGACCCGACGCGCTTCTCGATCATCATCAATGCCGGTGACGACATCCGCGAGTACACCGGTGAACTCACTGCAGGCGACCCCATCAAGAAGGTCTGCGAATTCACCGTTGACCCGCCCGAGGTCCGTGCCGCGCGTCGCTCCCAGCTCGAGGCCAAACTCGCAGCCGCAGATGAAGCCCTTGCAACCGGGAATTTCGAGGCTCCTCCTGAGCCCGAGGAAGAGGTTCCCGCAGACCTCCCTCCAGCGCCCGACTTGGACGAAATGGTCGCAGCAGAGGAAGAACCAGAGCCCGAGCCCGAGCCAGAACCCGAGCCAGAACCCGAGCCAGAACCCGAG
>MDSV01233225.1_pt1 | contig 42221 bp, 36 predicted proteins | sample 810851 | NCBI WGS metagenome assembly MDSV01 (sample SAMN05326640, study PRJNA326480) | marine metagenome | isolation source: seawater | place: Atlantic Ocean: North East | collected 2012
ATATGCTTACGAATTAACTGTCACAGTTACTTCACCAAGCGGTGCTGTTTCAGACGCAAGTCCTTCAGCAAACTATGGTCCTGAGACTGTAGCAACATTGACAGAACTCTCTGACATGGACACTCCTGCAACCAGCCCTGCTGGAACATCTCTAGATTACGATGATGACGGTGATACTGTGTCGGATGTTGATGAAGCATCTGCTGGAACAAATCCACTAGTTACTGACACAGATGCTGACGGTGATGATGATGCAAATGACCAGTTCCCATTGAACTCTGCTGAGTGGGATGATACAGATGGTGATGCACCATCTGGATCTGACGGAACCGGTTATGGAGACAACAGCGACGCATTCCCAACAGACGCGTGCGCAAACGTCGATACAGATTCTGATGGTCAGCCAGACGCACTGATCAGCGGTTGCACAACAACCCTGACAGAGGACGTCGATGACGACAATGACGGTGTCATGGATACCTACGACGCATTCCCAACGGATGCTAGCGAGACCACTGACACGGACGGCGACGGAACTGGAAACAACGCAGATAGCGACGATGACGGTGACGGTTACGCTGACGTGGATGACGTCGCGCCCCTCGACTCTAACGAGTGGTGGGACACAGATGGCGACGGAATCCCCAACACAGCAGACGCCGATGACGACAATGACGGAACCCCTGACGGAACCGACACATACCCATTGGACGGGGACAACGACGGCTGGGACGACATGTACGAGGACGCATGTGGGACCGACAAGGCAAGTGCAAGCTCGACACCGAGCGACAATGATGCGGACACAGTCAAGCTCACCTACCCCGGAACCGGCGGCCAGACCACGGCAACCAACATGTGTGACTCAGTCGACACTGACGACGACAACGACGGATACCTGGACACCAACGACGCATTCGACTTCGATGCAGAGGTCTGGGTCGACACGGACGGAGACGGCCTAGCCGACTTCATCGACCCCAACTCGACGGTTGTTGCCTACACCACGGTGTCACTTTGCAGTGAGGGCGGAACAGCATACAACCCGTCCTTCGCATCATTGAGCTGCACGTTCACGTTGCCTGCAGGGCAGACTCTCGACATAGCTATGACCACGACCTCATGGGCGAGTGAAGCTGGACTATCCTTGGTGATGCCTGATACAACTACAGTGAACCTTGAGACCAGTGGCGGTTACACGAGCTTCTCCAACTATGGAAGCTACTCGTGGACATACACTGATGCCGGTTCTTACACGATGACTATCACTGATTCATACTCAGACGGTGGACAGAGTGTTGCCGCTAGCTACACTTACATCTCTGGAACGACCGTTCCAAGCGTGACTTCATTAGGAGTCAGTGTTGACTCTGACGATGACGGTGACGGATACTCTGATCTCGATGAGGGGGATGCATATGATACAGCAACAGCCGCACTCTGTAACGACGGAGGCGCATACGCGTCCTCCAGCAACTCACTCGACAGCACTAGCACACCAGCCGACATGGATAGCGACTTGACGTGTGACGCACTGGATGCCGACAGGGATGGGGATACGTACAGCAACACCGTTGACTTGTTCCCCGATGACTCCACAGAGTGGGTCGACTTCGACTCGGATGGAACCGGCGACAACGCCGACACCGACGATGACGCTGATGGGACACTGGACGTCAACGACGCCTTCCCATACGACATCTGCGCAGACACTGACACTGATAGTGATGGCAAGGCCGACAGCATGACGGCCGGTTGCACATCAGCTACCGTCCTGGACATGGATGATGACGGCGACTCCGTAATGGACGCAGACGATGCCTTCCCAATGGATAGCGCCGAGACTGTGGACACCGATGGAGACGGAACCGGAAACAACGCCGACACAGACGACGATGGCGATGGTGTGATCGACACAACCGATGTATGGCCACTGAACGCATGCGCGAGCAGTGACTTCGACGGCGACGGAGATCCAGACACTATCGTGGCCGGATGCACATCGACAGTCGGAATGATTGGCTTCGAAGCCGCTTCAACCGGATCGATATACACGGACACTGGAAACGAATCGCTGAATCACACACTTGCAAACAACGCTGGTGAGTCAGCAGTGAGCTACAACGGCGGTTCCACAAACGTGTGCCAGACGCTCACAAGCACGGGCTCGTTCGGATACACTGGTAACTTCAGTTGCTCGTTCACAGTGAATGCAGGAGAGTCGATGAGCTTCACCGCATACTCTGCTTACACAAGCATCTACCACCCAGTAACCCTGACCGGTCCTTCCGGGCACTTGCTCCTATCAGTAGGCAGCGGAGACTCCGGAACATCGTTCGCGGGATCATACGGGCCTTTCTACGAGACAGGAACATACACATGGTTCCAGAACAACACGGGATGGACCTCCACCTACAACATGATTGCTTTCACCGCCTCAGTAACAGGTAGTGATGTCAGCTACGGAGCCTCGTACACAACAACCGGCTTGACTGGACTGACAGACGGCGACTACTTCGGAGTCACCAGCTTCGCGACAACTGTGGGCGCCTTCACCGAAGGGACACAGGGCTACCAGATGTCCGATACGGATGGTATAACCACCTTTACCACCAGCAGCGTCTCCGATGTAGACAGCGTCTCAATGGACGTCTTCTTCCAGAGCACAAGCTGGGAACTTTCCGACTACATCACGGTCAGCTTCGTAGGCACAACGACCACAGTACTTCTGGACACCAACGGATACGACATCAATCTAGACTTCCCTACATACGAGGGAGCTTGGACGACAGTGTCAGGAGCAGTCTCAGGAACTGGATACCTTTCAGTCGAGTTCTCCTCGAACGAGGCCACAGAGTCTGTTTTCTTGGACAACATCATGTTCATGTCTGATGGACTAGACCTGGATCTGGACGATGACGACGACGGCTACATGGACATCAATGACGATTGTCCGTTCGATGCCGCAGAGCACGTTGACACTGATGGCGATGGATTCTGTAACGTACAGGACACAGACGACGACGGAGACGGAACATACGACTGGAACGATCTGTACCCACTCGACCCAACGGAGACCGCGGACGCTGATGGCGATGGAATCGGCGATAACGCAGACACTGACGACGACAACGACGGTACCCCAGACGCATCGGACGCATTCCCGAACGATCCTTCTGAGGACTCAGACGTCGATGGCGACCTAATAGGCGACAACGCAGATACCGACGATGATAACGACGGTGTTAGCGACCTTGAGGACGTGTGGCCACTAGATGGCACGCAGAGTACCGATACAGATGGAGACGGCATCGCCGACTTCCTCAACTCGATCACGCCAGGCGAGTCGTTTGACTTCGAGACAGGTTCCATACCGACCAATGTGACTACGGCGTGGGGATACTCGCAATGCACTGGGTACGGTAACACGACCCTGGGTACTGTGAGCTCATGCACGCCGACAACAGTCCACAACGACTGGTCTGTGACCAACAGCGACCCAATAGCCGGTAGCTACTCACTGATGTCTGGTCAACTATCCTCTGGGTACTATGGGGATCTGACAGTCTCAGCAACGTTCTTCACCACAGGTGGAGACATAGTATGGGACTACAAGGTCAGCTCGGTAGAGAGGACCTACTCGACTCAGTTCCACGAGGGCCTGAAGGTCTTCGTGAACGGCGTTCAGATAGACGCATCCCAATATGGTGGAAGCTTCAACGGAGAGTGGTCAGGTGAGCGCACAGGGTCCATGTCATGGGCCGTACCAACCGGTACTAACACGATCGAGTTCACCTTCGACTTCGGAACCAGCGGTTCCGGCGGTTCAAGCACAGCCTGGATAGACAACCTAGTCCTCCCAAGCGTCATGACATCGTCGAACTACGACTTGGATGACGATGGCGATGGAGCAAACGACTCAATCGACCTAGACAGCCTTGACCCATGCATCGGACTGGACTCTGACGGCGATGGACTATCTGATAACCTCGGACTGATGCTCGATGGCTCTGCCTGCGATGCGTCTGCCTACACGATAGACGATGACGATGACGACGATGGCTGGACTGATGCTGAAGAGACAGCGTGTGGCACAGACACCCTTGATGCTACATCCATGTCCCCTGACAACGATGCAGACGGAATATGCGACGGAATGGACGATGATGACGACAACGATGGCGTCTCTGATGCCAATGACGCGTTCCCAATGGATGCAAGCGAGTTCACTGACAACGATGGCGATGGAACAGGCGACAACAACGATACCGACGATGACAACGACGGCGTCACAGATGGCCTGGATGCGTTCCCACTGGATGCAAGCGAGACTTCTGACTACGATGGAGACGGCATTGGAGACAACGCCGACACTGACGACGATGGCGACGGATGCGACGACGCTAGTGACGCGTTCCCATACAACGCCAACGAGTGCATCGACACAGATGGCGACGGACTGGGCGACACGGTTGATCCAGACGACGACAACGATGGCGTGGCAGACGTGGCAGATCCATTCCCCTTGGATGCCAGTGAGTCATCCGACGATGACGGCGATGGAATTGGTAACAACGCAGACACTGACGACGACGGCGATGGAGTCGACGACGTAGACGACGCGTTCCCGATGGACCCAAGCGAGACTTCTGATCTCGATGGCGATGGCCAGGGCGACAACTCCGATGCGGATGACGATGGCGATGGTGTCAACGACGGTATCGACGCGTTCCCAACCGATGCTACCGAGAGCGCAGATCTCGATGGAGACGGCATTGGCGACAACTCAGACACTGACGACGACGGCGATGGAGTCTCAGACACTGACGACGCGTTCCCAAGCAACCCAGGAGAGTCTGCCGACTTTGACGGCGATGGCATCGGAGACAATGCTGACAATGACGATGACGGTGATGGATATGCTGACTCCAATGACTGGGCGCCAATGGATTCCACTGAGTGGCTCGACACAGATGGTGACGGAACAGGAAACAACGCTGACGACAATGACGATGGCGATGACTACACCGACGAGTACGAGATATCCTGCGGTACTGATTCACTAGATTCAGATGAAGTCCCATCGGACTTCGATGATGATGGCATTTGTGACGCTCTTGACGAGATAGACGACAAAGCAGGCACCGGCGATGAGGAAACCGAGTTGGGATGGACCAACACAGTTCCCGGATTCCCCTCACTGCTTGCTGGAATCGCTCTGATCGGCGCCGCACTAGTCGGTCGCAGAAAGGAAGACTGAGCAATCAGTCAACGAAACCCGGCCCGGGGGAGTGTCCTCCGGGTCGGGCCAAACACCCTTGGTGGAGCTGTAGCCGTAAGTATACACTGGCAATGCTGATAAGTCGACTCAATCAGCGTGAGTTGATAGTATGCCGGGAACTACGAGAGTTGAGATTAGGACATTGAAAGTTGGAAGGTACGTAGCCCTCGAGGAGAATGCCTACAAGATACTCGGAATGAGCAAGTCAAAGCCCGGAAAGCACGGTTCGGCAAAGGCTAGAATTGAGCTAGAAGATATTTTTACAGGGCAGAAGAGAAGTCATGTCGGTACTGTTACCGATACCATCCATGTTCCTCTGATAGAGAAGGGTTCTGCGATAGTTACGCATATTCAGGGCAGTGAGGTACATGCCATGGACAACAAGACATACGAGACACTCATCCTACCTCTGGATAACGAGCTAAACCTTGTTTCAGGAGGGGAAATACAGTGGATGGAAGCCATGGGCAGATACAAGGTGACTCGTGACCATTGATCCATAAACTCGTTCCTTAACCCCTCCATTGGCGTGAATGTATAAGCGACGTCCCCCTCAGTCAGGTAGAAGGCGATTGTATGGGTGATGTCGAGAAATCAGCCTACAGGCAACCAGTAACGGCTTCTGGTCTTGAGGCGATCGAGAAGGGGACTCTGACCTGGCTCGATGAGGACATGTATAACAACCTCAACACAGGGGTGCTAGAGCAGTACTTGGAAGAAAAGAATATCAATGAGTCCTTCGAGATTAGCCATTGGAACACCAGGAAGGTACTCATTGGGGTACTTATCGGGGCCCTCTTCAGCGGAGTCACTGCGTATATCGGACTCAAGATAGGGATGGCGGTCTCAGCTGCTTGGTATGTGGCATATCTCCTAGGGATGGCGCTGAAGTGGTCCCCTTCTGAGGTAAACATAGCCACCAGCGCCACTACTGGGGCTACACATGCCTCAACGGGCTTCATTTTCACATTCCCCGCAATTTTCCTCTTGGCCTACTCTGATTCTTACAAGGTTGGGGACGGTTTCCTAATTTCTTCCGTCGATACCCTGCAGTTGGCATTCATCGGTATAATAGCCTCCATGTTCGCCGGATTCCTAGGGGTGATGTACTTCATAATATTCAGGAGAGTATGGTTAGTAGAGGACCCTCTGCCGATGCCAGGTTTCGAGGCTACACTGAAGATGCTAGACATAGCCTCAGACGTCAGTACCGGTGCCGCGGACGCAGCCAGGGACTCACTAAGGACAGTCGGCGTCTGGACAGTCATGACAATGGCGTTCATGTTCGTAATTGACTACCCTATTCGTTGGGGGAGGAAGCTAGCAGGCGCCCCTAGTAGCATAGCAGATTGGTTCGCTATGACTCTGTCTGGCCAGGACTGGGGCCTTGCTTCCGTGTATACTCAAAGATGGATACACCAACCAAGCAAGCTAGACAACGGATTCGCACCATACAACGGAATTACCCCCTATGCCAGCTCGAACCCATTCTCATACACGTTCCTGGGCATCGAGCTAAGCCCAACCCTTCTAGCAATAGGTTGGTTCATGAAGTTCAGAGTGGCATTCCTTGTCAACCTAGGCTCTATAGTGGCATGGTTTTTCCTAGTTCCGCTAGTGGTTATCCAAGACGTCCCAGTATACGACCCATCCCTGGGGTCATACGTCAATATCACAGAATATGCAGACTCATCTTCCAGTATCTATTATCCAACAATCCAGTGGAAGGCATTCTCTTCCGTTGTCAGGACAATCGCCATTGGGGCAATCCTGGGGGGCGGAATATTCGGGCTAGTGAAGATGGCACCTACATTCATCTCGATCTTCGGGGACATATCATCCGCCTTCACCGGCGAGAGAGGAGATGAATTTATCGAGAATAAGGGATGGTATGAGTGGCCATTGACGCACATCCCAGTATTCATGGTAATTTCATTTTTCGCCATGATTCTGACTTTCCTCATTGGCGGATTCCCCCTGCTCCCCTCTGCAATTTTCGCTATAGTGCTCATTTTCACAACTTTCCTATTGGGGGCAATTGCCGTCAGAGTCATGGGGGAGACTGGCATAGAGCCAGTATCAGGGACGTCATTCATCGTTCTGCTAATGCTCCTTCTGATTTTCCTGAATCTTGATGTCGGCTTGGACAAAGAGGAATCAGTCCTCATTGCACTTGTCGGTACGACTGTTTTCGGTTCTGCAATAAGCATGAGCGGAACAGTGGTCGGGGATTACAAGAACAGTCTATACATTGGAAATCGTCCATATCATATCTCCAAGGGCAACATAATGGGAGTGGTCCCAGGTGCAATCCTGGGTGCTGCAGTAGCGATCTTCCTCTCTAAGCTCCTCGCAGACGGGACCATAGATCTTCTAGCTCCCCAAGCAAATGCATTCGCATACTTCACCACAATCCTGGCAGAAGGGCAGGGGGACTGGGGGGCATTGGCTCTTGGCTTCGCACTGGGGGCGTTCGTAGAGTGGGCGACAGGGATGGGAACGTCCTTCGGCCTGGGGATGTACCTTCCCACGCCAGCTACATTCCCGATGCTTCTGGGAGGGGCCGCCAGGGACTGGTGGGAGAAGAGGAGGCTACAACCCAAGGTAGACTCACTAAGGATAGAGAAGGGCGCCCAAGAGGCAGAGAGAGGAAGGGCACTTATGCTCCTATACACGTTCATGATAGCCGCAGGCGCCCTCACTGGAGAGGCATTCTACGGTGTCGAAGCGGCCATACTAGCTGTCCTGGATGATCAGATCGGCACCGGCCTATCCAACTGGCCTGCAATCAGACTAGCTGGCTTCATAATCCTCAATGCCGTCTTGGGGGCGTTGATCTACGTGCTCTTCAGCAAGGCTGGCATCATCGGCCCTAGCAAGGGTCCCGATAAGCCACAAGACTCGGAAGAATATTTGGAAGCAGAGTTAGCGTGATGATATGCTCCTCGACAGAGTCCCCAGAGCAGGGCCTTACGCCCTCCTTGCTATCGCACTGGTGGCTGTATCAAGCGCTGGCGCCGTACTACAACAGATGGAGGGCGTGCCCCCTCTTCTGAAAGCATCATGGAGGATGTATGGTACCTCAATCGTGCTCCTTCCGGGATTTTTTTACCAGTGGTACCATGTGAGTGATGGCCTTCCCCCTAGAAAGGACTGGTTCCTCATCTGCCTATCCTCACTGTTCCTCGCGCTCCACTTCGGTAGTTGGATCTGGTCACTCGATAATACCAGTCTCGTGCATAGTCTACTTTTCGTAACCAGTCACCCATTGGTAGTGGTCGCACTAATGCCAATAATAGGTGCATCTGTCAGAAGAGGGCATTTCTACGGCGCCTTGATAGGGTTCATTGGCGCCTCAATAGCTCTGATGGAAATCGGTGGAAACAGTGAGGTCACATTAATCGGCGATGCGGCCGCATTCGTAGGTGCAGTCACAGTAGTCGGGTATCTGATGATAGGCAGGCACCTAAGGGCCACTAGGGAGACTCCAGTATTCATTTATGCATTTCCTGTCACCTTAATGGCAGGCCTATTGTTGACTATCGGTTCCGTTTCATTAGAGGGAACAGGACTATCCTCGACAACTCCTGAACTCAGTGCATTCGGTTGGCTAGATGCAGTTTGGCTCCCTTGGATAGCATATCTATCGATAGGCCCTGGGCTCTGTGGGCATACGGTCATCAACACAATACTCCGGTGGGTCTCACCGATCGTCGTATCGGTCGCACTACTGTTCGAACCAGTTATCGGCGGAACTATCGGTTGGATAATTACGGGAGAGGCGTATCTGGGCCCATGGACATTAGTTGGTGGGCCACTGATGCTCCTAGGTGCGATTCTGGTTACTCTTGAGGAGAGTAAGAATGACTCATCCGCAGACACTCATTCATGAACCCCTTGCATGTCGGACATACGTGGAGAAAACACATCTACTGGTCACAAATGACGATGGCATAGAGGCCGACGGGCTGATAGCCCTGGTAACTAGGCTCCATAGTGAAGGGCACCCGCTCGTAGTTTTAGCACCTGAGAAAGAACAGTCGGCTACAGGGATGAAACTGACACTTGCCAGTGGGATGAAGTTCACAGAGAGAACAGATATATCCGACTCGATCATTACCCAGGGGGGACCCCCTCTCAGAATGTTCTCACTCGATGGAAGCCCGTGTGACTGCGTCATCGTAGCCTTAGAAGGGGGACTGAAGGCATGGGCCCCAGAAATAGAACCAATGATGTGCATCTCGGGTATTAATCACGGTCCGAACCTATCAGTCGACGTTCTACATTCGGGTACTGTCTCAGCCGCGAGGGAGGCTTCTCTGTATGGCATGCCCGCTATAGCAACAAGCCTCGCTACCTATGAGCACAGGAACTTTGAAGACACCTTAACAGTGGTTACGGCGCTGATCGAAAGGTGCGTTTCTTCACTCCCCTCTTCACTCCCCAATCTACTGAGACCCGAGGGTACGGGAAATTACCCCCATGGAGATGATGAGAGATCAGTATTACGGTCAGCATTCCACCATGGAGATATTTTCCTAAATGTCAATACTCCTGTAAAGTGGTCTGGTGGAATCTCCACCGTGTCGCTTGGTGCTAGGTGGTACCGAAGTGCATCAGATATGGAGGAGGCCCCTCTCAATGGCATAGAATTCGAGGTTGGAGCTGCAACAATTATCGAAGAGGACATCCCACTTACGGACTGTAACGCCATAAACGATGGACTCGCATCAATCACGCCCCTTGGGAGCTGGCCAGCCAATCATCCTCTGGGAATAAGCGGAAAGATGCTCAAGTCTGCAACATCGGAGGACTCCGATGGATTCCCCTACTGGATCTGAGAATCCATAATGTGATGCACAATCGAAATACACGAGTGCCCCTGTAGCCAAGTATCTCCCAAAGACAGGCTAGAAACTGTCTCAGGATCAAACACAACCTCCTTCTCAAGAGGTAAATCATCTGATATGACGAACCCGCATTTCCCACTTAGTGGGGTCTCTGAGATATCATCACCTGTCACGTCGAGGATGTAGCATGTGACGCCATCATCCTGCCACTCGCTCAATGTCTGCCGTATGCCTCCCCCGGATTGCCTTATGCCCTTGGAAACATCAGAGAAGTGCCCTATGGGGGGAACAGGGGTCTTCATCAATGATTTGAAATGTCCTGCTATGGACCTTTCGTCAGGTCTCACGCCCCTCAGTTCAGAGCCATCAAAAAATACTCTTCGAGGTATCCCCTCGCCCATCAAGTGGGCCACTATCTGAGTATTCTTCCTGATGCCATGTGAAATGAATAATGCTGAATTTATGGCTCTTACAATCACATCCATCCTCCCGCCGGTCCCCGGTAGATCGTTCAGGTTTAGCTTTCCCCCACTGGGGGTTCTGTGCCCGACTATAGCAAATCTACGTTCCAGGGCATCACCCCATGCCTAGCTCAGAATCATCGAAATCCATCATCGATTGCATCTGCCTTCGGAATCGCCTATCGCCCTTCATGCCACGCATCATCTTCTTACTTCTGTTCCATTGGGCAAGTAATTCCTTCACTTCTTTCTCTGTGACCCCGGAGCCTCTGGCTATTCTTCTAATCCGACTCGACTTGAGTAATACCGGCTCATCCTTCTCATTTTGGGTCATTGAATCCATGATTATTCTAAACTTCTCCAAGTTACTCTGCATCTGCTTTTTCTGACCTCTGCTGAGATTCCCCATTCCTCCAAACATACTATCGGGTAAGTGTGAGAGCAGTTTGTCCATCGTTCCTATTTTACTCATCATTTCCATCTGGGAGTACATATCGGTCAAAGTAAACCTCCCTGACATCATTCTTTGTGTGATCCGCATTGCTTCATCTTGATCCAAATCTTCCGGCGTTAGGTCAATTAGTCCCTTTATGTCTCCCATTCCGAGTAATCTGGATATGAAACGATCAGATTCAAACTTCTCCAAGTCTTGGATTCTTTCTCCCTCGCCTACGAAAACGATAGGTGCGCCCGTGGTCGATACAGCGCTTAGTGCCCCTCCTCCTCTCGCAGTTCCATCTAGCTTAGTGACAATAGTTCCAGTTACTCCGACAAGATCATGAAAAGTCTCGGCAACCGGTCCAGCCGCCTGTCCAACCTGAGCGTCTATGACTAGGAATCTCTCGGTCGCATTAGCAATCTCAGCTATGGATACAAGCTCCTGCCTCAATGAGTCATCAAGGCTGTCCCTCCCAGCTGTATCTATTATCACAACGTCAGAATTACTGAATTTTTTCAATCCATTCTTTACGATTTTAGATGCATCATCCTCTCCTGGTTCGCCATGAACTTCTACGCCCGTCCCCTCGAGCAACTGACAAAGCTGCTCATATGCCCCTGGACGGTGCGTATCAGCTTCTATGACAGAGACTCTGACTCCATGTCTCCTCCTCCACCAATCTGCCACCTTGGCAGTCGTAGTGGTCTTACCCTGTCCATACAAGCCCACCATCAATATTGTTTCATTGTGCGGTCTAATGTCCCTAGGTGGCCCCAAGAGTCTAACTAGCTCCGTGTAAATGATGTTCATTGCATGAGTTTCTAGTTTAGTCCCAGGACGTGGCTCTTCCTCAACCATCCTTCTCTCGACCTTCTCAGTAAGTTCCTTTGTCTGCCGCACATTAAAATCAGCTTCCAGAAGTGCCCGCCTCAGAGACTTGCTGAGCTCCTTGACAGTCTCATCATCTACCTCCCTCTTTCCTTTAAGCAAGCCCGCAGAACCGAGAATTCTCATCTTCAACGTGTCGAGCGCCATGACCACGGGTCCCGATAGGGTGGTTTGAACATTATCCGAGGCAGATGCACTCAAATGCCCGGTGCCATGGCATGCCATGGCTACAGGCATGTGGCAAACCCAAGCGGCATTCGCCATAGGCATAATCGGTGTTTTCGTTGGCTGGCGTGGCTCTATAGCTAGGATGACAGGTTTTTTCGATCTCTCGGGCTCGGTAAAATACCTACTTTTCGGCATTGTATCCGGGATGTTACTTGCATCAGCTGCCGACTCAATGATTTTGTCGGGAATTATCACCGGGCAAGTTAATATCGTTACCGCGGCATCATATGCGCTACTGATAGCAATCGCAGAGTCGGCATTCGTACTATTCTTACTGGGGAGGCCCAGAAATGTGGCTCTGAGAGCGTCCCCTCCTTTCGGATGGACGTTAGGTCTTGGCATCGGTGCCATGCAAGCTTCCGTTCTGGCTTTCAGATTGTTTGACGAAGAACTCAATTCATCATTTTCGGGATTCTCCCCCTACTCAATATTGATCTCTTTGCTGATTTCCATTACTGCCTGCACAGGACATGCTATGCTGGCAACATACCAAGGAGCGATGATTCTAGAGCCGAGTAGACTCGGGCCATTCTTCTCAACATCCATTCTCAGGGCCATTCTTCTTCTTTCTGTTATCTTGTCAATTTTTACTCCAGTTATTTTGTTGGCTCCCTTGACTGCAATAGTTGCGGCTTGGGCCCCCTCCCAAGAGAGGTGGCTGCCCTCAGGCCTCACTCCAGCGGCTAGACAGGCATATAGGAGGACTACAAGGCAGTCAGAGAGGCACAGGACTGCCTCAAACACCAGGAAAAGAGGCTCCCCAGTCAGTGAAGAGGAATAGCACATAAACTCATCATTGGGGTTTTATCGGGCATGCGTATGGCGCATGATTATATTCATCCGGTCAAGGGTTATGGTCAATGAGGGTGATTATAGCCGGAGCAGGCGAGGTCGGACGTGGAGTTGCAGCCGCTTTGCGCCAGGAGCGTAGAAGCGTCGCACTCATTGACCCAGACCCATCTGCTATCAATGAATCACAGTATCTCGATTGTCTTCTGATAACCGGGAGTGCCCTCTCCAGAGATTCTCTGATGAGGGCTGGAATAAGTGATGCTGAAATTTTCATCATGGCTACTAATGACGATATGGTGAATCTCCTAGGGTGCTCCTTTGCGAAAAAGGTCTACAGTGAGTTAGTAGGAGAGAGGAATGCAACTGGCTTGAGGACTATTGCCAATATCAACGACCCCACTCTAGACCATCCTTCGAGGGGTGCAGGGCCTCTTAGCAACTGGACTAGGGCCGATCATATTGTCAGCGCTGCCGATGAGATAGTGGATCAGCTAGCCGCTAGTCTGCTAGCCCCCTCTATTGACGAGATTCTGCCCCTTGGCGAATCATCATGGATTGCATCCAGCGTAGTTACTACATCTTCTGCACTCATCGGAACCACCACTGGAGAGGTAGGGGGTATATTCTCCGGGATGCCCTCGATATACGCCATAAAAAAATCCGAAAAGAAAGGAGTTCTATGCAACGGGGACGAAATAATCGAGCCAGGCGATATCCTAGTCTTCGTCTCGAACTCAACAGATCAATTCTCACAGATAACACGTAGCGTTGGAAAGACGGATCCGGAATTGAAAGAGAAGGCACAGATAGCTATTTTCGGAGCCAGCCAGTTTGGAGTCAGGCTGACTGGCCATTATCTCAGGAGAGGGCATAGTGTTGTTGTCATAGAGCCGGACCTAGACTTGGCAAATGAACTCGTAGGCTCAACTGTGGGAAATAGCAAGAGGTTGGATGTCATTCACGGGGACCCCCAAGACGAGGAGCTTCTGAGAGAGCTAGATATCCACAGTCACGATATTGCTGTCGCCGCTCTCGAGGATGACAATCTCAATATCGCCATTTCCATGAGGGCCAAGGACAAGGGCGTTCAGAGGACTGGCCTTGTCCTCAAGGACAGAGCCCTAGTGGAAGCCGTTCATCGTATCGGGACAATAAACCCCGTTAGTAGGAGACTAGTGGTAGTGACAGGGATTTTGAAATCAATCCATATGAATGTGCCAGGGACCTTCCAAGTGATTCCTAATGTCTCAGAGGTCATTTCAATTTCGGCGGAGGTAAAGAGCGATCAAGGAATTGAAGGAAAGTCAGTATCCAAAGTAGAATCCAAGCTTGGGGCCAGAGTAGCCATGGTAGACAGGGTTCAGGAAGATGGTAAGACTATCGTACTTGATCCCAGTGACGTAGAATCTATTCAACTAGGCGATCGTCTGTACATTCTTTTGCTCAAAGAGCACCTGAAGAAGCTTGAGAAGACTTTCGGGAGCTAATCATGCGCTGGGACGTGGTCGGCTTTGTTTTGGGCTGGACGATTAGGCTGGTAGCTCTCCCACTAGCAATAGTTGCGGCATATAGTTGCTATTTGGAAGCCGAGGGCTATGAATTTGCCACTAGGGCATATCTTCTCCCTCTATTGCTAGCCGCAGTTGTCGGGCAAGGCCTCGTCTCTTTAGCCAAGGGAGCTGATACGGCATCGAGATTGAGGGACAAGGAAGCTTTCGCGTCTGTTGCTCTTGGTTGGATTCCAGTGGTCATCCTCGGTGCCCTCCCCTATTGGCTGGGGGGTGTATTCTACGGCCCCCTGGATCTCTCTACGGACACTGTCGGAATTGTAGACGTTCTCTCAGGTGCCGTCCATTCATGGTTTGAATCGATGTCAGGATTCACTACTACCGGTTCCACGGTAATTGACCACACAACTAGTCCAAGATGCCTAGAAGTATCAGATTGCATAAGTGCCCAGCCACAGAGTCTGATACTGTGGAGGTCACTTACCCAATGGCTTGGGGGGATGGGTGTCATTATGTTGGGTCTGCTGATATTATCTCAGGCTCTCGGAGGCGGAATGTCCCTAGCTAGGGCAGAGCTAACCGGTCCATCACTTTCCAGATTAGGCCCATCACTACAGTGGACCGCAAGGAGACTTTGGACGATATATATCGTTCTTACAGCCATTGAGGTGATGCTTCTCAGATTCGTTGGAGAGATGAGTGTCTTCGACTCGGTGAATTATGCCCTTACCACTCTTTCCTCTGGGGGTTTCGGTACCACTGATGGTGGAATAATGGCTTTCGGATCAGCTAGGATAGAAGTAATTCTCATGGTATTCATGGTCCTCACTTGCATAAACTTCAGCTTATTGCACTTAGTCCTATCAGGGAGATCAAAGGAAGCCATCAAGGATGGCGAAGTTCGGACTTATCTGTTTATCCTACTCGTTGCATGGATTTCTATGGCATTCAACATCTATCAATCAGGCTCGCAAGACCTCGGTTTTCTTGAAACCATTAGGCACTCAATGTTCCAAGCTATATCCATATCAAGTACCGGGTATTCCTCGGCAGATTTCGCTGCTTGGCCTCTCTTCAGTCAATTCGTATTACTGCTTTTGATGATCATAGGGGCTACAGCTGGATCGACAGGCGGCGGCTTGAAGGTTCTAAGAATCAGAATAGCATTCGAATTATCGAAAAGAGAGATTCTGAAAATAATACAGCCCAGGAAAGTGGTGGCTATCAGATTCAATGATGAAGTGATTGACGAGAGAAGAATCTGGACCGTCCTAGGCATGCTCAGTTCCTGGACGGTACTGGTTACCGCCTCGATACTAGCTTTCTCTTTCTTGGAGCCATCTTTGGACATGACCGATGTTCTTTCTGTTTCCTTGTCGCTACTTGGTAACACCGGGCCAGCACTTGGTGCCTTTGGCCCCACGGCAACATGGGCATCACTAGGGGAGCCCTCGATGATAATCGCCTCTCTACTAATGTGGCTCGGCCGTCTTGAACTACTCACCGTCTTGGTTTTACTACACCCGAAAACATGGCGAAGTGACAATTAGAAAGAATCCAATGTGAATTGTTTGTCACCAGACTCTGAAGCCTTGATATTAGGTGTGACATCCTCTTCATTTGCTTCCACGTGTTCGTCTTTCTGATCGATTTCATCAAATTTTTTTATTATCAATTTTCCCTGCTTGCTACTCTTTGCTATTCCATGCAAAGACAGGTGTTCCTCGACCCCAATGCCCATTCTGGAGGAGAGGCTGAAATCCATAGGGTCGCCTCCAAGTGATTCATCATGGACAGCCAATAACAAGGGCCAAAGCTCCTCTCTGAATGACGACCGACTCGTAGATACCTTGCTTGACATAGTGGTGACGACATTCACACTCCTCCATGACTCGCTGCCACGTCTTAGAAAATCAGGATACCCCAAGTATGGATCGGACGTTATTGGAGTCTCCGATACTGCGGCTTGCGATGTTAGGGCCGAGCCCCAGTACCATGACCTGAAAGCACGATTAGTAAATTTAGTCGCTAACGATCTGTCCGCTAATTCCATAGCTCCACTGATCGACGAGAGGCCCTTGGAATCGAATACAGATTGATTATTCCAGGAGAACCAAGCAAGCATCTGATCAGGATCCTTGTCACTGTTTCTTAGGATCTCTGATGCCAACTGCCCATTCCTACTGGAGTATATCTCCTTCATGGCCCTGAAAACATCAATTTGTGAGTCTCTAATTGCTACAGACCTAAGTCCTCTAACTTCTTCGATAGTGATGTGCCCCTCAGATAGTGCCGATACCGCTTGAAGGTCCCTCACAAGGGCCCTAAGATCTCCTGGATTTCCAGAAATTAGCTCCTCCAAAGCACCGGGATCAATAGAAATGCCCTCCTCATCGAGAATTCTGTATGCAATCTTCCTCATATCTCCCTGATTGGCCCTCTTGAACTGAATCATGTCAGCCAGTCTCAGTACTCTGTCTCTATTCATCCTCCACGATCTCCCACTTCCCCACAACCTCATGGGGTCATTACAAGTCATAATGACCGGTTGCATGGATGAACTAAGGAGATTCATCAGCTCCGCTTTCCCCCCAGAGTCTCCTGAGATATTCTTAGAACCGTCATCAGATGAGATTGATTTCCCTATCCTATCTTCTGATATCTTTGAGAACCCCCCTGCAAGATGATCTACCTCATCTAAGAGAATAACGGTTTTTCCCTCAGTTGACGATCCACTGGAGAATAGATCCAGCGAAATATGCTGAGACCCCCTCGTCGCGACCTTTCTGATAGAGGCTGCATTCCTCTCCTCCGAAGCATTTAGCTCTATGATGGCCCACCCCCTCTCCTTTGCCACAGCCTTTGCCAGAGTGGTCTTGCCAACTCCTGGGGGGCCGGAAAGCAAGATACCTCTCTTTTTGGGAATCTTATCGCCCCTCCAACTATCTAGCCATTGCCTGATAGTACTGATCTGCGCACCATTCCCTTCCATCTCCCTGATGTTACCTGGACGGTAGCGTTCAGTCCAATCGTCAGCAGACACGTTTGCCCGTTGAGTAGGGGCCCCATGAAGATTGGGAGTCAGAATAGAGATTCTATAGTTCGATTTTTAACGTGCACTATCAATTCCTCGGAGCTTATTCTAACTTGTCTTTGATCATCTCTCTTTCTTACGGTGACAGTCCCGTCATCAAGGGTTGAGTGATCAACGGTAATGGCCCAAGGGACTCCAATCTCATCTGCCCTGGCGTACCTTTTACCGATTGACCCAGAAGAGTCGATATCCGCATGAATCCCTCTAATGGTAGAAACTTGATTGAACATACCCCTCGCAAATTCACCCATTCCATCCTTGTCGAATAGGGGTAATATCGACAGGTCATATGGGCATACCGTTTCACTCAATCTTAGGGTGACATAGCCTTCCTCGTCCTTCCCATCCTCAATGAAGGAATGATCAAGAACATGCCAGATTATTCTATCTATGCCGAATGCGGGCTCTATCACATGGGGTGTAAACCATTCTCCGTGAATATTTCTCTCCTCCTTCACCAAGCTAACCATTTCCTTTGTTATTTCAGCCTCGAAACCACCATCCAGAACTATGGTGAATGGAAAGGATCCCGGTATGTCGACCAATTCAGAAATAGCGGTGGAAATAGCACCCGCCCTTTGCTTGAATAATGGCCCAATAACTGAACTATTGGGAGAGAGTCCCTCCTTGAATATTTTCTTAGGGGTAACAAACTGCCTCCAAGAGCGGAGGAGGTTGCTCCCTGAATGCAATTCATGGGATTCGAGATCATGGCAGGTTCTATTCGCTATGCCTACGCACTCAATCCAATCATATTCTCCCAGAATCTCACAGTCCCAGCAGTCAGATGCGTAATGCGCCATTTCCGAACCAGCGTGTTGCCTAAACCTAATCTTTTCAGAATCAATTCCAATTTTGGTCAAGAAATCATATGTTCTTGCCATAAACCAAGCTACGGTACTGTGCTTAATCAATCCCGATTGGTTTGCCTCACTGAAGGTTGATCTAATTTCTCCTTGATTCTCACCTTCTGGATCAGGAATCAGACTAATCTTGTCAGTATATTGTCCCAGATCTCCGCATGGTTGGTCCAATGGATCTATGAAGTATTCTAATTCGGCCATATTGAATTCCCTCAGTCTAATCATCCCCTTCCTAGGGCTGATTTCATTCCTATATCCTCTACCTGTCTGGACCGCACCAAAAGGTAATTTTTGCTTAAAATGACGATATAATGAGGGGAATAGCATAAACATTCCCTGAGCTGTTTCAGGCCTCATGTATGCTTCTCTTCCCCCACCCATGGCACCGATAGTTGTGGGGAACATCAGGTTCATTGGCCTAGCTTTAGCCCATTCTCCTCCTTGACAGTTGGGACAAGTTACCGAGTTTGAAGAAATGAGCGAATCCAGCTCTTCTCCTTCCAAAGTATCTGGACTGGGATGCATACCCTCGACTAAGTGATCACTGCGAAAGATAGCATTACAGGACAAACATTCAGACATCTGATCATTAAATTCGCCAACATGTCCACTTGCAACTAGAACTGCCTTGGGAGTAATGGTGGGCGAATCAACCTCCACGATGTCACCATTCGAGGTCCAGTGATCGATCCATGCTTGAATCACCTTGCGCTTTATCCTAGCTCCAACCGGGCCATAATCAACCAACCCTGCCACTCCGCCATAAATCTCAAACGAAGGCAGTACAATGCCACGACGGCGCATCATAGATGTGAGCCTGTCAAGCCTCCTAGATTCGGGCATTGTATCGGCGACTCCATCACCTGTCTTTCAAGCCATCCTTGAGATTGGGGCCGATGAACAGGAACCGAGGGGTATTTTGCCATGTCACACAGACTCAAAAATGAGACTCTTAGAGAAGCATTGATGTACTCTTAGGAAGCCCAACAGAGTGATAGGTGCCTAAAAAAATGCCAATTATAGAGTATGTAGAAGATAGGATGGAGACAGAAGAGCTCCTTGAGAGGCTATGTCCCCCTGTCAGGAATTGGTTCAAGGACAAGTTCCCCGACTTTACAGAGCCCCAGAAGGTAGCCATTCCGAGGATTCTCAACGGAGAGCATCTATTGCTCTGCTCGCCCACTGGATCAGGCAAGACTCTGACAGCATTCTTGACAATAATTGATGATCTAGTAAGACGCTCCCTGGATGGCACACTTCCAGATTCTGTTCAGTGCGTCTACATCTCTCCAATCAAGGCTCTAGCCAATGATATCGAGAAGAACCTACTCGGCCCTCTTGGCGAGATTAAGGAAAAATACCTTCCAAGTCGGGCCAAGGAAATAAAAGTTGGACTTAGAACTGGCGATACCCCTCAGAGCGAGAGGCAAAAGATGCTAAGAAAACCCCCTCACATCTTGATTACAACACCAGAGTCCCTAGGCCTAGGGCTGGCATCAAAGAGATTCAGACCTATCCTTGATCAGATGAAATGGTTCATCATTGATGAAATGCACTCACTAGTCCCCACTAAGAGGGGGACTCATCTATCTCTCAGTATGGCATTGATGGACTCCGTTGTTTCTTCCGATGTCCAGAGAATTGGAATTAGTGCAACTATGGAGCCACTGGATGCAGTAGCGGAATTCTTAGTCGCTAGCGACCCAAGAGAATCAGATATTCATTCCCAGAATGACGACAACGAATCCAGTGAATTGGAAATACAGCCCCAGAAAGTCGCTATCGCAAAAATTTCTGGTGACAGAGAACTAGATTTAGATATTATACTGCCCAGTCCAAGATTCAGCTCCATCCCTGTAAAGGAAATCTTGGATCATAATGTGGATAGGATCAAAGAATTAGCAGAGGCACATACAACCACACTGGTATTCGTGAATACTAGGAATATGACTGAAACAGTAGTCCAGAGGCTGAAGATTGCTGGAATGGAAGGCGTCGAGGGACATCATGGATCTATGGATAAGGCCATTAGACTAGATGTTGAAAGCCAGCTAAAGAAGGGCCTATTGAGATGCGTAGTATCCTCATCTAGCTTGGAGATGGGGATAGATATCGGTTCTGTTGATCTTGTCATACAAGTGGGTTCTCCGGGTTCCATAGCCACGGCTCTTCAGAGGATAGGTAGAGCAGGACACCAAGTTGACGGGCTCCCTAGGGCCAGGTTCCTTCCAACATCGCCACATGATTTGATGGAGCTCGTAGCGTTACAGATGGCAATCTTAGAAGGCGAGATGGATTTACTGAAATTCCCCGAGAATTCTCTAGACGTACTTGCACAGTTCCTTATCGGCCTGACAATCATCAGAGAGTGGGATATCGATGACGCGTATCGCTTAGTGACATCATCATGGCCCTACAAATCCCTCCCCTATGATGATTACATAGAGGTCCTAGATATGCTAGACGAGGAGAGGAGACTCTGGCTCGATTGGGAGGATAATAGATTCGGCAAGAGAGGATTCGCTCAGATGATATACTATACTAATATCGGGACTATAGCGCCCGACAATAGCTATCTAGTCTTCACAGGAGACGGCACTCTCGTTGGTCAGCTTTCCTCCTCATTCGTATCGAGTCTCAGGAATGGGGACGTCTTCCTCCTAGGCGGCTCCACATACAGAGTTGCTAGCATAAGGGGCACTAGGGTCAATGTCACACCAGCAACTGGCTACAGGCCGACTATTCCGTCTTGGACTGGTGAGGCAAATAGTCGCACTCATGAGCTCAGTCAAGCTGTCCTGAGATTACTCAGCAAAATCTCTGTAGGGGCGAGAATGGGCACTGATTACGAACCAATACTGACAGAGGCGTTACAGCTAAACAGGCCAGTGGCCCTTGCTCTGAAGCAGTTCTTGGATGAGCATGTTGCTACTACCTTCCAAGTCCCCTCCAATGATAGAATACTGATTGAGCAAGTCGACTCCCCACTGCCAACGTATGTGGTTACAACATGCAGAGGAAGGGCATTCAATTTAGCACTCGGATATTTGTTTGCTGGAATAGCATCCAAAGAAAATATAATTATTCACGAGCTTTCCTTTGATGAGAACGGATTTATGGCCAAGTTGAGCCACGAGGTAGAGATATCTAAGATCCCCGAAGTCTTCAGGAACGATACCAGTGAAGAAATCCTTCAGAGGTACATGATGGACTCCCAGCTATTCTCCAAGAGATTCAGGGAGGTCTCTTCTAGGAGCATGCTGAACCCACGGAGAATAGGTGCCGAGGAGGTCAGTCCAAAGCAATTCCAACTAAAAGCCGAGGCCATAATGACCAAACATCGACAGATGGAAGGATCAGTAATTATCCGCGAGGCGATGAGTGAAATACTGAATGGCGATTTAGATATGGGGCAATTGCGGAACTTCATCTCAAGGATGGATAGTGAAGATGTACGTATAGTCCATCGTCGTGTGAAAATGCCATCTCCATTGGGTATGACGCTATTCATGTCTGCATTCGAGGATTTGCTGAGCCTTAGGACCAGGGCATACCTGATCAAAGACGTCGATCCCGAAATCCTAAGGCGCCTATTGGGGGCTAGATCACTAGCCACAGATCTCGATAGGGAGATGATAGGTGAGTACTATCAGTCTAAGGTAGTCGTACCGAGAAACTCAATTGACCTACTGAGACTGATGGATATGGGTGGTGGCCTAGAGCGTGAACTGACTAATCCACTATACAATTCAAAATTAAGCGGGATTGAAATTCCCGTGATTAGGAAATGGGTCCACGAGCTTGCAGAGAGGGGACTGATTACCAAGGTCAGGAATACTAATCATGAACAGATTGACGATAAGTGGTTCTCTATGAGGATGGCTGGAGTACATGGGACGTTGGGGTGCCTGGCTGTTGCTGGGGCATCGGAGATGGAGGACCTTAGGGCGCTTTACACAGGAGGTCTGACTTATGAGGTCGCAGAAGGATTCAGCGGTGCCACGCCATCAAAGTGGGTTTCATCAAATCTTTCTGACCCTCTTGACTGCCTCAGACTGAAACTTTTGGATATGCTTGGTTCAGAAGGCCCACAAACCCTAGAATCACTGAGTGACAGACTGCCCTTCCCAATAGCTCAAGTCGAGGCAGTACTTCAAGAGCTAGAAATGAGGAATTTAGTCTCAATTGGATTCTTCACCCAAACCGAGGAGGGTGAATTCATTCTCAGAGTTGACGAGTATAGGATCACAGGAGGAAGCGTCGAAGTAGTAGACTACAGAACTCTCCAGACACTACTGCTCCAGAAATCATTTACGAAATTCGCTGAGCCTTCCGAGGCTATTAGATCACTGGCATTAATTCAGAGAAGGGACGAACTACTCCACAGGGTGGAGAACTTTAGGTTCAGGGATTGGAAGGACTTTAAGCATGATAAAGACGTTTTCAATGGCAGACTTCTCCATAACAGGGTGGGCTATACTACCTTTGACCAGATACCAATGCTTCTGGGATTACGTTCAGAGCCTTGGATGGGTTCCTTAGAAGAAGAGCTTCTTGATAAGATTCCTGAAGATGGCATTACTAGGACAGAATTACTATCGGAATATCCAAGGGGCAAGGAAAACCAGCATATCCAGAAGAGCGTGAAAAGGGCGCTCTCAAATTTAGAACGACAACTGGTTGTGGCCAAGCAGTATCTCGATGTACCCAACAGGAAAAGATCGATAGCCATATTCAGGCGAATCCATGGCGTAGTAAAGCCGTTGGATTTTCCCGAGGCACTGTCTGCACTGATATCCAAAATAGGCCCTGTCAGATTACACACACTGAGATTCTTCGTCAGTAGGCCAGTCGAGGAACTAGCCGAGGTCCTCCGGGAATTAGAAACCGAAGGAAGCATATGCCGTGTAGTCGCTCTACAACCGGATCCAACCGATTACTATTCGTCGCATGTAGACGCCGAGAGGCTACTTTCTCCTATGCCCGAAGATAGGGAGATGCGTATCCTCGCCCAATCAGATCCCTTCTGCAGTCGTTTCATCCAAGAAGTTAGGATGATACTGAAGCAAGGATGGTACCATCCCGTCTTCAAAGGAGTGGACCCAATAGGGAGAATTTTGATGTTTGTAGTCAACGACTACCTGGAGATAAAGGATGTCAATATCCCCCACTCATACCTAGATGAATTCAAATCAACCTTCAATGATCTTTTGGAAAACTACCGAGATCGACTCGTCGATGTTTCTGTAATGCATGCTTTTAACGGAGTCCCTGTTCATGACTGCGATGATAATATTCAGAGTATTCTTTCTGAACTTGGATTCGTCTCAATGGGTGATGGTGAGAGATATATCCGAGGAGGAGTTGTTGAACCTAGATCTAGGAACAAGGTGAACAGACTTCTCTTCCACACTCACAATATCCATCAAATCAGTAGATGGGAAAATGAGACTTACGCTTTGAAGGAAATCAACGAATTGAGGGATGACTTCGCATTGAGGGGCCGTTGCGAAATGTTCAGGGTAGATCTACAATCTATGGCGGCAACCGAGCAATTGCATCAAGGAACAAATCTCAGGGGTCATCAGGTATGGGCAAGGCTCCCACATTTCCAGAGGCTCCTTGCGATTAGGAACGCCCCTCCTGACGACGATGACTTTGGTATTCTTGAGTTCTTCAGGAGTCATAACGATCCAGCAGTATTCATGGAGAGACTAGCAATGCGCAGAGCTGAGTTTAGGAAATTAATCTCTCCCCTGGTGAGAAGCGGTCACTTAGTTCAGGACTACAGAGGGGGGTTCAAGACCGTAGAGCCAGTGAAGGGCGTCGATCTCTGGACAATAAAGAGAACATACCTGAGGGAACTAGTGGAGGACTATCCGGTCATCTCAATGAAGCAGTTTGAGAGGCTGGCAGGAACGCCTTTCTCACCTGAGGAAATTAGCGATGTCCTCCACGAATTTGAAGAGGATGGGACACTGATCAAAGGATTCCTCATAGATGATCAGCATGATATTAGTTGGGGCAGAAAAGACCTATTGGAGTCAGAGGGGATACCAAAGACAAGAGATTTGGTAATACCTCCCTCAGACCCATTGATACATTATTTTGGAGGTATCCTGCGAGAGAGATTTGGATTCGGTTCTGCATATCTGGTGTTTCACAAGGAGGAGCCAATTGCGGCATTCAAGGCAAATACGAGAAATGCGACAATCGATGTAACAGACTTCGTGGGCGATTCAGAGTTAGAGAAAGAGGCCCTGAGGGTGATGAAAGAATTCGCATGGGAACATCAAATGCCCCTAACAGGGGACCTATATGAGAAAATGAGATCAAGATGACTTCAGATCAGCCTTAGCGAATAGCCTAGTGACAGGCCTAGAAATTCTGATTATATGGCGATGTAATTCAGGTAGTAGATCGAATAATGCAGTAGCCATTAGGAACATCGCAAACAAGCTAGCAACTTTCGCCACGTAGCTGTGCGTGAAATCGAACATATCAATGCCGAATAGTGACCATTCTGAATACGTATCACTGAGCCAGACGATACCAGCATTCCTGAACACGTTCAATACATGTATTGTCGGAATTGCTACTAGGAGCCCCCTGATTCGCCTCTTCCAAGATACAGAATTTAATGCTACTATGGCCCCTACGAATATTATCATAGATTGAAGGGCAGAGCATGCTAGAATGAAGCTGACGCTTACGGGGGTCCCGTCGGAGTGGTTGAACGGCACAAAGAATCCACTGTCTCCAAGGGGCTCAGTAAGGAAATACCGGCTTCCCTCCCACTGTGATGCAGCGATCGCTCCACTAGGTAAATCAACCATCATCTCGCCCACTTGGTATGATCCCAAACCAGAGAATTCCAGCAACCATTCAGTGCTGTGAGCAGTCATCTCTACGAATTGCATATTCAGAATTGGAACGCTATATACCGCGTAATAAGGTATGACGGACCACGCAACAGCCCCTCTGAGCCAAACAAGGGATTCATCGCCTATCTCCCAATTCCTCACTTCCCATATCCCAAGGGCTATTCCTGCAGGCAATGCCCCCGCTGTCATCAAAATAAGAAGAGGGTCGGATATCTCAACGAAGTGTTCTGACTGCATATAGAAAAAGAGGCCCAAGAGGGTCCATCCTACAGCCGCGGAATAAGGAGCCAATGAAGAACTTCTCCGGTGGAAAGAGAATCCTAGTGACAATGCTCCAAACCAGCAAAAAGAGAGCCAAAGGGAGAATTCAGGTACCCCAACAGCCTCCGCGAAACCTTCGACCAAGGCTCCGATTGGGTCTTCCATGATGCCAACGAGCCATCAACCCGTAAATATGATGCCCCCAACGGATAGCCGGGTGTTCACATGGCTACCGACTTCACAGAGTTCGCAAACAGCTACATTCGGGATATTAAGAAAGCACTGGATCATTTGTCAATTGGAAAATTGAATGACCTATATTCACTCGTCTTAGGTGCCACATCATCAGGATCAACAGTCCACTTCATAGGAAATGGAGGGAGTGCAGCCACTCCTTCGCACAGTGCTGGAGACTGGTCCAAAGAATTAGGATTGAAGACGTTATCTCATACAGATAATGCTTCATCATTTTCAGCGTGGGCCAATGATGAGGGCTACTCTCAAGTATTCGTAGGCCAGTTATCCACCTTTGCAAATAGCAATGACCTAGTAATCGCCTATTCGGGTTCTGGAAATTCGGAGAACGTACTGAATGGAGTTGAGTTCGCAAATGGAATAGGTTGCAAGACAGTAGCCATTACTGGAAACTATAATGGTTTAGAAGGTGGTAAACTAGCAGAGATAGTCGATCTGGCCATAGTAATACCCAGTACCTCGATGGAAAGGATTGAAGACATCCAGTTGATGATAAACCATATCATCAAGGAAGCTGTAAAGTCCAATAAAGAGCAGTGATAGAATGTTCCCGCCAATGAGGGATAGGGATAGCTTGTACGCCCCACTCCATCTATTGCCCCTCCCTACAAATATGACATGGGGGGGCAAGATAGCATACTTAGATCGTGATGGAGTCATAATCAGAGGATTTGAGAGCTATGTCAACAATCCAGACGAAGTCTTTGTCCTCGATGGTGCCCCAAAGGCAGTTGGTGATCTTAGGAGACTTGGTTTCAGGGTTTGCATCGTTACCAACCAGTCACCTGTAGGAAGAGGGATTTGGAGTAGAGAAAACCTCGCCTCTATTCATGATAAAGTTAGGTCAGAACTACTTTCCGAAGATGCAGATGCCATTCTCGACCTAATTCTCCATAGCCCCTATGCTCCATGGCATAATTCGTGGGCCAGAAAACCAAATCCTGGAATGCTCGAGGCAGGCAGACAAATTATCGATGCCGCTGAGTCAAGCATCTTACTGTCTGAAGGGGACATTAAGTTCGGAGAGGAATGGAAAAATCGCCCATCTGAGAATTCCTCGATAATGGTAGGTGACAGGATCGTAGATATGGAAGCGGCGAAAGCTCACGGAACCCGCTCATTCAGATGTAATCCCGATGTGGGAATAAGTGATGTAATATCTGAAATCTTGGAGCTGAATGGATGAGTACAAGCAACACAAGCATTGTTAGGATTGGGTTAGATGATACCGATCACCCAGAATTCGGATGTACTACACATTCATTCCATGACCTATTGAGCAATCTGACCACCATCCCTAGTGTAATCGTACTCGAGAGGATGCTTGTACGGCTCTGGCCGTATGCGTCAAGGAGGACCAGGGGGAACGGCGCACTATCGGCGACCTTGGAAATTCCATCTGAATCCAAGATTCAGTTTATCGACTCTTGCGCTGAATGGTTCGATTCATTATTGTCCGAAATATCACATTATCCCGAAATATCAAATTCTGCAACACCCGCTCTTTTAATTTCGTTCGACCAGGCTCCCCCAAAATGGTACTGGGAGACAGTAAGGGGGGAAGTAAACCTAGTGGATCGGGAATCTGAAATCAGAAGCTCGGGAGTGACTATCTTCTCTCATCCTGATAACTGGGGGATGGTTGGTGCTAGTGCCGCTATCTCATGGGAACCCGGAATTAATCACTCTTGGGAGCTAATCGCTTGGAGAGAAGATAGCAAAATAGGGTCAAGAAGGGCGGTTTCCAAGGATTCTGTGTTCGAGATGTCCAAACTATTCCCTGAGACCTTCCTGAATAGGGACCCTACGGCAGATAAGGGCATTATCGCCCCTAGGACCCCCTGCCCAGTTCTTTACGGTATCAGGGGTTCAAGTAAGGATGCGGTGGAATCAGCAAACTCCTGGTTACAACATAAGAATAGCACCGAGAAGTGCCTTGATTGGGCATCACATAAGACTAATCAGCTCTCAGACGATCATCTCCCAGGACCTATGAGTGGGACAGTAATCACTTCGCCCGAGGTTCTGAAAGGTGCCCATGCGAGTTTGAAAGTAATTTCCGGTGGAAAAGGGGAGACATTAGTTGCATTCAGTGAAGGGGGGCCAGTGAATAAGCTACTTAGACAATTATCGCCAGGGGATAGAATTTCTTGGATGGGCCTAATTTCTCCCGATCGCTCAATACATCTGGAAAGGCTGAGAATTGAATCTGCTTCCCCTAGGATCTCATCCAGGCCTAGATGTTGTGGTAAGTCGATGAGGAGCAAGGGCAGGAATCAGCCCCTCTTCTGCTTAAGGTGTGGAAATAAGGAAAGCAAAATATGGCTATCAGATAACTGGTCTCCTGTGGGTGTCCCAAGTATTGACGGTTGGGTCCAGCCCCCTCCATCTCAGAGAAGACACCTTTCAATGCCCTTGGAACATGGAATTCCGGCATAGGTGCATATTTATCCCATCAGATTCTCAGAAGTTATGTGGAAACCCAGGCCGTCCTACAGTTCATCCTAATTGTCTCCGCAATCTTGCTGTTTCTGTATATCGTAAGAAACCTCACTAGATTAACGCCAACCGATGAAGAAACATACTCGGGAACAGCGAGGTCTCCAGAGAACCTATACGAACCATCAGAGGAAGCCATATCAGAGATGGAAGGCTTAATTTCAAAGCTCAACTAATCAGTTCTTTAAGCCCCTTGGAAGTCATTTTCAGGTATCTCTCGGAATTATTCGAAGATACAATTTTCACACCATCCTTGACTGGATGGTTCAGAAGGAAAACGGTCCTGAGAGAATTGCGAATAGATTTTCCACCTCTGCTAACCCAGCCACCATCCGATGCATTAGAAGCATCCTCATAAGCTGATGATGTGATTACTAGATTAGTCCCTTCGCAAGACCCGGATAACGTATTGACTGCATGAATATCCCCCTTCTTAGCTCTGCCATGATTCTCACACCAATCATCTATTATGATGACATCACCCTCTCCGAAATCTACTGTACTGCACAATATCAGATCCAATTCCGAAGAAAGACTTCCTGATAGATGTAAAATTGATAGTCTCTCGTACCCTTTATTGCTAATATCCCAAAGAATTTCTGTTGCTCGTTCTTGATTAGGCATTTTCCTACATACCCAAACAACACGCCCTCCTCCCTTGATGGCCTCGGATGCAATACCTAGGCACAGAGTAGTCTTACCTGCTCCGGGCTCGGCAGAAATGTGCACAGCACCGTTCTTGTAGTCTATCACGAGTATCCGAGTATGACAAAGCCAAAGAGCATTCCTGAGGCAATTCACAGAGAAATATAATCAACATCTACCATAACGACTCATTGGGGGAGTCAGATGAAAGAACGTATCCCGAGACGTGCAGCGCCAGATTTCCGTGAGTCCGAAGACGGACTCTTCACCTCTGTGATGGAAGACGGTTTCCTGAATGTAGCACTTGATGATGCCAATCAGTACGGCCCTCATGCAATGATACTCTTCCTGGGCATTGTTTCTGTTTTGACCGGCTTTGTTCTAGGTCTAGCTATGATCGATCCGGTATTTTCATTCATAGCGGCTGCGATAGTAATTGCTTCCTTCGGTTTGAGGAAATTTTTACAAACAAGAGCCACTAATAATGTGGTCAAAAGTAGTACGGAGTAGTGCCTACACCCTTTCACGAGCGAGTGACACTGCGTTATCGACTATCTCTCCCGATACTCCAAGATGACTCGCCGGAGAAAAAAGATATTCGAGCTCTTCGGAACTGAAGATAGAACTAATCTGATCATTCTCTTGGCATACCTCCATTAGATTCCTACCAAACTCCAGTGCCTCCATTGACGAAACTCTGAGGACCTCATGAGCTTCATCCCTAGGCATGCCAGAGTCAACAAGGGCCAGCATGACCTTCTCTGCCATCACTAGTCCCTTCTGAGACTCTATGTTTTGTAGCATCCTTTCTCGATCAACAACCAGCCTAGACATGACCCTCTCACACTTAGCGAATATGTCATCTAGAAGTATCATTGAGTGAGAAAGAGTGAATCTCTCCGACGATGAATTAGCCAGATCTCTCTCATGCCATAGAAGGGCATTCTCATAAGATGGAATTATCATGGATCTCACGATCCTAGCCAGGCCACATGCATTCTCAGCTGTGATGGGATTCCTCTTGTGTGCCATCGTAGAAGATCCCACTTGCTTTTCGACATCAAATGCCTCGGCTACCTCGGCAATCTCACTCCTCTGAAGGTTCCTCACCTCCTGCAAAACCTTCTCTATACTAGTTGCGACGTTCGCCATCCATCCGACCCACTCGATGTAACGATCCCTGCCGACGACCTGTGTTGTCGCAACAGGGACTTCTAAACCCAGCTCGCCTAGAATCAAGCTCTGGAGCTCTAATGCATTCTCTCCTTGTGCGGCTCCCGTGCCAACCGCTCCCAAGAACTTCCCTGCAGTTATCCTTGTCTTCATGGACTCAAGCCTATCGAGATGCCTTCGGAATTCATCGACCCATACGGCCACCTTGAGTCCGAATGTAATCGGTACAGCTGCCTGGCCGTGGGTCCTACCAATCATTATCGTGTCTCTTTCCCTTTCAGCCATATCACAAAGGGTAGATATTAGGGACTTCAGGGACTCTAACTGCAACTTGACGCTGTCTTTGATTTGGAGGGCTACAGCAGAGTCAACTATGTCGTTACTGGTAGCCCCAAGGTGGATGCACCAACCAGCCTCTCCCGCTACCTCGGCCATAGCCTTGGTTAGTGCCATTATATCGTGCCTAGTTTCTGCCTCAATTTCATCCACCCTATCAGCGGTAACTATTCCCGGATCTGATATGTCTGCTACCATGTCATAATGTTCTGCACTAACTCTGCCCATCTTGCAATGCGCCCAGACCAACGCTCTTTCGACTTCTATTTGTCTAGAATGCCTGCCTTCCCTCGACCAAATAGCTTTGGCCTCATCACGTCCGTATCTGTAGTCTAGTGGTGAAACTGACATTATATCCCCAAACCTGCGACTCGGGCTTCATGTTTGAGACTAGCGATTAGAAGATAGTCGCCCAGAAGAGATAATCCACGACCCTCTTCCCCTTTCCCATGTTTTCTCACCTATCAAAATTGAACTACTCGACATTGCAGGTGAATCCACAACTAGAGTCTCATATTCTCCCCCTTCTCCATCAGGGTTAAAACGATATTTGAGAGACGTTTCTATCAATTCCTCAATTTCCTCTGCCCCCAATTTCTTCCCTACCCAGCTACTATCAAGTCCGTCCGCAGATACCGATGAAAGCCTGACATCAAAACCGTGTCGGGGAAAACAGCGCATGTGTTCAACTGGATCATGATGCCATAATGGTGAGAATGACTTGATCCCTAGTCGTGAACACATCCTATCTATTCTGGTCCTTTGATAGTCGGATCTTAGTGCTCCGGTTACCAAGGCATCTATTTCCAGTGCTTCTTCATGTAAGATTATTCCATTCTTATCCCAAGTTTCTGGCCAGAATGAGTTGAAGTCAGCCACTACATTAGTTTCACCAGCAATCCCCCTCTGCAAGTCTTCCACCTCTTTCTCCTCTGCCCCTTCGGTAATAATTGGGAGCCAAGGTATGCCTGAAGAGGCGGATTGTAGTCCAGCAGCACACACTCCTCCTGTTTGAAACATCATAGAGTCATCACCAGTTACACACAGGGTAACTAGTGCCTTTACATCCCATCCTCTCATTATGCACCACCATGTGGCGTAGGACGAGTCCTTTCCCCCCGAGCATAGTACCGCCACACGCACATCTCTTCGTACGGACCTTTCCGCTTGAATGCAACGAAGGAAGACCCCCTTCCCAACCAACCTTGATAAGAGGCCGTTGGCGCATGGGTGTTGATTACGATGCAACCGAGCGGACGCGGATACGACTCTTCAGTAGGAACTTTCTCACCAGACGGACGACTTCACCAAGTCGAGTATGCCCGAGAGTCGGTCAAGAGAGGCTCAACAACAGTAGGGGTAAAATTCCGAGATGGAGTCATACTAATTGTCGCAAAAAGAATACCTAGCAAGTTGGTAATACCCGAGTCAATCGAGAAGATGTACAAGATTGATGATCACATAGGAATAACGACCTCGGGCCTCGTTGCTGATGCCAGGCAGTTAGTTGACAGAGCTAGGGTCCAGTGCCAGATTAACAAGATGACTTATGGGGACTCAATCGATGTCACCACTCTAGTGAAGAAGATGTGTGACTATAAGCAGTCATTCACCCAATATGGAGGTGCAAGGCCATTCGGTACAGCATTACTCATTGCAGGCGTAGATTCGGAGGGGGCTCATCTCTACGAGACTGATCCTTCAGGTGCGTATGGCTCGTACCAAGCAGGGGCCATTGGTAGTGGCCGCAGCGAAGTCATTTCTTACTTCGAAGAAAAATGGAAGCCAGGAATGACAGAAAATGCGGCCATAAAGACCGGTTTAGAGGCACTTTCAGCTACTCTTGACGATGGACTCTCCGATGAATCAGTGGAGATATGTGTGATTAATGAAGGCGGCTACAGGGAACTAGGCCCTGAAGATCTGCAGAAGCATATTTCCAAGCTTTAGTGGCCTGCTTTCCACTATCTCCTTATGCCCCTAGCATGTACGAGCTACATGGTTAGCCTCGACGACGCGGTTATTGCGAGACTCGAGAAAGGTGGGTCAAGGTATGAGATTCTCGTTGATCCCGACCTCGTTGATGTATGGAAGGGCGATCCGTCATCAGTTGAGATGGACGACCTCCTAGCAGTAAGTGAGGTTTGGACAGATTCTCGTAATGGCGAGAGGCCAACTTCCGAAGCATTGCTTAGCGTGTTTGGCAGTAATGATATCCATCAGTGCGTCGATATCATACTTAGAAAAGGCTCAATACAACTTACTACGATACAGAGAAAGAAGATGGTACAAGAGAAAAAACTTCAGATAATAAATGAAATAGCTACAACTGCTACCGATCCAAAGACAAGGATGCCACATCCCAGGACTAGGATAGAGAATGCCCTGGAGGAAGCACGTTTTTCTGTTGATCCATTCAAATCAGTTGAGAGTCAGGTTTCTGATGCCGTGAAGGTACTCAAACCACTAATTCCACTACAGTTTATCACAATAAGACTTGCTTTCAAGATTCCCGGGGCATCATATGGTTCTGTGAATCAAATCCTTAGGGACCTAGTCAAACGTCAAGAATGGCTTACTGATGGTACATGGGCATGTGTTGTTGAGGTCCCAGGAGGGATGAAGAATGAATTAATTAGCAAGGTTGCAAGTAGGGCCTCAGAGGCTGAAGTCAAGGAGCTTGACTGACTCCCCACCGAAGGTGTCGACATCAACGGTTATGAATAGTAGGCCGGTCGGGCAGCTCGATAACATGAGTAATGAGAGCAACGCGGGCGGACCGCGAGACTCACGACGCACCCTCGTCGTCGTGCCAGGAGAAGACCTGGGAGTATCTGAGGGGATTGAAGCTGGTCACGGCGTTTTAGTTGTTGATGACAGAATCATATCGACGAAACAAGGACGAATGAGTAGAAAGGGAAACACAATTTCTGTTGACCCCCTTCACACAAGATATATGCCTAGGCCAGGTGATTTGGTAATAGGCCATATTGAGGGATGCACTAACAATATCTGGTTCATAGACATAGGTGCCCCATTCAATTCAATTCTACCGATGAGCCTCGGTCCTGCCAAGGTCGAATTCGGCGGAACTAGGAAGGTTCTGGATATTGGTGACTCTATCCTTTGCAGGGTTCAAGAAGTTGAAGAAACCCATCAAAGCGTCGTTACGATGAAGGGAATGGGACTCAGGAAGATTCGCTCAGGCGCACTAGACGAACTAGACCCCCACCTTCTTGGTAGGCTAATAGGCAAGGGAGGCGCGTTCCTCAGAGAGATGAAGATGGAAACTGATTGTAGAATCGTTGTCGCCGACAATGGCCGTCTATGGATAGATGGAGAGCTAAGTAACATATTAGAGGTCAGAAGGAGAATTAATAGTATATCTTCCGAGGCCAGAGTTGTAGGAGTTGATGCTTAATGGGTGGATATGGAGATGTTAGGATGATTGATGAAAATGGGCTTAGGATGGATGGCAGAAAGCCAGGAGACGTCAGGCCCATAACAATAGAAACCGGAGTAGTTCCAGTGGCAGATGGATCATGTAGGATGGTTTGGGGAACCAATGAGGCCATAGTGGCAGTTTACGGTCCTATGGAGGCACACCCAAGAAAGATTCAACGCCAAGACAGGGCAGTAATTGATGTCGCGTACAACATGGCCCCATTTTCGACCACTGATAGGATTAGACCAGGCTTCAATAGAAGAAGTAGAGAAATCAGTAAGGTCACAAAGGATGCTTTAGAGAGCGTAGTTCTTCTGGAACTATACCCCAGATCAAAGATTAGAGTCAGCATTGAGATAGTTTCTGCAGAGGCTGGAACTAGATGTGTTGGTCTGACTGCGGCCTCGGTCGCACTAGCTGATGCAGGAATTCCAATGACTGATCTGATCGTCAGTGTCGCTAGTGGCAAGGTAAACGATGTGGTCGTTTGTGACTTGAACAAAGAGGAGGACAACTATGGAGAGGCAGATCTACCAATGGGAGTACTGCCTAATTCAGGAGAGCTAGTTTTCTTACAGATGGACGGAAACCTGTCCCCTGAAGAGTTCAAGCAAGCATGGGACTACAATGTGGATGCGGCCATGGAAGTTCACAAACTGATGGTAAAAGCCCTCAAGGGGGGTGACAACTGATGTCCGCGCCAACAGTTCCCAACTTGCTACGAGCCCATCTTTCAGATCTAGCTCTAAACGATGCTAGACTAGATGGTAGATCCAAATTCGAGGGAAGAGAACTAAAGCTAGAAACAGGGATTCTCCCAAGAGCCGAGGGTTCTGCCAAGGTTACTATGGGCGATACGATAGTATTGGCAGGAGTCAAATTTCAGCTTATGACTCCATACTCAGACAGGCCAAACCAAGGAGGACTGATGTGCTCTTGCGAGGTCAGACCCTTAGCAGGAAGGCACTGGGAAGCAGGACCACCTAGTCCTGAATCAATAGAGTTAGGGAGGGTCGTAGACCGTGGAATTAGGGAATCGGGTTGTATAGATGTCGATGATTTGTGCATCATTCCAGGAGAGAAGGCTTGGCAGGTCATCCTTGACCTTCACGCTATCTCGGATGATGGGAACCTCTTCGATGCTTTTGCTTTAGCAGGAATCGCCGCCCTAAGGAGCGCGATAATTCCCGCCGAGAGGTTCGAAGTAGGGGAAGATATGCCTTTGAAAGTCTCCAAAAAGCCGATTATGTGCTCATACCATAAGGTCGGAGGAAGGTTCGTCTATGACGCTTCTTACAAAGAGGAACTAGGTGGGGATGAGAGAATTCACATAACCCTGGGTGACGACGATCACGTCCATTCTCTCCAGAAGGGTCTAAAGGGAATCTTCACGGCAGACGAATTCGCTGAGATAATGGAGCACGCCAAAGTAAGATGTGCTGAACTTAGGAAAATTGTGGATTAATAGGTGATTGAAATGGCAAAAAGAACTCAGAAAGCTGGACTAACCGCTCGATTCGGTTCGAGATATGGAGTTAGCGTAAGAAGGCGAGCTGGATCAGCTCTCAAGAAGAAATCTAGACAGTATACCTGTCCATCATGTCAGTACCCTAAGGTAAGGAGGAAGTCCGCTGGAATTTGGGAATGCAGGAAATGCAATTATACATTCACTGGCGGAGTTTGGGAGCCGTTTACTAGGGCCTCCGATGCTAACAACAGAGTAGTTAGAAGATCAATGGAAGGTGCAACAGCAACTGACATGGCGGTTATAGCACAACAAGCCGCAATGGATTTTGAGAGAAAATTGGTGGAGGCAGACGAAGTTGCCGACTCAGAGGAAGAATGAGGATAAAATCTCAATCGATCTCGATTTTCCTCATGCGGACGCTGAGCATATAGCAAGCGGACTCCGGACAGAATCTGAATTCACAGAGCTTAATGGGATAATTTCCATTTCAATCTCCGCTACAAATTTCTCAGATCTAAGGGCGATATGGAATTCAACGATGAGGGGCTTGGTAGCTTCAGAGCAAGCTTTGAATGCTATCAAAGGGTCAAGTGAGTAGTATGAGTGGCAATGACGAAGTCGCTGAGGCCCTGAAAAGAGTAGCACAAGAGCTACAGGCAACGCTGTCCCAGATACAAAATGTAACTACGCAACTAAGCGAACTATCTATCACAATTGATGCACTTTCGTCTCAAGACCCTGGAAAACCAGTATACAGGGCCATAGGAAGCCTTCTTCTCGAAGTAGAAGATAGGGATTCCCTGAAGGATGATCTCGAGTCATCGATGAGGGCCTTTCAAGAACATATGGATAGACTTTCCTCCAAGGAGGGCGAACTACGTAGCAATTATGATGCTCTAGTCAGCGCCTATGAATCACAGTGAGAGGCATGACTGAATCATTCTCAGAAAAAAATAATCTCGGAGACGAGCTGAATTTAATGCTGGAATTGCTAGCAGTCGGTAAGGCAGAAGAAGCTAAGGTGATATCTCAAGAAATATTGGATAGATCCAGGTCCACCTCCGAGAGGAATCACGAGATAGAAGCTCGCGTCAGGGTTGAAAGAGCTTTGATTGGCGCCATCCCAGTCGAGACTATTGGGACTGAATTGAGATGGTGCGCGGATAGGCTGAATGCTATTTCACCCGGCACCTCTTTACATGGCTTAGCACTATTGAATTTAGCTACATGGCATGCGAACAGGGGTGAGTCAATGATGGCTTTAGCTACTCATTCAGAAATATCCATCAATAACGGACACCCTCTGGATATCAACTCTTTATCTCGATTAGAAGTTGGGAGGATACTATCCGCCATGAAAGATTACGGCCCTTCTATGAGGCACCTATGGTCAGCTAGGAACGGATTCATTGAGCTTAAGATGTATCCCGAGGCAATATCCTCCTCACTAGAATGGCTCGATTTAGCTCTCGATGATGTTAGTTCGGATTCGCCAAACATGTCTTCGATATTAGAGAATGCCAAACCGCGCGCCGGGCCTGGCAATACCTATCTTTCCTCAAATCGAGATGATGTCAAATCCGTTGTTGAGTATCTGTTCCCACTACTAACCGAAGATCTATCTGGAATATCGAGAATTGATCTAGGGCTTATTCTGGAAGCCTCTGATAAATTAGACAGGGAAATTTGGAAGAACGCAATTTTAGCAAGGATTGATGAGATTCAAGATCCTAACATTTTGGAAGAGCTCCAATCATGACTCTTGATACGCTCTATCTCTTCTTCATCCCATGATAGCCTAGAGGGGACATCAATACACCATCCAACTTCCTCTATTGAGGAATCTTCGGATACCCATGGTTCCGGAACTGGTTCATCATTAACTTCAACCAATACAACGACCCCATCTTTCACTAGCTTCGTTTCATATGAAATGGCGGTCCCAAGTAGGCCTGTTTCCTCGTATAGCTCCCTCAATGCGGCAACATCCCACTCCTCGTCTTTCATTACATTCCCTCCTGGTAGCTCCCAACCTCTCTCTCGATGCAAAACCATCACCCAAGGATTTCCAAGATCAGCTCCTTTACTAGAATAAACCCAACATACTACAAACACTATTCTCCCTCCATTCTCCCACGTAGTCCTTCATGAATTTCCAACGCACCTTCGACGCCTTGGGTAGCCATCCTCCTGGACATAAAGAAAGCCTCAGAAACCCTACCACTGTTTATGAGCTCTTGGACTTCCAGCAAAGGGTCGTCTACAGATTCCCCCATCTCAGTTAATTCTGTATACTCTGGAGTAGCCATATCTTCCATCTTCCTAAGGAAGTCGACTCGTTGCTTCACCCCAGGAGATGTCCAAGCGGTCTTCTCGACTCCATCGATTTCATTTTCCATCCTCACTTTAAACTCATCACGGACAGGATTAGATGGAAAGCATACTTGGGCTTGATCATAGCAAAGCCATGCATCACTATACTCCATTCTTCTCTCGTGCATTCTACCCAGAGAGGTCCAAGCCTCATGGTTAGAAGGCCTCTGAGCTAGAATTAACCTTGATAGCCTCAGGAATTGCTCTTCATCTCCAGAATCCCTTATTCTTTCAATCCTTCTGGAGAAAAGAACATTCGCGCGCCTATCTCTAAGATCAAGCTTTCCAGCACGATCTAGGAAGTCTGCAAGTAGTGATTCTGAGACTGATACTAATTTCCACCAATGATCCGGATCTAGGGGGTCCGCATCCAATGAGGCATCTAGCAAAAGGGCGCCCGATGTAAGGAAGTCTATCCCGTCAAGTTGAATAAGATGCTCGGGCTTCCTTCCCAGGACGGCAAAAAGGTCTTCCAATGCCGATCTGATGCCTATTGTGTCCCCTAACAGTACCTTCACCCTGACAAGATTCTTCCAGTTCTCAGGGTTTGTGAAATCGTACAGAACCGCCTGACGCGCGCTTTGCTCGCCCCACTCAAGATTAACGGATCTATCCGGGTCGACTACTCCATTGGCATCAAGTGCCAGGGAAACGTATTTCTCAGATTGGCTCCTGTGTCTATCTCCAAGACTTCTTCTTGGATGTTGCAGACTATCTGAGATATCTAACTTCGACATATGGACATCACAAAACCGACTCGTAAGGGGATCTATCTATGCCCGGGGTCAATGTTGCATCCATGCCAATCTTACTGGTAATCCCATCTTCGCTACGACTTGGATCAAGACTCGAGCCCCTCTGTCCCGTCAAGATCATGGTATCCTTGTCAGGTTGCCATCTAGTCATCAGTGCCCACTCGACCCTTTTGGAATCAGAAATATCGATATCTGTGTCTACGACAACAACCTGCTTCATTGAGGGGTGCCCCTGAAAAGCCGCTTCTATAGCTAACATACCGTCTCCTTCTTTCTTTGGTACTATCTGCACTACTGATGAAAGCCATCCACAACCACCATCGGTCATCTGCACGTCAACACATTCTACTACCTTGGAAACAGAATTCTTGATCGTTGGAGCCCTTGGCATCCCCATAAGAGTTCTATGCTCGATCCCAGTTGGAATAAGGGCATGGAATATTGGATCAATTCGATGATTGACTTTCTCATATCTTATGACGTGCTCCTGCCTGATATCGTCTACCGTACCCGTGATATCCACGTAAGGCCCCTCATCATCCCTCTCAGTGGTTATTTTGGCTTCCATGGCATATTCTGCGTCTGCCGGTACCATCACGCCATTAGGGAGTATTACCACCTTCAGAGGAGTTCCGTGTAGCTTTCTGTGTAGGGACGAGGCGACTGTCAACTCATCCACATAATCCGAGAAAGACATAGCAGCTGCCAAAAGAACGGTTGGATCAGCACCATTCACTACGGCTATTGGAACGTCCTCCCCGGCTTCTGCAGCTTCTGCACTGATGGTCCTCAGATGCCTAGGGACAAGCCTAGCCACCGTATGCTCAGGATCTCTTAGTAACTGACGATGGAAAGACACATTCCTGATTCCTGAATACTGAGCAACAATTATTGATGCCGATTGGTATCTACCACCATCCTCTCTGAAATGCCAAGGAATTGGAATCTTCGTCAAATCTACCTTTTCTTGACCCGACTGCATCACAGGAGCTTCAGACGCCTCTACAATCTCTGGCTCCGATGGATTTTCCATGGCCCATGCTAATACATCAATCAGGTCTCCAGGTGAGATATCAAACATTTCGCATAGCCTAGATTTTTCTAAAACATTCAGAGCGGCCCTATGGCCTGGTGCTTCATCTATCTCATCGAAAATAAGTGGAACATCTCCTAGACGGTTAGAGGCATCTATCATGCCGTGCAATACACTAATTGTTTCCTTTACGTTCATGACGTCTCCAAGCATGTCCCGGAAGGCCATATCAGGGGGCGGAGTCAATACATGCTTGAATGTTAGTGACATTAACCCCCTCTAGCCCCTACTAAGCACAGGCTACCCCGTCACGCTCTTATACCCCATGAGGGTCGGCGAGACGTCATTCTGAGGTGTCATTTTGGGTAGAGGTCTTTTCTCCGGACAGAAGATGAAGACCGATAGGAAGAGATATCGCTGGAAGGAGCGCAAGTTCAGAGACCGTCAATTCAAGCAGCAGAGGGGCGGCGTACTGAAGCACGACCCACTGGTGGGAAGTACTCAAGCTAAGGGAATAGTTATAGAAAAAGTAGGTTTTGAGGCCAAACAGCCTAATTCTGGAATTCGTAAGGCAGTGAAGATAAGTCTGATAAAGACTGGAAATCAACTTACTGCCTTCGCTCCAGGGGATGGTGCTATTTCATTCATAGACGAGCATGACGAGGTCCTCGTAGAGGGCATCGGAGGAAGCAAAGGTAGGTCATATGGTGATCTTCCGGGTGTCAGATACAAGGTTATCAAGGTAAACGGCGTTTCACTTGATGAAATGGTCAGAGGACGCAAGGAAAAGCCAATCAGGTAGTGTTGTGATGTCCGAAGAATCAATTCAGGAAGCTACTGCGGTAGAGGCCCCCATTGCTGGAATTGGGACAATGGTTTTCGGAAAGTGGGATGCAACTGAAGTTACTTGCTCAGATCCCGGACTAGCACCATACATCAACTTGACAACAATAGGTACCCCTCACAGCGGAGGCCGGCATGCTAATGCATGGTTTGGAAAATCAAAACTTTCAGTAGTTGAGAGATTCATCAATAATCTGATGAGGACAGGAAAATTCTCTGGAAAGAAGCAACATTGTGCGAAGGCGTACGAAGCGGCCCTCGATTCAATCAATGAGAGGAGTGGAGAGAATCCCCTCCAATCGTTTATCGACGCGATCGTTGAGGCCGCCCCTTGCGAAGAGATTACTAGAATCAAGCAAGGAGCTGTTAGCACTCCTAAGGCCGTCGACTCTTCTCCAAGCAGGAGATTAGATATCGCATTGAGGAACCTAGCAATAGGTTGCACATCAGCTACAGCCGGCAGTAAGAGGACATTGGTACAGGGAATAGTCAGTGAAATTTCCAAGGCTGCAGAGGGAGATGTTGCAGCTTTCTCCATAGGAAAGAGGGAAGAAATCGAACGTGTCGCCGCTTCCGCAAGGTAATACTCGAGTAGTCTTTCGGTCTACTTTTTACTTCTTGCTACAATCGGATTTATGAACCAAAGTCAGGTGGCTCGACCCATAGAGGAATTGAGATGGGTCGTAAGGAAGACAACATCAAGAGAGCTACAGAGATAATGCACGACCGTGACCATATCAGAAACATTGCAATTGCCGCTCATATCGATCATGGCAAGACCACGCTTTCGGATAATCTGATTGCCGGTGCTGGAATGATGTCAGAAGATCTTGCAGGTAAGTCAAGGGTTCTCGATTTCGATGAACAGGAAAGTGCGCGTGGCATCACAATCAATGCTGCAAGTGCATCGATGGTCCACGTTGTTGGTGGACAAGACTACCTGATAAATCTCATCGATACCCCTGGGCACGTTGACTTCGGAGGAGACGTTACAAGGGCCATGAGGGCCGTAGATGGATGTATAATTCTAGCATGTGCAGTAGAGGGAACCATGCCTCAGACAGAAACCGTTGTCCGTCAGGCACTCAAGGAGAAGGTCCGACCAGTACTTTTCATAAACAAGGTTGATCGTTTGATTAATGAGTTACAAATAGATGGCCCAGAGATGATGGCCAGATTTGAGAAGATAATCACCAAGGTCAATAAATTGATTTCTACCTATGCACCAGAGGAATTGAGAAGGGACTGGCAGGTTTCAGTTCAGAAGGGGACCGTTGCCTTCGGCTCCGCATACTACAACTGGGGCATGTCCATTCCTTACATGCAAAAAAGCAACATCAACTTCAAGCAGATTTTTGAGTTCTGCCATAACGATAATCAGAAAGAACTGGCAAAGCTCGCACCAGTACACACCGTACTACTCGATATGACTGTTGAGAAGCACCCCTCTCCTGTAATAGCTCAGAAGTACAGAATTCCTAATATTTGGCAGGGTGATTTGGAATCAGGAGTTGGTAAGGCTATGATGGATTGTGATCCAGATGGCCCACTTTCATTGATGATTACAAAGATCTGGATGGATCCACATGCAGGAGAGGTAGCCGTCGGAAGAGTATACTCGGGTAGAATAAAACATGGTGAGTCCGTGTGGGCAATTGGTGCCGCAAAGGCAGAGAGGGTTCAACAGGTCGGTATGATGGTTGGTGGCGATAGAATCGCTACCTCAGAGGTAACATCTGGAAACATTGCGGCTATTACTGGAATACGCAGTGCCGCCGCTGGTGTAACGATCTCCAGAGAAAAAGACGCCCCTCCATTCGAGGCCATTAGGCATATCTCAGAACCTG
>MDSV01185546.1_pt1 | contig 42208 bp, 35 predicted proteins | sample 810851 | NCBI WGS metagenome assembly MDSV01 (sample SAMN05326640, study PRJNA326480) | marine metagenome | isolation source: seawater | place: Atlantic Ocean: North East | collected 2012
AACCGGATCATGACTGTGTTCGTGACAACCACAGCCAGGGCCATGTTTGTGACCTTGACTGACAGGATCTTTAGCTGCCTGAGGCTTAACCGGATCATGACTGTGTTCGTGACAACCACAGCCAGGACCATGTTTATGACCTTGACTGACAGGATCTTTGGCTGCCTGAGGCTTAACCGGATCATGACTGTGTTCGTGACAACCACAGCCAGGGCCATGTTTGTGACCTTGACTGACAGGATCTTTAGCTGCCTGCGGCTTAACCGGATCATGACTGTGCTCGCACCCACAACCAGGACCATGTTTGTGGCCCTGACTGATAGGATCTTTAGTCAGTGTTTGTAAAGCTTCGCGTCCACTAACAGCCTTGATCTGCATGTGTTTTGAGGCTAGTTTCGTTATGATGTGACTATCTTGACTTGCCTGTAGTTGTTGTAATTGTGTTTTCAACTGCCCTTGCAACGAACGCAGTTGCTGCTGCTGTTGTTGAAGCTCTCCAATACGAAGCTGAACATTCGCTATCTCTGGCTTGGAAAGTGTCTTTTGTAATAAACTTTGTTCTAGTGTTTGAAGCCTCTGTTGTACCTGCGCAATATTACCCTGAACTTGTCGTTGTTGTTGCTGCACCTGCTGTAATTGCGTTTGTACATGTTGATTTTGTGACAAGTGGTGCAATTTTTGAGCCTGTTGTATACTGGCAATCATTGATTGTTGAATCTGAACCTGCTGCCCTTGTGCCACCAGTTGTCTCTGGCTTTGTGCAATTAACTGCTGCAATTGAAATAATTGTTGAGACTGAAGTATATTATGGGATGTAACCTGCCCTGCTTGTTTTATAGACTGCAATACCGACATCATCGATTGTTGCATCCGCATCTGCATGACTGGTAATTCTATACGCTGTAATATCCCCGCCATAGCTGCAGCAATAGCAATATATTCTTTAAGATGCTTCTGGCCTTTAGCATCAACAACTTTTTGGTTCCAACCAAGCAAATGCTGTTCATATTTTTTTGCTAACTCTTCCAACCCAGTTGGTGTAGCGGTCATTTCAATTTCTTTTAAAACACTATCTTCAGGGTCATCTTCAACCAAAGAACCAATACGCTCAACTTCCTGACTTAATATATCATGCGCAACATTTTTGCTCCCCCTACTAAGAAGGTCCTCAATGTCACTATCAGCATTATTTTCAAGTGATATATGTTCTTCAAGACCTTCAGGAACTTCACTCTCAAGAATAATCTCTTGCTGGATGCTATTGCCTCCATCATTCTCATGAATATCACCAAAACGCTGAACAAAAGACGCCATGTTAAACCCGTATCTCACAAAAATGTAATGTTATAACGTTACATTTTCTATGCGTCAAGAAAAGAAAGCTACATATTACTTTAGCTGCATTCTAAGCAAATGCCCTGAATCTCTAATGTTATGTTATGAATTTGAAATGAGGTCGAATCAATATTCGTTTTTATGGTATCCATCATCGCACCATCATCACAGCATTCTTGAATACTACCGCACTGATTACAGATCAAAAAAGCACAATTATGTTGGCGCGTAGGATGGCTACAACCAATAAAACTATTGTGACTTTCTATTTTATGAACAAGACCATTGCTGAGCAGAAAATCCAAAGCTCGGTATATTGTCACTGGCTTAGCCGAAGGATCGTCACTCTTGAGGCTTTCTAGTAAATCATAAGCCTTTGTTGCACTATGCCCCGCCTCCCATATTAGCTTCAGAACTTTCTTACGTAACGGGGTTAGCGACACTTTCTGATCATCGCAGATCATCTGCGCTTTGGCTAATGCATCATCTACACATTGCTGATGTTGGTGGCAAAATTGGCTCAACATTATCTCCTAACCTACTCAAAGGATGTTATAATATAACACCCTTTTTCCAAAGAACCAGAAAAACATATGACAACAATTTACACCAACGCTGCACACGCATCAGCAATACGCTTTACTGCTTTTTCTAACAATTCATCACTCGTAGCATAAGAAATTCTAAAGAATCCTTCTGCACCAAAAGCAATGCCTGGCACCACAGCAACCAACTGCTCCTCTAAAAGATAGGAAGCAAATTCAGTATCGTTAGTAATTTCCTTACCTGAGGGCGTTTTTTTACCGATAAGACCCTGCATTGACGGAAATACATAAAACGCACCTTCAGGGGTATTACATTCAATTCCGTCAATGGCATTAAGACCTGTCACCACATTATTACGACGCACACAAAAAGCATCTCTTCTTTGCTGTAAATACGACTGATCCCCATTTAAAGCCTCTACTGCAGCAGCCTGGCTCACCGAACATGGATTCGAAGTGCTTTGTGATTGCACCTTAGCCATCGCTTTAATTAAGTCCACAGGACCGCCGGCATAACCAATCCGCCAACCAGTCATGGCATATGCCTTTGCCACACCATTTACCGTAAGCGTACGCTCAAACAGCTCAGGCTCTACTTGTGCTGGAGTCACAAAAGAAAAGTCATCATACACAATATGCTCATAGATATCGTCGGCCATTATATGAACTTGCGGATGCTTAACTAATATGTCTGTAAGTGCTTTTAATGCGTCGTGGCTATATCCTGCACCTGTTGGATTACTTGGTGAATTCAGAATAATCCATTTTGTTTTGTCCGTAATAGCTGCCTCTAAAACATCAGGTTGCAATCTGAAACCGTCTTTGGATTGTGTCTGTACAATCACCGGCTTTCCTCCTGCAAGCAAGACCATATCAGGGTACGATACCCAATACGGAGCTGGAATAATCACCTCATCACCAGGATTGATAGTTGCCATCAATGCATTATAGAGGACCTGCTTAGCTCCTGCGCCAACCGTAATATTAGCAGGTTCATAGATTAAGCCATTCTCACGCTTAAATTTATCACACACTGCCAACTTAAGGTTTGGGGTGCCGTCAACCGCTGTATATTTGGTATCGCCCGAATTAATCGCAGATATCGCAGCACTCTTAACACTATCGTGTGTATCAAAATCAGGCTCGCCAGCACCAAGACCAATAACGTCTTTTCCTTGCGCTTTAAGCTCACGAGCAAGCGTACTTACTGCAATCGTTGGGGAAGGTTTTATGGCAGATAATCGGGAAGCAATGAATGACATAATATATCTTTAACTAGTTTAAGTGAAAATAATGATCTGAATAAGAATAGGGTTTCTATATCAAATCCAGGAATTACGTGCCCTCTGCTATACAAATTAATCGGCAATCAGACAACTAAAACTTTATTTTTTGCGATAAGAATTGTACAATATGGAACTTAGAATCTCCCAACCCATGGATTTGGTCCGCTGGCTATGAAAGCAACTTTCAAAGAGCAATCGCAAGGCTTTATCGCCAATATTGTCACGTCAGTTAAAAGTTTTATCTCAAAGCGTACCGAATCGCTTGCTAAAAAACTAAGTGACATACCAGGAACCAATTACCGATTAGGCGTGTTCCATTTTAACAAAAAGAATTATTCCGACGCGGCACTGCGCTTTCTTATTGTAACGTGGCTTGAGCCAAATAATGCAAAGGCATTTTTTCAATTAGCCCGCACCCATGTCAGAAGAGAGAAATTCGACAAAGCCAAGCAAGCCATTACTAAAGCCAAAGAGTTAAATCCCAAGCCATGGAAAGAAGCAGACTACATCGCAAATCTTATCGATGCTCCCAATAATATACACTACATTCCAACATCTATTATCAAGCAACACATTATTTACGCCTACCATAAAGGCGAGCTTGTAGATAAAAAGCTATTTGGTTATCGTCACAAATTACTCCTCAAAGACACCCTTAAAAACATAAAGCAGACCAACCCTCACCTTCACGTGCTCGACTTGGGGTGTAACGATAATGGCTATTACGGACAATTACTTGCTAACCGTGAAGTGTTAGAAAACATTACCGCCGTTGGTCTCATAGAAGTTTCTCTTGCAAAAGCTCAGAAACGCAAATTCGAATCAACTCCTATTTATACCAACATTATCCATGCCGACCCAAGCAATTACCTTGCTGAGGCCCAAATATCAGCCCTTGATGTTATTATTTGCGACCGCACTTGGGATTGGAATTGTAATCTACCCGATATCGCATCCAAACTTCATAAGGCGCTTAATGACAATGGAATTGTAGCTTGTATTTTCCTAACCCACACGAGCGATGAACCCAAAATATTTGACCCTCAGCATGATCGTTTCACGGTTTCAGTCAAAGAAATAGAAACCGTTTTTAACCATGCAGGTTTTGAAATTTGTGTCTCAAAGCCTCTTAAATTACCTGCGGACACTTCTGAAGAAACCGATATTGACGACAATGATGATGATAGCCCTTCATTTTCCGAGCATTACTTCATCTTGCGGCGATAGCCATTCTATGCCCAAAGGCACAAAAATTAATAAATAATTAATGTTTTTTTGCTATTATCAGAACGTTGAATCTGAAATAATACTATGCTACACTTCAGCGCAAGGTAAGAAAAAAAATGATGACACTACGCAACCAAATACATGCTCTTTTGTTAGCTTTACCCATAATGTTTATCTGCACCATTGTGCCCACAAACGTTATGGCACAATTCCCTGAACATAAAGAAGTCTATGATCCACTAGAAGGTTATAATCGCTTTATGTTTGAGTTTAACGACTGGGCAGACAAACTCATTCTTAAGCCATTAGCTCAAGGGTACCGGTATGTAGTTCCTGAACCTGGACGCGAAGCTGTTCATAACGTTGTGACAAATCTTGGCGAACCCATCACCTTTGCAAATGCTTTACTTCAAGGGGATATCGACTATTCCATGACAACCCTTATGCGCTTTACCGTTAATTCAACTATTGGAATAGGTGGTATATTTGTAATCGTTGAAGAAGAACGCGATCGCCGAGAAGATTTTGGTCAGACTCTCGGTCATTATGGGATGGGCCCTGGGCCCTATATAGTCCTACCTATTTTAGGTCCTTCCAATGCGCGTGACGCTGTTGGATTAGTGGCAGATGCTTTTACAGACCCATTCAATTATTTACTTAATGATTATGGTAGAATTGCTAAAGCCGGTATAACTGGTCTAGACAAACGTGAATCTCTACTTGATTTAACGGAAGAAATTGAACAAGATTCATTTGATCCATATGCAACCTATCGTAGCCTTTACATGCAACGGCGCGCTGACGAGATTATTAATGGAGGAGTGGAATAAAACACCACTAAAGTCTGCCTGAGCTATTTATTTTATAACCGTTATCTTTTAACATGTCCCTTTACATCAAATTTTATATAATACCTACTATGATACGTCCCTTTTTACGTCTAACGACAATGATTATTGTCAGTGTTTTGGCTTTATTATCTTCTGCTGCGCTCGCATCTGTTGAAAAAGCAAATTTATTTATAGAACAAATAAGTGTTCAGGCACTAGAAGTCATCGAATCCGATTTAAACGACGAAGGTAAAATTGATAAACTCAACACACTATTTAGCGCATCTGTGGACACTCCATGGATGGCTCAATATGTATTGGGAGATCATTGGAGCGAGTTATCTCCAAACAGCCGTACATCCTATCTTCAGCTCTATGATGAGTTTTTAATGTACACTTATGTACCCAAATTTCGTAGTTACAATAATCAAATAGTAACCATTATTAACACCCTTCATAATGAAACTGCCCCTAATGAATTTGTGGTACAAACACAAATTAGTGATACTGACGGCAAAGTATTTGATATCGACTATCACTTGCGCCAACAGGCAAATGGGGACTTTCGTATATTTGACATCAACGCTCGTGGGGTAAGCCTGATTACCACTCAACGCTCGGATTTTAGTTCATTGGTAGACCGCAAAGGACTTGATTTCTTTCTTAAAAAACTCAAGAAGCGCGTAGAGAAAATAAAACAAGAAGGAAAACTGAAGAGTTCCTCTTCATAAGTACTCTTATTAATGATGAGTATCGCGGCAATTTTCAAAAAATTTTCTCATCAGCAACCCACACTCTTCTTCGATGACCCCACCTATTACCTCTGGTTTATGATGACATGAATTGCTTTGGTATATTCTGGGTCCATGCTCGACTCCACCTGTTTTGGGATCATACGCCCCAAAATATAGCCGCCTAATACGTACAAGGCTAATTGCACTGGCACACATCATACACGGCTCTAATGTCACATATAAATCACATTCATTAAGAAACTTATCCCCTATGGTCTTACATGCATCTTCTATCGCCACTACTTCGGCATGCACTAGTGCATTCTTTTGCCGTTCAACACCATTATACCCACACGAAATAAGCTCATCCGAGGGTCCATGAACAATAACCGCACCCACAGGGACTTCGCCCTCCTGGTACGCCTTACATGCAAGCTCATAGGCTTGAGACATCCACCGACTATGATTCATCGTCGAGACTCCCAACGGTGTGGCGTATAAAAGAACCAATAATGCGATATAATTGCCGTCACAATATGTGAAACTGGTATTGCCAAAATAACACCCGATGTCCCAAATAATGGCTTAAATAATACAATACACAGCATTAACAAGCCAACATGTCGCAGCAGATTAAACGTCAGGGCACTAAAGGGCATTCTTCTTCCGTTATATCCAGCATTTAATACCATTACATAGCCAATAGCTGCATAACTAATGGGCACAAAGGCAAAGTAAAGCAATCCATAATGCATGACTTGTGCATCTTCAGAGAACCAGCCAACAATATCATAACCAAAGACACTCACAATGAAAACACCAAGAAGCGCAACAATTAGCACGGAAACTCTGGCAAAGTGCATCGCTTTTATCACTCGGTCTTTGCGTTTTGCTGCCACATTCTGTGCTACAAATATATTCATCGCAACCGCCAACCCCATAAAAAACACAAGCAACACAGCCTCAACCCTGGATGCAATACCATAGGCAGCAACAGCTTGCGTATCCGAGGCAGCCAATTGTAAGACAATAATACTTTGCGCTACAGGCGGTAAAAGCTGAGAGATCATGCTTGGTAATCCAACATATGCCATAGCTTGCCAATGCCAAAAAGTACGTAACCGCAAGCTAATCTGAACCTTAGCTCTGAGAATAAGAATAGCCAACGACATACACATGCCAATAGCTGAGGCAATCAGCGTAGCTAACGCCGCACCCTGCACCTCCATTCTCGGTAATAAACCATAACTACCAAAAATAAAAAAAGGATCTAAAATCAAATTAAGTAACGTAACGGTCATCAATATTTTAGCCGGTGTTTTGGTGTCACCGTACCCTCGAATCACATGGTTGGTGATCAACATAATCGTAAAAAATGGTATCGAATAGGACCAAGGCACCATATAGTCATAGATAAATGGTAGATGCTCTGCGTGAGCACCCAGAAGTTCAAATAAGCTTTCCATAAAAAATAAGCTTGTCATCATCAATATAATCGAGGCAACAATAGCCAAAATAATCGCATCCCCGGCAGATCGTTTGGCTTTCTGTACCTTATGCGAACCAACCATTTGCGCAATATGGGTTGTTACACCGGTACCAAACCCCATTGCCAAGTGGGTAAATGCCAAGATTACAGGAAATGTAAACGTAATTGCTGTTAACTGATTTTGTCCAAGCGTAGAAATATAGAATGTATCGACTGCAAAAAAGAGCATCGATAAAAAAATACCTATCGAGATAGGTATCGCCATTTTAAGTAATTCCGAAACAATGTTTCCGCGGGTTAGTTGTTGCATAGATAAAGCAAAATTATATAAAGATACATAGGCATTAGAAGAGGTCGCAAGTACCGTAACTAGCTCCAGTAAACTAGTATGGTAAGTTGCTTATCGGGTCTAGGGTTATACACGAACTAGCTACAAATTGCCAGTGACACTTGCATTACACAGATTTAAGCTCTATGACAGTGCCATAAAAGAGAATTTATAAGGGAGCCAAAGCCATGAGTGTCTTACCAGACAATTGGATACGTCAAGCAGCGTTAGAACATGATATGATTAGTCCATTTGTTGAAAAACAACAACGTGACGGCATTGTTTCATACGGCCTATCTTCATATGGTTATGATGCACGCGTAGCGGACGAATTTAAAATCTTTACCAACATTGACTCTGCTATCGTTGACCCCAAAGACTTTAGTGAACAAGGTTTTGTTACCCGTACTAGTGATGTGTGTATCATTCCTCCCAATAGCTTTGTTTTAGCACGAACCGTTGAATATTTTAAAATTCCGCGCGATGTTTTGGTAATCTGTGTTGGAAAATCAACATATGCACGTTGTGGTATTATTGTGAATGTCACCCCTCTAGAGCCTGAGTGGGAAGGACATGTAACACTAGAATTTTCTAATACCACTCCACTACCTGCTAAGATATATCCTAACGAAGGTGCCTGCCAATTCTTATTCCTTAAAGGCGAAGGGCCTTGTGATATATCGTATGCCGATAAATCGGGCAAATATATGAAACAAAAAGGGGTAACTCTCCCCAAAATTTAAGGCAAGCCATTTATGGATAAAATTTATGTCACTGGCGGTACCCCGCTAAATGGAACAATTACAATTAGCGGCTCCAAAAATGCAGCACTGCCTTTGATGGCAACCAGCTTGCTAACAGCCGATACTATTACGCTATCTAACGTCCCGCATATTGCCGATATATCAACCATGGCACACTTGTTGCTGCAGCATGGAACTAATTTGTTAATTGATGCATCTGGCGGCAATGGTGGCCACCTAGGAGGTGTTATCCAGCTTACCTCTGATAACATCAATAACATTGAAGCACCGTATGACCTGGTTAGAAAAATGCGTGCCTCCGTATTAGTACTGGGTCCATTACTCGCACGATTTGGAAAGGCTCGGGTTTCTTTACCAGGAGGGTGCGCCATTGGCACACGTCCTATTGATATGCACCTTAAAGCACTCACTGAACTTGGAGCAGTTATTGAACTAACCGAAGGTTACATTGATGCACATGTTCCAGGTGGAAAACTTACAGGAACCGATATTCATTTTGGAAAAATATCTGTAGGCGCCACTGAAAATGCACTTATGGCAGCCACACTTGCTACCGGAACGACCACTATTCACAATGCTGCTAAAGAACCGGAAATTACCGATCTTGCAAATTGTTTAGTCAGTATGGGGGCCAATATTGATGGTATTGGTACGCACACGCTTACTATTAACGGCGTGGAATCTTTGCATGGCACTCATTATAAAGTTATTTGCGACCGCATAGAGGCGGGTACATTTATGATGGCAGCAGCAGCAACACGCGGAACCTTAACCCTAGAAGAAGTCGATCTAGATGTCATGACTGCTACTATCGAACTTCTCAAAGATATTGGTGTACATATTTCTACTCCCGCAGACAACACACTCAAAGTTGATGCTCATAATGCCACGTTGTCGCCCAAGAATGTTAGTACTGAGGCCTATCCTGGTTTTGCTACCGACCTACAGGCCCAATATATGGCCCTTATGCTTACAATAGATGGCAGTTGCATTATAGAGGAGACCATTTTTGAAAACCGTTTCATGCATGTAGCAGAACTTTCGCGTATGGGCGCCGATATTCTTATAGAAGGTTATAAAGCTACAGTGCATGGCGGAAAACCACTAAAAAATGCTGAACTTATGGCGACAGACCTTAGAGCTTCTGTGTGTTTGGTTATTGCAGCATTAGCAGCACAAGGTGATTCTGTTATCAACCGCATGTACCATATTGATCGTGGCTATGAACGTATCGAAGAAAAGTTGGCAAAGTGTGGCGCCAAAATTAGACGCGCGCGCTAGCTAAAGCTAAAGGATATATTAAAACCTGCTCAATGAGCAGTTGGCTCAGCAGATAGAGTAAATAAAAATTTTATTTACGCTAGGTAATTACATGAATTGCAAACTCAGCAAATAACAACTTGTAGGTAGAAAAGTAAAATAGCGCTTGCTAGAGCACAACGTACTATAGACTGGCAATAATGGCGCTTAACGCGTTCACTTTCTTTTGCAATGTCATTTGTTCATCTTGATCTATAACAATTTTAAGTTCACGTTCAGCTTCTTCAAGCTGCTTTTTTAATTCATCCTTAGATGCCTTACTTAAATCCGTAATAGAAGTTGCAAGAATCGTACAGCGATTATCAATTACCTCAACAAAACCACTCGATACAAACAAACGCTCTTGCTTGGATTTGGCTTCGTCGGTGAATATTTTGATAACACCAGGGCGAATAGTGGAGATCATGGGAGCGTGGTTTGCAAGCACACCAAAATCTCCTTCGGCACCTGGAATATCAACCTGTGTTGCCTGACCAGAATAAACAGCCTCTTGTGGCGTAACAATATCTACAGCTGTTGTAGTCATAACAAATACCTACCTATTCTTTAATTACGCAGCTTCTTTAGCCATCTTATGAGCTTTCTCTATGGCTTCATCAATACCACCAACCATATAGAATGCAGCCTCAGGAAGCTCATCATGCTTACCTTCTAAGATTTCTTTAAAGCCTTTTACTGTGTCAGCTAGTGATACCAGTTTACCTGGAGCACCTGTAAATACTTCTGCTACATGGAATGGCTGGCTTAAGAAACGTTGAATTTTACGAGCACGCGCTACAGTCATCTTATCTTCTTCAGAAAGCTCGTCCATACCAAGAATCGCAATGATATCTTGCAGTGATTTGTAGCTTTGTAATACACGCTGTACTTCACGAGCAACTTCGTAATGCTCATCACCAATAATACGTGGGTCAAGCATTTGCGATGTTGAATCAAGCGGATCTACGGCAGGGTAAATACCTAGCTCAGCAATCTGACGCGAAAGTACTGTCGTAGCATCCAAGTGTGCAAATGAAGTTGCAGGCGCAGGATCAGTCAAGTCATCCGCAGGAACATAAATTGCCTGTACCGATGTGATCGATCCTTTGTTAGTTGAAGTAATACGCTCTTGCATCGAACCCATATCTGTCGCAAGTGTAGGTTGGTAACCCACAGCTGAAGGAATACGGCCAAGAAGTGCTGAAATTTCTGAACCAGCTTGTGTAAAACGGAAGATATTATCCACAAAGAAAAGTACGTCCTGACCTTCTTCATCACGGAAATATTCTGCCTGAGTCAAACCAGAAAGGGCCACACGAGCACGCGCCCCAGGAGGCTCATTCATCTGACCATAAACAAGAGCTGCTTTTGACTTATCCGGGTTTTCAAGATCAATAACACCAGACTCTATCATTTCATGGTAAAGGTCATTACCTTCACGAGTACGCTCACCAACACCGGCAAATACAGAGTATCCACCATGAGCTTTCGCGATATTATTGATTAGCTCCATAATTAGTACGGTTTTACCAACACCAGCACCACCAAACAAACCAATCTTACCACCTTTAGCATATGGTGCTAACAAATCGACAACTTTAATACCTGTTACAAGAATTTCAGGCTCTGTAGACTGGTCTGCAAACGCAGGCGCTTCAGCATGAATAGGAGCCGAACGCTTAGCGTTAATTGGGCCACGCTCATCCACAGGGTCACCTGTTACATTCATGATACGACCAAGCACCTCTGGACCAACAGGAACAGATATCTGAGCACCCGTACTTACAACTTGCTGACCTCTAACCAATCCTTCGGTGGAGTCCATAGCAATTGTTCTTACAGTATTCTCACCAAGGTGCTGAGCAACTTCTAGAATCAATTTATTTCCATCATTATCACAGGAAAGCGCGTCCAAGATTGCTGGTAAATCACCATCTTCAAACTGTACGTCAATTACCGCACCAATTACTTGGGTAATCTTTCCTTTGCCTTTACTTGCCATGGTTGCTTCTCCAATAAAATAAGTTGTATGTGTTTATCGTGGTTAGTTGAACTAGATTAATAAATTAAACCGCCTCTGCTCCTGAAATAATCTCTATCAATTCACTTGTAATTGCTGCTTGACGTGTACGGTTATACTGCAAGGTTAGTTTTTTAATCATCTCTCCTGCGTTACGCGTCGCATTATCCATTGCCGTCATCCGCGCTCCTTGTTCACTAGCTGCATTTTCTAGCAACGCATGAAACAGTTGAACAGTGAGGTTTCTTGGCAACAAATCGCTTAATATTTCATTTTCACCAGGCTCGTAGTCATAGGGAGCACAAGATGCTTCTGCAACATCACCCACTTCAAGAGGAATAACTTGTTGTTGTGTCACTTGCTGTTCAATAGCAGACTTAAACTTATTGTAAAAAATGCTGCACACATCAAATTCGCCTTTATCAAACAAATCTATAATATGCTGAACCTGATTGTTCGCATCGTCCCAGTTAATTCTTTTTTGTTTTGATATGCCTTCAATCTTATGTACTACATAAGAACCAAAAGCATTATGGAACAAATCCACGCCCTTTTTACCAATACAAAACAACTTTACTTGTTTTCCTTGAGACTCCAAAGACTCAATCTGGTGTTTGACTTGTTTAAAGATGGAAGTATTAAGCCCTCCACACAATCCCCTATCAGAGGTTATAACCACCAGAAGGTGTTTTTTATCTGAACCGGTACCCGTTAACAAAGGCGGCGCACTTGCTTTATTAGCATTTGCAGCCAGTGTACTAACCATACGATTCATTTTCTCAGAGTACGGAAGCGCTGCCTCCGCAGCTTCACGCGCACGACGAAGCTTCGATGCCGAAACCATTTTCATGGCCTTGGTAATCTTTTGCGTCGACTTCACGCTATTAATTCGAACTTTTAAACTCTTCAAATTGGGCATGTGCTTAACCTACCTTAACCGGCAAATTTCTTAGTGAAAGCTTCTAAAACTTTTTTCAACTTGGCTTCAGATTTGTCATCAAGTTTTTGTTCTTTACGAATTGTCTCTAACAAATCTTCATGTTTGGTACGAATATGATCTAAAAGCTCGGACTCAAATTCCACCACTTTCTTATTGTCAACTTTATCCAAATAGCCATTCACACCTGCATAAATCACCACAACCTGCTCTTGAACTTTAAGTGGCGTATATTGATTCTGTTTTAGAAGCTCAGTCAAACGAGCACCACGAGCAAGCAGTTGCTGAGTTGCGGCATCCAAATCCGAACCAAACTGCGCAAACGCCTCCATCTCACGGAACTGTGCAAGCTCCAATTTAATTGAGCCAGCAACCTGCTTCATGGCTTTTACCTGTGCAGCAGAACCAACACGAGAAACCGAAAGACCAACATTTACCGCAGGACGAACACCCTTATAGAACAAGTCTGTTTCAAGGAAAATTTGTCCGTCAGTAATTGAAATCACATTAGTTGGTACATAGGCCGATACGTCACCGGCTTGGGTTTCAATAACTGGCAAAGCAGTAAGTGAACCTGCACCCGCCTCATCCGACATCTTAGCCGCACGCTCTAAAAGGCGCGAGTGAAGATAAAATACGTCACCAGGATATGCTTCACGGCCAGGAGGACGACGTAGCAACAATGACATCTGACGATATGCAACCGCATGCTTAGAAAGGTCATCATACGCTATAAGTGCATGCATGCCATTATCACGGAAATACTCACCCATTGTACAACCGGTATATGGAGCCAAATATTGCAATGGCGCAGGATCTGAAGCCGTAGCAGCAACAACAATCGAATATTTAAGCGCATCTTGCTCTTCTAATTTTTTTACAATACGTGCAACCGTAGAACGTTTTTGACCAATACACACGTAAATACAATATAGTTTTTTAGACTCGTCATCGCCTTCATTGATGCTTTTTTGATTTAAGAACGTATCAAGCACAACCGCTGTTTTACCAGTCTGACGGTCACCAATGATAAGCTCACGCTGACCACGGCCAATTGGAATAAGTGAATCAATCGCCTTGATACCCGTCTGCATAGGCTCATGAACCGACTTACGATCAATAATACCTGGCGCTTTAATTTCAACACGGCTTGAAGATGAAGCATTAATAGGGCCTTTACCATCAATAGGATTACCAAGACCATCAACCACACGCCCCAAAAGCTCCTTACCCGTTGGAACCTCAACAATCTTTCCAGTACGCTTTACGGTATCGCCTTCGAGTACATTTTTGTCATTACCAAAAATAACCACACCCACACTGTCTGTTTCTAGGTTAAGCGCCATACCCATAAGGCCACCGCCAAACTCAACCATTTCTCCAAAACGAACCTCATCAAGGCCATAAACAACCGCAATACCGTCTTTAACGGCAACAACTTGCCCAACCTCACTAGTTTGTGGACTAGCATCAAAATTATCTATCTGATTAAGCAAAATATTTGAAACTTCGATTGCTTGAGCCATAAGCCAACACTCCTAAAATTTACTATCTGACGTTTAAGCTGCCGTTGCAATAGCCTGTTTGCTTTGTACGTGCAAGCGATTTATTTTCCCAGCGACAGAATCATCCCACATTTTTGAACCAATCTTAACTATCAAGCCACCAAGAATTGAACTGTCCACTTTTAATTCAACTTCTACATCTTTCTTAAGGCTTGATGACAACTGTTTACTCAGTGCATCTTTTTGCTTATCTGAAAGTTTTGACGCAGAAATAACTGTTGCTGTAACTTGTCCCTTATGCTGAGCCACAAATTCAAAGAAAGCAGCAATAATACCTTCAATCTGTCCCAGACGCCTGTTGCGAACCAAAACACGTAAGAAGTTTTCTGTTGCTTTAGAAAGCTCACCTTCTTTAGCCAGTGTATCAACCAACTGAGAAAGAGCGTAAGAAGAAACAATAGGAGAAGTAAACAACTTAATAATTTTTGGATTGCTTGCAACAACTTCCTTTATGAAGGCCAATTGCGCAGCAATGCCATCAATATCGTTACTGCTAAGCGCTTTATCAAACAACGCTTTTGCATAACGCCGAGCCAATTGCGGATCATAACTTGACATTAATTACTCCAAAAAAACACCCCTCATGCCCATCAGTGCGCGAACAAATAACACAAGCTTTACCAGCTTGCAAGCCCCAAGTTACAAAATCAACATTATGCATGCGGTTGTTTACAAAAACCTATTATGTTTTTTAGCTTGTACCCTTTTATTTCCACAAAATGTTACTACGCAACTCTAGCCAAAATTTTGTGGATCCACATCCAACTTTATCTGCACAGATTTCGGCACTTGAATACATTCAAAAACATTTGCAACCCACTTTTGTATATTCACACTTGTTTCTGAGCGTATTAACAACCGATACCGGTAACGTTTTCTAACAACAAAAATACTTGCCATAACCGGTCCCAAAACATCTATTTTTTTATCCACAGGCAATTTTTTGACTAATTGTTGTGCAAACCTCTCTGCTTCCGTTGCATTTAACGAGCTAACCATAATACTTATAAGCCTAGAGTATGGAGGCATGGAACAAATCTCTCTTGCCATTAATTCGCTTTCAACAAACAGATCCCTGTCTCCTGAGGCAAGCGCTTGAATCACGCTATTATCTGGCATATAGCTTTGTATCATTACTTGCCCTTTAATATGCTCACGACCTGCCCTGCCAGATACTTGTTGTAATAATTGATAACATTTTTCTGCGGCTCTTAAGTCTCCACCAGAAAGACCTATATCTGCATCAACAATGCCAACAAATGATAGTTTTGGAAAATGATGTCCTTTAGCGATAATTTGGGTCCCAACAATGATATCTGCGTGTCCATCAATAATTGATGTAATCATTTCCTTACGCGTCGACTCATTGGCCAAATGGTCACTATCCATCAACGTAATTTTGGCACTTGGCCATAATTTTTCAATGGTTTGAGCAATCCGCTGCACACCCGGGCCACACGCAGCAAAGCCTTCTTGTGATTGACAAGAAGGACATTGATTAGGAACGGGCTGGCTTTGTCCACATAAATGACAATCAAGTCTGGCAGGAGCCTCATGGCGCACCATCCAACTACTACAACTACTGCACTGAAAACGAAAGCCACATGATCGACATAAGGTTAACGGTGCAAAGCCACGTCTATTCAGAAATAGTAGCGACTGCTCTGATCTTTCTAACCTAGCATTAATCTGTTCGCATAACTCCAGCGATAAAAATTGGTCATGTTTCTGAGCCTTCTTCATATCCACTACGTCAATATCGGGCATCACTGCACCAAACCTTGATGGTAGTGTAATTTTATCATATTTTCCTTCCCTAACATTATAAACCGTCTCTAGTGAAGGTGTTGCTGAAGCAAGTATGACCGTCAACTTCTCCAAAAAACCACGCATAACTGCCATATCCCTTCCATGATATGGCACACCGTCTTCTTGCTTATACGAACTATCATGCTCCTCATCCACCACAATCAAGCTCAAGCATTTATATGGCAAATAAAGAGCTGACCTAGCTCCTATAATGATCCTAGCCTGACCACTAACAATGTCATGATAGTTGCGTTTACGAACAGCAATGGTTAGGCCACTATGCCACTGAGTAGGAGCAAACCCAAAACGTTTTTCAAAACGGGATACTAGCTGTGTTGTCAGAATAATTTCTGGAAGCATCACCAATATTTGCGCACGCTCATCTTTACAAAGTACATGCTCGATAGCCTCAAAATACACTTCTGTTTTTCCTGAACCAGTAACACCATCAAGCACGCATACACAGAATAATCCCGTATCGATACGCTTAACAAGTTGGTATGCGGCATCTTCTTGCGTAAAAGATAGTTCAGGTTTGGCAGTTATATCTAAAGATACCTCTTTTTTCTCCTCTTCTTTCTCTATGACAGATAATGCATCCATTTTTATTAAACTGGTAATCACAGAAGCGGACACACCTGTATGCTCTATAACAACTTTTTTTTCGCACCCAGGATGGCTTTCTACAAAGTCCAGTACTTGCTGACGAGCCTGAGTGATACGCGCAGGCAAACTAACTCCTTTAACTAGTGTCTGCACTTTTGGCGCATGATATTCTAGATAACCGCCATTACCTATTGCCATCTTAAGTACATTACCGGTGTCGCTTAAATAATGGCTTGCTGTCCGCTCTATAAGAGCCTGATGCGAAGGCGTTATTAGCCCCTCTACTATAATGTTTTTTATTGGTTTAATTTTACTGACGTTAAACGTGATTTCTTCTTTATCTTTGATTTTCCATACCACTCCTGTTTCGGTTCGCCGTCCAAGGGGAACTGTCACGACCGCTCCAATTTCTATAGTTGTATGATAACAATAAATCAGCTCAATCGGAACAGCTTTTGGAAGAAGAACTTGATAGTAATGATTATTCATTTGCGCTTTTGATAAATGTTTCTATGCTAGCAACTCCATAGCAATAACACAGCAAGCAAGAGGAATACCATGAAATTTTTCGTTGATACAGCAGACATAGAAGAAATCAAAACCCTAGCCGATACAGGTTTGCTTGATGGCGTTACCACCAACCCATCACTGATCAAACAATCTGGACGTGATTTTATCGAAGTTATCACTGAAATTTGTAGCATCACCAATGGTGATGTAAGTGCAGAAGTTATTGCTCTGGACTTTGATGGCATGATGAAAGAAGCCGAAAAGCTTGCCGCAATTGCCTCAAACGTTGTTATCAAACTTCCTCTTACATTTGACGGCCTCAAGGCATGTAAAAAGCTGTCTGTAGATAATGTTAAAACAAATGTAACATTATGTTTTTCTGCCGCTCAAGCTCTACTTGCCGGCAAAGCTGGCGCCACCTACATCTCTCCTTTTGTTGGCCGCCTAGACGATATCGCTTTTGATGGTTTACAACTGATTGAGGATATTGTGACCATTTATAGCCAATATCCTGACATTGATACCCAGGTATTAGTCGCATCTATTCGCAATCCTATTCATCTTACTGAAAGTGCAAAAATGGGTGCTGATGTTGCTACAATTCCACCAAAAGTTATCCACCAATTATTCAAACATCCTCTCACCGATAAAGGTTTGGAAACTTTTTTGGCTGATTGGGAACAAACAAACCAAACGATTCTTGCTTAAGGCATTTATTTAATGGCAGCTTCAGACGAGGTACGGTCTTATGTTAAAGCTTGGCTTGCCAAACTAAAACATGAACGCCGTTTTTCACCCCATACTATCACAGCCTACCAAACAGATCTTCATCATTTTCTATCTTTTGCAAGCAACCATATTGGCGGACAAGTAGAACACCAAGATTTAGTGATATTTAATGTACGTGACTTTAGAGCATGGCTTACACATCGTCATAATGAAGGCTTTGATTTTAGTTCCACAGCTAGAAGTTTATCTGCTCTAAAACATTTTTTTAAATTTTTAGACAAGGAAGATATTCTTACCAACACTACTGTCTTTACAATTAGAAGCCCAAAACAAAAACAGGTGCTACCTCGATCGTTAACGCAAGAAGATGCTCTTAATGCTACAAAGCATATTAAAGAAATAGCACAGAATGACTGGCTTGGTAAGCGCGATGCAGCTCTATTATGCCTTATCTATGGCTGTGGGCTTCGCATTGCTGAAGCATTATCCATTCGAAAAAAAGATATCTCTAACAGTCAGGTTCTCCAAGTAACTGGTAAAAGAAACAAAACACGACAAGTACCCCTGCTCCCGATTGTTGTTAGTGCTATTAAAGATTACCTTGCCGTTTGTCCATACCCTATCACAGAAGATGACTTTTTATTTCTTGGTGCAAGAGGAAAGCCTTTACAGGCTGCAACATTTAATAAACAACTACGTATGCTCCGACAAATGTTACATTTACCCGAAACCACATCAGCACATGCTTTTCGTCATAGTTTTGCTACTCATTTACTTTCCGAAGGTGTTGATCTTCGTACCATCCAAGAGTTACTTGGTCATGCTAGTTTAAGCTCTACACAACGTTATACACACTTGGATGAAGAGTCACTTCTTGCTGCTTACACAGAACATCATCCACGTGCGTAATTTTAGCCTTGATTTGGTTCCCGAATGGGAATAATAATCCCCGTACGGGAACTATAAAAAGGAGAAGGTTAGATGTTTAATAGTGGATTTAATACCGTCAATGAACTTGCAAAATTGGTTTATCGTCGTCGTAAGGCAAAAAGCCTTACTCAAAAACAATTAGCTGCACTTGCTGGAACCGGAGTACGATTTGTATTTGACCTAGAAGCCGCTAAACCAACCTGCCAGATTCAAAAAGTGATGGATGTACTTCATGCTCTCGAGTTTTCACTTGAGCTTAAAGCAACCCCTCTACCACTTCCTGAACCACCGACTCGGTCCCCGTTACCTGCATTCAAAATATCCCCAGCGGTAAACTCAAACGCAAAAAAACCTCCCGTTCGGGTGTTTAAAAAAGGAATACTTCCCCTATCGGTAAAGATTTTTCACCCTCACCTCATTTCCGCCTAACTCAGATAATCACAGTGGAGAATAACCATGCAATTAACCATGCTAAAATCAAAGATACACCGCGCAACAGTAACGCAAGCAGACTTAAATTTTGAAGGATCAATTACCGTCGATAGTGCATTACTCGAAAAAGCTAACATCCTCCCTTATGAGCAAGTTGATGTGCTCAATGTTACTACGGGGGCTCGGTTTACTACTTATACAATCACCGCCCCTGCAGGCTCTAAGGAAATATGTGTCAATGGAGCAGCGGCGCGTTTAGTGCAAAAGGGTGATGTCGTAATTATCTGTGCCTTTGTATCTGTGGACGAAAATGAAGCTAGCAATCACAAACCTACTGTTATCCTTATGGATGAACAGAACGATATTAAATAGTTTCAGTTATACTTGAAACTTTATTGATTTTTACAATAGTTTCAGTTATACTTGAAACTACAAAGGTACTAGAGCTATATTCTAATTAAAGTATATGCGGCACTATACGATAGCTACACTAGCCTGCAGCCTTAAACGCAATACCATTTCTTAAAAAAATGGTATTGAAGGCTTCATATATTGTAAAAATTCATAACTGGTAATTACTATTGTACATTCGTCAATCCTACCTTGAAAAAATCATTCCTTTCATTGATCAATCCATAATCAAAGTAATAACCGGTATGCGCCGTGTAGGTAAAAGTTATTTTTTGATGCAAATTCAAGATTACTTACACACCACAAAGAAAATTGCAAAAAAAAGAATGCTTTGCATCGAGAAGGAGTCATTAGAATTTGAATTTATCAAAAATTACGAAGATCTCTATCACTATGTCAGCAAGCAATTTAATAATAAATCTCAACAATATTATCTTTTTATTGATGAGGTACAGGAGATAGAAGAATGGGAAAAAGCAATTACCTCGTTTTTTAAAGCCGGAAATATTCAAATCTTTATCACCGGAAGTAATGCTCACCTGCTTTCTTCAGAATTAGCCACTTACCTTTCTGGCCGTTATGTAGAAGTTCCGATTTACCCTTTAAGCTTTAAAGAATTCACAGAGTTTGGAGCCCATAAAGGTAATACAGATGAACTATTTAAACTCTACCTCAAATTTGGAGGTCTTCCTGGTATTCAGAATTTAACGGCATTTGAGAATGAGACATTCCAGTATATCCAATCTATCTATCATAACATCCTATTTAAAGACATTATTCAACGCTTCAATATAAGAAGTGCAACTAGTTTAGAGAGAGTTTCTCGGTTTATTTTAGATAATATCGGCAATCTGTTTTCAGCAAAAAAAATAAGCGATTACCTTAAACAACAAAAACTTTCCACAAGCGTAGAAACTGTACAGAATTACTGCAAATATTTATCTGATGCTTATCTTATCCACAAAGCACAACGTTGGGATATAAAAGGTAAACGCATTTTGGAGATGTCAGAAAAATACTATCTTAACGACCTGGGTCTCAGGCATGCCATCCTAAGCTACAAAGAAATGGATATCGCAGATTTATTAGAAAACATAGTTTATATGGAACTTCTAAAACGCGGCTACCAAGTCTATGTTGGAAAAACCAGTAAGCAGGAAATAGATTTTGTTGCATCACGCTCTAATCAGGTACTCTATGTTCAAGTATCCTACATGCTCTCCTCACAAAAAACAATGGATAGAGAATTATCAGCTTTTGGCGATACCGAACAAAACAACAAAAAACTACTCATCACTATGGACCCTCTACACGCCAATACATCGTGCAACAATGTAACTATAATCCATTTATATGATTTTTTGCTAAAGTGATCGTGAATGAAGAAACGCTTACTTTTATTTTTCTTGAACTTTACTTTTTAAAATTCTTGCAGTACTGCTTATCTCCTTTGCTTAATTTTTTAAGCTAACATTTATTAATAGATAAAGGAGACACACATGCCATTAGAAGATGGTCGTCACACGATTGCCTTAGTAGGCGGTGCTGGAGGAATTGCCAGTCATTTAACGAGCTTTCTTAAAGATAAAAGTAAAGATATTGGTAGGGTTGTTATTTTAGATATTCCTACAGCTCAAGGTGTAGCCTATGCAAAGGAAATAGATTTAGCAGACACCTATGATGCTTTTGGAGTTGACATCGAAATAGTTCATACTTCTGATTATGAAGAAATAAAAGGTGCAGAGTATGTAGTTCACACAGCAGGATTTCCAAGAAAACCGGGCGCACCACGTGAAAGTTTAATTACAACTAATGTTCCTATTACAGAAACAGTAGCTAAAGGAATAAAAAAATACGCTCCAAACGCTCAAGTGTTTGTTATTGCTAACCCTTTAGATGCAACTGTACACGTAACACAGGAAATCATAGGAAACCCAAATCAAGTAATAGGGATGGCTGGAGTTCTGGACTCATCCAGACTAGAACGACGAATCAAGGATAGATTGAATTTAAATAGCCATATCACCACGTTAATTGAAGAATTTACGACACCAGAAACTCAGAAGAACATCAAAACTAAACTTGGTTTAGATAAAGACCAGCCATTTAATGTTGTAACTATCTCTAAACAACTTAGAGAACAATACCCAAACATTGCCGAATGTAACCTAGTATCAAAGCTATTGCATGATCTTAAAATAATACCAAAACACAGTTACCGTGGAAATAGTCCTTTCAAGACAAGTGACGTTAAAGCATACACCCTTGGTGGACATGGAGACACCATGGTGCCTGTTATAAGCAAAGCAACTGTTAAAGAACGTCCCTTAACCGAACAAATGATATTAAGCCAAAAAGATATTGAAGATATCATCCAAAGTACTCGTGATGCAGGTGGACAAGTTGTAACATTAAATAATGGTAGAGGATCTGCAACACAATCTCCTGCAGCAAGCGTCTTTAAAATGCTTAGCTCATACATTGATGCCAGAAAAGGGATCCAACAAGACCCTCTTCCTATGACCGTTCAAGTCAAAGACAAACAAGGTGTTACTGGTGGTCCTTTATATATAGGTGTTCTAGCAACTTTTACTCCAAATGGAGGTTATGAAGTTCAAGAGGTTGAACTTAGCGCAAAAGAAGCACAGCAATTTGAAGCAACGATTGCTGCTAACCGTAAACTAATAGAAAATACGAAAAAATTTCAAAACTTCAGGGACAGAGTTGATGCTTTTATAAATACAGTACGAACAGCGCCTCAAAATTTCTATCATAGTGTTGTTACTACACTTTTAAAGTGGGGTGACCAAGAGCTTGCCAATTCTGATGATTTTAGAAGTCGTTTTGATGAATCACGATTGTCAACTTACAAGGGTGACAGCGTCCGGGATAAACTTGCTACATGTTGTGAACAGTCTCATTTATCTGATCAAGAGAAAAAAGATGTCCTAAAAAGCTATGATACAGCAGTATCACCAAACACACAAATAAGACACCATAGAACAGCTAGTGTCGCTGGTGTCGCTAGTGTCGCTGGTGCAGCAATGTAACATTTACAGTCAAAAAAAACGCCCCTTGCAGTTTTTGTTAAGGGGCGTTTTTTTATCTTATAAACAAATTGAAAATACTAGCCACTATTAACCCAACACCACATTGCGCAACTCATCTGTAACCTGCGGCTTAACCCCAAAGAAATTCTCGAACCCAGCGACTGCCTGATATAATAACATCCCCAATCCATCCACAATGGGGTTGCCTTTTTGCTTTGCACTGCTCAGTAATTTTGTTTCCAGCGGACTATAAACTATGTCGGTCACAATTGCGCGATCAGGAAGATTTTTTAAATCAATCGCCAATTCAGGCTTGCCAGACATCCCCAGAGCGGTGGTATTTACCAAAAAATCCTCCCGATCAGTAAAGAAAATTACTTCACTCCAATCTTTCACCCTTACCCGATCAGGAAATTGACTAGCAATTTCCTCAGCCTTTTCTCTTGTACGGTTAGTTACCTCAACAATAGCAGCGCCTGCTTCTATAAGACCATAAACAATAGCCTTCGCAGCTCCCCCTGCTCCGATACACACGCAATGTTTATCTTTAAAATCAAAATCTTGTATAGAAGATAGGATATTTTGGATAAATCCAAATGCATCGGTATTTGTTCCTAATAACAAACCATCTTGTTTTACTATAATTGTATTTACAGCCCCAATTGCTCTAGCCACATCAGTGACTTCATCGACACACAAAAGCGCCCGCTCTTTAAAGGGAATAGTAACATTAACGCCTGAGTACCCATTACGTGCCAAGCTTCTTACATGTTGTTCGAACAAATCACCTTCATCTGAAACCGGATAAAGATCATACATGCCATCAATACCATAATAATCCAGCCAATAGCCATGTACTTTTGGAGACAAAGAATGATCAACTGGCCATCCCATAACGGCTGCTTTTTTGGTCATTGATTTTGCTCTTTTTTGCGCTGATAAAGCTGAATAATTTTTGCAGCAGTCTCTTCTACAGAGCGCTTGGATACATCAATAATTGGCCATCCTTTTTGTCTAAAAAACTTCTTGGCGGCATCGACCTCTGATTCCACTTCTTCGTAGTCAGTGTAACCGTCGCCTTTTTCTTCATGAAGCGATAAAAGCCTATTTTTACGAATCTGTACCAAGGTTTCTGTATTAATGGTCAAAGCAACAATAAGTGGCTCTGTCAGACTATCAAGAACATCAGGAAGTTCAATGGTAGGTACAAAGGGTATGTTGGCCGCCCGATACCCCCGATACGCTAAATACATGCTTGTGGGTGATTTAGAACTTCTTGATACCCCAACAATGATAATATCAGCTTCTTCTAGGTCCCACACTGACTGCCCATCATCATGGGTGAGCGCAAAATTAATTGCCTCCACACGTGAAAAATACTCTTCATCTAGTGCATATTGCCGGCCAGACTGTCCTGTTGGCTTAACTCCCAAAAAGCTTGATAAATCCGACACAATACGGGACAACACCGAAACACTTGGGATCCCTAATACATTGCATTTTTCTTTTAAGTACCTGCGAAGCGGTTCATCAGCAATGGTGTATAAAACAAACCCACGCTTTTGTTTGATAGCTTCAATAACTTTATCCACTTGTGCCTTTGTTCTTATTAGCGCCCAGAAATGCTCTTCTACTTCAACATCTTCAAATTGAACCATAACAGATCGAGCTACTGAACTTACAGTCTCTCCTGTTGAATCGGATATAAGGTATAAATGATGTGTCGTCATAATATGGTCTTTTGGGATAACTACCTGGGTAACTATGTGGATAAGTCTGCTTAAAACTTTATCCCCGATTTCTTATACATCCTTCCCCATTTTTTACCAGTGCTTATCCACATGTGGATCAAATTTTTGGCAATTTTAGGGGATGATGGTTACTAAATTTAATTCACATATTTGTCCACATATCAACATCGTGGCCAATTTTATGCTAGCTAACATCTTACTAACATAGTTTTACACATATTTATCCACACTTGCCTTTTTCCTAAAACCAAGGCATAGTGCCTGTGCATAAAGCTATGGACAAAATTTAATCCACGTTATCCATAGGGATTATCAACAATAAACAACCTTATTATATATATATTATTATTATGTTATCTAAGCAGACCGATGAAAAAATCGATCAGCCCTTGTTAAGTAATTTATCAGGAAAACCAACTAAGCGCCCTCCTATTTGGCTAATGCGTCAAGCAGGTAGATATCTTCCAGAGTATCAAGCACTGAGAAAAAAAACAGGAAGCTTCTTAGATTGTTGTTATACACCTTCTGTAGCCAGTGAAATTACCTTACAACCTTTAAAACGGTTTGATTTAGACGCAGCTATTATTTTTTCAGATATCTTAGTTATTCCTGATGCGTTAGGTACCAATGTCCGGTTCGAAGAAAATATTGGTCCAATGATTGATGGCTTAAATGAACCAAAAGATGTGGCTAAGTTGCATTTTAATCAGTCATTACTGGATCCTGTCTATGAAGCAATAGAACTTACCAAAAAACAACTTTCATCTCATGTAAGTTTAATTGGTTTTGCTGGTGCTGCATGGACGTTGGCAGCTTATATGCTACAATCAAAAAGCGCTGAAAATTTTCAAAAAGCCAAACAATGGGCATATGCTAATAAACGTGAATTTGATGAATTATTGGCTATCATTGAAAATGCGGTAGTAACGCATTTGGTTTCTCAAGTGAGGGCTGGTTGTGACGCTATACAAATTTTTGATTCTTGGGCGGGTTTGTTAAGTGTGACTGACATACAGCGTTGGTCTGTGGAATCGCTTACTCGGATTATTCGTGATTTTAAACATGAGTGCCCAACCACTCCGGTGATTATTTTCCCACGTGGTGCGGGTACAAATTATGGTTTGTATGATACTCAGTATACCGGTGCTAGTGCGATTGGTGTGGACCAGTTTACGTCACTTGCATGGGCTTCAGAGCATTTGCAAGCGGTACTACAGGGTAACATTGATCCGTTGTTACTTGCCTTGGATAAAGATGCAATGCTAACTCAGGCACGTGAAAATATAGCCCTGATGAAGGGTAAGCCTTTTATTTTTAATTTAGGACATGGTGTGATACCACAAACCCCACCAGAACATGTTGAGTTACTTGTAAACCTAGTTAAGGAGAGTGATTGTGGATAATTATCTATGGATTAAAGCGTTGCATTTGATTTCGGTTATGTCATGGATGGCAGGTTTGCTTTACCTACCAAGGCTCTATGTTTACCATGCTGATGCGCCACTTGGCAGTGATTTGGATAAGACGCTTCAGCTTATGGAGTTTCGTCTTTATCGGTATATTATGACGCCTGCTATGGTTGCATCGTTGGGGTTTGGTATATGGCTGGTTATGATATTGGGGCACAGTAATTTAGGGATGTGGTTTCATATCAAAGCGTTGCTGCTTTTGGGGATGTTTGCTGTTCATGGGATATTGGGAGGTGCTAGACGAAAATTTGCCAATGGACTGAATAAAAAATCAGCTAAATTTTGGCGTATTGTGAATGAAATTCCTACGGTTTTAATGGTTGCTATTGTGTTGTTGGCAGTATTAAAACCTTAAAGGAGAAAAGTTTGATGTTGACAGCTAATGCATAAGTTGCTAATCAAGGACGAGCTTACACGAGGCAAAATCACATATCCCTTTTACGATTGGCATGGCTCTTTAATTTATGACCGTATGCTTTATACCCCTCCCACTAAAACTATAGCTTAGATTATTCTATTACTAACAACAATCAATGATGAGACCTGTATATGTCCGAAGAACAAGCAGCGAAAAGGCGTCAGTTTTTTAATGACGACGAAGTAGCGCCAAAGAAGGCAAAAGAAGAAGCTTCTGCCAAAGAAAGTGAAGATAAATCGAATGAAGGCGTACAGCAGGAGGAAGGCAAAGATAATAATGCTGATAAGCCAGCAGCTAAGGCTAAGCCTTCCACTAACAATAGAAGAGAAAGAAAAGCTCCGTCGCAACAATCCTCTAGTCAGGATGATAGCTTTGAAGAAGAGGTGGAGCAAGAGCCTAAAAAAGAGGTTCCACCAGCTATTGCTGAACCTATTAAGCGTGGTGAAATACTCAATCTTAAGGAGCTCAAGAAGAAATCATCTGAAGATCTATTGATTCAGGCAGAGGAATATGGGGTTGATGATGCTGGTGGAATGTTGCGCCAGGATTTGATTTTCTCGTGCTTAAAGCGCTATGCTGAAAGTGGTGGTGTGATAGCAGGAGAAGGCGTTATAGAGGTCTTACAAGAAGGTTTTGGTTTCTTACGCTCTCCCGAAGCTAACTACCTTCCGGGGCCAGATGATATCTATGTTTCACCAAGTCAAATTAAGCGTTTTGGTTTGCGTACTGGTGATACGGTAAGTGGCGAAATGCGCTCGCCGAAGAAAGGTGAACGTTATTTTGCTTTGTTAAAAGTGAATGAAGTGAATTTTGTTTCTCCGGAGAAAGCTCGTCATCGTGTGAATTTTGATAACTTAACGCCGCTTTTTCCTGAAAGTAAGTTCAGTATGGAAAATATTGATCCTACGTCAAAAGAAATGGGAACTAGAATTATCGATGTGATATGCCCAATTGGTAAAGGCCAGCGTTCACTTATTGTGGCGCCTCCGCGTACTGGTAAAACAATGTTAATGAAAAACATTGCACTGACAATTACGGCTAATCACCCTGATGTTCATATGATGATTTTATTGATCGATGAACGCCCTGAGGAAGTTACCGACATGACACGCTCAGTGAATGCTGAAGTTGTAAGTTCAACATTTGATGAGCCGGCGTCTCGTCACGTTCAGGTGGCAGAGATGGTGATTCAAAAAGCTAAGCGTATGGTAGAGCACGGTAAGGATGTAGTGATTTTATTGGATTCAATTACACGTCTTGCTCGTGCGTATAACACATGCGTACCTTCTTCGGGTAAAGTACTTTCTGGTGGTGTGGACTCTAACGCATTGCAGCGTCCTAAGCGCTTTTTTGGTGCTGCTCGTAACATTGAAAATGGTGGTTCATTGTCCATTATTGCAACGGCTCTTATTGAAACAGGGTCGCGAATGGATGAGGTTATTTTTGAAGAATTTAAGGGTACTGGTAACTCTGAAATTGTTTTAGATAGAAAAATTGCAGACAAACGAATATTTCCTGCTATTGATATTACTAAATCAGGAACGCGTAAAGAAGAGTTGCTTGTGGATAAGGATACGCTACAAAAAATGTGGGTGTTGCGTAGAATATTGCAGGCAATGAGTAGCGTTGATGCAAGTGAGTTCTTGATTGAGAAGTTGAAAAACTCTAAAACCAATGCGGACTTTTTTGATGCAATGAATTCAAAATAGTTGCGTGTGTTGAATTTATTTTTAGGAGATAATAACTAGTTATGGCTAAGATTGGACGCAATAAAATTGCACTCATAGGTGCAGGTAATATTGGTGGTACGCTTGCTCATTTGGCTGGCCTAAAAGAATTAGGTGATATTATATTATTTGATATTGCTGAGGGCATACCCGAGGGTAAAGCATTAGACTTAGCTCAAAGTTCTCCAATTGATGGCTTTGATTCTGCCCTTAAAGGTACTCAAGATTATAAAGATATAGCAGGCGCTGATGTTGTTATTGTTACTGCGGGGGTTCCTAGGAAACCAGGGATGAGCCGGGATGACCTTATTGGTATTAACACCAAAGTTATTCAGTCTGTAGGGGCTGGTATTAAGCAGCATGCCCCTGATGCGTTTGTTATTGTCATTACTAATCCATTGGATGTGATGGTGTATGTGATGCAGCAAGAAACAGGGTTTGACCCAGCTAAAGTTGTTGGAATGGCCGGTGTACTTGATTCAGCGCGCTTCCGTTATTTCTTGGCTGAAGAGTTTAATGTTTCGGTAGAAGACGTTACTGCGTTTGTACTAGGTGGTCATGGAGATACCATGGTTCCATTAACCAGATATTCAACTGTTGCTGGTATCCCACTTCCCGATTTGGTTAAGATGGGGTGGACTACACAAAAGAAATTGGATGCTATTGTTCAGCGAACCCGTGATGGTGGTGCTGAAATTGTTGGTTTGCTAAAAACAGGTTCGGCTTTTTATGCGCCTGCGGCAGCCGCAATTACCATGGCAGAAAGTTATCTAAAAGATAAACGCCGTGTTCTTCCATGTGCAGCGCATTTAAAGGGAGAATATGGAGTGAATGACCTTTATGTAGGGGTTCCTGCGGTAATAGGTGCAAATGGAATAGAGAAAGTTGTAGAGATTGAACTAGATACTGCAGAGCAGGCTATGTTTGATCACTCAGTTGATGCAGTTAAAGAACTTATTGCTGCGCTCGATAAAGTTGAATAACACGATAATCTAAGTAGGTAGAATCTTATGAATATCCATGAATATCAAGCTAAACAATTGTTGGCCAAATTTGGTGCGCCAATTGCACAAGGTTTTCCAGTTTTTACTCCTCAAGAAGCTGAAGAAGCTGCAAAAAAACTTCCTGGAAGTGTGTATGTAGTTAAATCGCAAATCCATGCAGGTGGTCGTGGTAAAGGAAAATTTAAAGAAACACCGGATGCGCCAGGTGGAGTACGCGTGGTGAAGTCGGTTGAAGAAGTAAAAGAAAATGCTGCACAAATGCTTGGCAATACACTTGTAACTTTGCAAACCGGTGAAGAAGGTAAACAAGTAAATCGTCTTTATATTGAAGATGGTTCGGATATTGATCGTGAACTTTATCTTTCACTCTTAGTGGATCGTGATTCTAGCCGTGTGGCATTTGTGGCTTCCACAGAAGGTGGTATGGATATTGAAGAAGTGGCACATAGCACTCCTGAAAAAATCATTACGATGTCTGTTGACCCAGCTTCTGGCCTTTCTGGTTTTCATGCGCGTAAGCTTGGATTTGCACTAGGACTTTCAGGGGATACATTTAAGCAATTTGGTAAGCTAATTAATTCTCTTTATGAGGCGTTTTTAGCAACTGACGCTGCTCAGATAGAGATTAATCCGCTGGTGGTAACAAAGTCGGGTGACATTTTGGTATTGGATGCTAAATATGGTTTTGATGATAATGCACTTTTCCGTCATCCGGACATAGAAGAGCTTCGTGATGAGACCGAAGAGGAAGCTTCAGAAAGTGAAGCATCTAAGCATGAACTTTCCTATGTTAAAATGGATGGTAATATTGGTTGTATGGTAAATGGTGCAGGTCTTGCAATGTCTACCATGGATATTATTAAACTTAAAGGTGGTGAGCCGGCTAACTTTTTGGATGTTGGTGGTGGTGCGGATAAGGAACGCGTTACGATTGCCTTTAAGATTATTTTATCCGATCCAAATGTGAAGGCTGTTTTGGTTAATATTTTTGGCGGTATTATGCGTTGCGATATTATTGCTGAAGGTGTAATTGCTGCGGCCAAAGAAATAGGGCTTTCTATTCCTCTTGTTGTACGTCTAGAAGGTACTAACGTGGACAAAGGAAAAGAGTTGCTTGCAAACTCTGGTTTGGATATTACTCCGGCCGACGATTTAGAAGATGCCGCTGAAAAAGCGGTGGCTTCGGTGAATTAAATAATGTAATTAAAAGAGCTCAAGCAGGGAGTATATACACATGGCTATTCTTGTTAACAAAGATACCAAAGTTATTTGCCAGGGATTTACCGGAGCACAAGGAACATTTCACTCAGAGCAAGCAATTGCTTATGGTACGAACATGGTTGGTGGAGTAACCCCGGGTAAGGGTGGTAGTAATCACCTGGATCTACCTGTATTTAATACAGTAGAAGAGGCAAAAGCTAAAACCGGTGCGAATGCGTCCGTGATTTATGTTCCGCCACCATTTGCAGCAGATGCCATTTTAGAGGCTATTGATGCGGGTATTGAACTTGCTATTTGCATTACCGAAGGTATTCCGGTTCTTGATATGGTTAAAGTTAAACGTGCTTTATCTGGATCTAAGACACGTCTTGTTGGACCGAACTGTCCAGGTGTGATTACTCCTGATGAATGTAAAATTGGTATTATGCCAGGTCATATTCACAAGCGTGGCAAGATTGGTATTTTATCACGTTCAGGAACATTAACATATGAAGCGGTTCACCAGACCACAGCTGAAGGTTTTGGTCAGTCTACGTGTGTTGGTATTGGTGGTGACCCAGTTAATGGTACCAACTTTATTGACGTGTTGGATTTGTTCTTAGCAGATGATGAAACGGAAGCAATCGTGATGATTGGTGAAATTGGCGGTAGTGCAGAAGAAGACGCAGCGCAATTCCTTAAAGATTCAAAAGTGAAAAAGCCTGTGGTTGGATTTATTGCAGGTCGTACTGCGCCTCCAGGAAAACGCATGGGCCATGCTGGCGCTATTATTTCTGGTGGTAAAGGTGGTGCAGAAGATAAAATTGAAGCTATGAAATCAGCCGGTATTGCTGTATCAGATTCACCTGCCGGTATCGGTAAAACTATGAAGGCATTGTTAAACGGATAGAGGTATCCATGACGAACTTTGAGCAATCAAGCCCTTTCTTTGGTACAAACGCAACGTTTGTTGAGGAGCTTTATCAGCGATATATGCAAGATCCAAACTCTGTTGACGAGAGTTGGCAGTCGGTATTTTCTTCTATGGGAGATACCTTAGAAGGGTTATTAAAGGATAGCCAAGGGGCTTCTTGGTCGCCAAAAGCGTCAAGGGTAATAGGTGTTCGTGCTGTTGATGAAGAAAAAAGTAAAAAAACGAAGCCTGGAGATCCAAAGGCTTTGGCCAAGGCATGTCAAGATAGCATTAATGCGTTGATGCTTATTAGGGCGTTTAAGGTTCGAGGCGGATTACTTGCCGATTTAGATCCGCTTGGATTAGAAGGGCGTATTGCTCACCCAGATTTGGATCCTGCGACATATGGTTTTACGGAAGACGATTTTGACAGGGATATCTATATTGGTGGTGCTTTGGGTTTAGAAAAAGCAACATTGCATGAGCTACTAGGGGTGTTAAAGCAAACCTATGCCTCCAAAATTGGTGTTGAGTTTATGCACATGCCAGAATTAGAGAGGCGTGAATGGATAGCCACCCGTATGGAAAAAGTACGTGGTAAGCCGACCTTAAACGCCAATCAAAAAAAGGCCATTCTTGAAGATATTATTAAAGTTGAAGAGTTTGAGCAGTTTTTACATAAGAAGTTTCCAGGTGCGAAACGTTTTTCTGCCGAGGGTGGAGAAGCAACGTTTGCTGCCATGGAACGTATTATTGAGCGTGCGGCACAACTTGGTCAAAGAGAAATTATTATTGGCATGCCTCACCGCGGACGTTTGAACGTTCTTACCAAAGTGATGGGACGCCGCTATGCGTCAATGCTTTCAGAATTTCAAGGAAACCAATCACATATTAGTGAAGATATGGATGCTTCCGGTGACGTAAAGTATCACCAAGGTGCTTCCAATGATCGCGATTTTGATGGTAAGCATATTCATTTATCATTATGTGCTAACCCCTCGCACCTAGAGGCGGTTAATCCCGTAGTGGCAGGCCGTGTGCGTGCGAAGCAAGATCAGTTTAAAGATACTGATCGTAAGCAGGTAATGGGGTTGTTACTTCATGGTGATGCAGCATTTTGTGGACAAGGTGTAGTTCCAGAGACCTTTGCGTTAAGTGACTTAGAAGGGTACGACACTGGTGGTGTGATGCATATTATTGTTAATAACCAAATTGGTTTTACAGCAAGTCCTAAAAATAGTCGTAAGTCGCCCTATCCTTCTGATGTAGCAAAAGGAGCGCATGCACCTATATTTCATGTAAATGGTGATGATCCAGAGGCAGTTGCGTTTGTAAGTGAACTGGCTACCGAATTTAGACAAGAATTTGGTGCTGATGTAGTGGTAGATGTATTTTGTTATCGTAGATACGGACATAATGAAGGTGATGAGCCATTTTTCACCCAACCAATTATGTATAACAAGATCAAGAAGCACCCAACTCCCATGCATGTTTATGCAAACCAACTGATAAGTGAAGGGGTAATAACAGAGGCAGAATTTGAAGGTATGCGTAAAGAGTTCCATGCCTTTTTAGAAGAAGAATTTGTTGCTGCTCAAGATTATGGTGCCGATGAGGCAGATTGGTTAAAGGGTAGTTGGAGTAACTTTAGAAATCCAGAACGTGGTGCCAAAAAAGACGTAGATACTGGAGTAAGCAAAAAGAAACTTATTCAATTAGGGAACGCTCTTGCTGTATATCCAGAGGATTTCAATATTCATAAGAAACTTATTCGTTTGATGGAATCTAAAAAAGAAATGATGGCTTCAGGCAATGGTCTGGACTGGGCTATGTGTGAAGCACTTGCCTTTGCATCGCTTCTTTCAGAAGGTCATAATGTTAGACTATCAGGGCAAGATTCAACACGTGGAACTTTCTCGCATAGGCATTCGGGGTTAGTGGATCAAAAAAATGAATCGCGTTACTACCCACTCAATAATTTAGGAATGGATCAGGCTCATTACGAGGTCATAGACAGTAACCTATCTGAATATGCGGTACTTGGTTATGAGTATGGATATTCACTTGCAGAGCCAGGGAGCTTGGTGCTTTGGGAGGCTCAGTTTGGTGATTTTGCGAATGGTGCTCAAATTATGTTTGACCAATTTATTTCGTCTAGTGAAATAAAATGGTTACGGATGAGTGGTCTTGTGATGTTGCTTCCGCATGGTTATGAAGGGCAAGGACCTGAACATAGTTCTGCGCGCCTAGAACGCTGCTTGCAGCTTTGTGCAGAGGATAATATGCAGGTGGTTAATTGTACGACACCAGCTAATTTCTTCCACGTGTTGCGTCGCCAGATTCACCGTGATTTTAGAAAACCACTGATTGTGATGACGCCAAAATCATTATTGCGCCACAAGCGTTGTGTTTCGTCTCTGGATGACATGCGACCTGGTACATCCTTTAAGCTTGTACTTGGTGAAACAGAAAAAATAGCAGGCGATAGTAAAGTTCGTCGAGTGGTTGTATGTAGTGGTAAAGTTTATTATGAGCTACTTGAAGAAAGAGAAGCCCGTAACATCAATGACATAGTAATTATTCGCCTTGAACAATATTATCCGTTCCCAGAAGAGCAGTTGGCCAAAGAATTAATGCGCTACAAAAATGCAGAAGTTGTTTGGTGCCAAGAAGAACCGCAAAATATGGGAGCGTGGCATTTTGTTGATCGTAGGATCGAAGGTGTTCTTGCAGGTTTAGACATTGCAGCTAAACGTCCGTCATATGCTGGACGTCCAGATGCAGCGGCACCAGCAGCAGGATATATGAGCATTCATAAACGTAAACAATCTGCATTAATTAATGATGCATTAACTGTAAATTAGATAACGCAACTAGCAAGGAGTGTTTTAGCTATGAGCATAGATATCAAAGTTCCGCCTTTAGGAGAGTCCATCACCGAAGCAACCATTGCAAGTTGGACTAAGTCTGAAGGTGATTACGTACAAGCAGATGAAATGCTTGCTGAGCTTGAGACTGACAAGGTAACGTTGGAAGTGAATGCTCCAGCGGCTGGAATTTTACAAAAAATTACAGCTGGTGAAGGTGATACAGTAGAGGTTGGTGCTATTATTGGCGCTATTGATGAGTCTGCTAGTGCGCCTGCAGGCGGTGCTGAAGCTCCAAAGGCAGCTAGTGCAACATCTGCACTCAGTGCTGCTCCAACAACTGCTCCAGCATCAAGTGCTGCGGCATCTGGTACGATGTCTCCTGCAGCGCAGAAAATTGCCACTGAGCAAAATATTGCTGTTGCTTCTGGTACAGGAAAAGATGGCCGTGTAACCAAAGGCGATGTATTGGCTGCTGCCGCTGGTGGCGCAGGAGCGTCTGTGGTTGCCGACAGAGGCCCTCGTGAAGAGCGGGTACGAATGACCAAACTTCGTCAAAAAATTGCTGAGCGTCTAAAAGAATCGCAAGATACAGCTGCTATTTTGACTACCTTTAATGAGATCGACATGAGCCATGTTATGAAGCTCCGTTCGACCTATAAAGATGACTTCCTTGATAAGCACGATACTAAACTTGGCTTTATGTCTTTCTTTGTCAAAGCAGCAATCAAAGCACTTAAAGAAATTCCATCAGTAAATGCTGAATTAGATGGTAACGAGATTATTTACAAAAACTATTACGATATTGGTGTAGCAGTTGGTAGCCCACAAGGCTTAGTAGTTCCTGTGGTGCGCGATGCTGATCTTCTTTCATTTGCTGGGATAGAAAGCACTATTGTTGGTTTAGGTAAAAAAGCGCGTGATGGGAAACTATCGGTTGATGATATGATGGGCGGTACATTTACCATTTCTAATGGTGGTGTTTATGGTTCATTGCTTTCTACACCTATTATTAATCCTCCGCAAACAGGGATCTTAGGGCTTCATAAAATTCAAGAGCGTCCTATGGCTATCAATGGTGAAGTGGTAATTCGTCCAATGATGTATATTGCTTTGTCTTATGACCATCGTCTTATTGACGGTAAAGAGGCAGTTACGTTCTTGGTGAAAATTAAGGAAGCTATTGAAGATCCACAACGTCTTCTTTTAGACCTCTAATACCATAACTTACAACGCAGATAATAAATAAGGATACAACTATGTCTGAGACATTCGATTTAGTCGTCATTGGTGGTGGACCAGGTGGTTATGTTGCTGCTATTAAAGCAGCACAGTTGGGGATGAAAGTAGCTTGTGTAGAAAAACGTGGCTCTCTTGGTGGTACATGCCTTAACGTTGGTTGTATTCCTTCCAAAGCATTGCTTCATTCTTCGCACCTTTATGAAGAAGCTGCACATGGTTTTGCTAAGCATGGTATTAAAACCAAAGGCTTGGATGTTGATATCAAAAAAATGCAAAGCCATAAAGATGGTATTGTTGAAGGTCTTACCCAGGGAATTGAAGGGTTATTTAAGAAGAATAAAGTTACCTATCTACAAGGTACGGCAACCATTACTTCTGCTTCTACAGTTGAAGTAAAGCCGACTGCTAAGGGAAAGAAAAAACAAACCATTAATACTCAGCGTATTCTTATTGCTACGGGGTCGTCAGTAACACCATTGCCAGGTGTTAAGACAAATGGCACCACAATTATTACCTCAGATGAGGCTATCCATCTCAAGAAGGCTCCTAAGAAATTGGTAGTTATTGGTGGTGGTGTAATTGGGCTAGAGCTTGGCTCGGTATGGCGCCGGTTGGGTTCAGAAGTAACTGTGGTAGAATTTTTAGATAAAATTTTCCCTCCAATGGATAATGAGGTGAGTAAAGAGTGTAAGCGTATCTTTGAAAAACAAGGTATTAACTTTAAACTTGGTACAAAAGTAACGGGTGCAAAAGAAGTGACCAAAACTTCTGTAGAGCTTACGCTAGAGCCGGCAAAAGGAGAAGGTAAAGCTGAAAAAATCAAGGCAGATGCCGTATTGGTTGCTATTGGTCGTATGCCATATACAGAAGGACTAGGGCTTGATAGTGTTGGTGTGGCGTTAGATGAACGTGGACGTATTAATGTTGATGCACATTTTCAGACTAACGTACCGGGCATATTTGCCATTGGTGATGTGATTGCGGGCCCGATGCTTGCTCATAAAGCAGAAGAAGATGGCGTCGCGGCAGTAGAAATTATGGCAGGCCAGGCTGGTCATGTGGACTATAATTTACTTCCAAGTGTGGTTTATACACACCCGGAAGTGGCGATGATTGGAAAAACAGAAGAACAGCTCAAAGAAGCTAATGTTGCATATAATAAAGGCAAGTTCCGTTTTGCGGCCAATAGCCGTGCACGTTCGGTTGATGAGACCGATGGTTTTGTGAAGATATTGGCAGATAAATCTACTGACGAAGTATTAGGTGTTCATATTGTGGGTATTCAAGCAGGAACTATCATTAATGAACTGTCGGTGGCCATGGCATATAAAGCTTCTTCAGAAGATATTGCTCGTATTTGCCATTCACATCCTGACCTCAATGAAGCGGTTAAAGAAGCTGCGCTAGACACGTTCTTTAAGCCGATTCACTCCTAGTGAGTGGTGAAATTTCAGTCACTGGGTGGTGAATTTTCATCTTTTTAGTGGTGAAATTTCAACCACAGTTATTGACATGACCTTGAAATTGTGGCACTATCATATATTATGTATGATCGTTTTATAGCCTCATCTATATTAGAAGCACTGGCAGATACACCGGTAATATTAATAAATGGTGCTCGCCAAACTGGAAAAAGTACATTGTGCGAAGCGATTATACGGCATAAAGATGTGTCGTCTAAGTATCAGTTTCATAATGCATTTGTAACGCTAGATGATCCCACCTTACTTGAAGCTGCAAAGAAAGATCCGTTAGGGTTTTTATATGACAATGGACCGCATATTGTTATTGATGAGGTGCAGCGTGTACCTGAATTATTTCTACCTCTAAAGAAGTTTATAGATGAGGACCGGGATAATCGTCGTGTAATTCTTACAGGTTCATCTAACGTCATGATGATGCCAAATATTGCAGACTCTCTTGCTGGAAGAATGGAAATACATTCGTTATGGCCGCTTTCTCAAGGTGAAATAGAAGGAGAACCCTCAGCGTTTTTGGAAGTATTACAGAAAGAAGGTCAAAAGTTTCCTTATATAAAAGAAACTCGTCAACAAACGATAAATAAAATTAAAATGGGTGGCTATCCAGTTGCGCTTACTAGGTCAGAAAGAAGAAGAAACGTTTGGTATAAAAGCTATGCAGATGCTGTATTACAAAAAGACATAAGCCAATTAGCTAATATTGAGGGATTAAATGATTTACCTAATATACTAGGTCTTATCTCTTCCCGAGTAGGAAGTACAGTTAATATGTCTGATATTTCAAGACTATCGAAAATTAAGAACACTACATTGAAACGTTATACTACCTTGTTGGAGCATATATTTTGGCTTGTTCCTATTCCAGCATGGACAAAAAATGTTGAAGGAAGAATTGTAAAGTCACCAAAGTACTACATTAATGATTCAGGTTTATTATATTACCTGATGCAAGGTTATGTTCCAGATATTGCAGAAAATTCTATTTTTGGAGCCGTAGTAGAAAATTTTGTAGTGATGGAATTACTTAAACAGTTGAGTTGGTCTTTTTCAGGGCTTTCTTTATATCACTTTAGTATGCATAGTGGTTCGGAGGTTGATATTATACTCGAGGATGCATCTGGCGGGATATATGCTATAGAGGTAAAATCATCATCGATGGTCGATAACTCAGCTTTCAAAGGAATAAGATTTTTATCTAATAAAGTGGGTAAAAAATTTAAACGAGGGATAGTGTTATACTTAGGAGACCAATATGCCTCCTTTGGAACAAATATGCAGGCAGTGCCAATATCCGCTTTGTGGGGAACGCTAGAAAAATAATATTTAATTTTAACGGGTTGCAATAACGGGGTGGATATCGTTCAAGTGTCTTCTACCAAAGCAGGCACCAAGCAATCTTCCGGTTGGCTCTACATGTTTTAAATACCTCTTTGTTTCTTTATGATTAGCTGCTTTGGAGGTGGGCGTTTCTCCAGAGTTGTTTTTGAATGATGTGGATGCACCACTATTGACAAGTACTCTGGCTGCCTCTGTTTTTCCATTTGCAGCTGCTTCATGTAAAGGAGTATTTCCATCTATATCGGCTATATCTACAGGCTTTTCTTTATCAGAATTAACTTTACTCAACAATAATTCCAAAGAAGTGGTACTTCCTTTTTGAGCAACTAAGTGAAGAGGTGTTTGGTCTTTTTCATTAACTTTTGCTAGTGGGTCCGCTTTATGGTCTAGTAATAGAGTAACGGTATGTGCATCATCTATACTTGCAGCAGTATCAAGTGCTCCTCCAAGCGTTTTTTCCCAGAGTGCTTTTATTGGTTCTGTAAGCTTATCAAATTTGCTTATAATTGCTAAAAGTTTACCAAGGCTAGTTCTATTACCTTCAAGTATAAGAACATCTATGAGACTGTGTTTAGGTGTTATGTTTTTACCGTTTAACTGCACACTAAAATTACATATATGATTTACTAAAATCTTCTGACTATCAGCCTCTTTAAGGTCAATAATATCATCCAGTTTATTGGGGTCATAGGATGCAACACACCATAAACCACTTCTTTTTTCATTAAGGTGGTCTGGTAGAAATGGTGTTTTAAGTGCGGCCAAAACAGGGCGGTCCCCTTCCTTGAAAAGTTCAAGCTTCTCCCAGCATCGATATTTAATTGCGAAAAATGCAATAAAATTATTGCAAAATTTCACGGTAGGATCAAACCCCTCTATGTTCTTAGCTTTGAAGCTCTCAAACAACTCTGAGAAGAGTTTTCCGTGTTCATGAAAAATAAATTTTCTTAAATAGTTAGGATTTGAAGTGAGGGTATCTCTAAGTTGGCAAAGTTCTTCTTTTGAAGCTTTTTGAAGTGACGTTTTGATTATATCGCATGGAGCGCAACTGTTTATTAATATAATAGGGCTGAGACTTTCAGGGTTGTTAGGGTTGTCAATTAAAGGAGTGACATAATTGATATTTGAAGCTTCAAATTGACGCATAATTTCGAAAGAATCATCAAGAGCGCTAGCCATTGTGGATTCAGGAAAAGTTTTCTGAATATACGATAGGGCGTGTTTAAAAGGGCATTTCTCTTCTGAGGGTTCTGGTATGAGTTGCGATAACTGGTGTAAAAATTGAATAAATAAATAACTACCACCGTAAGGGTTATCTGGTAGACTAACCATATGGAGTAATGTTAACATTGCTCTTCGGGTGTCTTTAGCCGTGTTGGGGCTAACGAAAGCCTCTGCCATTTTGGATGGATCCGGGTTTAAGGGTAGGAATGACCGAGTATCTCTTATTGCTATTGTTTGGTCTGAAAGTTTAGAATTTTTTCGTATCTTTTCTATATCCCATTTACAAACACCGTCTTGCTCTGTGTCGATTGTATAATCAGCTGGGCTAATGCCGTAATTTTCGAGACTGGCGTGATATTTAGTATAAAGATCTGTTTCTATGTCATCTTCGGTGAATGTATAGCTACTTAGTTTTCCAAGTAACGTTTCTAATTCTGGATCACAGTTATAATGTGTTTCTAAATTTGACAAAAAACATCTATAGGCTTCCCAGAGTTGCTGACAAGGAATAAAAGACAACAAAGCGTTATCCTGGTTATAATTACTTTCGTCATGTAAAAAAAGGCGCTCTAATGCTCGTTTTAGATGAATGTTATTTCCCTCTGACACAAAAGGGAGAAAACGGATGAGGTGTTTTTCAACAACAGAATTAAAAGCATTGTAAAGACGTTTATCTTCGCCGGTTAATAGTGATTCCTCTAATATAACAACAGAATCCCGTATTCTTTCGGCAATACCCATTGTGCATAGACTTGTTGCCTCCTCGGTAAGTGCGTCATTCATAGCGCTTAAAGTGGTAACCTTGGTGTCATCAGAAATATTATTTGAGTCAAGGTAGCAAGCCAGGCGATATAAATCGTTAAAAAAGACGATACAATCAGGGTCATTATGTCTAGCCACAATGGTATCATGTACGTTTCCTTTTGGTTTTAAGCGATCCAGAAAATGGTGGTGCTTGCGATCAAGCTTCTTTTTAATATGCTCAACAAGATGCTTTAAATGGTTTTTTAATAGTTTTGGTGTACGGTTTGATTGCTCATTACATTCTTTGCTACGCCAGAAGGCGGCATCGGTTTTTAGTATCTGAGGCAGGTCTGGCCGTTTTTCTTGAATCGTAATATAACGTTTTCTTATGTCTTCATATGGTATATTGAGAATTTCAGAGGTGTCATACTGAAGAAAAATGACACCATGTTTATCAGGCACATGATTACTATCTAGCATGCGTTTTTGACATTCTTGTTCTAATAATATATTCAGATGTGGGTTGTTTTTTTGCTTAATAAGGTGAACAGGTGTAGCACCAAGCTCATCGTCGTTCCAGCAAGTAATATCAGCGCCATGTTTAAGTAATAGAGCAGCCGCATCTGTTCTTTCCACAGCACATGCATAATAAAGTGGGGTTACGCCGGTTTTAATCGGTTCACTGATATCAATACGTTTTTTTTTCATTTGACTAATTAAATATTCGGCTACAACAAGCCTATTATAGAATATAGCCAGCATGAGAGGTGTCATGAGAGTGTTTGTTTTTTCATCCGGATTTCTAAAATTAAACACACTACCTACATTGGCGCCTTTTGACACCAAGCGCTTTACTTCTTCCAGCGTAACTTCTTCCGGCGTATTTCCGCTCACGGCTTTGAAGAGTAACGTATTCAAATTTTCTTGTGGCACAGACTTTTACCCCCTGTGTAACGCTTAATTGCACAAACGAATAATTTATACACGAAACTTATGGTTTAGTAAAGTTGTTTATTTAAATGCTTTGATTGTAAAAAAGCATACTTCCCAGACAGAATGCTGTTATAGACCTTGAGGCTGTTTTCAGGGCTGTATCAGTGCATGATTGCTAAAGGTGCCACTCTAAGGCGGCTATACGCTTGGGTACTACACAGCCTCAATACCGGTTGCATGACTTGCCCGTGTGGCAATAACATCCGCAATATTAAACGAGGGGTTTTCAGCTTCAAATATGGAAAGCAAAGTTCTTGTGCAGGACCGTTGCGCAGATGGGTCTAAAAGCTTACTATTGGCTGCTTGAAACCACGCACGTTGAAGTTGACGACCGGCCCTTCCGCCATTACCAAGTAACTTAGGTCTTTGTACCTCACAGTTTAATTCAAATAATTTTCTAGCAAGTTCAGGAAAATGGTTTTTGGTAGCAATAGTAAGGGGAGTTTCGCCAGAGTCTGTTTTAGCATCAATGTTGGCGTGGTTTGTTATTAAAGACTCAGCAAGTTTAATCATGTTTTTGCTACATGCAAGGTGCAAGGCAGTTCTACCCTTACCGTCTTTTTGATCTAGACTAACCTTAGAGCTTACCATACGAGCAATTAATGAGAAGGCAATGTACTCATGACCCCCTTTAATTGCTTGATGCAATGCTGAAGTTGAATAACGTTTTGTGTTTACTAGTTCAGTAGAGATCCCTTCTTCTTCTAACAAAGAATCAACGATGCGTTCTTTACCATGCCGTGCTGCATGCATAAGGCTTTTATTTTTCAGTCGTTCTAGATCTAAGTCATCTCTATTGGCTAGTTTTGCAAATAATGTATCGAGGATTGTTGGTTGGTCGGCATCAATAGCTGCATCAAGTAGTTTCTGAATAGCAGGTAATGTGGATAGAAGTTGGGGATATTCCTCAATTATTTTTCCAAATAAAGTGACGTTTGCGCACGCTATTGCTTTAAATATTGGAGATGAACTGCCAGTGTAAAGCTTCTTATCTAATTTAA
>MDSV01013231.1_pt1 | contig 42201 bp, 36 predicted proteins | sample 810851 | NCBI WGS metagenome assembly MDSV01 (sample SAMN05326640, study PRJNA326480) | marine metagenome | isolation source: seawater | place: Atlantic Ocean: North East | collected 2012
AAAATAGACTTCTGTTTTACCCGAGCCTGTCACCCCGTCAAGCAAGGTAACAGCAAAGCCCGTTTTCTCTAATAAAATAGAGGCCGCTTTCTTTTGAGCCTCATTTAATTCAATGTCTTTGTGATTGAAGTCTGGATCAACACAAGGCGGGTCAGACTCCATAATCACCTCTTTTAAAAAGCCGTGTTTGGCCATTGTCTTAATAACAGAAGCTGAGCAATGAGCGCGCCTTGTAATGGTAGCTGCACGATATGCAACACCCTCTTTCATAACAGCCGCAACTTGTCGTTGCTTAGGATTAAGACTATCAGTATTTGCAAGTTTATAACCTGTTATCGGAGCGGGTGGATCAAATGCCCTTGGCGCAGAGAGGCTCATCTTCAACACAGAACCTAGAGGATTCATTGTATAAGCAGACAGCTTCTCTAAAAACCTAATATGTCCGTCAGGCATTGACGGCAAATCACTATATATATGTGATACAGCCTTCAGCTTTTTAAGTAGTTTATCTTCAACCGAGACATCCACCGCCCAAACGACACCCGTGACCTCACGGCCGCCTAAAGGTACAACGACATATTGTCCAAGCCCTACTTTCTCAGGCGAAATATAGCTATATGCCTTGTCCACAGGGTATGGAACAAGGACGGATACTATATAATTGTTTTTCTTTTCTTCGGGCATGGACTTTCTGCACTTTGCTTTCTATTATTCATGACAAAGATTTAACCATAAGGAAAGCGTAATGAAATTTTTTGTAGATACTGGCGATTTTGACGAGATTAAAAAACTGAACGAGACTGGTCTTGTTGATGGTGTTACTACCAACCCTTCCTTGATTAAACAATCAGGTAAAGATTTCATCCCTCTTATTAAAGATATTTGTAAAATCGTTGATGGGCCAGTCAGTGCTGAAGTTGCCGCAACTGATTACGAAACAATGATTAAAGAAGGCCGTAAGCTTTCAAAAATTGCTGACAACATTGCTGTAAAAGTACCACTCACACCTGCTGGATTGCGTGTGTGTAAAGAATTGTCTGATGACGGCATCATGGTCAATGTAACCTTATGTTTTTCTGCTAACCAAGCATTGCTCGCTGCAAAAGCAGGGGCAACGTTCATCTCACCTTTCATTGGCCGCTTAGATGATATTGGCTTAAATGGTATGGATTTAATCGGCGACATCGCACAAATTTATGATAATTACGGCTTTGATACACAAATCCTAGCCGCCTCAATCCGCAGCCCGTCCCATGTGCTTCTTTGCGCTAAAATAGGCGCTGATGTAGCCACCATGCCACCTAAAACTATATGGCAGTTATACAATCACCCATTAACAGATAAAGGCCTCGATGCCTTTGTTAAAGATTGGGCTGCAACAGGACAATCCATTCTTTAGAAATCAAAGAATTTTCCAGCATGAAGCGACCCTTCTTTACTTAGATGATCATCATCAAGATACATTGCACCCCACTCTTTTACCTGATTGATTGGGAAAGCTTTATCTGGGCTATATAAATGTGCATGCTTGCGATTCAAAGAAAAATTTTTCAATACTGCATTAACAGACCCGAGAATTTTTTGGTTAGTAAAATAATCTAACGTATAAGATACACAGTTTCCCCCTACGTTAAAGAAGCTAGTTGCCCATAAATACATTCTTTGCTCGCAACGCCTTGGATCATTCTCAAGTCTTGGAACTTGTCCTAATATAATAAATTGAGCATAAGCATTGTTCTCTTTTAATATATTGAAATCGTAATCAAGGGCTTCAATCACTTTAGGCAGGTTACGGTCAATCCTATTCAGCCTTGTATCTTCTGACAAGCTCTCAGGATCACCACCTTGCACAAGTGCATCGAAACGCTGAGCTACAATAAAGTATTGCAGTGGTGTTTCAGATAGCAAGCGCTCTTGAATACGTTGAATATATTTAGCACATTTGGAATGCTCTTTAATTTGCATATCTATTCCTCCGATTAACTGACAAGAACCGCGCGCTACAATCTCAAGAGAAATACCCTTTTCTTGAGCCCATTGAATGATAGCTTCGGAATAATGAATTGCATGAGAATCTCCGATTAAAATTGCTTCAGCATCTGTCCCTGTTGTTCCATAAAATTTGCTTATCTTATTTTGATAATCAGGTATAAAATCTGATGCTTTTAAATCACGCTCAAGATCAATCTTATACTGTTCAAGCTTTGAATATATCAAATTAGAAAATATTGTTGCCAGAATCATGACTAGCAGAGCTAGGATCATAACAATATTCTTCCCACGAGAGCTCAAATTTTTTCGAATTTTTCGTGTTGGTTGCTCAATATAATGGTAGCTCAGTAATGAAATGGCCAAAGAGATAAACGCCAAACAAATCATCATAAAAGGTGTTAATGCTATACCAATAAAAATCTTTGTGATGGTAATAAGCGGCCAATGCCAAATATAAAGAGAATATGAGACCAGCCCTATATAGACTAAAGCCTTTGATTGCCATATACGCGACAACAGGCTTTTCTCTTCATGTATGCGTGCAACAATAATAAAGGCTGCACCCAAAGTTGGCAACAAACCATTTATCCCAGGAATAGCTGTATCATGTTTAAACACAAAGAAACTTGTTACAATCATCACTAACCCTACCCCAAAGATAATGGGTTTATATTTTTCTGAAAAACGTAGCGTGAAACTGGGGGCTGCAAGGATAGCACCAAGAATTAACTGATAAGCACGGCTATACAGCATATAAAACGCCTGCATACTGTCACCTTTTACCAAAAAATATTGCCCTAGGGTCACCGATAAAACAATAATCACGAAAAAAACATAAATTAATTGCTTTTTATCAATCCATTTCTTTAACGCTAAAAGTACGAATGGCCAAAGCAAATAAAACTGCGCCTCAACCCCTAACGACCATGTATGCAATAAAGGTGACTTATCAGCATCTTGTCTAAAATAATCCAATTTATCTGCAAAATGTATATTGGATATTTGTAGCGCAGCATATTTAAAATCATTGATAAAGCCAATAAAGGCGTCTTGATACAAAAACACATAAGCCAACGGCAAAACCACTAACAGCATTGAAAACAAGACAGGGAAAAGTCGTAAAATTCTACTAACAAAAAAATCTTTTAAGCTAAAGCATTCATCTGATAGTGCTTTGAGCAAAATATTTGTAATCAAATATCCAGATATAACAAAAAAAACATCTACCCCGACATAGCCGCCCGTAATAAACGGAACGTCTAAATGAAAAAGCAATACACCAATAACGGCTAACGCTCTTAGACTATCTATATCTTTACGGTATTCAATCATTCGAGCGACTTTAAGAAGCTATTTCTACTTTCGCAAGTATTTTTCTGCTGCACCGATTATCACGGTTATGATATCCTAAATCTTATGAGTGATTCGATGAGCAAAGAAATAGATACAGATACGATAATTTCAAAAGAAGATGTGTTAGCCTATCTTGCTGCTAATCCTAATTTTCTTCAAACAACGCCTGAGGCGGCTGATTTACTTGTCCCTTCAAAAGACAAAAGTAATGGCCGCAAGGTTGCTGATTTCCAATACTACTTAGTTGAAAAAGCGCGTGCTGATAAAGCGACAGTTGAAAAACAAACGGCCGATATTATCGAGAATGCGCGCTCCAACATGCACAATTTAACACGCATCCACACAGCTGTTTTAAAGTTGCTGGAAGCAGAGTGCTTCCAAGAATTCATTCATGTTATTACCATGGACTTAAACGCTATTTTGAACATTGATTTGACCTGTCTTGTCGTTGAAAGCAACGGACACAATATGTCTGCCCTTAATCTAAACGGTATTCGTATTGTCCCTGAAGGCACGATCAATACATGGATGGGGGATAAAGAGCATATCTTGGAAAGCGACATTCACGGCATCGAGCAAATTTATGGCGGTGGCGCAGGTCTTGTTCGTTCTCAAGCAATTCTACGAATTGACGTTTCACAAAACACCCCCCCTGCCATCTTAGCCTTTGGTTCACGTAATCCTGAAACCTTTCAACAAGGTCAAGGCACAGAACTTATCTCATTCATGACACGGGTAATTGAGAGGTCCATGCGCGCATGGCTACATCTTCCTTTATAAAAGACGTTTCAGAGATTATTGCTGCTGACTTATCTAACAGATTGGCGCAATGGGACACGTTCTTGCGTGTCGAAAAAAACATGTCTCCACACACAATACGCGCCTATCACATAGATATTCAACACTTTCTATCCTTCATCGCAAACCATCTTGGTAAGGCCCCTTCACTTAATGATTTGGCAGACTTACGTCTCACAGAATTTCGTAGCTGGTTAGCACAAAAAGCCAGAGAAGATGTTTCGGCTCGCTCTCGTGGGCGGTCTCTATCAACCATTAAAAGTTTTATGAACTATTTAGATAAACAAGGTATTTTACACAACCCTGCAATCTCTCTATTAAAAGGTCCAAAAATTGCACGCACGCTACCAAAAGGGTTAAGCCAAGAAAAAGCCTTAGAACTGATGCGCTTAGATATATATGCCAACGGCCAAGATTTTACTAGCAGCCGTGACCGTGCATTATTCATTCTTCTTTATGGCTGCGGTTTAAGGATTAGTGAAGCCTTAAACTTGAGAATCGGCGAATTACCGCAAGACGGGTTCTGGCGGATCATGGGTAAAGGCCGCAAAGAGCGGATTGTCCCAAGTCTGCCCATTATTAATGACGCATTAAGTACCTATTTAGAATATCATCCTATACGTGATGATAGAGAGGCGTATTTGTTCATTGGCGTAAAAGGCAAGCAATTAAACCAAGGCATGGCGCAAAAAGCCTTACGTGATATCCGACACAGCTATAATTTCCCAGAAACCTTAACACCCCACGCTCTACGCCATAGCTATGCGACACATTTGCTCTCGGAAGGTGCTAATTTACGTGAAATTCAGGAATTACTCGGTCACGCCTCACTGAGCACGACACAAATATATACCGATGTTGACCCAACATTGATGTTAGAAATCCATAAAAAAGCACATCCACGTGCAAAGTCTGAATAGAGACGAAAAAGAAGCTAGACAAGTGGCTTGAATTTTCCTATAAGCATCAGTTCAAGCATGTGTATGCTCCGGTAGCTCAGTGGTAGAGCAGGCGATTGAAAATCGCCGTGTCGGTGGTTCAATCCCGCCCCGGAGCACCATTATCGCCAATAAAATTGATCCAGTGGATCAATTTTAAGCGATAATCACTGAGACCTTAATGAAAACGAATGACAACGAGTTTGGATTTAGATCGAAGTGCAAAAACACCTTTAAAAGATATTATTTTACTCTGGCTCGTTAGCGAGTGCCATTGCCACTTGCAATGATGTTGTCAGCTCTGGCGTGCGGCGCATACGCGTAACCTCGACAAAACCTAAAGCGGTAAAGTGATGGACATCGACCGTACATGGATCTAATTGAATTTCCTGCTTGAGGACTTTCAGCACTTCGTCTTGAGATTTTTTATCAGGCATATTGATAAAATCAATCACAATAGCCCCGCCAATATTCCGCAAACGTAATTGACGGGCAATTTCTTTTGCTGCCTCTATATTGGTTTCTTTTTTGCTTTTTGAAACCGATTGATTGACGTCAATCGCTGTAAGCGCATTGGTAGCCTGTATGATAATATTACCGCCGCCAGCCAGCACATAATACGGTTGGATCAATGTCTCGACTTCTGTTAAAGCATCATAGCGATCCAACAGACTGATAGAGGTTTCCTCCTCTTCCAAAGGCTCGAAAACGACTTTAGGCACGAGATCAGGTGCATAGATATCACACCATTCTTCAACCTCAGCAAATTCTTCTTCATCGCAAGTTATGATACGATCGATCGCCATTGCCGCATAATCACCAATAACACGCTGAAATGCCGCAGGGCCTTCCATAATCAATGCAGGAATACCGCCTTTTTTAAAGGCCTCTAATTGCTCCCATATTTTTTTAAGTAATTTACACTCACGTTTTAAGACATCTGTTTGAACATTGGCCGCCGCTGAGCGCAAAATACAACCTTCAATTTCCTCGACACTATTAAGCATAGTCATCATGCTTTCACGGATTTTCTTATCTTTTACCCGTGCAGAGATTTTACGCTCACCCGTCATCGGGGTAAAAATCACATAACGGCCAGGAATAGCGATATCCATACTCATGCGAGAAAGTTTATGCTCATCAGGCGTAAGATCATCTTGCATTTCAATCGGAATTGTTGAGCTCTTAGCCTGAACAAAAACCATATCACCCGCTTTTAGAAGCTTGGATAATGGTTGACCTTCTGTTTTAACAATTTTGCCTTTTTTATCCAAAGCCCGATAGTCACGAGCCTGTAATATACCTTGGTCGCCATGACCTAACTCTAAAAAAGCCGCATCCATAGATTTATCTATGCGAGCCACTTTCGCCCAATAAATAGTGCCCCAACGCACCCCCTCTAAATCAGGATCTATTTCAATCCCGTAAAGTGCTTTGTCTTTCATTGCAGCGACCCATAGGCCACCATCTACTTTTTCAACGAGTATATCCAAGAAAACCTCTTTAGTGAAAACCGTTACCTTTAAGCATGTTCAGTGTATCATAAAGTGAGAGGCCTACAATATTAGTATAGGAACCATTGATATTTTTGACGTAAGCTGAGGCCAAACCTTGAATGCCATAACCACCAGCTTTACCGTCCCATTCTTTTGATTGAATATATTCTTCTATCTCTGTTTTGCTGAGTTTTTTGAACTGCACACGCGTGGTAACAAGCCTCGAAACCATTTTACCCTCAGGGGTAACAAGTGTAATACCCCCATACACACAATGCCTACGCCCCGATAAAAGCTCTAAGCAAAATCTGGCCTGATCTTCTGTCTCTGCTTTCGGTAATTCCCTACGCCCACACGCTACCAATGTATCCGCTGCCAGTACAAAAACATCTTTATTCTTTGCGGCAATCGCTTTGGCTTTTTCTTGAGAAAGTCTCAGTGCTGTTTGAGGTGGTAGCTCACCTTTTAAAGCCTCTTCATTAAGATCAGCAGGCTGAATACTAGAAGGTGTAATACCAATCGTTTCGAGCAATGCTGAACGTCTCGGTGAAGCTGAGGCCAATATTAATTGTGGTGATTTATTTTTCACGGAAAGTAATACGACCTTTTGTCAGATCATATGGAGTCATTTCAACAAGAACCGTATCGCCAGCCAAAACACGAATTCTATTTTTTCGCATTTTACCTGCAGTATGTGCTAAAATTTCATGGTCGTTCTCAAGTTTTACACGGAACATCGCATTTGGCAGTACCTCTACCACAGTTCCCTTGAATTCCATTAAATCTTCTTTAGCCATTGAGTTCCTTTTTTAATTATTTAACGTACTATGTCATACCTTAGTTAGAAAAAACTGTAAAGCCCCTTATGTTATAAGGGTTGAGGCAAGATATTTTAAACAATTCAATATTTTCTTGCGCCAATACATTTTTTAATGATTACTACTTTATATGAATTATCTTAAACGCCTTACACGTTTAGCTGCTGTGACTGCCTTTTCTCTCGCTGCTGTAGGCAAAGCACATCCAGACATAAAACAATTTGATTTAAAGGCCAGTAATCTTTCCAATGATGGCTACTATGCTGACTTTACTTTTTCTATGGCCAGTATGAATATTTTTGAAAAGCTAGCACTTCTTGATGAAAAAAGATTACGCATTGCATTTAATAACCAGAAACCTACGGATGCATGTCCTTTGTTTGATATTAATTCCGCCCCTTATTTAATGCTCAAAAAAATCAAAACAGGAAAAAAAGTCACTATTCAAGTGATCGCAGAGGTTCCAAGCAATGACTTTCAAACTGTTGAGCAAGCAGCCTGTGTTAAAACGCCCAATTTCCCTAAAAAAGTTCTGACAAACCTTAATAATCTTCAAGAAGCCGGCGGTTGGATGATTGTTGAAAATGGTCGGATCACAAAAGATTCACTAACACCCAATTAGAGCTTAATGCGCATCATTCCAGTTCTTACCTTGCCCTGCCTCAACAAGTAACGGCACATCTAAATTCACGACATGCTCCATAATATCTTTAGCGAGCGCTATACAAGATTCAATCTCAGATTCAGGCACCTCAAAAATCAATTCATCATGCACCTGTAGCAGCATTCTTGATTTCAAATCAGCTTCTTTAAGCGCTTGTGGCATACGGATCATCGCTTTTTTGATAATATCAGCGGCAGTCCCTTGGAGCGGTGCATTAATCGCTGCACGTTCTGCAAAACTTCTGATCTGGCCATTTTTATCATGGATACCGTTCACATAACATTTGCGACCTAAAAGTGTTTTCACATAGCCATATTGACGGGCTTCCTGTTTCTTCTCTTCCATATATTCTGCCAACTCAGGGAAACGTGAGAAATAAGCTTTAATGTAAGATGCCGCTTCCTCGACAGGTATAGCCAAGTTCTTCGCCAAACCGTAGGATGAGATGCCGTAAATAATCCCAAAATTAATCGCCTTGGCATTACGCCGTATTTCTGACGTCATCTTGTCAAGCGGCACATCAAAAACTTGCGACGCTGTCAAAGCGTGAATATCAGTACCAGCCTTAAAAGCTTCTTTTAGACCTTTAATATTAGCCATTGCCGCTGCTAAGCGAAGTTCCACTTGTGAGTAATCAATCGACACCAATATATTACCCTCATCGGCAACAAAAGCTTCACGGATTTTACGCCCTTCTTCGGTACGGATCGGGATATTTTGTAAGTTCGGGTCTGATGAGGCCAAACGCCCCGTGCTCGTACCCGCCATAGAATAAGAAGTATGAACACGGCCAGTCTTAGGATTTATTTGCTCTTGCAAGCTCTCCGTATAGGTCGAGCGTAACTTGGCCATTTGTCGCCAATCTAGAATTTTTTGAACGATCTCATTACCTTCTTCGGCCAGCTTCTCAAGAGCCGATGCGTCAGTGGCATATTGCCCTGTCTTAGTTTTCTTACCGCCCGATAAGTTCATTTGATCGAATAATATTTCACCAATTTGTTTTGGCGAAGCGATATTGAAATTTGTCCCTGCTATAGCGTGTATCTCTGTTTCCAACCGTGCCATTTCAACGGCAAAGTCATGTGATAAGCGATGTAGAACCGTTGGATCAACTTTAATACCGTCTAACTCCATTTGAGCGATCACTGATATTAATGGTCTTTCAATCTGTTCATAGACAGACACCATTTGCTCTTGTGCCAGACGTGGTTTCAACGCATGCCATAATCTTAATGTAATATCCGCATCTTCGGCTGCATAATTGAGCGCATCTTCAATAGGTACTTCATCAAAGGTTTTTTGTGCTTTACCTGTTCCAGCCACCTCTTTAAATGAGATTGGCACATGTCCCAAAAGCTCCTCTGACAGCGCATCCATATTATGTTTTTTTGACGACCCATCGAGCACATATGAAATAAGCATCGTGTCATCAAGGGCGACAGGGTAAATACCATCTTTCATAAATAACTGAAGATCGAATTTGATATTATGGCCGATTTTTAAAACGGCGCTATCTTCTAACACTGGTTTAAGTACCGCCATAACATCGGCTTTTTTGAGTTGTGGGATCGTCTCTCCGCCGCCAAGCAAATCAACTTTACCACCATGGCCTATCGGAATATACGCCGCTTCACCTGGCTCTATGCATAACGATATACCCACAAGATCAGCCTTGGCTGGCGTTAAACCGGTTGTTTCTGTATCAAAGGCCATATGGCCTTTTTGTTGTGCTTTTTCAAGCCATTGGCTCAGATCACTCATCTTGTTAATCAAACAATATTTATTGTTTTTAATCTCGGGAAAATCATTGTCGGATTGTACAGGTTGCGCTTGTTGCGCCTCTCCCGCTTGAGCAGACACTTTTGTCGAACCAGTACCTAATCTTGTCAGCACAGATTTGAACCCTTGCGCCTGCAAGAAAGTAAGTAACGTTTCATTATCGAGATCATGGGCTTTTAAATCTTCAACAGCGACTGGCACATCAACATTTTCATCGAGCATCACCAGACGTTTTGAAATCCGTGCTTGCTCAGCAAATTCAATTAAGCTCTCACGGCGTTTATTTTGTTTAATTTCGCCGGCACGCTCTAGCAAGGTTTCAAGATTGCCATATTCTTCAATGAGAAGTGCTGCTGTTTTAATGCCAATCCCTGGTACGCCTGGTACATTATCGGTTGAATCCCCCGCTAAAGCTTGTACATCAACAACGCCTTCTGGTGGCACGCCGAATTTCTCTATAACTTCAGCACGGTTCATATATTTATTCTTCATCGGATCAAACATACTGACATTATCATTAACCAACTGCATAAGATCCTTATCAGAAGATACAATCACAACTTTCCAACCATCTTTTACCGCCAGCTTGGCATAGGTAGCAATAAGATCATCGGCTTCAAACCCTTCCATTTCCAAGCACGGCAAATCAAAAGCCTCAGTTGCTTCACGGATAAGTGGGAATTGAGGAACTAAATCTTCAGGTGTTTCAGAGCGATTGGCTTTATACTCTGGATAGATATCATTACGAAAATTAGCCCGTGCCGCATCAAAAATAACAGCCATATTTTTGGCCTGCATATCCGCCAAAAGCTTTACCAACATATTCACAAAACCAAGCACAGCATTAACAGGTGTTCCATCAGCTCGTGTCATTGGCGGCAAAGCATGATACGCACGGAAAATAAAGGCTGACCCATCAACCAGATAGAGTGTTTTTTGCTGTTCTTCTGACATATCATATGACCATAAAGGCCTACCCGTAAAAGTCCAGCCCGAAAAAGCTTGCACATTTAATATAATTTACATAATATATGACTATGGAAACATTCCCAAGCATGAAAGACTGCAAAGATTATAAAAGCTTCATCGAAGCCTTACGTGGGCAATGTCGTGAACACTTCAATAGTGCTTCCGAAACACCCGCATTAATGCACATAACAACAATTGGGACACCTATAAAAGACGGCGATTTGGTTTTTGAAGACAAAATTCGTATCTGGCAAATGATAATATCATTACTAAATGCACATATACCTATATCACCCGATTTTATCATCGACCACACAGATCTCATCCAAGGTCGCGACTACTTGCAAGAAGACAATGCCACTGACCTTGTCCTTGTTTGTTATATTAATGATAGCTTGCCTATTTCTTTAAGCACTCCTGATAGCCTGAAAAGCGAATGGCAAAAGACTATGGACCAAGCAAAAAAAGGCATTATCAATCTTTCAAATCATCCAGGCAGTCGCCTAATGAGTCCGCTCGCACGCCAGAGAACACAATGGCATAAAAGAACCAAACAAGCAGGTGCAAAAATTATTGTCAATGATTTTGGTGGCCTAGATATTGAGGCCTTCAAAGGGGAAGACTATCACATTACACTTAATGAAAATGCCTCGAGTAGAATTCCTTCAGAGACGGTAAAAGTCGAGAGTCTTTATAAGGATTTCCAATTTTGCTTTCAGGATCAATATGCCGCTAAAATTGTGGTAGACTTAAATGCATCAGCACCTTTAGTACAAGATCTCTATAAAGGACTTCAGCAGCTTAAGTCTTAAGCGCATAAAGTGCCACAGCAGCAGCATTAGAGACATTCAGCGATAAAATTGGTGGTACCGTCGGCAATGCAACCAGATAATCGCAATGCTCTGCCACAAGACGCCTCATACCTGGCCCTTCTGCACCAAGAACTAACACAATTTTGTCATGCTGTTTTACCGCCTCAAAATTTTGATCGCCACGCTCATCAAGGCCTACAACAAAGAACCCCGCCTCTTGAAACTGTTCAATTGCACGAGACAAATTAACAACCTGTGCAATTGGCAAATGCTCTAATCCACCACATGCGATTTTAGCCAATACACCGTCCATTTGTGGCGCATGTTTTTTCTGCATAACCATAGCTTGAGCACCAAAAGCCGAAGCCGAGCGAATAATCGCCCCAATATTATGCGGATCAGTCACTTGATCGAGCATGACAATAAGAGACTTCCCTTCGGCTGTTTTAATAATTAAATCTTGGATATCTATTTCTGGCAGGAGCTCGCCATAAAGCGCAATCCCCTGATGCACAGGATCACCTTTAATTGATTGATCGAGGGTTTTGGGATCTATAATTTTTGGCTCTGGCCTTTTTAGCCCTGCCTTACGGGCTTTATGAATTTCAGGTTCAAAACGTTCCGCCGCAGCTTTTGACAAATAAAGCTCTTTAATATGACGTTTAGGATTATGCCATGCCTCATAACACGCATGCCAGCCCCATAGACTCACTTTTACAGAAGGACCACCACCACTTTGTTGTGGTGATCTATTCTTCTTACCTTCAAAGGCTTTGTGTCGACCTTGTTTCTTTTGCTTCATAAACTCTCTATATCAAACAATTCTATAATTTCAAAGGCAGGCACCTCATATGGGTGCACCTCTTTTAAGGCTTGCACAACATCTTTCAAAATAGTTTCTGGTATGAAACTAACTTCTATAACCTCTTCTTCAATCTGCTCATATGCACCGGCAGTGCCTATAAAGGGTTTCCCATTTTCTGGCGGAATGTAACGCCCCACACCTGAATAGGTAAATGAACAATAAGAATAACCATCAATAATCCCTGCACCAGCCTTACCTAAAGCAACTCTAACAGCCTCAGAATGTGTACAGGGCACGTGGACGATAATTTTAAACTTTCTGGCGTAGGTTTTTCTTGACATTGCCCCTCAAATATTCTCTTTTACATTCTCGACGTTTAACTGAATACGGTCAACCTAAATACAACAAAGTGGGAGGATGGTCGAGTGGTTAATGGCAGCGGACTGTAACTCCGCCCGCGAAAGCGTACACAGGTTCAAATCCTGTTCCTCCCACCATCTAGTCATCACTTTTTCTAAATATAAGAATTTACGCCCACAAAGCCCGCCAACTGCGCGGTCGTCACTTATGACCTTCGCAAGTGAATAAGAGAAACCTCTCTTTCACTCATTATCAGCGACAGATTCTCTAAACGGCTTTTTGCCGTTCGCTTGGCTGTGTCTAGCCATGCCAATTCCCTGTTAAACAGGGAAATAACAGGGAAATATTTTATTTTTAAAATACAAAAATCAGACCAAAGCCAGAGAATATCTAGCTTTACTGGATTTTATGGCTGAAAATAACAGGGAATTTATAATAATTATGCCGCCAATATATCAAAGCTACGTTTGATCATTTGGCTGATATGTCGATCTGAACAGTTTTCACGTTGGGCTATTTCTTTCAAGGTCATGCCTGAAAAATAATCATCACGCCAGCTTATACCTTGAACTAATTTTTTTAGTTCATCTGGCGGCAGATCAAGAACATCTTTTTTCTCACCCGTTGCTATTACAATTGCCCCATGCCCTTTGCGACGGGTCTTGTATGGCAAATCAATGTGGCAGGGGGCCTCCTCAACAGTAACACTTACATTAAGATACTTATCAAATACTTCCTTTAGTCCAGACGAATTAAGTGTAATAAAAATATTATCCAAATGAACTTCTATTTTTTTAATCCCTTGTCTTAAGAAATTCTTCATGGTTATTCGCTGCTGATTGGCGTTAATATATTCAATGGTAGATAGTTCAGAGTCTTTAAGAGCATGAGATAAGTGCTGCCATACTGTCTTATAAATCAAATCTTCAAAATCATGAGCTGGCAATCTAGCTATCAAGCCATTCGGATGATCTTTAAAGTTGAGCAAATTCTGGCTAATATAGTAACAATATTTCTTGTTTTTTCTTGATGTGTATGTGGGACTATAGGCATTGCCTTCTTTATCAAAGACCGAGCCTTGCAATAGATGGCGAGACCTTGTGACCTCTTTTCTTTCAACACGATTGCTAGACATGATAGCTTGCGCTTTATGCCAGACAGCTTCATCTATGATGCCCTCATGCTGACCATCATATATATTTCCTTTATGGGCAATTTTGCCGATGTAAATTGGGTTCTTTAATATGGCATACAAAGCGCCACGAGAGAAAAACACGCCGCCGCTTTTATTGCCATTCTTTGACATCTTGATGGGCGTTCTTATGCCTTTGGCATCAAGCTCTTGCTTTAAAGGCTTTACGCTTTTTAACGATATATAACGATCAAAAATATGTCTGGCTAGATCAACATGAGCCTCATCTGCAATCAAAGATCTATTTTCAACCTTATAGCCCAGTGGCGATACACCGCCCATCCACATTCCTTTTTTCTTGCTAGCAGCCATCTTATCTCTAATCCGCTCACTAGTGACCTCACGTTCAAACTGTGCAAAGCTAAGCAACATATTAAGGGTTAGTCGGCCCATAGAGGTTGTCGTATTAAAGCTCTGCGTTACCGAGACAAAGGTCACGCCATATTCATCAAACACTTCAACAAGCTTGGAAAAATCCATCAAAGAGCGTGTTAAACGGTCAATCTTATACACTACAACGATATCAATCTTTTTGGCCTTAATATCCTCAAGCAATCTTTCAAGCGCAGGTCTTTTTAAAGTACCGCCAGAATAACCTCCATCATCATATTCCTCTGACACCAGATGCCAACCTTCAGACCTTTGGCTGATAATATAGGCTTCACAAGCCTCGCGCTGTGCGTGTAATGAGTTAAAGTCCTGCTCAAGCCCCTCTTCTGTCGATTTGCGCGTGTACACGGCACATCTTTTTGCTATGCTCTTCATAGCAACCATACATGCTTCCTTTGCGCAGGAAGTCCAATAGAAAGAGAAGAGAAATGACCAAAATAAAAGGCAACAACGACGGGCCAGGCGGTCGAAACGAAACATATGATATAGGCAAAAGAAAAAAAGTACCCCGCAAAGATTTAGTTAAAGAAGTAGAATCTGGCCTGCATCCTGATGCGCATATATACAAACGAAAAGGTCAGAAATATGTAAGAGACAACCCCGACAAATCAAAAAAAGACAACGTAAATAGAAATAAGTAACATTATTTTCTAAAGCCAAAAAACAACCAACCATTCCAGCGAGAGCCCGTTATTTCGTTCGCAATTTTTGACAGGCTTTTATAGCGTTGTCCTTGATACTCAAAACCGCCGTCAATAACTGTGACGATATGGTCAGTACCTTGCCAATTCCGAATAAGTTTTGTGCCGACTTTTAATGTGGTTCTCTTGGCACTTACCTGCCCTTTATCACGTTTAAAATCAGATACAAGCTGAGCTAAACGTGACCGTAGAAATTTATCAATATTTGGCTCAACATACTTTTTAAAATGAAGGCTACGCTCAAGCATATCACGACTAATATGCTCACTCGCAGGCAAGCCCCAAACAGCCGACCACTCTTGTCGCAACTCATCTAAATCATACATATCCCATTCGGCCTCTTCTGCAATCCTATCGTAGGCAATACGAAGCAGCCTGATATTTTCTTCATCCAAATGCTCGATACGTATTATTGGCACTTCATCATAATTAAGTGCCTGCGCCGCTTCAAAATACGCCTCGCCGATCACAACAATATTTTTCTGATCAATAACTATAGGTACAACAAGCCCAAAGTTTGACAGAAAAGTTTTGGTTTTTTCTAATTGTTGCTTTTTTGATTTACGGAGCCTTCTTTTATAAATAGAAATTTCCGCTGTCGACATATAGTCGACTTGTATTTTATTGTTCATGTATGTCTTCCTGCTCGTATTTTTTAAGTTTTATTTTATTCTAAGTGACTCACCCACCCAGAAAGCAAGAAAAAATGTTACATTTCCACAGCTTAATAAAAAAAACTAACTTTTTACTGGAGATATTAAAAAAATTATAACGGTGATAACATACGGTATGGAAATAAGAAGAATTACTTGTGTATGCGTTACACCGAAACGGATACTCCATATCTTAAAAATAGCCACCCTCTACAAGTTAGACAATTTTACCTTATTTTCACCTTTGTGTTTGCTTAATAATTTATAACCTAGTAACCTGGTAACTTGGGACCAAGTTAAAAGTGATAAGGATAAGTTTAAAAAATGACGATAGAGGTAATAGATTTATTCGCAGGCCCAGGCGGTCTAGGAGAAGGTTTCTCCTCTATTACTGAGAAAAATAAAAAACTTTTCAAAATAAAAATATCTATCGAAAAAGAAAGTTTTGCCCATCAAACTCTCACTTTGAGAGCTTTCTTTAGACAGTTTGATAAGCCCCCTATTGAGTATTATCAATATTTAAGAGGTGAAATTACCAAGGATGAGCTTTTTGGAAAACACCCAAAAGAATCTGAAGAAGCCATACTGGAAGCATATTGTGCCGAATTAGGTGGCGATAAGTTCCCTCATAAAACTATTATTAAGCGTATCTTGAGTCAAATTTCAGATCCAAGTAACTGCATTGTTATTGGAGGTCCACCGTGCCAAGCCTACTCTTTAGTGGGGCGGTCAAAAATGTCTAAAAACGAAGATTTTCAGAACGATCCTAGACATACCCTCTACAAAGAGTACCTCAGAATTATTGCTGACATTCAGCCGGTTGCATTTGTGATGGAAAATGTTAAAGGCATTTTATCTTCAAAACTAAATGGTGAATATATATTTGGTCGAATACTGGAGGACATTAAAACACCTTCAAAAGTCACGAGTCCTAACAAAGTAAAGTTTAAGACGTCTGAGCAATACACCATTTATTCTTTATCTAAGTCTGGCAAACCAGAACATTTAAACCGCAATGATTTTATAATCAAATCAGAAGAATATGGCATACCGCAATGTCGACACAGGGTAATACTTCTCGCTGTGAGAAATGATATCAGGGGCGCACCTTCTATATTAAATCCTGCCAAACGGCCTACATCTGTAGAAGATGTCATCGCCGATCTGCCGCCACTCAGATCAGGACTATCCAAGAAAATCGATAGCTTTGACAACTGGAAGAATGCAATTTTAACAAGATTTAAGCGGCGTGATGTCTACGACGACTTATCACGAGGCGATGAATTTATCCCATTTGAGCCGGCACCAAAAACTTTCAAAAAATGGTTCCACGACAAAAGAATTAAAGGAGTTTTAAATCATAGCACACGTGCGCACATTGAATCAGATTTACACAGATATTTCTACAGTGCCGAGCATGCTATCAGACATGGTAAAAGCCCTAAATTAGAGGATATGCCCCAAGATTTATTACCAAATCATAAGAACGTGAAGTCAGCCATAAAATCTAAATCTTTATTTAATGATAGATTTAGAGTGCAGTTAGCCAATAAACCGGCGACAACAATTACATCTCATATCTCTAAAGATGGTCATTACTTCATACATTACGATCCAAAGCAATGTAGAAGCTTAACCGTAAGAGAAGCGGCACGCATTCAGACATTTCCTGATAACTATAAATTCGAAGGCCCAAGAACATCACAATACCAGCAGGTCGGAAATGCTGTTCCCCCTCTGTTAGCACACCAAATTGCAGAAATTGTCTATGATTTGTTAAAAAATCTATGAGCTTCAATAAACTCACTGTGATACTTTTTAGATTGCTCTAGCAGCTCTGTATATGTTTTTACAAACACCTCTCCCGTTCTCGTGTATGTTTTTTCTTTGGACTTAAAAACATGATCTGAGGATTTACTACCACCTATAACAAAACAAACCACATTGGAAAAACTAGATTGTGTTGAATATTTTTCTTCTAAAAAGCTTTTGTAAGCATACGCCTGTTCTATGGCCTTTAAGTCTACGCTATAATTGCTCCTCTTAATCTCAATAACATACAAGATGCCACCGAGAGCATTACTGCACAAGAAATCAATTCTACGATCTTTTTCTTCTAGATTTTCTTCTGGATAACTTTTCTTAAGTATCTCTGAATATTTCACCTCATCATCGAACTCAAGGATCCTTGGATCTAATAGCCAAGAAAACTTCTTAAGAAAATTGTGAAGCGTTGGGACTTCTTTAGTATTATTATCTAAAAGCTGTTCAAACTTATTAATCACACTAATTCTGGCTTCTGCTAATGCACTTAATTCGCGTATCTCCGTAATTTTCCAATCATTCATTAATTGAAGAATTTTAGGTAGTTCTTCTGGCGGTAAAGTCTCCGCTAATTCAGAAGCATAACCCTTGAATGCTTTGTTATCAAACTGATCAATTACCCCATTGATAATGGATGAAGACTGCTCAGTATCTATAGAAGGATCTTTAAGTATCGGATTAATTATTTGGTCAGCTAGCTTTTGTTCATAAGTTGGAAGTCCAGATTTCCAAGTTTGAATGTCATGCCCACCGTTTTCTTTAATTTTCTCAGCTTTTTTTTGGGCTCTTTTCTTGCCCCAGTCATTATTTATTTTTCTAATAATTACTTGCAAGTATTTCTTTAAAGCAATGGCTTCATCATTTTCCCAAATTAAAGAATGCCTATCTGTGCTAATAATATCTTCAGCAAAATCATCAATGAAATCTACAGTGAGATATCCTGTTACATAAGTGTGAAATTGATCATTATCTCTGGCGTCATAAAATTCAGCTTCATTTACAATCTTGCCTCTAGAAGTAAGATATATTCCCTTCATCTGAGTATCTTTAAGTGGTGTGCTAGGTGTAATAATTTTTCCTTTTATCTTTTCCCAATGTTGATATTCGGTATCATAATCCTTACTGGGAAAAGACCACTCAAATTCAATGTCTAAACTTTCAAATTTCATTTCATTTGTAATCGAAGTATTCTGACCATTCATTGAAATAAGCGTATTCATTTGATCAAATATAGTAAATTTTTTTGATAATGAGTTTGAGATAGAATCAATATCAAATGGGGTTTTTCGCTTAATTTTTTTTAAATGGATGACAGTGCCAGAGTCTTCTTCTGTTACTTCATTCTTTTTTATAATGGTCGGATAGTATACACCTTTTGATTTCTCAATTTTATCAAGATCCATAGAAAAATGATTTAAAACTCCATCTTTAATAGTTTTAATCTCGACCTCTTTACAAACACCAAAAACAGAAAGTTTTCCTAATCCTTTTTTACCGATTATCGGCCTTTTCTTTTTTACAGTCTTCTGAGCATTGTTTTGTAAACGTCGATTTCTTCCAATAAGCAAATATTTTTCGTTGAGTTCATCAAAATTCATCCCTTCACCATCATCAGTCACAATAATTTCTTTGTTTGGTATTTCTACGAGATTAATACTGACGTTATCTGCATCAGCGTCATAAGCATTAGAAACCAACTCAGATAGGACGCTTGGAAGTTGTGAGTATAAAGAAACCCCTAAATGCTTGATAGTGAGTGGGTCATACTTTAAAACTAACTCTGACTCTGACATGAAAGTTTCCTTACTTGCTACTTCCTAAATTTTCCCTTATTTTCAATATAGACCACATTAAGAAAAGGCGCAATCAACAATGAACGATGAAGAAATTTTTACGATAAAAGAGGTTTCTAGCTACTTAAAACTAGCAGAAAAAACATCATACAGATTGGCCTCTGAGGGAAAATTGCCCGGCTTTAAGGTAGGTGGTTCATGGAGATTTCGTAAATCTGAGATAGATGCTTGGATTAAAGAGCAAGAGAAGAAAAACAAGGGTGGACAATAACATGACAGGCAAACAACAACGCGACGCGCTTCAACGCCAAATCTGGAAAATTGCCAATGACGTGCGCGGTGCGGTCGATGGTTGGGACTTTAAGCAATATGTTCTTGGTACATTGTTCTACCGCTTTATCAGCGAAAACTTTGCCAGCTATATCGAAGCCGATGACGATAGCATCAACTATGCCAGCCTTGCGGATAGCGTTATCACCCCTGAAATCAAAGATGACGCCATCAAAACCAAGGGCTACTTCATTTACCCAAGCCAGTTATTCGTCAACGTTGCCAAAACCGCCAACACCAATGAAAGCCTGAATACCGACCTTGCCAAAATTTTTGCCGAGATTGAAAGCTCTGCGAATGGCTATCCTTCCGAACAAGACATCAAAGGCTTGTTTGCCGATTTTGACACCACCAGCAATCGCCTTGGTAACACAGTGAAAGACAAAAATTCACGCCTTGCCTCTGTCCTTAAGGGTGTAGCGGGATTAGAGTTTGGTGATTTCCACGGCTCTCAGATTGACCTGTTCGGTGATGCCTATGAATTCCTGATCTCCAACTACGCCGCCAACGCCGGTAAATCGGGTGGCGAATTCTTCACCCCGCAGCATGTATCAAAGCTGATTGCACAACTGGCCATGCACGGTCAAACCAAGGTTAATAAGATCTATGACCCTGCCTGTGGTTCTGGCTCATTGCTATTGCAGGCTAAAAAGCATTTCGATGCCCATATAGTGGAAGAAGGATTTTTCGGTCAGGAAATCAACCACACCACCTACAACCTTGCCCGCATGAACATGTTCTTGCACAACATCAACTACGATAAATTCAATATCCAGCTGGGCAATACGCTGATTGATCCGCATTTTGGCGATGATAAACCGTTCGATGCGATTGTTTCCAACCCACCTTATTCAGTCAGCTGGATAGGCTCGGACGACCCGACCCTGATTAACGATGACCGTTTCGCCCCTGCGGGCGTGCTTGCACCAAAATCAAAGGCCGATTTTGCCTTTGTCCTGCATGCACTTAGCTATCTATCCAGCAAAGGCCGTGCGGCGATTGTTTGCTTTCCCGGTATTTTCTATCGCGGCGGGGCGGAACAGAAAATTCGTCAATATCTGGTTGATAATAACTATGTTGAAACGGTGATTTCCCTTGCACCAAACCTGTTTTACGGCACAACCATCGCCGTCACCATTTTGGTTCTGGCGAAAAACAAACCCAATACAGATATTCAGTTTATTGACGCCAGTGGTGATGAATTCTTCAAAAAAGAAACCAACAACAACGTGATGTATGATGGTCACATTGAAGAGATCATGAAGCTATTTGATAGCAAAGCAAATAAAGTACACATCGCCGAAAGCGTTCCATACGATAAAATTGTAGCGGGTGATTACAATCTGTCGGTAAGTTCATATGTAGAACCTAAATCTACCAAAGAAGAAATCGATCCCGTTAAACTCAATGCCGATATTGATGCCACGGTGAAAAACATCACAAAGCTCCGTACCGATATCGATGACATTATTGCGGAGATCAATGCATGAGTGAGGCAAACTTTTTAGAAAAGCTGCTGGGTGGCGCAGAGGTTAAGTGGTTGCCGTTGGGTGATGTTGCAAATGTCACTATTGGGGAATTCGTTCATAAAGATAAACAGGATGCATCTGCGGAATACCCCGTTTATAATGGTGGAACTTCTAATACTGGCTTTTACGATAAATTTAACAATACTGGTAATAAAATCATTGTAAGCGCCAGAGGTGCGAATGCAGGATTTGTAAATAGGATTACAACTCCATATTGGGCTGGGAATAGCTGTTACTCAATAGGCATCAAAAATGCCAATAAGATAGATTGGTCATATATATACTATCATCTAAAAAACTCTGAAAACAAGCTGATAGGAGGTCAGCAAAAAGGCGGCATACCAGCGGTTTCAAAAAAACAGATGGAAGTATTTCCTGTTCCAATTCCATGCCCGGATGATCCGGCGAAATCGCTCAAGATACAAGCGGAGATTGTACGGATTTTGGACGCATTTACCGCCCTTACAGCCGAGCTTACAGCCGAGCTTACAGCCCGTAAAAAACAATACAACTATTATCGTGATCAACTCCTCACTTTTTCTGATGATGTTGTGACATGGAAACCGTTGGGTGAACTTGGTGAACTCGTTCGCGGTAACGGACTGCCTAAAACTGATTTCACCGAGCAAGGTGTGCCAGCAATTCACTATGGTCAAATTTACACCTATTATGGCCTATCAACGACATCTACTCTTTCTTTTGTTTCTCTAAAAACCGCTGAGAAGCTTAGAAAAGTAAATACTGGTGATGTGATTGTTACTAACACAAGCGAAAACTTTGAAGATGTTGGAAAGGCTTTGGTTTATTTAGGAGAAGAACAGGCAGTTACTGGCGGTCATGCAACGATATTCAAACCAAGCGATGAAATTTTAGGAAAGTATTTTGCTTACTTTAGTCAAACCGCCGCTTTTGAAAAATCAAAAAGAAAATATGCAAAAGGTGCAAAAGTTATTGATGTGTCTGCTAATGATATGGCGAAAATTGATATTCCAATCCCATATGCCAACGATCCTCAAAAGTCATTGGCGGAACAAGCCCGCATTGTTGACATCCTCGATAAATTTGATGCACTAACCAATTCCATTAGCGAAGGTCTGCCGCGTGAAATTGAGTTGCGCCAAAAGCAGTATGAGTATTACCGCGACCTTCTTCTAAACTTCCCCAAACCGATGGAGGAAGCAGCGTAGATGAGCGGTCAATTGTACAACCTGATCATGGCAAGCGTGCCTGGCTTTTACTCAGGCGACCAAGGGGAATTCACGATTCCGAAAGACAGGTTTCTTGAATACACGGAAGACCCTATCAAAGAGCAATTTCAATCCTTAGATCAGGATGCAATCAATAAGCTCAAGAGCATGCCAACCATTTTTGCTGTTGAGGACGAAGTCGCTGATGCAAGAATTGGGAAAATTACCGATATCAAGGTTGATTCAAATAATCTACGTGCCAAATATAGATTTGACAAAGACCACTATCCTTTAACCAAAGGTCTTTTAAAGGAGCATCAACAAAAATTAGGTATCGATGATTTTGAGTTTCACAGGGGGCATTGGGCCGTTAAGGAATGTGATATTTCTGATTTTTATGAGGAGTATTTAAAATCGCTCACAGGGATTGCCCATAAATTAAAGAATACTGATAAAAAGGTGCAGTTAATCTATGCCTTTAACGGCACAGGTAAAACCCGCCTTTCTCGCTTGCTTAAAGACTTGATTGCACCGAAAAGCGATGAAGACGGTCTTGACCCTTCGGAGTTCTCTCAACAAAAGATCTTATATTATAATGCGTTCACCGAGGATTTATTCTATTGGGATAATGATTTGGACTTTGATTTAGAGCCTAAATTAAAAATCCAGAAAAACAAATTCATTGACTGGATTCTTAAAATACAGGGCGATCAAGGGATAATCGAAAACTTCCAGCGCTATACGGATGAAAAACTAACGCCGCAGTTTATCGGCGTTGACGTGGTTCAAGATGGGAAAAAGACGGGTGAGAAAACTTACCCAGAGGTGACTTTCTCTTATAAGCGCGGGGACGATACCAATTCAGGCAATATCAAAATATCCAAAGGTGAGGAAAGCAATTTCATTTGGAGTATATTTTATACGTTGCTGGATCAGATTATTACCATTCTGAACGAACCCGAGGAAGAACGCACGGGACAATTTGACGCGTTAGAATATGTGTTTGTTGATGACCCTGTCAGCTCGCTTGATGAAAATCACTTGATTGAATTGGCGGTCAATTTGGCGGAGCTTATCAAATCCGCCCCAGCGCATTTAAAATTCATCATCACAACGCATAATCCGCTTTTCTATAATGTGTTATATAACGAGATGAGCAGCAAAAAATGCTACTTGCTGGAAAAGTTTGAAGATGGGACTTTTGCCCTACTTGAAAAGGATGGCGATTCCAACAAAAGTTTTTCGTACCATTTGTATTTGAAACAAATCATTGAAAAAGCGATTGCCGATAATCAGATAGAAAAATTTCATTTTACACTGTTACGAAACTTATACGAGAAAACGGCCAGTTTCTTAGGGTACGCAAAATGGCAAGATTTATTAGAGACCGCGCCAGGCGATAAAGATGCGTATTTGAAGCGTATCATAACCTTTAGCAGCCACCGCACCTTATCTAGCGAAGAAGTGCGCGATCCAACGGGACCAGAGAAGCAAACAGTAAAGCTGTTGCTTGACAATTTAATTGATAATTACGGCTATTGGCCGAAAAAGGAAGACGCAAATGGTAGAACTAACTAAACCCATCGCAGAATCAAACCGCTTTATTGTTCTTGATAAATATATCAAGGAATGGGAGGTCGCTGACAGTTACCAATCCGAAGGTGATTTGGAGCGTGAGCTGGTTTCCGACCTCATCAAACAGGGTTATGAATTTCTGCCCGATCTCACAACACCCGATGCCATGCTGGCTAATGTGCGGGTGCAATTACAAACCCTCAACAATGTGCAGTTCACTGATACCGAATGGGCGCGTTTTGTTGAAACATTCCTTGATAAGCCCAGCGATGGCATTATCGATAAAACCCGTAAAATCCATGATGATTATATCCATGATTTTGTCTTTGACGATGGGCGCATTCAAAACATTTACTTGGTCGATAAAGCGAATGTTTCCCGCAACAAAGTGCAGGTGATTAAGCAGTTTGAGCAAGTTGGAGTGCATGCCAACCGCTATGATGTAACGATTTTGGTGAACGGTTTGCCGTTGGTGCAGATTGAGCTGAAAAAGCGTGGTGTGGCCATTCGCGAAGCATTTAACCAAATCCACCGCTATAGCAAGGAAAGCTTTAATAGCGATCACTCGCTTTATAAATATTTGCAGCTATTTGTGATCTCGAACGGAACAGATACGCGCTATTTCGCCAACACAACCCAGCGCAACAAAAACAGCTTCGACTTTACGATGAATTGGGCAAAGGCGGATAATAGCCTTATTAAAGATTTGAAGGATTTTACTGCGACATTCTTCCAGAAAAATACATTGCTTAATGTGCTTTTGCATTATTCGGTTTTTGATATCAGCAACACCCTACTGGTAATGCGCCCTTATCAGATTGCGGCGACCGAGCGTATCCTTTGGAAAGTTAAAAGCTCCTATCAAGCCAAAAACTGGAGCAATGCAGACAGTGGGGGCTATATCTGGCATACGACGGGATCAGGTAAAACATTGACCAGCTTTAAGGCGGCACGTTTGGCAACAGAGCTGGATTTTATCGACAAAGTATTCTTTGTGGTTGATCGAAAAGACCTTGATTATCAAACCATGAAAGAATACCAGCGCTTCTCTCCCGATAGCGTGAATGGGTCTGATAGCACTGCTGGGCTTAAACGCAACATTGATAAAGACGACAACAAGATTATTGTTACGACGATCCAAAAGCTTAACAACTTGATGAAAAGTGAGAATGATCTGGCGATATACAATAAGCAGGTCGTATTTATTTTTGATGAATGTCACCGTAGCCAATTCGGCGAAGCGCAGAAAAACCTTAAGAAGAAATTCAAACGCTTCTATCAATTTGGATTTACCGGAACGCCAATTTTCCCGCAAAATGCTCTGGGCGCAGATACGACCGCCAGCGTGTTTGGGCGTGAGCTGCATTCATATGTGATCACCGATGCCATTCGCGATGAAAAGGTTCTTAAGTTTAAAGTGGATTACAATGATGTGCGCCCGAAATTTAAAGATATTGAAACCGAGCAAGATGAAAAAAAGCTGAATGCCGCAGAAAATAAAAAAGCTTTGCTACACCCCGAGCGTATCCGTGAAATTTCACAATATATATTGAATAATTTCCGTCAAAAGACCCACCGCTTGCAGGGAAACAATAAAGGCTTTAATGCAATGTTTGCGGTGAATAGTGTTGATGCGGCAAAAATTTATTATGAAACGCTGAATACCCTGCAGGCAAATAGTGATAAACCGATTAAGATTGCCACCATCTTCTCATTCAATGCAAATGAGGAACAGGATGCTGTGGGTGACATCCCTGATGAAAGTTTTGATGTATCTGCTATGAACAGCAGTGCCAAAGAATTTCTGAGCGCCGCTATCAATGATTATAATGCATTTTTTAAAACTAATTTCAGCGTTGATAGTAAAGGATTCCAGAACTATTACCGTGACTTGGCTAAACGGGTAAAATCACAAGAAATTGATTTGCTGATCGTTGTTGGTATGTTCCTGACCGGCTTTGATGCGCCTACACTGAACACTTTATTCGTTGATAAGAACCTTCGTTATCATGGATTGATGCAAGCCTATTCGCGTACAAACCGTATTTACGACGCCACAAAAACATTTGGCAATATCGTCACCTTCCGTGATCTGGAGCAGGCAACTATTGATGCCATCACACTATTTGGCGACAAAAACACTAAAAACGTTGTGCTTGAGAAAAGCTATAAAGAATATATGGAAGGGTTTAGCGATGCATCTTCGGGGGAAGCAAGGCGCGGTTTCATTGATGTGGTCAATGAATTAGAGCAGCGCTTCCCCAACCCTGAAGAAATCGTTAAGGAAGCCGATAAAAAAGCTTTTGCTAAACTATTCGGGGAGTATCTCCGTGTTGAAAACATCCTTCAAAATTATGATGAATTTGCGAGCTTAAAAGCGCTTCAAACTTTAGATATGAATAATGCCGAAGCTGTCGAAGAATTTAAACAGAAGCATTATTTAAGCGATGAAGATTTGGCTACCTTACAATCCATCAAGATGCCTGCTGAGCGCAAAATCCAAGATTACAGATCTACATATAATGATATCCGTGATTGGCTACGTAGAGAAAACGCGGCGAATGAGAAAGAGAAATCCAATCTGGATTGGGATGATGTCGTATTTGAAGTTGACCTTCTTAAATCTCAAGAGATTAACTTGGATTATATTCTGGAACAGATTTTTGAGAAAAACAAAAAGGTAAAAGACAAAGCGACGCTGGTTGAAGATGTGCAGCGTATGATACGTTCTAGCTTAGGCAATCGAGCAAAAGAAAGCCTATTGGTAGATTTTATCAATCAAACCGATCTCGATAAAATCGGTGACAAAGCCAGTGTTATTGAAACCTTCTTTGCTTTTGCTCAAGCTGAACAACAACGTGAAGCAGAAGAGTTGATAAACTCTGAAAGTCTAAATGTAGAAGCCGCAAAGCGTTATATATCAACATCGATTAAACGTGAATTTGCCAGCGACAATGGTACAGAGCTCAATGCTATCTTACCTAAGATGAGCCCACTCAACCCAGAATACCTCACCAAAAAACAGACTGTTTTTCAAAAAATATCAGCATTCGTCGAGAAATTTAAAGGCGTTGGTGGAAAATTTTAGTGAAATAGCCAATAAGCATTAACATGGACAAAATAACAATACGCTCAAATTATGAAAGTTGCTTAAATGCATTAGCGCGGATATCGGCTTATGCTTCGTCAACGCCAATTTCCATTACTGAGGTTCACGAACGTCAGGATGCCCTAGCCACTGAAGATCTTGTAAATTTTTGTATACACGCAAGGCGATTAGCCGAAAGTACTGGGCTAAACGATCATATGCGCCAAATTGAGATAAGCATGAATGACAAAAGGGCCCCTCTTTCATTGGGTAAAATTATGGGGTTCTTAATTCATCACGACATTTTATTAATTATTAGATGTAAAACACGTTTTGAAATGTTCAAAAAATCATTAGAAGGTGAAACTGGCGATGCCTTTTTCAAGAAAGTTAAGAATGAGATATATAAGAATCCATACTCAGAGCCAATGACACCGCTTGTTTTATTCCAATCTGATAGAAGTGATGGCCCAAGATTACTAAACTTAGCGCAATTTCTAAGAACCTTTTCAGAAAAGATTATGCTTGAAGTACTAATTACAAATAAATGGCTACAAGATGATTTGTTCAAAGACATGAATTCAACAGAAGCGGAAGCACGACAAATGCTCTCACGTATAACCTGACTAATCATGCAATATTAATAACATAACTATTTTACACAATGATCGTTATCAGTTTGACTTTTTGAGAGAAAACAAGAACTGAACAAATCTCATAATAAATATTTATTGTAACATAGAATATCTTTTTGCTATATATTACATAAACAGGAGAATAGCATGGTGTCACGCTGGACAGTAGAAGATTTAGACCCGAATTCATTGATAGAGGTTGACTATAATCGAGACCCTGAAACTGCCTCTCGTTTTAGTTTTCCTATACCTAATTGGCTTGATGAGAACGGACGACCAAAAAAAGAATTTACACATGATGACCTAGTATATTCCGAAAAAAAGAAGGAATTTAGATTCAGATTTATTAATTATCTAGATGGCTGTGAACAATTAGTAAAAGCTGATGGTCAAGGGTGTATTCTTTTTATGACACCCACAGGTGAACAAGCAGATACTATGATAAAGATCATTCAGTCATTTGGTAAATCCGTCAACGAACTGACACCAGATGAAGTCAACAAAGCATTAGATCAAATTTATACCGCTACAAATATTTTTGATCGCTGGAACTCAGATTTTAGTGATCTTGATAAAAAATACGATGCCGTAGATGGCGCAGGAAATTATTTAGGGAGATTTGTCTATAAGCCTAGTGTATCTGCGACGTTACACATTAAAGGCGACGGCTATTTTGATGGCGTGGCCGCAACAGATCAAAGATTTGAAGGTGGTGCTTTTATTGTCTTTCCTGACAGATCAACTGAACAAGCCAGAGCCATTATCCAAAAATACGACCCTCTTAATCCTACAAAAACAGGAGCTAAAGTTGTCGCACAAACAGAATTTTTAAAAACACGACGTAATAAAGACGGCTCTCCCATAAAATTATACCAAATACCGTCTCAAACAAGTCCCTTAAAAAGGTATTACTCCCCCAAACCCATTCCTGGGTTCCAGGACAATTCTATAGAAATTGAAGCAATTGAGAGCGCTTGGTTAAGGAAAATAGAAGATATCTACAGTATTTATGGGTATCCAAAAATAAAAACACGCGCTGTAGAAGAATTTACAGTACTACAACGAGAAGAAGGACGAGGCAAAGAAAATACACAAATTTTCTCTGTAACTCCTGCCTTTGGTACAGCATCACAATCTCTTGGTTTAAGATTTGACCATACGGTCCCATTAGCAAGGTACATAGCTGAAAACAAAAGCCGTATTCAATCACCGTTCAAAAGTGCCAGAATAGGCCCTGTTTGGCGCTACCAAGACGTAAGGAGAGGCAACCCACGGGAATTCATTCAAGCCGACATCGATATTGTTGACATTGATCATGTAGATAATAAATACGATGCCGAATTTCCGCGCGTTATGGTTGATGTTCTTAATGCATTAGGCATCACAGGAGTCGAAATAGCTATAAGCAACAGAAAAATCACGCAAGGTTTCTTTAGTGTCCACGGTTTTGACGAACAACTTATAAAAGATGTCGTCCGTTTGATTGAACTCCGACATGAAATTGGTTTAGATGGCGTTATCGCAAAAATGTCAGATAATTTAGCCTTGGACTCTGATACGATTGATCTTGCCATTCAGTTTGCAACAATCAGATCTAACGGGATAGATTTGTATGAAAAAATAGCCTCAGTATCCAATACCGCATATCTACTCGATACAGATAAATCGTCATTATTAAAAGAAGGCATAATTGAATTACAAGATTTAATGGCTGCTATGCCAGATCTTACAGGAGACTTTGTTGTTGCTGATATGTCGATCGTGCGTGGCATGGATTATTATACAGGAACTGTTTATGAAGGACGTTGTGTTGAGCATCGTGAATTCCCTCCATTAATAGTAGGGGGGCGTTACGACAATTTGGTTGGACATTACATGAAAGAAAGCCGACCTGGGGTTGGAATATCATTTAATGTAACGCGCGCAATTGATCTATTAACAAGAAGAAAGCAGCTTGCGCTCGGACCGAGAACATCCACTCAAGTTCTGATTGCCTATGAAAACCCTGAGCAAATCACTAGAGCAAATCAAACAGCTAAAAATTTAAGAGATAGAGGAATTGCGACGGAAGTTGTTTATGGCCACGATAAATTAAAGCCTCAATTACATTATGCAGGGAGAAAGCAAATACCATACGTGTTATTCATAAAGAGTGATGGTACACATGAAATAAGAGACATGACGAGATCCGAGCAAAAAACGATCGATATAAATACATGGAAACCACCACACATAAGCTAAAAATTTATTTCATTCGTTCAAGAACTATTTTATAGCCTTGATGCGGTTCTTGACGAAGAAAACGGGCCACACGAGCCACTGTGGTTGTGCTGGCCCCAGTTTCTGAAGATATTTCACGATAACTAAGATTACCTTTCTCCAGTAAGCCCGCAATTAACCAACGTTCAGCGAAAGTTTTTATTTCTTGAGGCGTGCAGAGATCTGTCATAAAGCGTTTAATCTCCTCTGGATCCTTTAAGTGCGTGAAAGCTAAATAAAGCGCGTCTATATCTTGTTGTTTAGGATTCATAATCTAAATATGCTCCAAATTGACTAACATTCAAGAAAAATAACTTGATTATTCTGTAAAATACAAATAAAAAGATTAGAACCAGAATGTACTGTTGACATATAAATTAGCGCTGTGTTAACACAGCAATACAATAAAAAATAAATACAGAGACACCTATGACAAAACCTTATGTACTAACAGACGACCTATCACTTGAATTCGCAAAATATATTAGTGGCAATGAAGTGGCAAAGAAAGCCGTATCAGAAGCATCTGACCTAGTCACAGCATCGTTGAGGAAATTTTTTCCCGTTGTCGAGCGTATCTCTGCAGAAAAAATCCAAGGATTTCTGAATGAAAAAGTTTCTCAAAGCGCGATACCAGTTATTTCTCTCGCAGGAATAGTTCCTTCGGACGGTCAAAAAGTGATTTCTATTGAGGCGTCTAGGACTGTTCGTTTAAAGCATCAAAAAGATGGCACATTCCAGTTTCAGGATAATGGAATTCTTCCAAGAAATTCATCCTTACCTGCTGTTTCAGACCAGTTCAGTAATGCTGTTTTATTTGTAACAGAAAGACAAGCGCAGTCTGTAAATATTCTCGATGATGTGATATTCACTGGCAGCACTGTGCTAGATTATGTCGATAAAATTCAACGTAGTGGACTCATTGTTGAAACAGTAATTGCAAATGTAGCAATTGAGGCCGCAGCTAAAAAATTAGAAAGTCGGGGCATAACTGTTGATGCAGATTACACATATACAGATGTCATTGATGAGGTTTGCATGAGAGATTTTATTATCGGTGCGCCTGGAGGAGGCAGAAATCTATTACAGGATAATGGAAAATACACTTCCGTGCCCTATCTTTATCCTTTTGCTAATGTTGACGTATGGGCATCTATCAATAAAGAACATGCAGTTGAATTTTCGAAAGACTGCTTAGAGGCAAGCTTACATATTTGGTCACAAATAGCCCCGGAACAAAAATTTAGTGAATTGGATAAACCCGTATTTACATGTAATCCAGAAGATAAAATCGTAGATACACTTAATCGCATGCTAAAGGAAAGAGCATATGAAAGATTTGAAGATACACTACGACTGTGATCCAGGGCAAGATGATGCAATCGCATTATTGTTTGCCTTAGGGGCAGGCGTAGATGTTAAAAGCATATCCATTGTCGGTGGCAATGTTGATGTCAACAAGTGCACGCGTAACGCCTTGCAAATTTTAGAATTTGTTGGCCGTTCAGATATACCCATTTATAAAGGTGCGCCCCAACCCCTAAAACGCCTTTCACAACCCTTACCTTTAGTGTTCGGAGAGTGTGGTATGGCTGGGGCTAATTTACCTGAACCAACAATAGCTGAGCAATCACTTACTGCAGAAGCCTTTTTGAGCACGATAGATATACCTAAAACAATAGTGGCCACGGGCCCACTTACCAATATTGCACTCGCCATTCAACGCAATGATGTATTTGCTAAGCATGTTAAAAACATATTTATTATGGGCGGATGCCCCTACCCTGAGAACATACACGGACATATGGGCAATATTCAGGTTAAAGGCTCCGAAGGCTGGGCTGAATATAATTTCGCTGTTGATCCAGAAGCTGCAAATATTGTTTTTAGTAGTGATATAAAAAATATCTTTCTTATACCACTTAATGTCACCCGCACAATTTTATATGGCTATGCGGTTGATAAAGCATTAAGAGACTGCGGTACAAAAGCGGCAATTTTAGCCGCAGATATTTTATCTACTGTTGGAGAAGAAGACCATATAGACTACGCCTCAGAAAAAACAGATCAGAGCGATCCTGTACGTGCCATGCATGATGTCATCGCCATGGCATATTTAACAAACCCGGAAATCTTTGAAACAGAAAGATTGCCTATACGTGTAGAGATCGGCGAACCACCTTTAGCGGCGGGGCAGACACTTATTGACAACAAAAACTTTGACAATGGATCTGTCACTGTCATCAAAGACCTAAATCGTGAAAAATTCTTAGAACTTTTAGTGATATATATGAGGCAACTACTATGACCGAAGAGTATAATCTTATTGCACTTGATATGGTCAAAGCTGCATTTGCAGCATGTGACATTATTCGGGCTGATTTTGAAAAAGCTCTTAATGGTCAAATTATTGGCCGGAATGCTAAATCTTTAAAGAATAATCTGCCAGACTTCGTAACAGAAACCGATCAAAAAGCAGAAGACATTATAAAATCAACGCTATCATCTCTCCAACCAGACATAGCTTTTGTTGGTGAAGAATGTGGTGGAGACCTATCACAAAATAAATTCTTTCTTGTTGATCCATTAGACGGAACAAGTAATTTTTCATCTCTCAGAGACTACTTTGCTGTCTGCGCTGCTTATGTAGAAAACGGTCAAGTTAAAGCGGCAGTCATTGCAGACCCCATCAAAGGAGACGCTGTTTATGCGTCAAAAGAGGGCGGTACATATTTAAACGGTGTGCGCGTAAATTTAGATGATTACGATTGCGAAGCACTCCGTCAAACACAACTGGAATGCGAAGTTCCCTTCTCGAATATTAAAGACCTGACGTTGATTTCAAAACTACTTCCAGCAATGTCTGGTATGCGCAAATCTGGTTCAACAGCATTAGATATTCTTAACCTTATTAAAGGACGCAATATTATCTGCCTGTCTAGTGGCTTAGAACCCCATGATATCGCTGCATGTACCCTAATTGTCTCTGAAGCAAACGGACAAATCAGTGAAATTTCTGGCCAAGACATCACCATTCATAGCAAAACGCTGATTGCTGCACCGACTAAAAAATACAAAGCCGCCATGAGTTTATTAAGCTAATTCTTTAATAGGTCATAGATGCAAGAATTTTTTAGAGAATAATTACCAATGGACTACAGCCCCACCATCTAGTCATCAATTTTTCCAAATATAAGATTTTACCGCCACAAAGCCCGCCAACAGTGCGGTCTTCGCTTATACTCTTTGAAAACGAATAAGAGAATATGCCTTTTTGCTCATTATCAGCCTAAAATTCTCTAAACGGCTTTTTGGCGTTCGCTTGGGCATCGTTTACACAATGTACATTATCGCTTTTACCGGACACCACCAAAAGGGCAAAACAATAATCACAATAAACTTATGTACACCCTTTAAATTATATGTAGAATACAATTTACCAGAATTTATATTTTATATACGAAAAGTGCTTGCAATATATGGGCAAGTCATACTATAAAGCTAATTCCTAAAGCAATTACTAGCGCGTCCCGTTCGTCTAGTGGCCTAGGACACCGCCCTTTCACGGCGGCAACACGGGTTCAAATCCCGTACGGGATGCCAATTTATTGATTTTTCTAATCCAATTTAGTCCAAAATATATTGATTTTACAAGGGTTTCAGGATATTATTTGTCCCAAGCTATCCGATGTAGTTTTACCAAATCCAGAATTTTTGGGGGCTTATGAGGGGGCTTTTTAAAATAGGCAATATAGGAAGCCCCCAGAGATGGCATTAACCAAACTAGCTTGTGACAACGCAAAGCCCCAAGATAAAGACTATAAACTATTTGATAGTGGGGGCCTTTTCCTTTTAATTACAAAAACAGGCTCCAAGCTTTGGAAACTTAAATACCGCCATCTAGGTAAAGAAAAGAAGTTAGCCTTTGGCCCCTATCCCATTGTTAGCCTATCTGATGCCAGAGATAAACGAGACGAGGCTAAAAAACTACTAGCTGATGATCTTGACCCCTCAGTGATTAGGCAAGAGATAAAAAAAGAAAAAATACAAGAAAACGCTAATACTTTTGAAGCTATTGCGCTGGAATGGTTTGAGAACAATAAGCCTAGCTGGAAACCGGATCATGCCAAAAACATACTAGCCAGATTAGAGAAAGATGTTTTTCCTATTATTGGCAAATACCCGATAAAAACACTTACGCATAAAATGCTTTTGGACATGGCTAACGCTGTCAAAGAACGAGGAGCAAATGAGCTGGCAAAACGTATCATTCAGATGTGTAAGCATATCTTTCAATATGCCATTATCACTGGGCGAGCCGAGAAAAACATTGCGGAAGACCTAAAAGGATTAATTAAAGTAAAGCCCAAAGGACATTTTGCGGCCATTGAAACGCGTGAGATACCCGAATTTATCCAAGACTTGCGTAACCATAGAGCAAAATTAAATAGACAGACCTATTTGGCTGTTAATTTTATGATGCTTACCTTTGTACGTACCAATGAAATGATAAAAGCTGAATGGTCAGAGTTTGATTTTAAAGAAAAGCAATGGATTATCCCAGCGCAACGCATGAAAATGAATAAAGATCATATAGTGCCTCTATCAAAACAAGTTATAGCCATATTAGAAGAGTTACGGGAGATACATAACCATCCAAAATATGTTTTCCCTAGTCGCACCCAGCGGAATAGTCATATGAGTAATAACACGGTTCTTATGGCTATAAAACGCATGGGCTATAAGGGTAGGATGACAGGTCATGGCTTTAGAGCACTGGCTATGAGTACAATAATGGAAAAATTAGGCTACAGGCATGAAGTGCCAGACGCGCAACTGGCGCACTCTAAGCGTGGAGATGTGGCCAAGGCTTATGACCGTGCAAAATTTTTAGATGAACGTACTAAAATGATGCAAGAATGGGCTGATTATTTGGATGATATAGCTAAAAACAGAATCGTAATTGCTGGAGATTTTAGCAAGAGAAAGAAAGCTTAGATGTCTTGGCTGATAAAAATGCAGGCGGATGATTTCTTTAATGCCTATAGAATTTTAGAAGAGAACGAGCAAGCTGTAATCAAAAAGCTCGGTCAATTGAATGGCAAACCGTTAGTAAGTAAAACAGCATATGGAGGTGCTCCTACAGGAAGCGCTGGGATTACATGTTTAGCTTTCTCTATAGAACTTTATATTAAATATTTACACTCTATTACGAGAGGAAAAGCCCCTCAAGGCCATAATATATTAAAACTTTTTAGAAATTTGCCAAAGGATGTTAAACATAAAATAAGGCAAGAGCCCGCCATAATAAAAACCATAAGTTTTTATTCTATGGAAATACCCAAAGTCTATCCGCCTCTTAATAAAAAAGGCCCTCCTGTAACAGATGTCTTTGAGCAACAACTCTATAAAATCGCCGATGCGTATGAGAAGTGGCGCTATTCTTACGAAAGCCGTGCAGTTAGGTATGACAAAGGTTTTGCGCTGGAATTTATAGACGCTTTAAGGTCAGTAACAAAACACCTGAAAGAAAATAAAACCAAGACATAAAGAGCTTCGCATGAAACAGATAACCGTAAAGAATGAAAATGATCTGCCAAAGTGGTATAATTTAGATAAATACAAGCCTTTCAGAAAGCTTAATAATGAAGGTTGGTACTACGCTTTAGTACAACGAGCGTGCCATTTAGAGCTATTAGAGTCATTTGCAGCAGTTAAATCAAAAAAATATCATACATCTTCTCTGATTCAGAAGAATATAAAGGCGCTGAGAGAGGATCCATTGTTTTCTCCAGAAGATAATGAAGCGCTGGATTTCTTCGGTGGAACTCAAATGTGGGCAATGAAAAAACGTAGGGCAGAATTCAAGAAAATGCTTTTCTCAATAAAGCCCATAACATTGAATGACATTTACCAAAAAGAACGGTTTGTGGAAAATGATACCCGCATAAAAACCCGTCATTTGATGGATAGTTATTATGAGAGTAAAGAACATAACCTTAGTACTGAAGATGTATCTTTATGTGAAGAAATTCTACGTACTCCTCTATTTGAAGTTTTGAAGACACGAGGAAATTATAAACCTAATCACGCCACAAGAACCTTCATGCGATCAAGAGATATGGTTGAAATAGACTTCTCTCAGCCCGACCATGTTCTTAAAAGCCAGTTTGAAACGTACATAAAGTCTACACGTAAGAATTTTCCTGATTTAAGACGGTCGTTTGCGTTCAAGCGCCCCAAATATAAGGCTTGGTGTGATTTTGGCATCATACCATATTTAGATTTACGCATATGGGCGCTGGAACATACCCAAAAAATATCTAATAGGGTGTTGGCAGATGCAATCTTTGAGGATCCAGAAAAGGACGAAGAAAGTGTAAGAAGAAGCACGCAAAGAATAGCAAAAAAGATTACTAGCAATGATTATCTCCAATTCATGATTTGTTTAGTTGCTGAGGAGCAAACATAAAAAGCGGCATAAAAATAAAATTTCAAGATGCCGGGTATTAGAACCCACTTCCTATAAAAATGGACTCTATAACAACCAAAGGAGTTCATATGCACAACAATATCCCAGAAACCGGCTTTATCAGATTGCCAGACGTTTTAAAAGTTTTTCCAGTATCTCGTTCCACTTGGTGGGCAGGTGTGAAAGATGGCCGTTTTCCAGCACCTGTAAAACTAGGCCCTAAAATTACAGCTTGGCGCGTCAAAGATATTCGAGAACTTATAGAGTCTCAATCATGACCAAGAACCGTCAAACCAGACCTTATAAAGTGAAAAAGAATATAAATGCGAAGGGCCGACAAGCCTATAGTTCAGAACAATTTGTAAAATTAAAATACGGTATGATTAAACATCCTAACTTCATGGCACTGAAAGGGGCTTCTATTAAAGTACTTCTTTATCTATGCACTAAACATACCGGCTTTAATAATGGTAAAATTACAGCCTCGTATGATGAAATAGCAAAAGACTTAAAGATGGGTAAAGCAACGGCTTTAAGAGCTTGCGAAGAGCTACAATACTTTGGTTTCTTGAAGTTAAAAAAGAAAGGCACTTTTCTGGGTCGTAAAGCAAGTGATTGGGAACTAACTTTTGTTCATTCTGAGGGCTATGAGCCTACACATGACTGGAAAGAGGCAAAGACTCAAAAGCGCAAAAGGGCACGCAAACCTTTTGTGGAAGATATTTCTGATACCGAAGAATTTAAAGAAGACCACCAAAGAAAAATAGAAGAACGGTATCTAAATGGACCCTAAATTTATATTTTCGGTTTTATATTGAAACCATAGTTTTTCCACATAATGAAAATTTCCACTCATGGTTTCATTTAAGAACCCGTCACGCCATAAAAATCATATGAATGGTTCCAACATAGAACCGCATATATATACCATAGCTATGGCTATTTTCAGATGATAGTTCTTTCTTTATCCTTGTAATTGAGAAAGGGAATAAAGTCCTTTTTAACGACGCTGTCATAAAAAATTGCTTTATTTAGGCTTAAAAACAACGTGGGTCATTTTCCTTCAGAAAAAAAGAGCCAACTTAACCAAAGTACATAGACATCCTTTAGGGGGCATATTGCTGGTAATTAGAGCAATTAACCCGACCAAGGCTAGTTTCGCGAAAAGACTGGCCTTGCTTCACTCTTTTTATATCCACTATGCGAACAGACGTATCGCTTCTTACCAATGCGTGTTCATATAAAATATCACAAATGTAGGAAGCGTAACCGTGGCGTTTAGAGCCGTCGTCATATACGCCTATGTGCCATTGAACAGCTGCGCTGGGATCGTAATAGACATCAATTACTTTCTGCTCTCCTTTAATCTCATTCTTTGCAGCTAAAACATTCTTATCAGTTTCATTGGCTGATGCTAAAGACATAAAAAGCACGAGGGCGAAAAAGATTGCCCCGATAAAGATAAAAAAACCTTTCAAAAACCCCTCTCCGGCTTTTGTCGGGTTATGTGCCCCGCAATTAGGGCAGCTAAAAGCATTTTGCGCTACTTGATGGTCGCATTCTTTACATTTCATAAGTGTCATCATTTTCTCCTTATAGCTATTAATAAAAAAGCCACCAAGATTACTCTTGGCAGCCGGGGAGTAGTTACCGCTCTAGGAACGGCCAGCGTATTCACGCTAGGCGCTATTATATTCCGCTGCTCCCCGACCATACGTCGAGAAAGCAGCATCATTGATAACGGCCTGATGCTATTAGGCCGCCTAGAAAGAGGTAACTAGCCCCGAAGCTTTCCACTTAGAAAGCTCTATCGCAAAGGTATTATGTTGTGAAAGATTTAGCAACGAAAAGGTGAAGGGTGGGGTCTTAGGTTCTTCCTGGGGGACTATATGCGGGTGCCGCTCGACCGCATAACACCTCTAGCGAGATAAAATTTATTTGTATTGACAAGAAAAAGAAAAGAAGAACGTATAAAACTATTATTTTTCAACATCTTAGGACATATTTTTTCTTGTTTTGTGTTGACAAGCACTTGACAAAAATTGGGTTATTTCAGGTTTGTTAAGCGAAGAGCAATCAGTTAAGCTTAATTTTATTAATCGTTTAAATGAAATTTTATGACAGAAGAACAAAAGCAAAAACTGGAAGCCCAGCTATGGAAGATTGCTAATGAATTACGTGGCAAGATGGGCGCAGACGAGTTCCGCGATTACATTCTAGGGTTCATTTTCTATAAATACCTATCCGAAAAACAATATCTTTTCGCCAATAAATTGCTCGAAACCGAGAACGTAAAAGATTATGCGCTGGTAACTGACAAAGACGATCTTGAGGCAATCAAGGAAGAGACTTTGGAAAAGCTGGGTTACTTTCTTGCGCCTCACGAATTGTTTGGCGCTCTGACCGAAAAAGGAAACATCAAAATTGATGAAGAGGATGAAGACGCGACCGATAACTTCATTCTCGAAGATTTACAATCCATCCTTAACGCCATTGAGCAAAGCACAATGGGCAATGAGAGCGAGGATGATTTTAACAAGCTCTTTGAAGACATTGATCTTGCCAGTACAAAGCTGGGGCGCAGCCCAGCCGCACGGAATACTTTGATCGCCAAAGTCCTCGCACATCTTGATGCGGTGGACTTTAGGCTGGATGAAATTGAATCCGATGTTTTGGGTGACGCCTATGAATATCTGATTGCTCAATTTGCATCCGGCGCGGGTAAAAAGGCGGGCGAGTTTTATACACCTTCGCAGGTGTCAAAAATTTTGTCCAAGATTGTGACACTGGGCAAAGGGCAGATCAAAAACGCTTATGACCCCGCTTGCGGTTCTGGTTCATTGCTTTTGCGTATAGGCAGAGAAACCAAAGTAGGTGAATTTTTCGGACAGGAATTAAACCGCACGACTTACAACCTTTGCCGTATGAATATGATTTTGCATGATGTGCATTTCAGCCGTTTTGATATTAAGCAAGAAGATACGCTGGAAGAGCCGCAGCACGAAGGCATGGAGTTTGAAGCGATTGTTGCTAACCCTCCGTTCTCGGCGCAATGGAAGGGTAAAGATAACCCGCTGAATGAAACTGATGACAGATTCAGCCAATATGGAGCGCTTCCGCCATCTTCAAAGGCTGATTTTGCATTTGTGCAGCATATAATCCACCAACTTGCTGATAACGGCACGGGCGCGATTGTTCTGCCGCACGGTGTTCTGTTCCGTGGCGGCGCGGAAGGGATAATTCGCGAATATATTATCAAGGAACAGAATTATCTGGATGCTGTGATTGGTCTGCCGCCGAATATTTTTTACGGCACGTCTATCCCTGCGTGTATTCTGGTGTTTAAAAAATGCCGAAAGCATGATGATGATATTTTATTCATTGATGCGAGCGCGGATTTTGAAAAAGACGGTAATAAAAACAAGCTAACCGACGACAATGTTACCAAAATTATTGAGGCGTATACGAAACGCGAAAGCGTTGATAAATACGCCTATACCGCGCCGTTAAGTGAGATCGCTGAAAATGATTATAACCTCAATATCCTGCGTTACGTTGATACGTCCGAGGAAGAAGAGCAGATTGATTTGGATGCTCTGGCTGGTAAGCTTATCAAGTTTGAAGATGCAAAGGTAAAAGTGGATGAATCCATTTCTAATTTCTGCCAGATTTTAAATATTCCAGAACCAGCAGGAACAAATTTATATCTTCTTAGGCTGTTCAAAAAAGGTTGTATGCAGAAACTCTTTTCACAAGAAATCCGCTTCACCGATGACAAAGGGAAGCCTTTCCCCGAATGGAAAGAAAAGAAATTAGGTGATGTCCTTACTATTGGCAGTGGTCGCGATTACAAACATTTGGCTGATGGTGATGTTCCTGTTTATGGCACGGGAGGGTATATGACCTCTGTAAATGAGTGGCTTTACGATGGTGAAAGCGTCTGTATCGGTCGAAAAGGAACAATAGATCAACCGAGATTTTTAACTGGAAAATTTTGGACAGTGGATACACTGTTTTTTACACATTCGTTTAAGAGTGCCATACCTAAGTTTATTTACTATGTTTTTCTATCTATTGACTGGCAAAAGTATAATGAAGCGTCAGGTGTTCCAAGTCTTTCCAAAAAAACAATCGAACAGATCAAGACTATGATGCCTCATCCAGACGAACAAAAGAAAATCGCTGATTTCCTTTCTGCCATAGATGATAAGATTGCTTTGATTTCCGAAGAGCTGGATAAAGCAAAGACCTTCAAAAAAGGCTTGTTGCAACAGATGTTTGTTTAGGGCGGAATGAATGGAGAGATTTCGCAGTGAATTAAAAGAAGCAAGGCACTTTGATGCCCAGTATTATAAAGAACTTCTCGACACCATAGACAATTACGTTGCCGAAAAACCCGATATTACAATAGAAACCTGCAAGGCTATTATAGAGGGTTTATCCAAGCTTATCTTGATGGAGCTGGAGCAAACCCCTGAAAGCTATTTTAAAAATCGAGACCTTTCTCTTTCGAAGCTTTTTAAAGAGGCTCGTAACGCCCTAAAAAAGCGTATTGAGGCAAGCCGTAGTGAAATCGTTTATGAAGACGGCATTGTTGAAAAATATGGCAATATTGCCAATATCCTAGAACAATTACTGAATCCCGAAGTTGTTGCAAGAATAGGAACAATAAGAACCGAGCATGGTGATATTAGTCATGGGCGAACACCTTTAAAAACACAGGTAAATGATGAAGCTCTTGCGGAGCTTATTATAGGTTTAACCGACAGTATGTGTTCTTATATGCTGACAAAATTCCATCAAGTGCAAGATGACGTTTTGTTATACGAAGACAATCCAGCATTTAATGATTATCTTGATGAGGCCAGTCCGATGCCTAACACTGTTTTATATAGTAAGGCATTATTTGACCAAGAGCCGCAAATATATCGGATAGAGCTTGGTGATTATAAATTAGAATTTGAAACAGACGAAGAATGAACACGCAGACCGAACAACAATTAGAAAATGCGCTTGTTGCCCAGCTTGAAACACTAGGCTGGGAAAAGGTTGTGATTGCCAATGAGGATGATCTGCTGGTCAATCTCAAGCGGCAATTGGAAAAACATAACAAGGTTCTGTTTTCTGATTATGAGTTCAAACAAATTTTGAACAAGCTGGCGCGCGGGAATATTTTTGAAAAAGCCAAAATCCTGCGCGATAAAGTTGATTACACCAAGGACGATGGAACAACGGGCTATATCGAGCTGATTAACCAAGTCCAATGGTGCAAGAATGAATATCAGGTCACGCATCAAATCACGATGGTCGGGAAATATACCAATCGTTATGACGTGACGCTTTTAGTTAATGGCTTGCCGCTTTGCCAGATCGAGCTAAAGCGGCGCGGCCTTGAAATGAAAGAGGCCTTTAACCAGACCAACCGCTATCATAGACATAGCTTTGCGGCGGGATATGGCTTGTTTGGCTATATTCAGATGTTTGTGATTAGTAACGGCGTGAATACGAAATATTACGCGAATAATCCCGTAAATAAGCGTGATTTTAAGCAGACGTTTTTCTGGTCGGACAAGAAGAACAAGCGCATCACGCAACTTAGCGAGTTTGCCGATGAATTTCTTGAGAAGTGCAAACTTTCCAAGATGATTACAAAATACATTGTTTTGAACGAAAGCCATCAAATGCTGATGGCTTTGCGCCCATACCAGTATTATGCGGTAGAAGCAATTGTCGCGCAGGTTCTTACCACTAACAAGAACGGCTATATCTGGCATACGACAGGTTCAGGG